>WBZQ01001397.1_pt2 | contig 12082 bp, 6 predicted proteins | sample 5204251 | NCBI WGS metagenome assembly WBZQ01 (sample SAMN12412402, study PRJNA552823) | activated sludge metagenome | isolation source: activated sludge from nitrification reactor of wastewater treatment plant... | place: USA: Virginia | collected 2017-09 | reverse complement strand
CGACTTCACCGGCGGCTCCAAGCAGACGATCACGTTCGCGACTGCAACACCGTCCGAGACGGCGGTACGCGACATCGTCACGTCGCAGGGCTTCCCGGACGCCAAGGTCCAGACCTTCAACGGGACGCTCTCCGGCCGGAAGACATCCGGATTCACGATCGAGTCGCGCAAGCTGAGCGCCCAGAAGGACGCGGACGCGCTGCTCGCGGCGCTCGACACCAACCTGAAAGCCAAGTACGGCGCTGTGTCGCAGCTCGAATTCAGCGCGGTCGGCCCGACCTTCGGCCGTGATGTGGTCCGCAACGCGATTTACGCGATCCTGTTCTCGTTCCTGGCGATCATCGCCTACCTCACGTTCCGGTTCGAGTTCAAGCTCGCCATTCCGGCACTGGCGTCGGTGGTGCACGACGTCTGGTTGTCGCTCACCGTCTACTCGATCGCGGGCCTCGAGGTGACGGCGGCCACCGTGGCGGCCTTCCTGACGATCCTCGGCTACTCGTTGTACGACGTCGTGATCGTGTTCGACCGCATCCGTGAGAACGAGCCGCTCATGCGCGGTCGCCGCTACCGCGACATCGTCAACCGTTCCGTGCACGAGACGTTGACCCGATCGATCATCACGATGGTCTCCACGCTGCTGCCCGTGCTGGTGCTCTTCCTGTTCGGCGGCGACACGCTGAAGGACTTCTCGTTCGCACTGCTCGTCGGCATCCTGGCCGGTGGCGTGTCGTCGATCTTCATCTCCGCACCGCTCGCTGCGCTGTGGAAGGAACACGAGCCGGACCAGCAGAAGGTTGCCGCACGGCTGGCCAAGAAGGAGGCTCGCCTCGCCGCGGTGGACGCGGACATCCTCGATGTCGAGGCCCTCGCCCGCGCCGAGGCCGCGATGTCCGCCGAGACCGCGGGTTCGCCACCATCGCTCACCGAAGAGCCGGACGCCGTCCCGCAGCTCGACGCCGGCGACAGCGACGCCGACGACCTCGCCGATGACGAGCCGGAGGCACCCGCCGACGAGGGCCCGAGCTCCGGAAACGGCAGCGGACCGCCCAAGCCGCCGAAGCCGCGCGGCGACCGCCAGCGCCGCCACCAGTCGGTGCAGCGCAAGCGCCGCCGGTAGCGACCGCGGGCAGGAACGGCGGGGCGGCAGTCGAAGGTCCCAGCGTGCGCCTTCGACTGATCATTCCCGCGGCCCTCGCGGCGGCCGCAACCTACGCGGCGATCGTGCGCGACGAAGAGCGTCTGCAGGTCGCACTCCCCGACGGTCAGCCGCTCGGTGGCCGTGAGGCCGTTGCGCGGCAGGACGCTCCGGCAGCAGCGCCTCCGCCCGTCGCGCCCCGGGTGGTCGCTGGGGCCGACTCTGCGCCCGCGACGCATGATGAGACCGAACCGGACGCGTCTGACGCGGGTGCGTCCGCGCCCCTTGAAACGCGCCCGCACCGACCCGAGGTCGACGCCACGGCGGCCGAGGCCGAGTGGACCGAGATGGAAGGCATTCCGGTGCTCTCCGAACCAGCCGCTGCCCAGGCGGCGGTCGAGCCGGTGCCCGAGGGTCCGGTGCTCGACGAGGGTCGCTTCGCCATCGGCGGCTGGGCCGCGGCACCCGGCCATTCGGTCGTGTCCGCCGTGACCTACCATCAGCGCCTGCCGATCGTGGTCCCCGCCGAGCGCGTCGTCCTGACGGTCGACGCGGCCGAGAACGTCCCCGAGCGTGGCCTGGTGGTACTGGCGGACCCGGGCTTCGCCCCTGACCGCGAGGGATTCACCCTCCTGTTGGCTGCTGCCGACCCAGGGCCGTTTTCGGCCGCCGGCAGCTACCGCGTCATCGGCTGACGGCCTCCGGGCGATCCAATTCACCAAAACGTGTGAGGGCAAACCCTTAAGTCGTCGCCACCCCGCGCCGATAGCCAGGGGGAGCCGCCATGCCTCCTTTCGTGGCGGTCGACCAACGGGAGTCTCACACGATGTCTTTCATCAATAACCTGGGGATGGCACAGCGCCTCGGCGCAGCGGGAATCATCATCCTGCTGCTCGCCCTCGTGCTGGTCAAACAGCGTCAGAAGGGCGCACCGAAGGCCAAGAAGGCCGACGTGTCCGCCGTCGCCAAGCCCGGCAAGCGCGCCAAGGGCAGGTCTGCGAAGGCGAAGCCCACCAAGTCCACGAAGGCCAAGAAGGCTGGACGGTTCGCACGTCGCGGCAAGGGCGACTCGGCCGCCGAGCCCGAGCTGGCGACGCCCGCGGTGGGCCGCATGGTGCCGCGCCTGCCGTCGTCCAACGACCCGAACGGTGGCGACGCGTTTGCGGGCGCCCTCGGCCCGGTCGGCGACGATCTCGCGGCACCCGCAGCACACAACGGCGCAGGCCCGATCAGCGAGCCCGGGTGGCCGACTCCCGGCAACGAGACGTGGAACGCGACCGACGCCCCCGCCGACCCCGTCGACGCGGTGCCAGCGGACGCGACCCAGCCCATCGAGGCAGTCGCCGACTCCGGCGCGGCCGAGGCCGGTTGGGCCACCGAAGAGGAGATGGAGGGCTTCGACCCCGCCACCGGCTGGTCCGAGTCCGCAACGGACGAGGCGGCCGAACCTCTGGCCGAGCCGACCGACTGGCAGACCGACGACGCGGCGGACTGGACCGCCGACGACGCCGGCTGGGAGACCGTGGCCGACACTCCCGCCCCGGCCGACGAGCCCGCATGGACGACAAGCGAGGTGGAGGAGGACACGTCCACCGACTGGACGCCTGTCGCCGAGGAAGATGCCGCCGAGGACGCAATGCTTCAGTGGGAGCCCGTCGAGGAGCCCGCGGTCGTCGAGGCCGAGGTTCAGGCGGACGTCGCACCCGAGCCCAGCTTCGGCGACTGGAGCGCGACGGACGTGCAGCCGGTTGCCGAGGCGCCGGAGCCGTTCAGCTGGAACGCCGCCGACGGAGCCGTCGAGGTCGCACCGGCCCCGATCGATCTCGCTCCGGTGACCGACATGGTCGAGGCACCCGTCTTCGCGCCGATGGCCGACGTGGCAGCGGACGCGCCGTTCGCAGGTGCGGCCCTGCCGACCGTGGAGTCCCCCATGGACACCGCGACGTCCTACAGGGCGTCGAACGACGACGAGCCGGCGGATTTCGCACCGGTCGTGTCGCACGCGCCGGACGTTGCACCGGAGCCGGCAATGACAGCGATCGAGACCGCACCCGCATTCGCCGTCGAGCCGGTGGTCGCCGAAATGCCGGTGGTCGATCTTGCACCGGCCGCGCCGATCGTGACCGAGATGCCAGTCGTCGACGTCGCACCGGTCATGCCGACCGTCAGCGTGGAGCCGGCGGTTGCGAACCCCACCGCGGTAGCGGCACCCGAGTTCGCCGTCGAGCCTCCAGCGGTCGCACAGCCAGAGTTCGACCGGGAGCCGATCGCAACGACGCCGGCCCCCGTCAGCCCCGAGCCCGTCATGGTTGAGACGGTGATCGAGGTCGAGCCGGTGATGTCGACCCCCGTCGCTCCAGAGCCGACGCTCACGGAGCCCACCGCCGAGCTGACGTTCGACTTCGCCGAGCCGCGCACGTCGCAGGTGATGTCGGCACCGGTCGTCAACCCGCTCGACCGCTGGGCCGGTCTCGCACCCGCCGCCGAGGCGGCAAAGCCGGCGATCAACCCGGTGGAGGCATGGTCGCGGATGACTCCCGGCCCTGTAATGCCCCGTGTCGGATCGTTGGTCGAGGCCACGGCACCGGTCGCCGCACCGCTGTCGGTCGCGATGAGCGTTGCCGCACCCGCACAGCCCGAGACCGCCAACGGCGCCTCGGCGTGGTGGGACATGCCCGCCGGGACGGAGCACAACCCCCGGCGCGGCCGGTTCGCCCTGGGCGGCTACGCACTCAAGTCGGGTCACCAGGTGGTGAGCGGTGTGACCTTCCGCGAGGGCATCGTGCCGCCGCCGAGCGACTGGGTCATCGGCCCGGTCACCGGCACCGTCGCGCCCGGGACGCTGGTGCTCGAGGTGGACGGCTGCCTCAACTGCCGTGCCGAGGACCTGGCCGTGCTCATGGAGCCCGGCTTCGCGCCCACCACCGACGGCTTCAGCCTGCGGTTGTCCGCGCTCGAGCAGGGTCCCTTCGCCGCCAGCGGCAACTACGTCATCTACTAGGGCGCCCTCCCGCACCCGCACCACCCGAGGGCCGCATCGTGCGGCCCTCGGCGTATTTCCGTTCCGAGCCCCTTGCTAGCCTCGGTCGCGTGGCATACGGCGAGCGACGGCAAAACATCGCGCGGGTCCGCCAGATCGGCGAGATCGCCGCGCGCAATGGCTTCGGCTTCCTGATCGACTCCCGGCGCGCACGTCGCCGGATCGACGAGAACGCACCGGCCGGTACGCGTGGCGAGCGCCTGCGCACGATGTTCGACGAACTCGGCCCGACGTTCGTGAAGTTCGGCCAGCTGCTGTCCACACGACCCGACCTGCTGCCGCCCGACGTTGTGAGCGAGCTGCGTCACCTGCAGGACGCGGCCGCCCCGGTGGACTCGCAGCTCGTGCGGGATACGATCGCCGCCGAGCTCGGACGGCCGCTGGACGAGGTGTTCGAGCGGTTCGACGACGCGCCCATCGCGGCTGCGAGCATCGGCCAGGTGCACCGCGCGGTCGTCGACGGGCGCGAGGTTGCGGTGAAGGTGCAGCGGCCTGACGCCGAGGCGACCATCGCCTCCGACATCACCCTGCTGCATCAGATGGCGCGGCTGGCCAAGCAGCGGGTACGGCGCCTGCGCTTCGTCGACACCGTCGCGGTCGTCGACGAGTTCGCCCGAGCGATCCGACAGGAACTCGACTACCGGGTCGAGGCCCGTAACGTGCAGATCGCCCATGCGATGTTCGCCGACGACGACAACGTGGTCGTCCCCACGGTGGACTGGGACCTCACGACCTCGCGGGTGCTCGTGCTCGAGTGGATCCCCGGACCGACGCTCAACCGGGTCGATCTCGCCACCTGGTCCGAGGGCGACCGGACGATGCTCGCCGCACGCATCAGCGACACATGGATGCGGATGGTGTTCGGAGCGGGGACCTTCCATGCCGATCCCCACCCGGCCAACATCGTGGTGCAGGGACCCGACCGCATCGGACTGATCGACTTCGGCATGGTCGGTCAGCTGTCGCAACGCGATCGCCAGGCCGCCGTCCATCTGTTCCTCGACTGCGTCGACCAGAACCTCGAGCGCCTTCCCCGGCGCCTACGGGAGATCGGCGTGCGGTACCCGAAGGAGCGCGAGGACGACCTGCGCGAGCAGCTCAGCATCATCCTGCAGCGCTACTGGGGCGTGTCGCTCGGCGAGCTGGACGGCCGGGAGCTCCTGCGCGACATCCTGCACGCCGTCTACCAGGTGGGCATCCGTCTCCCGACCCGATGGGTGCTGCTCGACAAGGCGCTCGCCACGCTTGGCGGCGTCGCGCTCGAGATCTCGCCCACCTACAACGTCTTCGAGACCGCCCGACCGTACGCCAGGAAGCTCATGGTCGACCGCTACCGGCCGGACGTGCTGGTCGACCGGGCGAAGGGGACCGCCGACCGGTACCGCGAGGTGGTGATGGAGCTGCCGTTCCAGGTGCACGACCTGATGGACGAACTGCGCGACGGCGAGCTGAAGATCGCCATTCAGCAGGAGGGCTTCACCGAGTCCACCGAACGGGCGCTGGGGGCGAGCAACCGCTTTGCGATGGCGATCCTCGCCGCATCCGTGTTCCTCGGCTCGGCGCTGCTCGGTGGCTGGGTCGAGGCGGGGCCGCACCTTCTGGGCGTGGCGGTCATCGCGATCCCCGGGCTCATCATCGGGCCGGTGCTGGCAGTGATCGTGCTCATCGGCGTACTGCGAAGCGGGCGCTGGTAGGTGGCCTGGCGCACCGCCCGCGTGCGATACGACGAGGTCGCACGGCTCGCCGCCGAGCTCGGGTGCCCCGAGCCGATGGCGTGGGTGATGGTACGTCGCGGGCTGGCCGACCCGGCCACCGCACGCGAGTTCCTGCGCTCCGACGGCCCGCTGAGCGATCCGGAGGCCATTCCCGGCGTGGCGGCGGCCGCGGACCGGCTGGCACGAGCGGTGCACGCGGGGGAGCGCATCGTCGTCCACGGCGACTACGACTGCGACGGCATCTGCTCCACCGCGATCGTGGTCCGCGCGCTGACGTCGCGGGGCGGGCGGGTGCGCGCCTTCCTGCCCAGCCGCTTCACCGACGGCTACGGCGTCAATCCGGCCACTGTCGAGCGTCTGGCGGAGGAGGGCTGCGACCTGCTCGTGACCGTCGACTGCGGCACCACCGCCGTCGAGGCGCTGACGCTGGCCGCGCAGCTCGGCATCGAGAGCATCGTGTGCGACCACCACCTTGCCGGCGGCCAACGTCCACCCGCGATCATCGCGAACCCCGCGCTCGGCCAGGGGCGCGACGACCTGCCCGCCGCCGCCGGGGTGGCCTTCCACCTCACGCGTGCGCTGGCCATGCGTCTGGACGCCGGCCGCCTCGCGCCGCCCGACGACGAGGGCATCGACCTTGTGGCCCTGGCCACCGTTGCCGACGCCGTGCCGCTGCTCGGCGAGAACCGCCGGCTCGTCGCGCGCGGCATCGCCGCCATCCATGCCGCGCCGCGTCCTGGCCTGGCGGCCCTCTGCGCGGCTGCCGCGATCTCGCCGCGCGCCGTGACCGCCCGCGACCTGGGTTGGAATATCGCCCCGGCGATCAACGCGTCGGGCCGCATGGACCACCCCATGCGGGCGCTCGAGCTCCTGCTGGCCGACGACGGTCCGGCCACCACGCTGCGGGCACGTGAGCTGTGGGAGCTCAACATGGAGCGCAGGACGGTGGAGCAGCAGGTCACCGCGGAGGCCATCGCGATCATCGAGGCGTCGCCGCCGGAGGTGCGCGATGCCCATGCCATCGTGGTGGCCGGCGAGGGATGGCACGAAGGGGTGGTCGGCATCGTCGCCTCCCGCCTGGTCGAGCGCTTTCGGCGCCCGGCGATCGTGGTGAGCATCACGGACGTGGCGGCCAAGGGCTCCGGGCGCAGCATGCCCGGGGTCGACCTGCACCAGCTCGTCGGCGCAGCCGCCGGCCGCCTGCAGCGCTGGGGAGGGCACTCCGGCGCCGTCGGCCTGCAGCTCGACCAGGCCGACATCGCGCACTTTCGTGCCGAGCTCGCCGAGGCGGCGAGCGCGGTGGGTGCCGCGATCGACCGGGCACGGGTGCGAACGGTGGACGCCGTGGTCGGCGTTCGCGATCTGTCGCTGGCCACCGCAGAGGCGTTCGAGGCGATGCAGCCGTTCGGCACCGGCAATCCGGACATCCGCCTTGCGGTTCCGGGAGCCCTGATCGAGCACGTCGGCACGGTGGGCAAGGATGCGCAGCACCTGTCCGTGCGGCTGCGGGCCGGTGGTGCGCACGCACGGGCGATGGGGTGGCGTCAGGGCGGCCGCGCCGACGACACGCCCGTCGGCGACCGCGTGGATGCGCTGGTCCAGTTGGGCATCGAGCGCTGGCAGGACATGATCGGCCCCCGCGTGACCCTCGAGGCGCTCGATCGTCTGGCGCCGCCGCGGACGGTGGCCGGACTGTGCCCGACGCCGTGCGACGCGACCTGCACGGTGCGCACGCCGCTCGCACCGGACCGCGCGACGCCCGGCCCGGCACCGGACGCGGTTTCCCCTCGGCCGCCGCGTGGCGTTCGCGATCGGCGCACGGAGGGCAGCGCACTCGCAACGATCGTCGCGCTGTGCGCCGCCGACGGCGGGGTGCTGGCGGTGGTGGGCGACACTGCGCGCCGCCGGGAGCTGTTGCACGACGTGCTGGAGCCCCACCGGTTGGGCGTCGAGGCGGCCGTGCTGGCCGACGCCCGCTGCGCCGCAGATGCGCTCGCCGGACGGCTGGCGGTTGCGGCAGACCGTCCGTCGCTGGTGATGGCCTCCTACGACGCGCTGGGGGCACTGCAGCTGCCGAACGACCTTCACGTCGTGGTGGTCGACCCGCCGCCCGGCGCGGCGGCCGTCGCGCACGTACAGCGGCACGCCGCCGACCGCTGGCTGCACGTGGTCTATGGGACGGCCGAGGTCGAGTTCGCCGTCGGACTGGCACACGAGCGGTGGGACCTGCGCGCACCGGCCGCGGCGATCTGGCGGCTGCTCCAGACCCAGCCGCGGGCTTCCTGGGCTGAGCTCGCCCGGCTTGCGCCCGCGGACGCAGTGGCGGTGTTCGCACCCGATCGCCTGGCTGGCGCCCTGCGGGCACTGCAGGAGATCGGACGCGTGCGCGGCGACCCCACCGGCGTCGTCGCCGTGGCCGACGCGCCCGCCCGGCGCCTCGACGAGTCGCCGGCGGCACAGCACGCGGCGGCGCGACTTGCCGACGAGCTGGCCTTCCTCGAACGCGCCCTGACACTGGACTTCGGCGGGGGCGCGGTAACGTATGAGGCACATGTCCGAGCTGGTTGAACACCCCGTCGCCGACACGACAGCCCTCGAGGAGCTGATCGACGAGGTCCTGCGCCATCACCCCGGTGCCGACGTCGCGGCCATCCGCCAGGCCTACACGTTCGCCGAAGAGGCCCACCGGGGTCAGATCCGCCGATCCGGCGAGGCGTTCATCACGCACCCGGTGGGCTGCGCCAGCATCTGCGCCCAGCTGGGCATGGACTCGCTGGCGGTGCAGGCGGCGCTGCTGCACGACACCGTCGAGGACACCAGCGCAACGCTCGACGAGGTCGAGGCCGCCTTCGGCACCGACGTCGCCGCCCTCGTGGACGGGGTCACGAAGCTCACCAAGATCCACTTCGCCAGCCAGGCCGAGCACCAGGCCGAGAACTACCGCAAGCTCATCGTCTCGATGTCGAGCGACATCCGCGTGCTGGTGGTCAAGCTCGCCGACCGGCTGCACAACATGCGCACGCTCAGCTACATGAGCAAGAACAAGCGCATCCAGAAGGCCCGCGAAACCCTCGAGATCTACGCGCCGCTCGCGCATCGCCTCGGTATCCAGGCCCTCAAGTCCGAGCTGGAGGACCTGGCCTTCGCGGCACTGCACCCGCGACGCTTCGCCGAGATCCAGCAGCTCGTAAACCACCGCCGCGCCGATCGCGACGCGTTCGTCGGCGAGGCCGGCACCTTCCTGGAGCGCGAGCTGCGCGCGGTCGGCATCGTGCCAATCGAGATCGTCGGGCGCGCCAAGCACATGTACTCGATCTACGAGAAGATGACCCGGCGCGGCAAGGAGTTCAACGAGATCTACGACCTCACGGCACTGCGCGTGATCGTGGAGTCGGTGAAGGACTGCTACGGCGCCGTGGGCATCATCCATTCGCTCTGGAAGCCCATGCCCGGGCGGTTCAAGGACTATGTGGCGATGCCCAAGATCAACGCCTACCAGTCGCTGCACACGACGGTGATCGGCACCAGCGGGCACCCGCTGGAGATCCAGATCCGCACGCCCGACATGCACCGCACGGCCGAGTTCGGCGTCGCGGCCCACTGGCTCTACAAGGACAGCGACACCGACGGCGACGACAGCCACCGCCCGGCCTGGGTGGGACGAATGATGGAGTGGCAGAAGGACACCTCCGACGCCGGCGAGTTCCTCGACACGCTCCGCTCGGACCTGTTCGAGGACGAGGTCTACGTGTTCACGCCCAAGGGCGAGGTGCGGGCCCTGGCGTCCGGCGCCACCCCGATCGACTTCGCCTACGACGTGCACACCGACGTGGGCCACCGCACCGTCGGTGCGCGCGTGAACGGCCGTATCGTGCCGCTGTCGCACAAGCTCAGCTCGGGCGACTTCGTGGAGATCCTGACGAGCAAGGCGCCCCGCGGCCCGTCCCGCGACTGGCTGAACCTGGCCACCACCGGCAAGGCCCGCTCCAAGATCCGGGCGTTCTTTCGCCGCGAGCAGCGTCATGACGCCGAGCATCAGGGCCGCGAGCTCATGCACGACCACCTGCGCAAGGCCGGCCTGCCGAACCAGAAGCTGGTGGGGTCGCCGCTGATGGTGCAGGTGATGCAGGAGATGGGCTTCAAGAAGGCCGAGGACTTCTACGTGTCGATCGGCTCGGGACGCTCGTCGGTGCAGACGGCCGTGAACAAGGTGATCTCCCGGCTGAAGCAGGGGCAGGCGGTGGTGGAGGAGGAGCGGGCCGCCGACTTCGAGCGGCGCCCGGCACGCACGCGCACGGCGCGTCCGTCCACCGACCTGGGCCTGTCGGTCGACGGCGTGCCCGACGTCATGGTGCGGCTCGCCAGCTGCTGCAAGCCGGTGCCCGGCGACGAGATCCTCGGCTACATCTCGCTCGGCCGCGGCATCACCGTGCATCGCGAGGAGTGCCCCAACGCGAAGGCGTTGCTGCGCAACCCGGAGCGCTTCACACACGTCACCTGGGTAGGACCGGCCAAGCGCAGCTTCAACGTCGAGATCGCGGTGGACGGCTGGGACCGCCCCCGCATGCTGGAGGACATGTCCCGCACGGTCTCGGAGAGCGGCGCGAACATCATCGTGGCGCAGTGCGTGGTGGAGGATCAGATGGCGCGCACGCGCTTCACGCTCGACATCGGCGACATCGAGGGGTTGCGTCAACTGATTTCCGCGCTCCGCGGCGTCGAGGGCGTGGTGGATGCCTACCGGGTCACCCCGGGCCATTAGGCCCCGAGCCCAACACGTCGGCGGGGTGACGCCCGCCGTGACTGCTACCCTGGCGCGTCGTGCAGAAGTGGATTGATCTCCTTGCGCCCTCGGCGGCCGCCATCGCGATCCTCATCGCGATTGCGCTCGCCATTCAGGCCATCGCACAGGGCCGGGCCATCAAGCGCCTGGAAGAGCGCCTGGCCGACCAGGACGGGGCGGCAGCCCGCGTCTCGCTCGACCGCATCCGGTCGCTCCAGCGGCGCACGACCACGGGCGCCGGAGGGCCTGGGCTGCGGCCTGGACCGGTCGCTGCCGTCGTCGCCGTGGCGGCGGTGCTCGCGGGCACGGGTTGGTATGTCTTCCTGCGCGACGACTCCGCCAAGACGGCGACGACGCCGACCACGGGGACGACGGGTCAGACCAAGACCCTGACCGACGTCAAGTCGGTACGGACCACCGCGAACCCCAATCCCACACCCCTCACCCCGAGTAAGGGTGCGTTTACCATCCTCGTCCAGAACGGAACGTTTGTTCCAGGCGCCGCCGCGGCCGGTGTCGTACCGGCGCTCACCCAGGCGGGCTACCACACATCACAGCCCACCAACGCAACTCGGCAAGACTTCAAGGTATCCGAGGTCGTCTACCTGCCCGGCAAGGAGAACGTGGCCGACAACGTCGCAAAGGATCTGGGTATTACCAAGCTCTCGCCGATCGACGGCATCGAGATCAACCAATCAACCACCGACATCGACGCGATCGTGATCGTCGGTCAGGACCTGGCCAACAAGTACCGGCCCTAGTGTCCTGACGCCGGGGCGTCAGGCCCCGGTTCGCCGTACCCGCCGCCGCCCGGCGTCTCGATGCCCAGCACGTCGCCCGCGCGCATCCGTCCGTGCCACTTCGCCGGCAGCGGTTCACCGTTGCGGGTGGTGCGACCCGGTGCCCCCGGACGCCCGCCGTCGGCGCCCTGGGGACTGCTGATGCGGCGCTCGGCGATGACCGAGACGTCGCAGTCGGCCAGCAGGCGCACAACCCGTTCGACCCCGTCGCCGCCGCGGTGGCGTCCGGCGCCGCCGGTGCCCGGACGCAGCCGGTAGCGCTCCACCCGCAGGGGATAGGCGGTCTCGAGCGACTCGATCGGGGTGTTACGCGTGTTGCTCATGGCCACGTGCACACCGGAGGGCCCGTCGGCGTCGGGCGACGCCCCCTGCCCGCCGCCGATCGTCTCGTAGTACGAGAACCCCGGGCCGCCGACGATCACGTTGTTCATCGTGCCCTGTCCCTGCGCCGGCACGGGCATGCCCTGACCGAGCGCCGCGAACAACACGTCGACGATGCGGCTGGAGGTCTCGACGTTGCCGGCGGCCACCGCAGACGGAAAGCGGGCGTCCAGCAGGCACCCGGCCGGAACGCGGATGTCGACCGGGGCGAAGGCGCCTGCCGACGCC
>WBZQ01000538.1_pt1 | contig 12092 bp, 8 predicted proteins | sample 5204251 | NCBI WGS metagenome assembly WBZQ01 (sample SAMN12412402, study PRJNA552823) | activated sludge metagenome | isolation source: activated sludge from nitrification reactor of wastewater treatment plant... | place: USA: Virginia | collected 2017-09 | reverse complement strand
TCGGCCTGCGCGCAACGCGCATGCACGCGGGCGGCTTCGGCGGCGCTGATGACCGCGTCCTCGCGCAGCCATTGCAGCAGCAGGCGCCAGTGCACCGGGCCACGGTAGCCGTCGACGGCGGTCAGGACCAGTTCGGCCCCTTCGGCGGATTTCACCTCTTTGTTGATGCCATAGAATTTGGCCAGGTCTTTGTTGAGAAAGGTGTAATCGGCATAGAGCATTTCGTTCAGCGGGCGTTCTTTGCGAATGACATATTCAAAAAACGACACCGCTTCGTCATACATCGCGTCTTTCACGTCGTCGGTGAATTCGGTGAAGCGACTGGTGTCTATGCCTTTGTGCTGGTCGAAGTGATAAAACCCCAGCCATTGCCCGAAAAATTCCGTGGCCAGCCGCCGCGCTTTTTGATCGGCGAGCATGCGTTTGACCTGTCGCTCGATGCCTTGCGCATCGGTCAGTTCGCCTGCGGCAGCGGCACGGCGCAATTCGTCATCGGGAATCGAAGCCCACAGGAAATAGCTCAACCGGCTGGCCATCTCCCAATTGGTCAACGGCTTCAATCCGGGCGCGTTTGCGTTGTTGCGCGCCTGTTCGCGAAATAGCACCTTGGTCGAAACCAAACCGTTCTCCCCGCGCGCATTGGCAGACGCCCCTTGCGTGATTTCCACCCGATAGAGGAATTGCGGTGCGACCAGAATGCGCGTCAACACGGCTTGAATCGCTTTGCGATGATCGGCTTCGGCGGCCAGCGCCTTGTCATAAAACGCGCGCAAGCTGGCTTTTTCGCTTTCCGTCAACGGACGCCGCCAGGCGCGATTGGCAAATTCCAGACAGTCGTTGACGTGCCCGGCGCGCGCGGCCAATTGCGCCGCCGTCACCGCATCGTAATGCGCGCGCAGCTCTGTCACATACTTTTGCATCTCTGCGGGCAAGGTCGCGATGCGCGCCTTGTCCATTTGCGTGATGCCCTGCCCTTTCAAATCCACGTTGTAGTGTTTCGCCAGCAAGCGCAAATAGTTGTCGTGATATTCAAATGACGCGTACAAATCATGCCAGGCCTGATCCAGCCGCTTGCGCGTGGCGGCATCAATCAGGTTTTCGACCAGAAAGCGGTCATCGCGGATGTATTTGACCTTGACCACAAATTCGTCGTGCTCCGGCACGTTGTACGTGTTGTCGAACGGATCGGGCACGGGGTCTTTGTCGGCGGGCGTGGGTTCGCTGTGCGAATTCGGCGGCAACAGCGAAGCGTATTCGAGCACGCCGGCTTTGAATGATTTGAAGGCCTGGCTTTGCATATCGCCAAGCAGTACACGCGTCGGCTGTCCGCGCGTCTGCCCATCGGCGCGATCTGAAATCACGATACGGACAACCTGTTCCCGATTGCGGCCCAATTCAGCGTCTACTTGCATGTTGAGCGACATCGGCGTTTCGGGCATCGGGATTTCAAACATCACCGGACCTTCTGACGCGAAATCGTTCGGGCCAAGCGGTGTGCCATCCGGACTGTGCCCGAAATGCAAGCGCGCGGCAGTTTCAGGGCTGACCAGTTCGGGCAAGGTTTTGCGCGGGCCGGGCGGCACAATGCCACGCCGCAAATTGGCTGCGGCTTCGGCGTCAGCCGCCAGCACCACGGCAGATTCGCCCGCCGCGACCGTATTGCGCGGCGTGATCGGGCGGAAACCAACCGTCAGATTGCGCCAGATGATCACCGGTTTGTCGCCCATCGCCGGATTGACGGTCGAGACATTCAAATAAATCTTTGCCGGACCGGGTTGCACCGGAGCACGACCGCCGCCGCGCACATACGCAAAGCGATGCGTAGATTTGACGTTCAATGTGCGGTCGCTGAATTCGAGCGGGCTTTCATCGCCTGCCCCACCCGCCGCCAGATCGCCGCGCGCAAACAACCAACTGGGCCAGGTGACGATAAATTTCTGCAAGTCGTCACAACCGGCGCGTGCCTTGGTCGCCACGGCTTGCCGGTCGCCCTCCGGCGCAGGCAAATTGCGCCAGCGCGCCACGATTTCAGACGTCGGATAACCCAGCACAGGCTTGTTCATCACCTGCCAGACATGCTGGGCAAAGCGCTGTGTGATGCCTGCGCGTTGTGCCAGCGTTTTCAATGTGACATTGGCTTCGCCCAGCGCGGCGCGATGTTTGAATTGCCACGCGACATAGAGCGCTTTGCCATATTTGTCCAAACCGAAAGGCCGTCCGCCTTCGCCGGAAACGGTACGAATGCCGTAGGTGGCATAAATGTCCTTGATGCGTGTCACGGCGGAAAGTTCAAAGCCCGATTTGCCCGGATGCGTGAAAAATTCCAGCGGCCCGGCGCCGATCACCGCGTGGTTGGCCACGGTTTTGGCTGCCGCCAGATAACGTTCCAGGTTGGCGTCTTGCATAAACTGCACGTCGCCAAAATTCGTGAAGCCTTCGCCGCCGACCGAATCGCTGGCCGAATCAATGCCGACATTCAAATCCACGCCCGTGAGGTCTTTGATTGTGTACGCGTATTCGCCGCTGGTCAGTCGCCGCACGGTGACGCGTCCCGGATCGCCGTCGTGTTTGACGGCATAGGCGCGCAATTCGCTGCGAATCCAGGCGGCGGCTTTGGTGCGCTCTTCGTCGCTGGGTTGCGGCATGGATTTGGGCGGCATGGATTTGTCTTCCAATGCCTGCGCGACTTTTTCCCAGGTCTGAAAGTCTTCGCCAAACGAAGCCTTGACAAGCAATTGCTGGACGCTGACCCCGGCTTTGGGCGCTTTCTGGCCGTGACAGGAAATGCAGTATTCGTTGAACGTCGTTTGCACATCTGCCGGAGTCACCTGTTTGCCCGCCGCCGTGCTGGTCACATTCCAGGACGGTATGCCGCCCATCAACAGCACGGCCAGCAAGCCCGCCAGCCCCACAAGCGCGGCTTTTCCCCCACGGAAATTGTTCGTGGCTTCGCGCTTCCGCAAGCTTCGCCTGACACGATCGGACTTCATCTTCGCTGCACCTCGTTGTGTGAAATGTTGGGACGTCTTGCCGGATTTCCGCACCGACGAGCAAGACAACCTGCTGGTGGATTTACAAGTTAGACAATTCGTAAGGCGGCGAAATTTTGCGCGAGTCCGGGAAGCGAGTCAACACAGGTGGCTCTGGCTTCCCTGCCGCCAGTTGATAATACGGCCGAGGCGGATTTCTGGTTACTGCGAAAGCGGGGACAGACAAACAATCTGTCCCCGTCTGTGGCGCGCGCGTTGCTTAATCGGCGGCGGCAGCGGTTGGCGCGGCCAACGTCAGCGGCAACCGCACTTGAAAGCAAGTGTCGCCCGGTTGCGACTTCACGCGGATTTCGCCGTGATGTTTGCGCACGATGCGATAGACCGTATCCAGTCCCAATCCGGTGCCTTCGCCTTGCGGTTTGGTGGTGAAAAACGGTTCGAAGATACGGCCCTGAAGGTCGGGCGGAATGCCGGGACCGTTGTCATTGATTTCGACCAAAATGTGATCGCCTTTGAGCGACGTGCGAATCCAGATTTTGCCTTCTCCGTTCATCGCTTCGATGGCATTGACGATCAGGTTGGTCCAGATTTGGTTGAGTGCGCCGCCATACGCGGTGATGCGCGGCAAATCAGCGGCATATTCGCGGATGACTTCGACACCGCGTTTGAGTTTGTGGTTGAGAATGATCAGCGTGTTTTCCAATCCCTGATGCACATCCACTTCCTGCAAAGCGGCGCGATCCATGTAGGAATATTCCTTGATCGCGCGCACCAGATCAGAAATGCGAATCATGCTCTGTTCGATTTCCTTGACCAATTCGCGCGATGTCCAGGTGGCATTCAACCATTGCAACGCATCATTTAACGCCTGCCCGGACAAACACGCGGCCAGCTTATCCAGTTTGTCTTTGTGTAATCCGGCGCGGACAAACGTCGGAGCCAGCTTCCACCCATCGGTCACGTCGTGTTCATCCAGCCAGGCGTTGAGTTCGTCTTCGCATTCGCTTTCGGCCAGCGGATCGAGCGCGGGCGCAGCCGTCAAACAAGACGCGGCGTCTTGTTGAAAGCGGGTCAGAAACGAAGTTTGCTCTGGCGTCAGGGTTTGCAAACTGAGCGTCAGGCAAAGCGTATTGAGCGTTTGCAAGCTTTCGCCCAGATGCTGCGACGCGCGGCGTGCGGCAGAGGCAGGATTGTTCAGTTCGTGCGCCAATCCGGCGGAAAGCTTGCCCAAGGCCATCAGTTTGTCGTGGCGTTCGTCCACGCGGGTGATTTCGCGCACGCGGTCGCTGAGCACTTCGACCAGCCGCTGCGTCAACAGCGGAAAGCGTTGCATCATTTCTGGATAATGCTTTGTTTCCAGCCAGAAGATACGGCTGGGCGCAACCGCCAACACTGTCGCGCCATAATGCGTCATGCGCGAAAATGGCAGCTTGCCGCTGATGCCGCCTTGCGGAATGACGTAAACCTGGCCATCCGCGCCGGGGCCTTCCAGACGCGCCTGTAATTCCCCCGCGAGCACAATGATCAGGCGATCCGCTTCGCTGCCTTCGCGCAGATAGATTTCATTTGCCGCCAGATGCACTTCGCCGCCACGCGCTAACAACCAGGGAAAGACTTCCGCCTCGATGTCTTTCAAAGCGGGAATTTCGCGTAATTGTGCGTCCAACCGTAATTTGTCGTTTTCTGTCATCACAACTTGCTCAGATATTGATGAATGAATTGCACGGCAATCGAGCCTTCACCGACGCTTGATGCCACGCGTTTGACCGAACCGTGCCGCACATCTCCTGCGACAAAGACGCCCGGCACGCTGGTTTCCAGCAAAAACGGCGCACGTTCCAACGACCAGCCCTTTGGTTTGTGTCCGTCGTGCAGCAAATCCGGCCCGGCCAGAATAAACCCGTGTTCGTCGCGCGCCAGCTTGCCCGCCAGCCATTCGGTGTGGGGTTGCGCACCGATAAAAATAAACAGCGATTTGGTCGGCAAAGTCTCGTTCGTCTTTGCCTCGGCATCAGCGATGGTAATCGCTTCCAGATGATCAGCGCCGTGCGCTTCGACCACATTGACGCGACAACGCACGGTGATGTTGGACGTCGCCGCAATCTGGTCAATCAGATATTGCGACATCGTCGCCGCCAAACTGACGCCGCGCACCAGCATCGTGACTTTGCGCGCATATTTGGACAGATGCATCGCTGCCTGTCCGGCAGAATTCGCCCCGCCGACGACAAAGACTTCTTCATCGCGACAAGCGATGGCTTCGGTCATGGCTGCGCCGTAATAAACGCCTGCGCCAGCCAACCGCTCTGTGCCCGGCACATCCAGTTTGCGCCAACTGACGCCCGTCGAAATCAGCACGACGTGGCTGCTCAATTCGCTGCCATCGGCCAATTGCACAAACCGGTACGAATCCTGACAGCGCAATCCGACGGCTTCAGCGGCCAGGGTTTCCACGCCAAAGCGGCGCGCCTGGGTGACGGCTCGCCGCGCCAGATCAGCGCCGCTCAACCCCGACGGAAAGCCCAGGTAGTTTTCGATGCGCGAACTGGTGCCCGCCTGACCGCCGGGCGCTAACCGCTCAACCATCACGGTGCGCAATCCTTCAGACGCGCCATACACCGCCGCCGCCAATCCGGCAGGGCCGCCGCCAATGATGACCAGATCGTAAAACTGCTGATCAGCGCTGGTGCGCAATCCGACTTTTTGCGCAATGCGCGCCGTGTCTGGCGCTGCCAGGCGTTCGCCATCGGGAAAGATCACCAACGGCAACCGTGGCTTGACCTCACCGTTGAGCCATTGCGCTGCGTCGGCATCGCTTTCCACATCCAGCCACAGATACGGCACGTGATTGCCCGCCAGAAAACTTTTGATGTCCAGCGCCTGCGGCGACCAGCGATGCCCAACGACACGAATGCCTTCAAACGGCGGACGAAACGACGCCAGCCAGTCATCCAGCAAATCATTCAGCACAGGATAGAAATTCTCTTCGGGCGGGTCCCACGGCTTCATCAGGTAATAATCCACGCGCGCTTTGTTGATCGCGTGAATGGCCGCTTCAGTGTCGGCATACGCTGTCAGCAACGCGCGTTTGGCTTCGGGAAAGAGCGCGTTGGCTTGTTCGATAAATTCGACGCCCGTCATTTTGGGCATGCGCTGATCCACCAACATCAGCGCCACCGGGTCATTGCGCTGTTTCAGTTGGCGCAACGCATCGAGCGCCGTTTCGCCGGAAGCCGCGCGCAAGATGCGAAAACGATTGCCATATTCCCGGCGCAAGTCACGCTCGACGGCGCGCAAGACTTCGGGGTCGTCATCTACAGTCAGTAAAACGGGTTTTGCCATATCGTCATTGTGCGGCAACACCGCGTCATCCACCAACCCCGACCACCAACGCCAGACGGTAACGAAGTGCCGCTCGTCGTTTTCGTCTTGTCAGCCGGTCACCAACCTGACCAGCAAGGCGGCCCGCCGTGGCAGGTCAGCAATCAGAATGTGTTCGTGTGTGGCGTGCGCCCCGGCGCCGGCCACACCCAATCCATCCAGCGTGGGAATGCCCAGCGCCGAGGTGAAGTTGCCATCGCTGCCGCCGCCTGCTGCGCCTTCCGCCAGAACGAAGCCCAGGTCAGCCGCCAGTTGCCGCGTCTGTTCATACAATCCGGCGCTTTGCGGCGTACGTTCAAGCGGCGGACGATCCAATCCGCCCGTCAATGCCAACCGCGTGCCCGGCACTGTTGCGCCTAAACGTTCGATCTGTGCCATCACGCGCGTCGCTTGCGCCATCGTCCAAAAGCGCACATCAATTTCGGCGCGGGCCTGTCCGGCCACGACGTTTCTGCCGCTGCCGCCGTTGATCACACCGACATTGACCGTCAGCCCCGCAGCGTAATCGTTGAGCGCATGCAATTGTTCGATCTGACGCGCCAATTCCAACACGGCGCTGGCGCCGTTTTCCGGTTCCAACCCGGCGTGCGCTTCGACGCCGTGCACAAGCAGATCGTAATTGGCGATGCCTTTGCGCTGGGTTTTGGCGGCTCCGCCCGGCAACGGCGGTTCAAAGACATACACGCGATCACAGCGGCGCGCTTCGCGTTCGACCAGTGCACGCGAACTCGCGCTGCCCGTTTCTTCATCACAGGTCAGCAGAATCCTGACCGGACGGCGCACGGGCAATTGCAACGCGCACACTGCCGCCAACGCTTCCCACATCAGAACGATGCTGCTTTTCATGTCAAAGATGCCGGGGCCAAAGGCGCACTCGTTTTCACAGCGAAACGGCATGCGCGACAACGTTCCCACCGGCCACACGGTATCCAGATGCCCCAGCCACATCATTGGCGACGATTCGGCAACATGGTCAGTGCCAAATTCCGCCAGCAAACTTGCGCCGTTTTCGCCGGGCACGAGTTGCACGGTTGCGCCCGCCGCCGCAAAACGCGGCCTCAGCCATTCGGCCAACGCGCTTGTGCGCACGGCATCCAGCGTCGGCGATTCAAACTCAACCAACGTGCGCAGGTCTTGTAACAACGCCGCCTGGCGCGCTTGAAAATAGGCAACCAGATTCATCAGCTCACGTCTCGCTCGTTTTTGCCTCAAACCGGTTCGGTGACAATCAACCTGCCGTCCGGCTCGACCTGAATCCATTGTCCGCTTTGCAACTGCGCGAAATCTTCGCTGGGCAACGCGATCAACGGAATCGGTTTGCCATACATTTCTTCGGCCACAATCGAAGCCAGGGCAAAAAACCGGTCTACGCTGTCGGTCACCAGCGCGGCGGGCGCTTTGCCTGCGCGCACGGCTTCGAGCAACACCGAAGTCGTCGTGCTCGATCCGCGCGCACACGGCACCGCCAGCACCTGTCCCGCCGCAATTTGTCCCGACAACGGATGCCGCCGATCAATAATTTCGCCGGTCGTCTGATCGTATCCGCCCCAGAAACTGAGCGGTTCATCACTGACCAACGCCGCGCCACTGGCTGCGCCGGGCACAATCGGCGTTCCCTGAATTACTCTTCCCATAACGAATTGTCCCTGCTCACGCGCCCGCTCACCGCCGAGCGAACGCAATCTTCCAGGTTGCCAAACACGACCTGCGCATTGAGCAAACCCGGCGCGTAATAAGCATATTTGGCCGAATTGGTCATCAGCACTTTGATCTCTGGCGGCAACATCGGCGTCGCCAGCACACAGGTATCCACCGTCACCGAACCGCCGAAATCGTGCAACGCGGCCAGACTGCCTGATTGTTCAGCCAGATGGCTCATAAAACGGCTCGACGTCACCAGAAATTGCACGTTGGGATGCCGGTGTTTGCCCGCCAACAGCGGCGCGAGTTTTTGAAACTCCGCGTGTGAAAAATGCGGGCTGCCCAGCACCACCATATCCACCGTTTCGCCGACGGCAGTCGTCAACGCCCGCCGGGCTTCGCGCAATTCCGTCATGCTGACTTTGACGGTCTGTTGCGGCGCGCGTCCCTGCAAGGCCGCTTCCAGCGTAGGCGCTTCGGGCGTCACGCCGACCAGATGAATCAACGCCACCGCGCCGGAAGACGCCGACGCCGCGCACAAGGCCTTGAACTGATCTTCTTCCGGCGTGACTTCCATCCCGGTCACGACCGGGATGCGTTCTTGCGCGATGTGGCCGAGCAGATGTCCCAACACCGGATAAAACTCTTCGTCCTGTTGCACGCGGCGCGGTACGTCCACCAATTCAAACAGCACTTGCCCGGCGCGGTTTTCGGTCAGATGCAACCCGCTGGCCGGGACGCGTCCGGTGATTGCCGCGCAAACGTCCATCAAATCAGGATAGCGTTCGGTGCGCGCGCCGATCACCGTGTTGGCAAAACAAATCGCGTTGGATTCGCCCCAGGCGATCTGCTGGCCAAAGCTGGGTTTCAGTTCTGTTTGATACGGCGCACACGTCCAGGTCGGCACGGCCCCCATGCTTTGATACGCGACCATCTGGCGACGCGCGTTGCGCGCCCATTCGGGCGGCACGACCCATTTTTGCCAGTTGTGTTCGTCAACGCCGCTGACATTCAGCGTGGTCGGCACACAGACTTTTGCGCCCAGACTGGCCAACCGTTCGGCAAATTCCATGGTGGCTTCGCCGGTGTAAATCGTGCTGTCAATGTGCGCGGCGGTGATGTCCATCAATGTTTGCGCGCCGCTGATTTCGGCCATACGCACCAAAATGGACATGGCCATGCGATTGGCTGGGCCGCGTTCGCCCGCCAGTTGCGCCCGGTCTTCACTGCTCAGAGTTAACGTCATGCTGTTTTGCCTGTCATTGAAATTCGCAATTCAAGATATGAACGCCACGCAATCTACACGAATTTCCCAGGCTGCGCGATGCGCGCGCGGTAAGCTACAATCCGCCCGCAATACAACGTCACCGGAAAAGCGAGAACCGCCGCGTCATCATGCCGATTGTCATCGAACACGTTCACACCATCGAAGCCTACCGCGCCATCGAAGAATTGCAACGCGACGTCTGGGGCGCTGAAGACATCGAAATCATCCCGCTCGACGTCATGCTCACCGCGCAAAAAAACGGCGGCATCGTCCTTGGCGCATACGATACGACGACAACGCCAGAACCGACGCTGGTCGGTTTCACCTTTGGCTTTCTCGGCCTGTCGCCGACCGGAGAACTCAAACTGTGTTCGCACATTGCGGGCGTGCTCAAAGCCTACCGCGACCAGAATGTCGGCTATCAGCTCAAACTCGCCCAACGCGAAGACACGCTGCGCCGTGGCATTTCGTTAATCACCTGGACGTTTGATCCCCTCGAAAGCCGCAACGCGCGCTTTAACTTTCATAAACTGGGCGTCACCTGCAACACGTTTTTGCCCAACCTGTACGGCGAAATGCGCGACGCGCTGAACGCCGGATTGCCCAGCGACCGCTTTCAGGTAGATTGGCACATCGCCAGCGAAAACGTTGTCGCCAGTTTGCAAGGCGTCGAACGACATCCCGCGCCGTCTGCCCTGCAACAATCCGGCGTGCCGTTGCTCAATGCGCCGCGCCAGCAAACCTGGCTGCATCCCGCCGAACGCGCGTTGCCGCTCTCTGGCCCCAGCGCTCTGGTGCAAATCCCGGCCAACTTTCAAGAAATCAAAGCCGCCGATTTGGGCTTGGCGCGCGCCTGGCGCAGCCACACGCGCGCACTGTTTGAAACAGCATTTGCCAGCGGTTACACCACCGTGGATTTGCTGGTCGAACACGGCGCGTGTTTCTATTTGCTGCAACGCTCACGTTGAATTTTGCCTTGCGCTCTCTCAGCCAGACCTGTAGCATTTGCCACCGTCTTCGCCCCGAAGCCCTACATCCACAAACAATTTTGAAAAATCTGCCGCACAACCGCGCAGGTAACCCCATTCTCAGATTGACAGGTTTGCCAGACCGTTTGCCGCCGTCATTGCCCGCGCAGCGATGACCCAAACGCGACGAATGCCGCCCCGACCACGCGCCTGATCTCAGTCCGGCGCAAAACTCTGCCACCGTTCGCCGACGAGCTGCCACTCGCCGCGATTCACCGCTACGTTGTCCGTGGCGTTACTGGAGCCAATGCCATGCTATCCCCCAACACGTCTAATCGTGGCGATCTGACGGAACGCCTGATCCGCATTCTCTTTTTGTTGGCCGAACGACCGCACACGCAACGCGAACTGGCGCAACTTTTTGGTGTGGACACCGTCACCATCCGCCGCAACCTCAACGAACTGACCCGCCATTACGCCATTCAAGACGATCTTGTCGGACGGGAGCGCACCTATCGCTTCAGCGACCATTACGAATTTCACCCGCCGAATTTCACGCCGGGCGAACTGGCGACCTTGTTACTCGCTCAACAAGCCATCGGCGCAACCGGAATCACGGCGTTCGGCACGCCCTTTGGCGGCTACGGCTACACCTTGCTGGAAAAAGTGCGCGCCGCCTTGCCGTGCGCTTTGCGCAACAAACTGGATGTGCTGGCGACAATCTTCGGTTCTGCCGCTGTCCCCGCCAAGGATTACTCACAACACACCGCCACGATTGATCGCCTGTCAAATGCGGCCATGAATCAGCGGCGTCTCAAAATGCGCTATCGCACCTTGCACAGCGGCACGGTCAAAGAACGTTTGTTCGATCCGTATGCGGTGTATTTCGACCCGGACGGTGCAACCTTGAAAGTGATCGGTTACGACCACCAACGCCGCAACATCATTCCGTTTTCCGTGGATCACATCGAGTCGCTCACCGAAACCGCTGACAGCTTCGAGCGCCCGCCTGATTTCACGTTGACGGGCTTCCTGTCGAAGTACTGCTTCAACGGCATTCACGACGAACCGTTGACCGTGCAACTGCGCGCCTGCGGCACGACGGCGCGCGTCTTTGCTGAACGCCGTTTCCACGAATCGCAAACTGAGCTGGCGCGCACAACCGATGCCGCAGGCAACGTCGAAACCATCACGATTCAGATGACCGTCGCGCGCGGACGCGGCCTGGAACGCTTCATCCTCAGTTGGCTGCCCGACATCGAAGTGCTGGAACCGGCGGAACTGCGACAACGGATTGCCGAAGTGCTGCGGCAGAGCGCGGAGCGTTTCGGCGAACCGCAATAATTTTTTTTTGGGTGAAGGGAAGAACGAACGACCGTGCATGTCGGGCGTTCGTTGTATTTTCACTACGAAATGGTTTCAACAGAATTGCACTCAAAAACGGAGGAGATGATATGAGCCAAAACGTATTCTGGGCACATCAAAATCACACGCTGGCAAAACATTTGAATGACACAGGCCGAAAGGCCGAAAAATTTGCAGAGATATTTCAAGCCGCTGAGCAAGGTAAAGTTACTGGCTTACTGCATGATCTCGGTAAAGCTGAGGAAGAATTTCAAAAACGAATCCTTTCCAACGACAAGGAAGGCGACAAACAACCTCACGCGCATCACGGCGCAATGATTGCGCTAAATGCAGGTGCGTGGCCGATTGCGCTAGCAATCAATGGACATCATGCCGGTTTGCATAATCGTGGAGATGTGGAAGCCAAGAGAAAAGATTACCTGCCCAAAGCAGAAGCCTCAGCAAAGGCGTTGCAAGAATCTGATTCATCGTGGGTACTCC
>WBZQ01000259.1_pt2 | contig 12093 bp, 12 predicted proteins | sample 5204251 | NCBI WGS metagenome assembly WBZQ01 (sample SAMN12412402, study PRJNA552823) | activated sludge metagenome | isolation source: activated sludge from nitrification reactor of wastewater treatment plant... | place: USA: Virginia | collected 2017-09 | reverse complement strand
GACAGCAGGTTCAGCGCGGCGTCGAGGATGGAGCGCCGGGTGGCCTCCTTGCGCTCATCGCGCGAGGTGGACGCCTTGGGCGTGCGGACGCGCGCATCCGACCGCGCACGCGCCTCTTTGAGGCGTGCCGCGCGACTCTGATGTGATCTCGGCGTACGACTGTCCACTGAATGTGAACGCTAACACATTCGGCGCGTTCCCATTGACGCGGACCGTCCCCGCGCCGCATTGTGTACACATGTTCACCGAAATGCTTAACCCCCGGCTCCGGGAACGGGTCCTCGAATCTTCCCTGATGAAGGTGCTGACCTGGCCGCAAGGCGTGGACAGCTACACCGAGGTCGTCGACCCCGCGTGGACCCTGAAGGAGGGTCGCGCCACGGTTACGACCGTGCGCTGGCAGACCCCGCGCAGCGTCACCATCACCCTCCGCCCCAACGAACTCGGAGCACAGTCGTTCCGTTCCTTCCGCGCCGGGCAGCACATCAACGTCGGCGTCGAGATCGACGGCCGTCGGCACACTCGTTGCTACTCGCCCACCGTCGCCGAGGGCGCCGAGGCCATCGAGCTGACCATCGGCCTGCACGACGGCGGCCTGGTGTCGCAGCACCTGTACCAGCACGCCCGCCCCGGCATGGTCGTCGCGATCAGCGCCCCGGCCGGCGACTTCGTTCTCGACACCGCCGGGGCCCGCATCCTGCTGGTCTCCGGCGGCAGCGGCATCACCCCGGTGCTGTCCATGCTGCGCACCCTGCGCGCCGCCGGCCACACCGGCGAGGCCGCGTTCGTGCACTACGCCCGCACCTCCGAGGACGTCTGCTACGCCCACGAGCTGCGAGAACTGGCCGCACAGGGTGTCCGGGTGCTGCTGTCCTACACCCGCGACGACTCGGGTGACCTGACCGGTCACGTCTCCGCCGAGCACCTGGCGACCGCGCTGACCGACCCCGACGCGGTCTACGTCTGCGGCCCCGCCGCCCTGGTCGACGCCGTCCGCGAGATCCACCCCGAGGCCCGCTCGGAGAGCTTCGTGGCCCCGACCTACACCCCGGGTGAGGCCTCCGGCGGCCTGGTGTCCTTCGCCGACAGCGACAAGTTCGTCTCCGACGACGGCAAGACGCTGCTGGAGCAGGCCGAGAACGCCGGTCTCAAGCCGGAGTTCGGCTGCCGGATGGGCATCTGCCACGGCTGCACCCGCCTCAAGACCAGCGGCGTCGTCCGCAACATCAACTCCGGAGCCGTGTCCTCGGCCGAGGAGGAAGAAATCCAGATCTGCGTGACGGTGCCCTGCGGCGACGTCGTCGTGGACCTCTGACCAAACGATCTTCAGACACCACACAGCACAAACACTCTTCGAAAGGACGCGCGACATGACTGCTCTCGCAGAACCGGTCTACATCGACGACACCGCCGACGTTCTCGTGCCCGAACAGGTCTTCACCAAGCAGGTCGGCGACAAGACCGTCCGGCTGACCAAGACCCAGATGGACGAGTTCGGCCGCGAGCTTGATGCCATCCGCAACCGGGTTCTCGCCGACCTCGGCGAGCGGGACGCCACCTACATCCGCGACGTCATGAAGCTGCAGCGCAAGCTGGAGGTCTACGGCCGCGGCATGCTGTTCCTCGGCATCCTGCCACCGTTCTGGCTGGCCGGCACCGCCATGCTCGGGGCTTCCAAGATCCTCGACAACATGGAGATCGGCCACAACGTCATGCACGGCCAGTACGACTGGATGGGCGATCCCGGCCTGCGCGGCCAGGAGTTCGAGTGGGACAGCGCCTGCCCGTCGGACCAGTGGCGCTACACCCACAACTACATGCACCACACCTACACCAACGTCGTCGACCTGGACCGCGACATCGGCTACGGCGTCCTGCGGATGAGCAAGGACCAGAAGTGGGATCCCTACTTCCTGCTGAACCCGCTGTGGGCCTTCCTGCTGATGGTGCTGTTCCAGTACGGCGTTGCGCTGCACGAGCTGGAGACCGAGCGGGTCCGCGCCGGTGAGCTCAAGTGGATGGACAAGCGCGAGGTCATCAAGGAGATCTGGGGCAAGGTCAAGAAGCAAACCAAGAAGGACTACGTCGCCTACCCGCTGCTGGCCGGCCCGTTCGCGCCGGTGGTGTTCACCGGCAACATGGTGGCGAACCTGATCCGCAACGTCTGGTCCTACACCATCATCTTCTGCGGGCACTTCCCCGCCGGGGTGAGCGAGTTCAGCCTGGACGAGGCGCGCAACGAGTCCCGCGGCCACTGGTACTTCCGCCAGGTCCTCGGCTCGGCGAACATCTCCGGCGGCAAGTGGTTCCACATCTTCAGCGGCAACCTGTCGTTCCAGATCGAGCACCACCTGTTCCCGGATCTGCCGGCCCACCGGTACGAGGAGATCTCCGCGGAGGTCCAGGACATCTGCCGCCGGTACGGCATCCCCTACAACACCGGCCCGATCCACAGGCAGTTCGGCTCGGTGATCGCCAAGATCGTCAAGCTGGCCCTGCCCCCGGGCCTGGGCGGCGTCGGCGAACGCCGCGAGCGCCGGAAGCTGTCCCGTAAGCAGGTGCGCGCCGATTACCAGGCCAAGCTGGCCGCCGAGGCCGCCGGCCAGATCGCCCGCGACCCGGGCGAGCCCTGGGTCAAGCCCTACCAGGTGAAGGCGATCACCGCCGGATAACCGCAACGACCCGGAGATGCCCCGACCGCCCCGCGCGGCCGGGGGCATCTCCCTTTCCGGCGAGCGTCCGCCTTTTCCGGCCGGCGTGCGTGTCCCCGGTCCGACATGCCCGAACCCCACCCCAGTAGGCTGGAAACGAGTCCGAGCCATGCCCGGCTGACACCCCGAGCCCAGCGGCGACACCGCTGAGAACCTGGAGTGCCATGCTCACCGTCCTTTTCGCCCATGCCGTCGCCGCGGCCGTGGCGCCGCTGTTGGTGAGCCGGTGGGGGCGTCGGGCCTTCTACCCGCTGGCACTCGTCCCGCTGATCTCGCTGGTCTGGGTGGCCACACACTGGCCCACCCCAACGCGCACCGAAACCGTGCACCTGTCCTGGGTGCCGGAGCTGTCGATGAACCTCGACCTGCGCTTCGACTCGCTGTCGGCGGTGCTGGCGGTCCTGGTGCTGGCCATCGGCGCGCTGGTGCTGTTCTACTGCGCGGCCTACTTCGAGCATCACGACGGCAGCACCGAGAAGCGGCTGCCCAGCTTCGCCGCGGAACTCGTCGCCTTCGCCGGCACCATGTTCGGCCTGGTCACCGCCGACAACACGCTGCTGCTGTACGTGTTCTGGGAGCTGACGTCGGTGCTGTCGTTCCTGCTCGTCGGGCACTACGCCGAACGTGCAGCCAGCCGCCGGGCCGCCACCCAGGCGCTGCTGGTCACCACCTTCGGCGGGCTGGCCATGCTGGTCGGGATCATCATCCTCGGGCACGACGGCAGCTACCTGCTGTCGGAGCTGCTCGCCCAGCCCCCACAGGGCACCGCCGTCGACATCGCGCTGACCCTGGTGCTGGTCGGGGCGCTGAGCAAGTCCGCCATCGTGCCGCTGCACTTCTGGCTGCCCGGCGCGATGGCCGCCCCCACCCCGGTCAGCGCGTACCTGCACGCCGCCGCCATGGTCAAGGCCGGCGTCTACCTGATCGCCCGGCTGGCCCCCGGTTTCGCCGACGCGCCCGGGTGGCGGCCGACGATCATCGGCCTCGGCCTGCTCACCATGCTGCTGGCCGGCTGGCGCGCCGTCCGCGAATACGACCTCAAGCTCATCCTGGCGTTCGGCACCGTCAGCCAGCTCGGCCTGATCACCCTGCTGGTCGGCACCGGCGGCGCCGACGCGATGCTGGCCGGGCTGACCATGCTGTGCGCGCACGCGATGTTCAAGGCGACGCTGTTCATGGTGGTCGGCATCATCGACCACACCACCGGCACCCGCGACATCCGCAAACTGGCCGGGTTGGGCGGCCGGGCACCCGTGCTGGCGACCGTCGCGGCCGCGGCGACGGCGAGCATGGCCGCCCTGCCGCCGTTCCTCGGTTTCATCGGCAAGGAAGCCGCCCTGGACACGTTGCTGCACAGCGCCGAACTCGGGCACTGGGCCCCATGGGTGCTGGCCGGGGTGACGCTGGGTTCGGTCCTCACCGCCGTCTACAGCCTGCGGTTCTTCCTCGGCGCGTTCGGCGGCAAACGCCGCGGGGAACCGAGCGTCCGGGTCGCCGAGATGCATCGCCCGAGTGCCGGATTCCTGGCCGCCCCCGCCATCCTGGCCGCGGCCGGCCTGGTTCTCGGGCTGGTCCCGGGCCTGCTGGAACGGCTCATCGCCCCGGCCGGGGCCGACTACCACCTGGCCCTGTGGCACGGGCTCAACCTGCCGTTGCTGCTGACCGTGGCCATCCTGGCCATCGGTGCCGCGATGTTCGCGGCGCGCGACCGTCTCGATACGCCGGTGCACCTCCCGCTGGGCAACGCCGACCGGATCTACGACGCCGTCCTGCGCGGTATCGAGTTCGTCTCGTTCAAGCTGACCGCCGCGACCCAGCGCGGTTCGCTGCCGGCCACCCAGGCCGTCATCCTGACGACGCTGGTGGTGCTGCCGAGCACGGCATTGGCATTCGGTGCCCGCAACCGGCCGCATATCGAGCTGTGGGATATGCCGCTGCAGTCGGTGGTCGGCGCGTTGATGCTGGCCGGGGCACTCGGCGCGGTGGTGATGCGCAACCGGCTGGCGTCGGTGCTGCTGGTCGGGGTGACCGGCTACGGCTGCGGCACCATCTTCGCCTTCCACGGTGCACCCGATCTCGCGCTGACCCAGTTCCTGGTGGAAACCCTGACCCTGGTGTTCTTCGTGCTGGTGCTGCGCGCACTGCCCGCCGAGACCGACATCCGCAGTCGCCGGCACCGGTTCCCGCGCGCGGTGCTGTCCCTGGCCGTCGGCGCGATGATGACCGGCATCGCCGCGCTCGCGATGGCCGCCCGCACCGGTCACACCGTCGCCGAACTGCTGCCGAACGCCGCCTACACACGTGGGCACGGCGCCAACACGGTCAACGTCATCCTGGTCGACATCCGAGCCTGGGACACCCTGGGCGAGATCTCAGTGCTGCTGGTGGCGGCCACCGGGGTGGCATCCCTGGTGTTCCGGCACCACCGGTTCGGCACCGCGCCGCGCATCACCGACACCGACACCGGTCCGATCGCCCGGTCGGCCGGGCCGTACAGCCCGGCCGTCGGCGACATCACCTGGCTGCGCGGCAGCGAGTACCGCGACCCGCGCTTTCGCTCCCTGGTGCTGGAGGTCGCCACCCGGTTGATCTTCCCGCTGATCATGGTGCTGTCGGTGTACTTCTTCTTCGGTGGCCACAACACCCCCGGCGGCGGGTTCGCCGGCGGCCTGACCGCCGGGCTGGCGCTGGTGCTGCGGTACCTGGCCGGCGGTCGCTACGAACTTGGCGAGACGCTGCCGCTGGACGCCGGCAAGATCCTCGGCGTCGGGCTGTCCCTGGCCGCGGGCACCGCCGTCGGCTCGGTGCTGCTCGGTGCACCGGTGCTGTCGTCGGCGCTGGTGGAGCTCGACGTGCCGGTGCTCGGGCACATCAAGTTCGTCACCGGACTGATCTTCGACCTGGGCGTGTACCTGATCGTCGTCGGACTGGTGCTCGACGTGCTGCGCTCGCTCGGTGCGCGCCTCGACGTCGAAGTCGGCGAGTCCACCATCCATTCGGCGGTGACCCGGTGACCGTCTACCTGCTGCCGCTGATCCTGATCGGCGGCCTCGCCACCGCGGGGGTGTACCTGCTGACCGAACGCAACCTGACCCGGCTGCTGCTGGGCCTGCTGTTGGTCGGCAACGCGGTGAACCTGCTGATCCTGACGGTCGGCGGGCCGGCGGGCAACCCGCCGATCGACGGCCGGACCAGCGCCGGGCAGACCGGCACCGCCGATCCGCTGGCCCAGGCGATGATCCTGACCGCGATCGTCATCACCATGGGGGTGGCAGCGTTCGTGCTGGCACTGGCCTACCGCTCCTACCGGCTGACCACCGACGACGACGTCGCCGACGACGACGAGGACACCCGGGTGCTGCAGACCGCCGATCAGGTCAGCGGCCCGGCGGACCTGCCCGTCGACGACACCCCGACGCCCGGCGCCGAGGAGCCGCGCCCGGCCGCCCTCGACGACGCCCCCGACGAGCTGGACGCCGTGCCGGAGGGCTCCTGATGACGTGGGTGGAACTGGGGCAGCTGCTGACCCCGCTGCCGGTGCTCATCCCGCTGCTCGGTGCCGCGCTGACCCTGATCGGCAGCCGCCGGCCGCGCGGCCAGCGGCTGGTCACCCTGGTCGCCCTGTCGGCGGTGGCCGCGGTGTGCGCGGTGCTGCTGTTCCTGACCGACGCGCACGGCACCCTGGTGCTGCAGGTCGGCGGGTGGGGACCCACCGACTCCGGCGACGGGCCGCTCGGCATCACCCTGGTGGTGGACCGGCTCTCGGCGCTGATGCTGGTGGTGTCGTCGCTGGTACTGCTGGCGGTGGTCGTCTACGCCATCGGCCAGGGCATCCGCGACGGCGACGACCGCCAGCCGGTATCGATCTTCCTGCCCACCTATCTGGTGCTGTCGGCCGGTGTCTGCGGCGCGTTCCTGGCCGGCGACCTGTTCAACCTGTTCGTCGGCTTCGAGGTGCTGCTGGCCGCCAGCTTCGTGCTGCTGACCATCGGGGCCAGCAAGGACCGGGTGCGCGCGGGCATCTCCTACGTCATGGTGTCGATGGTCTCGTCGCTGATCTTCCTGCTCGGCATCGCGCTGGTGTACGCGGCGACCGGCACCCTGAACATGGCCGAGCTCGCGGTGCGCCTCGACCACGTCGCCCCCGGCACCCGCACCGCACTGTTCGCGGTGCTGCTGGTGGCGTTCGGCATCAAGGCGGCGGTGTTCCCGCTCTCGACATGGCTGCCGGACTCCTACCCGACCGCGCCCGCGCCGATCACCGCGGTGTTCGCCGGGCTGCTGACCAAGGTCGGCGTGTACGCCATCATCCGGGCGCACTCCCTGCTGTTTCCCGGCGGCGCGCTGGACAACGTGCTGATGGTGGCGGGGCTGTTGACCATGATCGTCGGTATCCTCGGCGCGATCGCGCAGAGCGACATCAAACGGCTGCTGTCGTTCACCCTGGTCAGCCACATCGGTTACATGGTGTTCGGGGTGGCGCTGTCCAGCCAGCTGGGGATGGCCGGCGCCATCTACTACGTCGCGCACCACATCATCGTGCAGACCACGCTGTTCCTGGTGGTGGGGCTCATCGAACGCCAAGCCGGCGCGTCCACGCTGCACCGTCTCGGCGGGCTGGCCGCGGCGAGCCCGTTGCTGGCGTTCGTGTTCGCCGCCCCGGCGCTCAACCTCGGCGGTATCCCGCCGTTCTCCGGGTTCATCGGCAAGGTCGCGCTGCTGCAGGGCGGCGCGGCCGCCGGGACCCCGCTGGCCTGGCTGCTGGTCGCGGGATCGGTGCTGACCAGCCTGCTGACGCTGTGGGCGGTCACCCGGGTGTGGACCAAGGCGTTCTGGCGGGCACGCGCCGACGCGCCCGACGGCGAGCTGGCGATGGCGACGCCGTCGTCGCTGCTCGAGGACGCCGGCGACGTGGCGTTCGCCGACCGGGACGACGTGGGCCGGATGCCGGTCGGCATGGTCACCCCCACGATGGCATTGATCGCCCTGGGTCTGGCGCTGACCGTGTTCGCCGGGCCGATCTTCGGCTATGCGCAGCGGGCGGCGTCAGAGATCATCGACCGCGGCGAGTACATCGCGGCCGTGCTGGGGGGTGCGCCGTGAACCGGTGGCGCCGGATCGTCCCGCGGCTCGCCCTGATCGGCTGGTTGATCGCGGTGTGGGTACTGCTGTGGGGCCACGTCTCGGTGCCGAACCTGATCGGCGGCCTGGCGGTGGCGCTGGTGGTGACGCTGGCCCTGCCGTTGCCCGAGATCCCGATCGAGGGTTACCTGCGTCTGCTGGGCCTGCTGCGGCTGATCGGTTACGTCGCGGTATCCCTGGTGTGGTCGAGCCTGCAGATGGCGTGGCTGGCGATCCGGCCCCAGGCACCGCCGATGAACGCGGTGCTGCGCGCGCACCTGGCGATCCCGTCGGACCTACTGCTGGCTCTGGCGGTCAACATCATCAACCTGACCCCGGGCACCATCGTGTTGGAGATCGACCAGGTGCGACGGCTGATCTACGTGCACGTGCTCGACGTCGGGTCGCCGCGGGCGATCGAGCGCTTCTACCGGCAGATCGACCAGGTGCAACGACGAGTGCTGGGGGCATTTCCCCGCTATGCGCCGAGGGCGGGTGAACGCGCATGACAACCGTGTTCGTGATCGCCGCCGCCATGCTCGCCGCCGCGGCCACCCTGACCATGTTCCGGTTGCTGGCCGGACCGAGCACGCTGGATCGGCTGGTCGGGCTGGACACCCTGATCGCGGTCGCCATGTGTTCGATCGGCACCTGGGCGGCGTTCAGCGGCGACACCACCGTCACCTACAGCCTGGCCGCGCTGGCCCTGATCAGCTTTGTCGGGTCGGTGTCCATCGCCCGGTTCCGGGTGCCCGACACCGACGCCCCGCACGAACCCGAGCCATCCGGCAATCCGACGGCGGGAGACGAACTGTGAGTGCCCTCGACATCGTCGCCGCGGTGCTGATCCTGTCCGGTTCGGCGCTGGCGCTGACCGCGGCCATCGGCATCGTCCGGTTCCCGGACACGCTGTCGCGGATGCACGCGGCGACCAAACCGCAGGTCCTGGGGCTGCTGCTGGTGCTGGCGGGGGCGGTGCCCCGGCTGGGCGGGCGCGCCGACGTCGGCATGCTGATCCTGACCGGGCTATTCACCCTGATCACCGCACCGGTGATCGCCCAGCGGGTCGGCCAGCTGGCGTATCGGGAGCAGAACCTCGCCGACCGGCTGATCGTCGACGAGCTACCCGACTAGCAGGGGCCCGCCATCCGCCAGGTCTGATAGGAGCGGGGGTCCACACGTCGGTCATCAGGTGCTTGCCGTCGGCCTCCAGCGCCAGCGACCGGTGCCGCCGGCCCACCCGCAGCAGTGTCATCGCGGCCGTCGCATTGATCAGGCTGGCCAGCACCGAGATACCCAGGCCGATCCCGATGTGTTCGAGTTCCCGCGGGTGCATGAGGCGGTCCACCGCACTGGCGACGATGACGGTGGCCGCGGCGGCGATCATCACGCCCTCGACGATCGCCGAGATGTATTCGACCTTGAGGTGGCCGAAGTTGTGCCCCGCATCGGGCGAACGGGCGGCGATCCGCAGGGCGATGAAGGCGACCGTCGCGGACTGCGGACACCGGGTCACTGTCCCTCGGGCAGCTGAAACCGGACCATGGCGGTGACGGTTTCGACGGCCTCGCGCAGGACGGCCAGTCGCTGCTGCGGCCCGGGTGCGGTGAGCACGTCGTACTTGTCCGCCGACCCCATCGGCACCCGGGCGGCCAGCCCGAACAGCCGGTGCCCGTCGTGCTCGGGCAGCCGGGCGAACACCTCGCTGCGGTCGCGCAGCCGGATGCCGCGGGCACCGGCGATCAGTTGCAGCAGCGCCCAGATCTCGTCCTCCAGCTCCAGCATGGCGGTGGGCACCACCTCGCCGGGCTCGTCGGGCCAGGGCTGGATCTCCGCCCGCGGGTAGGGGTCGTCGGGCAGCCATTCAGTCACCCGGAATCGTTGCTGGGCAACGCATCTGAGCTGATAGCGACCGTTGCCCTGGGCGACGTGGCTGGTGATGCGGGCCAGCGCGCCGACGTCGTGGCGCACGTCGCCGCCGCCGACCTCCCGGCCGCGGGCGATCAGCACCACCCCGAAGGCCGGATCGTCACCGGACAGGCAGTCGGCGACCATCGCCGAATACCGCGGCTCGAACACCCGTAGCGGCAGCGACTCCCCCGGCAGCAGCACCGTCTGCAGCGGGAACATCGGCGTGGCCGGCATCTAGACGTCCAATTCGCCGATCAGCGCGTCCACGACGACCCGCAGGTCACCCTCGTGCTCCTCGGAGACGCGGCGCTGGCGCTGGTAGGACGCACCGAGGCGGGGGATGTCGGCGACGGCTGCCAGCTCGTCACTGCACCCCAGCGTCGCCGCGACCGGCTCCATCCGGGTCAGCAGGTCGTAGAGGTCCTCGGTGACCAGGCGTTCGTTGGAGTCGGCGTCGAGGATGATCACCGCGTCCAGGCCGTAGCGGGCCGCGCGCCACTTGTTCTCCTGTACGTGCCACGGCGGCATGGTGGGCAGTTCCTCACCGGCGTCCAAGCGACGGTCCAGGTCGACGATCAGGCAGTGTGTCAGCGCCACCAGCGCGGACAGCTCGCGGATGTTGGACACCCCGTCGAAGATGCGGACCTCGACGGTGCCCAGGTGCGGCGACGGCCGGATGTCCCACCGGATCTCGTTGATGTGGTCGATGATGCCGGTCTTCTTCTGGTCGGCAACGAAGCCCTCCCACTCGGCCCAGGTCTGGAACTGGAATGGCAGTCCGGCCGTCGGCAACTGCTGGAACATCATCGCCCGGTTGCTGGCGTATCCGGTGTCGGTGCCCTCCCACCAGGGCGAGGACGCCGACAGCGCCAGCAGGTGCGGGTAGTAGTTCAGCAGCGACGAGATGATCGGCATCACCTTGTGCGCGCTGGACACCCCGACGTGCACGTGCACACCCCAGATCAGCATCTGCCGGCCCCACCACTGGGTGCGGTTGATCAGCTCCGCGTAACGGTGCCCCTCGGTCAGCTCCTGAGCCGACCAGCGGGCGAACGGGTGGGTGCCCGCGCAGAACAGTTCCATCCCGCGGGCGTGCACCGCGTCGCGCACGGTGTGCAGGGTGGAGCCCAGATCCGCCATCGCCTCGCCCGAGTTCTCGCAGATCCCGGTCACGATCTCGATGGTGTTGCGCAGCATCTCCTTGTGCACGCGCGGGTTCTCGCCGAGTTCGGCGATCACCGCGGCCGCCTCGTTGGACAGGTCACGGGTGACGGCGTCGACCAGCGCGAACTCCCACTCGACGCCGACGGTCGGCCGGGGTGACCCGGCGAACTCGATCCGCTCGGCGCTAGGGTGCGCCGATGACACCGCAGGCGACCCGGTTGCCGGCGTCGCCGGTGGCCTTGGTCTTCGCGTCGGGGCCGGGGACGCCCTCGGCCTGGTAGCGCGTCGGGATGTTGGCGAAGTTGTCCGCGCCCTCGTGGATGATCAGCGCGGTCTTGCCGCCGGAGATCTCGTCCTGGGTGACGGCGTCGGTGGTGGTGACCAGCAGCGCCGAGCCGTCGGCCCGGACGTTGAGCGAGGTCAAGTCACCGCTGCTGTGGGATCCGGTGTGTCCGGGGGCCTGGAAGTGTCCACCGGCGGACAGGAACGCTCCCGGCTCACCGGTGCCGTCGGGGGCCTTCGAGTTGGCTTCGCACTTGCCCACGGAGTGGATGTGCAGGCCGTGGAATCCGGGCGCCAGGCCACTGCCGGGCTGGGCCTCGACGGTGATCTGGACGTAGCCGCTGTGGAACGCGAATTTCGCGGTCGCCACGTCGGCGCCCTCGGCGTTCTTGAGGGTAACGGTCTGCTCGTTGGCCGCCGGCGACTGCCCGGTGCCGGCGCGGGCCTGGCTGGTCGGCGTCCCGGAAGTGCCGGTCCAGATCGGCGGGGTGGCGCCCGGCGACGGGGTGTGGTCGGTGGGCTCCTGTCCGGGCGGCGAGCAGGCGCTCAGCAGCACGACGGGCACGGCGAACAGGATGGCGGCTGCTGATTTCCCCAGCAGCTGAGGGCGGGCGGGCTTGACCATGGTGCAGAGCCTATCCGGTGACGATCACAACCACACTGGGTGGTTCTTGCGGAACCTGTTCGGCGATTTCCGGGGTCCGTTCGGCGACGTGCGCGTTCAGTGTCTCGGCGATCTTCTTCGCCGCGTCCTCCTGGCCCTCTTCCGGCCCGTAGAACACCGTGGTCTCCGGAATGTCGGTCAGCGTGAGGTTGCCGACGTTCTCGTTCGGGATCTCCCAGTGCGCGGCCCGTAGCTGGTCGGCGACGCGGGCGGCCGCCCCCTCGGTCTGCGAGATGTTGT
>WBZQ01002387.1_pt1 | contig 12096 bp, 9 predicted proteins | sample 5204251 | NCBI WGS metagenome assembly WBZQ01 (sample SAMN12412402, study PRJNA552823) | activated sludge metagenome | isolation source: activated sludge from nitrification reactor of wastewater treatment plant... | place: USA: Virginia | collected 2017-09 | reverse complement strand
ACCCGGAAGGGCAGACCCTGTATCTCAATGAACGCCTGCGCCGCATGGCTGGATTTTCCACAACATCGGCATCAGGAGAATGTTGGCTCACGGCTCTTGCCCCTGAAGACCACGACGTGATTGTCACCGAGTGGTCGGCGGCCACCGGGCAGACACGAAGCTTTTCACGCGAATTTCGCTTCCACAGACCAGACGGATCACTTCGCTGGGTGATGGCCGAAGCCTTTCCCCTACGCACAGAGGGAGCTCCACCCAGCGGATACGTGGGCATGATCCGCGATATCACCCCGCGCCACCTGGCCCTCGAAGCCTTACACGCCTGTGAAGACCGCTACCGGAGCTTGGCCGCACTTGCGCCTCAGGCAATCGTGGTCTACGCGGACGACACCATTCTGTTCATGAATAACGCGGGCGTGAGACTCTTTGGTCTGCCGACAGCGCCCTCGGTTGAAGGACGTTCCCTGTCGGAATGTTTCCCGAACGGATTCCTGCAGGACCTTCCCGTGGCAATCCTCACTCACGGAACGGCATCCGCCACCCCCGTGGAGCGACAATACGTTCACACCGATGGAACGCGTCTTGATATGGAATTGGTGGCAAGCCCGGTGACCTTTGATGGCCACTCAGCCATTCAGGTCCTGGCCACAGATATCACGGCACAAAAAGACGCTGCCGCCCAGTTGCGGGGGGCGCACAAACTGGCTGCGGTGGCGACCCTTGCCGGCGGCATCGCCCATGAGTTCAATAATTGCCTGACCGCCATCATGGGATTTTCCGACCTGGCCTTGCCGTTACTTGTGCCGGACAGTCGCGTGTATGGTCATGTCCAGCAAGTGGTCCTCGCCTCGAAACGAGCCAGAGATCTGGTGACCCAAATGCTCATGTTCGGCCGCCAGGCAGAGGGCATCAAACAACCGGTCTCTCTCGATATCCTCCTGAAAGAAACCTTGCGAATCTTGAAAGGGTCACTGCCGGATAACATTAGTCTTCGCGAGTGGATTCCCGGGGCCACCCATCCGATTTATGCCGACCCGACCCAGATTCACCAAATCTGCCTGCAGCTGCTGGCCCATTCCGAGTTAGCCATGAAACCGGACGGTGGCATCCTGGAAGTGCGCCTCGACAATGTCCATCTGACCCCTTCGACAAACGAACACAATCTCCCACTTCGCCCTGGCCATTATGTCTGCCTTACGGTTTCCGATACAGGCGAGGAAGTGAATGCCCAAGACCACCGTCGTAAAATGGGGCCGTTGTTCGCCAACCTTCCGGATGGAACCCAAGCCGGGACGGAACTTGCAGGGATTCAACGCATGGTGAGCGAACATGGTGGAACGCTCCGTTCCACCAGCACAGTCGGCCAGGGAACGACCATTGAAGTGTACCTGCCTGCAATACTTCCACCGGGATCCCTGGGCGCGACCGCCTCGCCCCGAGCAGAAGCAGTAGACATCACAGGACAGAAGGAATTTCTTGCTGAGCGCGACAAAGAGCGATAGATTCGCGATGAGTGCCCGGCACCCCAGAGGGATCAGCACCAGCCCTCTCTGCAGGGCCGCACGGCTTGCCCCAGAGAGCCATCACTAGAACTCCTGTGAGGATTGTTATGCCATCGGTTTTGATTGTGGACGACGAAGAAGCCATTCGCCGGCTTATCCGCAACACGCTCGAGCAGGCAGGCTATCGTGTCCAAGAAGCAGCCGACGGCAAGGAGGGTTTGTCGCACTATCGTCAATCACCCGCAGATCTGGTGATTATGGATATTCTCATGCCGGACCAGGATGGCTTGGAGAGCATTTTGACCTTGCGGCGTGAATTCCCCAACGCCAAAATCATGGCCATCACCGGCGGCAGCGACATGATCGGCATCCTCAATTTCTTGGATGTCGCCCGCATGCTCGGCGCCCGCCGCACGCTCCAAAAACCCTTCGAGATGCAGCAGCTGCTGGACGCCGTTCAGTCCGAGATTGCCAGCTGACGACACACGTCCGCTCGCTTACCACCACGCATTGGTCCATTGACTTCCGGCCCATCGACCCGCACACTACGCCCGCTTCGCTTTCCTTTTCGCGAGAACGAGAGCGCACGCATGACCTGGTGGACTCCTCAACTGCACGCGGTACTCGGCGGCCTGGTCGTCGCCGGCGGCATCTTTGTCATGTGGGATCAAGCAGGGGTCGTCTGGACCCTGCTCGTCGCCGCTGTGGCAACCGCGCTTCTCCTCTGGCAGGCACGCAGCATCGGAGCTGTCTGGGCCTGGACGACATTGGGCCTTGGCATTGAAAGCATGACCTGGCCGATTGTGACCATGGTGCGGATCCGGATAGAAGGCATTCAGCCGACCGAAGAACAGATGGGAACGATTCTGAACGCTGTGCTCTTCGGCCTGTTCACCTCGGTGTTCTGGGTGACGTTTGCCCTGGGCCTCTTCAAACGGCTGCGGGAACAGAATGCGCCACCGGTTCCGGTTCAAGAGGGCACACCGGCCCCACCGAGAGGCAAGAAAAAGCGCGCCCGAAACTGACTCGGTTCACGCCATCGAGACCGGATCGACGTCGATATCATACCGGAGACCACCCCGGCGGGATTCCCGCTCCAGCTCCTCGCGCGTCCGCATGGCGATCTCTTTCCCGACCTCCGGAGAGCTGGACTTGATCAGAATCTGCCAGCAGTACCGACCTCGCCTGAGAACATGCGACGCCGGAGATGGCCCCAAGACCGCTACCGTCCGTTCTCTGCCTGCAGCCCGGGCTCTCAATACCGCCGCCCAACGCTCGGCAGCGTGAGACACTACCGCCGCCTTCGTCCCGGACACATCCAATCTGACCAGGCAAGTCCAGGGCGGATACTGGAGCATCTGCCGGAAGGCCTGTTCCTGCTGCACAAACACCTCTTCGTCACCGGAGGCCAGGGCCATGATCGCATGATGCTCTGCGAGGCGCGTCTGTATAAGAAGCTGGCCACCAACAGCGGCAGGACGGGCCAGAGCGGCAGCGTCCAGAAGGGCATGATACATCCGTTCCGCGGAACGGAAATCGGGAACATGAAGACCGGCATCTGCATCGGGCAGCGCGACGAACAACGCCCGCCCGTGAAAACCCAGACGGAATATCATCTGTGTCCCGATCAGAATATCAATGTCCCCAGCGGTCAAGAGCCGATGCAACGCTCGCGCATCGGCCGGACGACGAATCGTTTCGCCATCCACACGTCCTACCCGCGCCTGTGGAAACTGGCGCCGGACGGCCTCCTCGACACGTTCCGTTCCCGACCCCACCGGTTCCAACTTCAGCGATTGGCACCGGGGACAATGTTCGGGCACCGGTCTGGTTCGACCGCAGTAGTGGCACCGGACATGGTTGCTTCGCCGGAAGAAGGTCAACGCGACACTACAGGCATCGCACTGCGGCATGGCCCCGCAGTCTCCGCAATGGAGGACACTCGCAAAGCCTTTGCGATTCAGGTACAGAATCGACAAGGCGTTCTGGCGCAACGCGCCACGCAGTCCTTCGATCAGGGGAGGCGACAAGACCATGCCTCCGCCAACGTCTCTGGGAGAGTGCTTCATATCGATCACGTTCACTCTCGGCAGTTGCTCTGGGGCACGATACACACATGCCGTCAGGCGTCCTTCCTGAACCGCCGACAGACTTTCGAGAGACGGATGATTCGAGGCGAGCACCAACACTGCACCTTCGCGTGAAGCACGATAGTGCGCCACCTCTCGGGCATGATAGCGAGGCACCTGCTCTTCCTTGAGGGACGCATCGTCTTCACCGTCCACCCACACAAGACCTAGCCGCGACAGGGGAGCGAAGACCGCCATACGGGTGCCGATCAGAATTTTGACGGAGCCCTCCTGCGCCGCCTGCCACACCGCCGCCCGCGCCTTCATCGACAAACCGCTGTGCAGAAGCATCGGCCGTTCGCCTCTTGCGGCCAGAAATCCCGCCAATCGACTCGCCTGCTCGACATCGCCCGTGAGGATCAACACCTGCTTCTCAAGGCGAATGGTGGCCTGGGCCGCTTGCATCAGACACCACTGTCTGGTGCGGTGGGTTCCCTGCAGGAGCAAGGGGGAAAGGGTTTGCTTCGTACGTGCTTGTTCCAGAACGGCCGGCCACAGCATGGCCTTGGGGGGAGTCGGTTCAACACCATCAGCAGCCTCTTCCGGCTCCATAGGAAGAGCGACTGCTGACGTGTCGCCAGGCGGCATTGTGGAACGGAGGGTTCTGGGAGCGACCGGTTCATCACAGCGGCCAACCAGCCCCTGCTTTACCAGTGTGTGCAGGGCGAGGGTTAAACGAGCTTTGTCCCCCTTTAGAAGCGTCGTCGCCATGATGCCTTTGGGACGCCGACGCAAACGGGCGAGTACCTCTGTTTCGGTCTCTCCCAACGGATCCACGGAGGAATGCCTTGCCAGGCCCTGCGCTGTCAGCACATATCGAGGCTGAGGCGGTCCCCCTCGACCCACAGGAGACAGAACGAGCTTGATACATTGCCCCCACGGTGCGGCATACCGTTCCGCAACCCACTGACTGAGCCCGATTTGGTCGGCCGTGAGCAGGTGATCCGCTGACGCCGCACTCAGCGAACGAATAGCTTTGAGGCCCTCCTGCGGAGCGCCAGGTGGGAGCCGGGGATACACCGCTATCACGAGACCGTGAAGATCTTGGGAGCCGAACGGCACAACCACTGAACGTCCGACGACGACCCGGTCCTTGAGTTCTGGCGGGATGAGATAGGTGAACGGTCGGTGAAGCCGACGTGGCAATATCACGTCAACATAGGCAGAAGAAGGCGCAGGAACCATCGGGCTGGCTCGCTGCGAGCGAGGGTCGAGCATGCGGCATTCTAACAACACCGGCCCCATGCAACAATGACAAGAGCGTGCACGTGCGAGGAGTGAACAGGACAAGGAGTTCAGATAAGAGAGAGGCTACAGGGAGGGCATCGGACGACGGCCGGCTTCTTGCGAGAAACCAGCCGTCGCCTAAACTACGAGCCAGGAGCAGGCGATGGTGGGACCCCATCAGCGGGAGAGGCCGGCACTCCGGCATCAGGAGCTATCGGGCCACGATCGGTTGGCACATCCGACGGAGCCGGTCCAGACGGCACCTCCGACACCGGCATATTCGTCGGATTCACCGGCGCGGAATTCATTTGGTTATACGTAAACTGTGTCGCCCCTGATGACTTGTCATCGACCAAGGCTTTCACCGGGTGCGCTGAGGCTGCCTCCTCAAGGGACTCCAGTACGACTTCAATGCGGCGGTTTCTCTTGCGTCCGTCTTCGGTCCCGTTGCTTGCCACGGGACGGCTCGCTCCATACCCCACGGCAGATAGCTTCCCGGAATCCATGCCACCCTTCTCGACCAGATACCGGACGATCTCTGCCGCACGGGCCTTGGATAATTCCCAATTGGTCGGAAATTCGCCCTTCAAGGACGGTCCGATTTCCATGTTATCGGAATGACCTTCGACGCGGACCTGTTGGCCGCCGGCGCTCGTTGTCAGGTACGCTGTTAACTTTTCAAGGATGGGGACCCCGGCGGGTTTCACTTTGACTTCTCCGGACTCGTATTGCAACTGGTCCGCCAGGTCGTCAAGATTGAGCCTCTGACTTCTTCCAGCACGTTCGATCTTTCCCTTTCCGGTCGAACGGGCTTCACTTGCATCAGAGATAGACGCATCCGCCTTCGAAACCATCACGGGCTGCGCTGTCGCCTGATGATCAATCTCTCCGCCGTCAGATTGCATGGCTTCGACGGGCATGCCATGTTTGGAACGAAGACGATCTCCCACGAGGGCGCGGGCCGAAGCCTTGGACAATACCGCAGTGGCGGTGTGAGGTTCCGTCGCAAGCACCCTTACTTCGCCGATCTTTCGCTCTGGGAGGCCGCCGCCCGTACGAAACACTTCCAGGTAGTCGCCAGACCGGAGTCCGTCATCGTGCCCCTTGTCCAGGTACACGACATTGCCCTGGGACACGAGCGACATATGTTTGTCGGCCTGCAGCTCGACAATCATACCTTCCACATCTGGCCCTGAAGACACAGGCTCGCTGATTTCCTCTGCAGAAGGAGGTGTAAAACGCATGACGGGATCGCCGGGGGACAGGGGTGCGTACGATCGTACCACCTGCACACCTACCAGCACCGGATCCAACTGAACGACTTTCACAACACCGACCCGATTGATGACATATCCGAGATACTGCTTGGTGATGGGATGGAACACCTTCCGGGAGCGCCGATAGACGGTGTACAAATCACCGATCGCGGCGTCGCCCGGATTTTTCAGTTTCAGATACAGCGTATCCGTGCCGGACCATCCCAGCATCATCCGGTTGCCGGACAATTGGTTATCGCCAGTAATGACATTGATGACACCCTCAATCGGCATCTCCTGTCGAATCGATCCGGCGGCATAGATCAACGCTGCGTCACCCAGTCGCACGCTTTGCGCATTCTCTGCGTAACCCGGTATAGCCGTGATGGCCATGAGACTGCAGGCAAGGATGGTCAGGCTGGCGCGCATAAATAATGTCCTCATATTGATCACACCTAGGAGGATTGTCTGTAGCAACCTTAGCAAACAGCAGAGGCTTGTCAAGAAACCGGCCGGACAGCAATGGTTTGAATCAGGCGACCCTGGATGGTATCGTGAGATTCAGACCGAACAGTCTGGCGGAACTACCATCGAGCGGGTGACGAATGGGAACGGAAAAACGACGCATCAACACGCAGATGCCTCGACGAACGAAGGTTCACCCCTCTACGCCCTTGGCATCGGAATGGGATGTTGGTGGCGGATCTCCGCCCTCTGCCCTGAGAACTCCGGCCAGCCACATGAGGTCGGCCTCCTCGCATGATCATTCGACCAACGATGTTTCCCCAGCATCCGGCCCCGAGCCTTCAAACAATCCCCGCGAATCGTGACAATCGGCGCTCTCTCCTAACTCCTGGACAGTATTCACTTTCTAGGACTATCGGGACTAAAAGCCCTAGGTCCTTTGTGCGCTTGCTATTAAAAATAGGCAAGGGCTAAGATTCCGACCTCTTAAATAGCCTTATAAGCCCTCAAACCTGTTGAGGTTCGAGCCAATGGCCGGTTCCGAGCTCCTCTTAGAATATCTCAGTCGATATTTTCCGGTACTCGTGTTTGTGTTCATCGCACTGGCGTTCGGCGCCGGCACACTGCTGATCAGTTACTTTGTTCAACCCAAGTATCCTGAACCAGAGAAGCTATCTACTTATGAGTGCGGATCTGAACCCTTTTCTGACGCCAGAATGCCGTTTCCCGTTCGCTACTATATCTTCGCAATGTTGTTCGTGATTTTCGATGTGGAAGTCATCTTTCTTTACCCTTGGGCCATTGTCTTTAACAAGATCGGCCTCATCGGCCTGGTCGAGATGTTGATCTTTATCGGGCTTTTCCTCGTCGCCTATGTTTACGCCTGGCGAAAAGGAGCATTGGAATGGGATTAATTCAACTCGGTGGCCACGATAAAGACGGCTCTCCCGATGTCATTACCCTCACGGTTGAAAAAGCCGTGAATTGGGCCAGAAAAGGGTCCTTATGGCCGATGACCTTCGGTCTGGCCTGCTGCGCGATCGAAATGATCGCGGCTGTCTCATCCCGCTATGACATGGATCGTTATGGAGCAGGGGTCTTCCGGGCCTCTCCCCGCCAATCCGACCTCATGATCGTCGCCGGCACCGTGTGCCGACGCATGGCGCCAGTCATTCGAAAAATCTACGACCAGATGCCTGAACCGAAGTACGTGATTGCCATGGGTTCCTGCGCGACTTCAGGAAATATTTACGACAGTTACAGTGTGGTACAGGGAGTTGATCGCTTCGTACCGGTCGACATTTATGTGCCGGGATGTCCTCCTACTCCAGAAGCGCTCTTCGACGGCATTCTGAAATTGCAGGAGCGCATCATGCAAAAGCGCGTATTCCTTTCCCAGCCCAAGGAAGTGAAGGACGCGCTGAAGGTCTGACGGACGGAACGACCCCATGAGCCAACTCGCACAACGTATCAACGATACCTTTCCTGGCGCCTGTACCAAGGTGGTGGAGTGGCGCGGGGACCTTGCGGTGACAGTTACGCCTGAGGCGTTGCACGACGTGGCCCAGTTCCTCCGAGACGACCCCGCCTTACGGTTTGACTACATCGTCCATGTCAGCTCCGTCGACTGGCCTGACGATGAAGAGCGGTTCGAAGTCGTCTACGAAGTCTATTCAATTCGCACGCGACAACGGATTCGTCTGAAAACTCGCGTGCCGGAATCGGACTGTATCGTCGATTCCCTGACTGACGTCTGGAAAGGCGCCGATTTCATGGAACGCGAAGTGTATGACATGATGGGCATCCGGTTCCGAAATCACCCGGACCTCCGCCGCATTCTGATGCCGGACGAATATGAGGAAGGATATCCGTTGCGCAAAGACTTTCCGCTTCGCGGCAAAGGTTGGCGCGACACATTCGAGTTTTTGGATGAACCGTCCCGATAGGAAACAGGTTTTGTCTCACTGAACGATCATGGCACAGTTCGAAGATCAAAGAACCACCGTCTATAAGATTGATCCAGAGCACCCGGAGAGTGACACGCTTCCAACGCTCAGGACCGAGGAGCTCCTGCTTAATATGGGCCCTCAACACCCCAGCACTCATGGTGTGCTGAAGGTGATTCTGGAGTTGGAAGGCGAGCGATTGGTCAAGTCGACGCCGGTTATGGGCTTTCTTCACCGCGGCGTAGAAAAGCTGGCTGAAGAAGGGACGTACCATCAATTCATCCCGCATACCGATCGGCTCGACTATGTGTGCGCGATGTACAACAACTTCGCCTACTGCCGAGCAGTTGAAAAATTAATGAACATCACCGTGCCGGATCGTGCCGAATACCTGCGTACGATTGTCGCGGAGATCCAACGTATCATCGGTCACCAGTTCTGGCTGGGCACGCAAGCCCTTGATATCGGGGCGATGACCGTGTTTTTTTATTGCTTCCGCGACCGAGAAATTTTGCTGGATTGGTTCGATGAACTCTGTGGTGCCCGCCTGACGACCAGCTGGTATCGCATCGGCGGCGTCGAGCGCGACTTCACCCCGTCTTTGTTTGCCAAATTGAAGCAATTCCTCGATTACTTCCCACCGAAGATCGATGAATACGTCATTTTCCTTGAGAAGAATCGTATTTGGCTGGCACGCACGAAGGGCGTGGCCGTTATTTCAGCAGAAGATGCGTTGAGCTTTGGCTTGAGCGGACCAACGTTACGAGGGTCTGGCGTTGATTTCGATCTTCGCAAATACGAACCCTATTCCGCCTACCCCAAGTGTGAATTCAGCGTCCCCGTCGGCAAGAACGGCGACACATATGATCGGTACTGGATCCGCGTGCAGGAGCTCTACGAGAGCGTCAAAATCATCCGCCAGTGCCTTGAACAGATCCAGGACGGGCCTATTATGGCGGATGTGCCCAGCGTGACCCTGCCTCCCAAAGAGCGCGTGTTCACGAACCTGGAATCCATGATTCAGCAATTCAAACTGTTCTCGCAGGGGTTCAATGCACCTCCCGGAGAAATCTACTGCGGGACTGAAGCGCATAAGGGTGAGTTGGGTTTCTATATTGTCAGCACGGGCGGCGGGAAGCCGTACCGGCTGAAAATCCGCGCTCCCTCGTTTATTCACATGGGGGCATTCGATCATATGTCGAAAGGCTATATGATCTCCGACGCCGTGACGATTTTCGGCACGTATGACATCGTCATGGGAGAGTGTGACCGATAAGCACATTGAGAGTGGCGAGTGCGGAATTCTGAATTCTCACTTCACTCCAAACACTTATAACTGAGTACTAGGCCAAAGCATGGGTTTGAAACCAGCGACCAATCCCGACGTTGAAGCCGCGACCATTGAACTGTCTATCGACGGACGAACGGTATCGGCCAAGGACGGCGTCTCGCTTTACGATGTGATCGCCAGCACCGGCAAAATTATTCCTGCCATGTGCTACCACTATACCTTCGATCCCTTCGGATCGTGCGGGATGTGCCTCGTGATGCAGGAGGGGAAGAAGGCACCGGTACGATCCTGCACTGCGAAGGCTGCAGCCGGCATGGTGATCAGGACAGATGGTGATGACCTCTTCGCCGCCCGAAAGAAGGCCGTTGAAAAACATCTTTCGGTGCACCCGCTGGATTGTCCCGTCTGTGACGCAGACGGGCACTGCGAACTCCAGGACATGGCCTTTCAACATGGCGTCACCAACCTGGCCAACGCCAAGCAAAAGTTCATTCCGGAAGACACGCGCAGCCTGGTGCTGGACTTCAATATGAACCGCTGCATCGCTTGCGCAGAATGCATCAATGTCTGCAAAGACGTGTTGATGATCGACGCGCTGCAGTTCATGAAGAAGGGCGGCTTCAATCAGGTTGTCGCCAAGGGAGACCAGCCCCTCGCGTGCGAATTCTGCGGGGATTGTCTGGCCGTGTGTCCGGTCGGCGCCATCACGAACAAGTACTCGAAATATCTCTACAAGCCATGGCAGATGAAGAAGACCACGACGACGTGCAACTATTGTGGCGATGGCTGCCAAATGCACCTCGAGACAAAAGACACGGAAGTCGTTCGCATCACGTCGCCACTTTCCTGGAAAAACAAATGGGGTGACCGGTCAGAAACCGCCAAGGGCCACGGCGGACTCTGTGTCCGAGGCCGATTCGGCTTCCAATATATCGACAGTCAGCAACGACTCCGGCAGCCTTTGGTCCGCACCGAGGACGTTCTCAAAGAAACGCCCTGGCTCGATGCCATGCAGACAGTCATCGACCGGTTGTCCGACATCCATCGCAAGCACGGCCCAGAATCGATTGCTGGACTCATCACAGCCCGCTGCACAAACGAAGAACTGTACTTGTTTCAAAAACTGATGCGTGCCGGGCTCCGAACTAACCAACTCGACAGTAGCGCGCGCTACGGTCACCTAAATTACGTGCACGCCGTTCGACATGCTGTCGGCATCGGCCGACCGCTCAATGATTGGGAAGACCTGACGAAAGCCAAGGCCGTCCTCGTCATTGGTTCCAATATTACGGAAACCAACCCATTGACTGCGGTCCGCATTAAAGAAGCCATCCGTGTCTATCACGCTCAGGTGATCGTCGTCGATTCCTCGAATACGAATATCGCCCAATTGGCCTCTCATCCACTCCTCGTGAAGCCTGGTACGGAAGCATTGCTGATCGATGGTCTCGTCAAATCCGTTATAGAACAGGACCTGATCGATGAAACGAGTACGGCACAACATCCGCAGGCATTTGCGGCCTTAAAGCAAGCCGTCGCTCAGGTGTCTTTGGAAGAAGTATCCCGGGTGACCGGGGTGTCCGTCAAACAGATCCGCGAGGTGGCAGCCATTTTTGCGGAAGCCCCGCGAGCCGTGGCCTTATGCGCGGAAGGTATCGTTCGCCGTCCCAACGGATACGAGAATGTCCTCAAGCTCATTGACCTGGCATGGGTCACCGGCAAGTTGGGACAACCAGGATCCGGTGTCACGACCGTGACCGAGGAGGTGAATGAACAAGGCGCCATTGACATGGGTGCTGCTCACGAATTCCTTCCGGGGCAGGCTCGTTTCGATGATCCCGGTGCTCGCGAACGGTTCGGGAAGGCTTGGGAAGTGACTCTTCCAGCCATCGGCACCGGCGCGAATCTGCTGGAGATTTTCACCCGCATTCAGAAGGGCCAAATCAAGGCGCTCTATGTCATCGGGGAAAACCCACTGGCAACCTTGCCGGCCTCCATGGATGTGAAAGGGGCCCTCGGCAAGCTGCAACTGCTGATTGTTCAGGACCCGTTTCTGACCGAAACGGGCCGTATGGCACATGTGGTACTCCCAGCGGCCACCTATGCGGAAAAAGATGGGACGTTTACCAATCTGGAAGGAAAAGTACTGCGTGTCCGCCAGGCGGTTGATCAAGTCGGCGAAAGCCTGCCAGACTGGCATATTATGACGGCCTTAGCCAACGGCCTCGGTTACGAATGGCCCTATCAGTCACCGCAGGATGTGCAAAACGAGATTATGAAGCT
>WBZQ01002268.1_pt1 | contig 12102 bp, 18 predicted proteins | sample 5204251 | NCBI WGS metagenome assembly WBZQ01 (sample SAMN12412402, study PRJNA552823) | activated sludge metagenome | isolation source: activated sludge from nitrification reactor of wastewater treatment plant... | place: USA: Virginia | collected 2017-09 | reverse complement strand
GAGATGTTCCCGGGTATGGCCCCCGAAATGGGCGAAGGCCCGTTCATGGGCCTCGAGGAATTGCGGCAGCCGCTCATCCGCGCAGACGTAATAAAAGCCACGGCGACTGAAGCCCAATGTCAGCACGAACACATGGACGACGACGGGGCCGGTACGAAAGGGCACCGTGGCCTGCCCCCAATCAATCTGACTTTGTTGCCCGGGCGGGGTCTCAAAGCGGAGGAGGGCGCGGTCAGCTTGGAGCTGAACCTCACGCAGCGGCGCCACACACCGCTTCACGGTCTCGTAGCTGCCTGTGTAGCCGCGGCTCGCCCGCAGCTCCTGGTACAGAATCCGTGCCGAATACCCCACCTGCGGCGCGCGGTCACGCACAAAGTCGGCATGGGCGGTCAGCAGGGTCTCCGCCACAACAGCCCGCTGATAGGGTGCCACGTCGTCTGCCGCAGACTGCGGCGGACCGTCTTGCGATCCAGGTCCAAGCGCCGCCCGATCTCCGAAATGGACACCCGCTCTTCAGAAAACAACCGTCGGATCTCCGCCCACCGTTCCTGATCCACCATGCGTGCCTCCCCAGTTTGGTCCCCCTGGACGCGCATGATCGTCGTCTCGCTCGCCTCGTCAAGTCCCATCTCGCTCCTCCCTTGGTGAGGAAGTGGGGAGAATTCGATGACCACACCTGGGGATTATTGGATGACCGCTGACACTCGACCAGGTGCTGGGCGAAGAAGTCGCGGCCAAGGCGGAGAAGAACATCACGATGCGCACCAGCCTGGCTCGGTTTCCCTTCGTGAAGAGCCTGGAGGCCTTCGACTTCAGCTACCAGCCCTCCCTGGATAAGAAGCAGATCCAGCAGGTGGCGACCTGTCACTTCATCGAGCACGGCGAGAATGTCGTGATCCTGGGGCCGCCCGGGGTGGGCAAGAGCCACCTGGCCATCGGGCTGGGGCTCAAAGCCATTGAACAGGGCTACCGGGTGTTGTTCACCACCGCCGCGGCCATGATCGCCACGCTCACGCGGGCGCTGACGGAGAATCGATTGGACGACAAGTTGAAGCTCTACACGATTCCCCGGTTACTGATCATTGATGAGATCGGCTATCTACCAATTGACCGCACCGGAGCCAACTTGTTTTTCCAGCTCATCTCGCGTCGCTACGAGAAGGGGCCGATGATTCTGACCAGCAATCAGAGCTTCGGAGCCTGGGGCGAGGTGTTTGGCGACCGGGTGCTCGCGACCGCGATCCTCGACCGGGTGCTCCACCACGCGATCACGATCAATATCCGTGGCCATTCGTACCGACTGAAGGAGAAGCTCAAAGCGGGATTGGTGCGCGTCGAGGAAGCATCATCGGCAACATAACCGAGGCGGGGAATTTTCGTGCCCCAAACCGGGGAAAATTGGGTGCCCCTTGACAATCCACCACATCGTCCGCACAGCCTCGGTACCTGAGCGCGCGTGAGCTGGGAAAGCGCATCGGCGTCTCACCTCACACCATCAGAAATTGGGCCAAAGCTCGGGCCATCACCCCCATGCTCAAGCAAGGTCTCATCCTCCGCTATGACTGGGAGCAAGTCTCAAAGGACCTCGGAATGGGTTAGTGCTCCTCCCTTCGTCCGGTATTTGAGGTCGTTCCATGTCAGGAAAACTCTCGGTACTCGACGTCAAGGACGGACGGGCATGATCTATGCCGTCTACTTTTGGCAGGCCGGCGATCGCATTCGCTTCACGATCTCTGACGCTTCGAGTTATGCGGACGCCCACGAACGTGGCAAGCAGATCCTGGAGGGCGTGCTTGCGGGACGATTGGCGTCGCCGGCCGAAGCGACAGCGACAGTATCCATCCGGCACATTCGGCTCATTCAGGCTTATGTATGACAGGCTCTCCGGGCGCCGGGAAATCGTTGTGATGTCCTGACGCCTGGCTCCTCGCCATGCAACAAAATTGCGGCTCTTTGTTGTGAGCCATGAAGACGTTATGCGCCACTCTGCACTCAAGTGAAGGGCGTACCGACACCTAAGTGTCGGTGAGTGTCGGAAAAACTGATGCTCATACATGGAAGGTTTTATGAGACTCACACCATCTCACGAGATCTCCACGCGTCCCGTCCGTCGCGACGGCGCGCAGGACACACTCCTGATAAAAGTGCCCTCGGACCAAACCGTTGCGTTGTTCTGGGCCTACAATCAGTGATTCCTGCCAGCACATGGCATGCCCTGTCAGACCTTTGCCCCCTTATCAGAATCGCGATTCTCTAGATTGTTTGTATGAACATTCACCACCAATTCACCACATCGTCCTCACAGCGTCGGTACCTGACCGTGCGTGAGCTGGCAGAGCGTATCGGCGTCTCGGCGCAAACCATCAGAAATTGGACCAAGGCCCGGGCCATCAACCCCGTGCTTAAGCGAGGTCGGGTTATCCGGTATGACTGGGACCAAGTAGTGAATGACCTCGGAATCCATCAGTCCTCCAAGCTTCACCCTGCATTCGAAGAGGTTGTTCCATGACACAAACCCTCACCGTGACCCCTGTCCAGACCCAACGCGGCACGGTATATAAGGTCTATTTCTTCCACAAACAGCGGATCCGATTCACGATTGATGATGTGGCCTCAGAGGCGGAGGCGCTTGCCAAGGCCACGCAGATTCGTGACGGCGTCGTCGCAGGGCGCTTAGTCTTCAAGCCGAAGACGGACCGTCAATACGGTCGCGACGAGATTGGTGGGTTTCTGGCCACCTACAAGAAGGAAATTCAGGCGGAAAACCTCCGCAATCCCGAAAGACCGCTCCGTATCCTGGAGACCATCCTCCTTCCTCGATGGGGCCACCTCACGTTTGACGAGTTGACCCGCTCCCATGGCCTTGACTTGATCCTCGACCTACGCGCCGAACAGTTCGCCGAACAAGGCATTCGTCGGATCCTCAATGTGGGGCGACGATATCTCAATCTAGCGCGTCGACATGGCCGTGTGGCCTCCAATCCATTAGAGGACCTGCCCTTGCAGCCTTATCAGCCCCGGGATCGCGTCGCCACCTCGGAGGAACTCAACACCCTGCTCCGTCTCGCATCCCCGCAGATGCGGGATGCCATCACACTCGCCTGCTGTTTGCCGCTTCGACAGGAGCTCATCTTGGAAGCGAGTCAGGCCTATATCTATCGCCGCAAAGATGGCCTTTGGTATCGGCCTCCGAAGGCACCGACAGTGATCAAGGGGAGGCCGCTCGAACTCCCATTGAGTCGCACCGCCGCCGCCGTGTTTGAGCGAACCTCGCCGGACCAACCGCAGCTGTTTCCAGCCTGGACAGCGGATAACTTCAGAAAAGCGTGGCGACGTCTGTGCAAAAAGTCCGGCATTCCCCCGCGCGACCTTCACTTTCACGATCTCCGTCGCAATGCGGGAAGCGCCATGCAGGAAGGGATAGGTCTCGGGCGGCAGAAGATCCATCCCGCCGTCATCAGCCTCCTGCTTGGCCATACCACGAAGGAGGTCACCGACATTTATAAATCCTTCGATAGCTGGCGCCCGGCGTTGCGGGAGGGCGTGACCGTACTCGAACGCGCCTGGCAGCGCATGCGCCGGACGAAGAATACTCATGCTTCGGAGGCAGGACAGCCACACAGCAAGACGCGAAGAAGCCGTCGGTAAACCAGCGCTGGCGTGCAGGTATACCGCGGATACGCTCATCCCGGGTACAATTGAGTGGGTCGTGAATGCCATGGCGAGAATGTTCTCCTTGCATTCTGCGCCCGCCCTGGTACGAAGACGAGGGGGCTGATCCAATCCAGCCGGCACCGGATCAGACAGCGTCGGCGCTCGACACTGCCGTGCTCCCCCTCGGAAGGAACCACATGGAAGACAATCCACCGATCGCCATGTTTAAGCTTGGAGAGAACGAGCATATGGCCCGGCTCTTCAATGAAGGGCATGTGTTCATGAGGCCACTGCAAGACTTTAAGTCTATCGAAAGCAGTCGGCCACGGTTGGACCCAGATGAAGGTTTAGGCTATTCCGTAGCTTTAAAGGGAACCACGCTAAACATGCAACATGAAGGGGAATGGCGCACGATTGGCCCCCTCACCGGCCCGATCCGGGCAGGCGATCGCAACCTAGAGAGAGTTAACCTCTACTGCCTCCACACGCCACGACGAAACGACTGTGGAAAGTTGTTGGGACTTGACCGGTTAGGCTTCGGAGAGTCCTATGTCCTGTTTTGGGATGCCGATGAGTTCCTCCGTCGCCTGACCCAAGCCATAACTAAGGCTGGCCTTCAATCCCGGTACGCATTGGTCGAGTACGTGGCCAAGCATAGCTATTCGGGCCCCATGGGCGCGTTTAGAAAATTTTCTCATTACTCCAATCAAAAGGAACTAAGAGTGGTGGCGATGCCGGGACAGGAAGTCCGCTGTCGTTATATCTGGTCGATCTTTCTGATATTGCGATAATGGGGCAAACAAAGGAACGTCTTCTATTAGCCCAGAAGCCGCCTACCCCTGAGCCTGGTTGACACAGAGGAGCATACCCCAGCGTCACCGCCGGTTGATTCGGCGAGCCGTCGGTCTTCACACTCAGCAGCCGATTCGCCTGGTCATAGGTCATGGCCAGCACGCTATCCGGATCGGTGACGGTGGTCAAGTTGCCGACCCCCTATCCCCTGCGATTCCCCACGCCATTGTAGATATAGTCCGCTGTGTTGATCTGCGTCGAAGATGGATGAGTTGGCGGAGGATTTGGGTGACCTGCGGGATCGCAGCTGTAAGTCACGACTACAAGTTCAGCGCTTGCACTCGGGGCAGCGTTCCATGGAGTGGAGCTTGACTAACCAAGCATTGACATCCACGGTCCTGAGCATCTTCCAGACTGGCCTACTACCACACCGCGGGCAACGGATTGAGAAGCAAAGCCATGCCAAGGATGCCACCCCTAATAGAATGAAGCTGATTGCGAGTTCAAATCGTCCTGCAAAGTTGGTGATCGTGGCTCCATTCACTGCAGAGATGAAAACCACTATTAGCAAGACTGTTGTCAGCATCATCAAATAAAACAAACTCAGCTTCCATAGCTGACCAGTATTAGCAATCCAAGAGCGGGGCGTCATTTTCAGTCTCTATTCCTCGCAAGGAGATGATGGGCAAGCGCCAAAGATAAACGTTTGGACTGCAGCATCTATAGCGGACCCGACAACTACACCTGTTTCGAGGGCAATTGTAGCGACGGCGGCATTGGACACGGCATTAGCAGCCACAGATGTGATCGTTCCAGCCACGCTTAGGTTGGCTACTCCCTGACCAGCAAGTAGCGGCCTCCAAGCCATTCCAATGGAGGTGAAGCCAGTGCTTCGTGCTACTGCCCCGCTTGTGATGGCGCCGACACCTGTGCGCGCCAATCTCGTAAAACCACCAAAGAAGAAGTCGTTGGTGGTATCAAATGAAAATTCAAGGTTTGATTTGAAACAGTCAAAGTCAAAAGAGGAGAATCCGCTGGGATCCCTGAGCGCCAAAGGCCGATTAAACACATATCGATACAAGTTAAGATCACCGCTGACAAAACCAATCGGATCCTTCTGCAAAAACCTCCCCGTCCTTGCATCGTAATATCTCGCTCGGTAGTAGTAGAGCCCCGTCTCTTGATCGAGTTCCCGGCCCGTGTACGTATACGGCTGGTTCACCGTGCCCGGGGATTCCAGGATGTTCCCATAGGCATCGTAGGCATAGGCTTTGGCCACGCTGCCGGTGTTGGTAGTCAACTCTGTCACCGACCCGAGGCCATCTTGGTGGTAGAACAGCGTGCCGTTGGCTACCGGCGTGGTCGTGGGGACAGAGGTCGAGGCCACGACCAGCGGCGTGCCGAGCGGGGTCGTCGAGGCAAAGGTCGCCCGGGCGGGAAAGAGGAGGCGGCTCTCGACCACCTGGTTCGTGGCTTGGTCCCGCGTCACGAGATACAGCGGCGCATTCCCGCCAATGCCGCCTGTATCGATCAGATCCACAGCGAGCGTGCCGGTGGTCACGGCGGCCGTGACGTCAATTGGCGCCACCGGCTGTTCGAGGCCCGTCGAGTCGATCGGTTGGCCGATCGCCGGGGCCGGCATTCCTGAGACAAACACAAAGCCCCCCGACAGCTGGCCGTTCACCGTGATCCCGTGATCCCATCATCCACTACCGGCCCGCGCAGACCATCCGGCGTGGAGGCCAGCACCACGACCTGCCCGCTGCCGAGGCCCGGCACCATTGGCGTCCGGCTCACGGGCTCGTCGATCCCGGGGCCATGCGTGTAGCGAGCCTGCAACACGTTGCTGCCGTCGGCCTCGAACAGGATATCTTCTCCATCGTAGACGTAGCGTGTCGTCTGGCCATTCGCCACCTTTTCAATCCGGCGCCCCAGGCCGTCATACCGATAGCTGCTCGTCGTGATGGCGGTGGGATTGCCGGCGGCAAACTCTTCGACCTTCACCAGCCGGTTCTCGGCATCATAGTTGTACTGCGTGTAGTTGCCCGTCACGAGGAGCGTCTTTCTGGTCAGATTCCCGTTGTCGTCGTACTGGTAGGCAACGTTGCTGTCGGCCGTCAGTTGATTGCCCGCGTTGACCGCGCTGCCATTGGTCGTCCGATTGCCGACTGCGTCATACGCAAAGACCTGCGGATCGAGGAGCAAGGGATGGCTGGCAGCCGTCAGCCGATCCAACGCGTCGTAGCCGAAGGTCTGCGCGCCACGTCGGTCGGTGAGTGCTGTAGGTTACCAAGGCTTGAAACGAAGGTCTGATGGGTGAAATTCATGGGCGACTTCTAGCCACCACTGAGCATTATAATCTCGAGATGCAAGGGCTTCACTAGTTTCTGGAAGTATCACGGCTTTGGTTTTTGCAAGACCCCAAATTGGCAAACAACTCGCCGAAATCGCAATTTGTCCGTCGGCTATAATTGTCATGATAGCCAGTAGGCCTTCTTGCGTTACAGAACTCGGCTCGTGTCCTGTCGCAAATCCTTCGCGTCGATTCTTTACATTCATTCGCTGAGCAATACGGTCACGTTTCTCTAACCCGACTGCAACTTTACCTTCTGTCGTAAACCAAACTTCGAGCCAGGCTTTTTCTAAAGTATCCGGCTCAAAGACTACCTCATAAGCAATAGTATAGTCCTCATTGGAATCACTTTTTGGTTTCATACTCTCAATGAGCCGTATTCCCGTTGTGCGCCTTGTGCTAAACCACTCAGACGCGGTTTGTCTAAACTCTTCGGAACTTATTTCTTTATCGTTATCTTGTGCACCCACAGGGGCCTCCGTCGCCTGAATTTATACTCGCCCCTATCAACCCTGCCAACCCTCCATCACGAGAAGGATCAGCACCAGATCGAAGTCCTCCTATGTCATCCAAGTCAAAATGTTTCTTTCCGACCCGAAGGCTTAACACATCCATCTCCCCTTTCGGACTACTCCATCCAAACCGCACGTATGTTCTATTCAACAGCCCTGCAGACTGGCTGTAACCATACTGAGTAATATTAGCCCCACCGCGACCTAGTAATGCTCCGGTGGGTCCCAATGCCGATAGCGCCGCACCGGTAAGAGCGGATGACCCCACGCTTTCCCAGTCAACACACTTCAGTGAACCTCCATTCACGATCAGTTGGTAGGCCAGATCGAATCCCGCACCAGAAACTGCGCCCACGACGGCCGCAATACACCATGGACACTGGCCGGTTGGGTCTGTATAGAATAATGGATTTTCCCTTACATAGGGATAGAGATTGGGATCTCCATTAGCGAAACCAATCGGATCCTTCTGCAAAAACCTCCCCGTCCTCGCATCATAGTATCTAGCCCGGTAGTAATAGAGCCCGCTTTCGCTATCGAGCTCCCGTCCCGTGTACGTATACGGCTGGTTCACCGTGCCCGGGGATTCGAGGATATTCCCATACGCATCATACGCGTAGGCCTTCGCCACGCTGCCAGAGCTGTCGGTCAACTCCGTCACTGACCCCAAGCCGTCCTCGTGGTAAAAGAAGGTGCTCGCACCTTGGGTGACGGCAATAGGCTCATCGATCCCAGGGCCGTGTGTGTAGCGGGCTTGGAGGACATTGCTGCCATCATATTCAAGGAGAATGTCTTCGCCGTCGTAGATGTAACGCTTTGTTTGGCCATTGGCGACCTTCTCAATGCGACGGCCCAGGCCATCGTAGCGATAGGTGCTGGTCGTGACGGGGCTTGGATTGCCGGCCGTAAATTCCTGCACCTGAATCAGGCGGTTCTCGGCATCGTAGGTGTACTGCATGTAGTTGCCCGTCGCCAGCAACGTCTTGCGCGTCAGATTTCCATTCTCGTCATATTGATACGTAAAGTTCGCATCGGCCGTGAGCTGATTGCCGACATTCGTCACACTGCTATTCGTGGTCCGATTGCCGACTGGATCATAGGCAAACGTCTGGGGATCGAGCAGCAAGGGGTGACTCGCGCTGGTCAGTCTATCGAGCGTGTCGTACCCAAACGTCTGCGCGCCACGTCGGTCAGTGAGACTCGTCCGATTGCCAACAGGGTTATAAACGTAGTCCGCTTTGTTGATGAGCTGGCTCAGCGCGGTGAGCTGATGGCTGACGGCTGACAGCTGCGAAGCCGCAACGTAGGTATAGGTGGTCTGCGTCCCGTTCGACAGGGTCATGGCCGTCCGACGCGACAGCACGTCGTAGCTCCAATTGGCGACGGGTTGCTCTTGGCTGTGTAGTGCTCCCCTGAAATCAAGCCACCTGAGTTGATTGTTGCGCCCGATATTGGACGGGGCTCCGATAGCCCAAGGCCTGATGCGGGCGCTCCTGGTTGTACCACTGCATCCATTTCCGGATGATGCGTCGTGCCTCGTCAAACGTTTGGAACACGTGCTGCCAGACGCATTCTTCTTTGAGACTCCGGAAAAACCGTTCGATGATCCCATTCTGTTCCGGTGTATACGGCGTGATGAACTCCTGCTGCAGCCGATAGTCTCGACAGGCTTGCCGAAACCGGCGACTCTGAAAGATCAGGCCATTGTCACTCCGCAACACCGGCGCACCCGCGGGACGGAGTGTGCCGAACCGCGTGAGACAGGCCGCTTCCACGGCTCGCTCCGCCTCCTTGGCCCGACTTCGCAAAGCGAACTCATAGCCGATCACTTCCCGATCGTGACAGTCGATCACCGCCGCTAAATGGGCCCAGCCATCTTGGCCACAGGGAATATGCGTCACATCCATGGCCCACCGTTCGTTGCTTCGACTCGCCTGACTGGTCCAGCCTCAGACACGAGGACGTGGGGTGGAGATACGTTGATGGACGAACCACCCTTTCTGCTTCAGGACACGATAGACCGCCTTCCGATTGACGACGACCCCATCCCGGCAGCGCAACAGCACCCACAACCGCCGATACCCAAAGGTGGGGTACTGCTGAATCCACTCGCGCAACCGCTCCGTCCACGGCGGATCAGCTGCCTTCCGGCGCCTCGCCGTCCCGTCGATGCGATGCAGGCCGGCGCGGCTCACCCCAAGCACCTGACAGCTCCGCCGCTCTGAGACACCCGGCAGCGTGACTCTCACGCGTCGGATGTCTTCCGGTCCAAAGGGTAGGGTTTCAAGGCCTCCCGTAAGATATCGTTGTCGAGGACCAGATCGCCGATCTTCTGTTTCAACTTCTTGATCTGCTCGTCCTTCACGGCGTCTTCGTCCTTCGGTCGCGTTCGCAGCGCATTCTCGGCCCCTGACAGAAATCTCTCCCGCCAGTCTTCGACCTCGGCCACGGTCAGCCCATGCGTCCGGGCCGCTTCGGCGACCGAGGTCTCTCCCTTCAGAATACTCACGACCAGCGAGACCCGTCGTTTGGCCGTCCACCGTTCAATTGGTTCTGCTGATTCGAATCCCATCGCCACCTCCTTGGTCCACCTCAGGACCCTGTCGTAGGGGTGGTCTCAATTTCAAGGGGTGCATATATGGACCCATCCCGGCTGCCAAGGGAGTTCCAGCGGTATGAACAAGGACGGACTGCGGGCATATATTCGGCCTCCATGCGAACTGCCGGGGGCAGTTCGGGCCGTGATGGAATGTGCGCTCTTTCGCCTTATCAGAATAGTGGCCTTCGATGGCCTGCTCTCCTTCCAGGGTTTGAAAGAGCTGGTCCGACCCTGTCGCCATCAGCAGATCTCACCTTGTGCAGTGGCCCGTCGCAGCTCACTCCGCGTTGTTAGGCCGCTTGTTGATAAGAGGTGTCGTGGGCTAATAAGGCCCAGATGATCCGCGCGTTCTTATTGGCGACCGCCACGCACGCCCGGTTGGTGCCTCGTTGCCGGCGTTTCTCGGCAATCCACCGACTGCGCGCATCCGACTTCGCCCCAGCCCGGACCACGACCGCTCGGGCACCGTGAATCAGGAGCGTGCGCACATAGCGATCTCCACGTTTGCTGATGCCAAGCAAGCGTGACTTGCCGCCGCTGGAGCATTGCCGAGGCACAAGGCCGAGCCAAGCTGCTAGGTGCCGGCCATTCTTAAAGGCCCGGGGATCGGCCACAGCCGCGATGATCGCCGTCACCGTGAGTGGCCCGATCCCTTCAATGGCCGTCAATCGTTGGCAGCGCTCATCTTGGGCACAGTGTGCCTTGAGTTGGCGGTCAACTGCGATCACCCGGGCATCCGCTGCTCGCAACTCTTCGTACAGGGTCGTAAAGGTCGTACGAGCGAGGGGCGTGAGGTCATTGCTCAGATCCTCGATGAGTCGAGGAAGGGCACGCCGTAAGGGGCTGACTTGCTTGGGAACGACCACTCCATACTCTGCCAACAGCCCACGAATCTGATGGACCAGTGCCGTGCGGGTCCCGATCAGTCGTCGCCGGATCCGATGCACATTTTGCAGGTCTTGCTGGGCAACGGTTTTGGGGGTCACAACGCGCATGGTGGGACGGAGGACGGCCTCACAAATCGCCTCGGCATCATTGAAGTCATTCTTGTTACTCTTCACGTACGGTTTAACAAATTGCGGCTGATCAAACGCACCTCGTGGCCCAACGCCTGCAACGTGCGACTCCAATAATTCGCGCCTCCACACACTTCCATCCCCACACGGCAGCGAGACAGATTGGCCATAAACTTGATTAAGGCTGCCCGGGAGAAGCGTTTTTGGAACACCGGCCTCCCAGCGGCATCACGCCCATGCACGTGAAAAACGTTCTTGGCAATATCGATTCCCAGCGTCGTCAGGCTCATGGTGCCCTCCTTCGTGAAGTGGTGGACTCACATAACCACCACCATGCCAAAGTCAGAGGGATGGGTCCATTCCATTAGGATAGAGGGTCATTGCAGTCCTTGGAAACAACACCAGTCTACAGCCCCCAAAGGGCCTCGAAGATGTGCTTAAGCCACTCTCTGAAACTTATTGATTTTGATTCTCCTCGTTTAATTCTAGACACTAGAAGCCATGTGGCATAAAGCGAAATAGTAAGCGCCGCTACTATCTCCAAAACGATAATAATAGCATCTATCATTTCTTACCCATTGGTGGTCGAGAAGACTTACAAGTATCCCAGGTCAGAGAAAAATCTCCACCAACCTTGGCTCTTGATATAATCCCACGGGCCATTGGCCTCATCGGGATCGTCGTAGTTTGTTCCACCAGGAAGTGCACCATAGAGGTTTTTCCAGGTTGCTTGCGACCAATCTTCACAGATTGACTCTTGCCATTGCTGAAGCGCTCTGTCCGTCGCTGCTTTAGCAGATTTTATGTTCCATGTTCCCCAAAGATAGAGCGCTGTAGGCGGCAGTGCACCAACTCCCGTAGTTGCCGCGGGTGAAATGCCAGCAGCGATCAAAATCTTAGCAGCGCCAGAGGCTGCTGAAATCCCTGCAATGCTGGCGTTGAGAAGTGCACTCGCTCCTTTAACCGGATTGAACAACCCCAGTGGATCAACGCCATTGATTGGGTTTCCACTTATATAGGCATACAAATTAACGTCCCTAAGAAAGGCGCCAATCGGATCCTTCTGCAAAAACCTCCCCGTCCTTGCATCGTAATATCTCGCTCGGTAGTAGTAGAGCCCCGTCTCTTGATCGAGTTCCCGGCCCGTGTACGTATACGGCTGGTTCACCGTGCCCG
>WBZQ01002384.1_pt1 | contig 12113 bp, 11 predicted proteins | sample 5204251 | NCBI WGS metagenome assembly WBZQ01 (sample SAMN12412402, study PRJNA552823) | activated sludge metagenome | isolation source: activated sludge from nitrification reactor of wastewater treatment plant... | place: USA: Virginia | collected 2017-09 | reverse complement strand
TTGGGTGTCAGAACGATTTTCAATATTCTAGGACCCCTGACCAATCCGGCCAACGCCAGGCGCCAAGTACTGGGTGTTTTTTCCGGGGATCTGGTATTGACCCTAGCGCACGTTCTTCACAGATTAGGTAGTCAGCATGTGATGATCGTGCACGGAGAAGATGGTTTGGATGAGATCACGATTTCGGGTCATACCCGTATTGGTGAATTAAAGGATGGCATGGTGCAGGACTATTGCATCAGGCCGGAAGATTTTCAATTGAAAACGGCAAGTATCGAATCCTTGCGGGTCAATGATTGCGAGCAGGCTAAATCCATGCTGCTTTCCGTGCTGGAAAATGTGCCCGGTCCCGCACGCGACATCGTGTTGTTGAATGCAGGTGCCGCCATCTATGTTGCCGGTAAGGCTGAAACACTCGCGCAGGGTGTCGGTGCAGCTGCGCAAGTGATTGAAAGTGGCGCTGCACTCGATAAACTCCGGCAACTCGTCGAATTTACTCATAAAAATAGTGTTGAAGCCTAATCATGTCTGACATTCTAAAAAAAATCCTGATCGTCAAGAGACAGGAAATCGTTGCAGCAGAAAAACAGAAGCCGTATGCAACATTGCTGCAGGAGGCATCCACAGCGTTACCGGTACGCGATTTTGTTGCGTTCATTCGTAACCAGATTGCAGCAGGACAATCAGCCGTCATCGCCGAAATCAAGCGAGCCAGTCCGAGCAAGGGGATCCTGCGGGGCAACGTCGCTGATGCACAGACACCTAGTCTCGAATTCATACCCGCAGAAATCGCTGCAACTTATGCCCAGCATGGTGCAGCCTGTTTATCCGTATTGACCGACCAGCAGTTTTTCATGGGTAGCTCGCAGTACTTGCAGGAAGCCCGCACAGCATGTTCATTGCCCGTGCTGCGCAAGGATTTCATACTTGATGCCTATCAGATCGCCGAAGCCCGAGCGATGAATGCCGATTGCATTCTATTGATCGTCAGCGCATTTCTGCTGGATCAGGATGCTTCCACTGATTTGCCTGTTGAGCGTATGCAGAAGCTCGAGAACCTGGCGAATTTGCTGGGTATGGCTGTGCTGGTGGAAGTCCATGATGCAGCAGAATTGGAAATGGCGCTCCAGCTTTCAACACCGCTGATTGGCATCAATAATCGTAATTTGCGTACATTCGAAACTACGCTCGATACTACCATTGCTTTGCTGCACGACATTCCTTCTGACCGGATAGTGGTTACGGAAAGCGGTATTCATACGCCAGCGGATGTCGAACGCATGCGTGCCAGTAATGTGCACGCTTTTCTTGTAGGTGAAGCATTCATGCGAGCTGAAGACCCGGGGGCCGAACTTGCACGCTTGTTTTTTGGATAGCCGTTTAACCGTCGGGATATATTAGAAATTCATTTGGTTGTAATGGGTTAGTTTATTGTTTTGTCAATATTGATAAATAAGTGTCGTAAAAGGAACATATTATTTAAAAAATAGGGGCCTGACATGCTACAACAGTCAAAACAAAAAAAATTAGCGGACTGGGTCAATTATCTGACCGCCGCAGAAATTCCCGTTCTCAAGCAAACCGCACGCAATCTGCTGATTCTCGAGGAAGATGAGCAGCATCTGAATGCTCGCAGTATCGCTCAAGTTGTCAGGAATGATCCGCTGATGACAGTCAAGATGCTGCGTTACCTACAACAACACAAACATCGTAGCCAGGAACATGATGTCATGGAGGTGGAACAGATCGTTCTGATGCTTGGACTGGAAGCCACGGTAACGCAGCTACCCCCCAAACCGCTGGTCGAGGATATTTTAGGAGGCGATCATCGCAATGCGCTGGTTTATATGCTGAAAACCGTGCATCGTGCAAACATGGCCTCATCTTATGCTTTTGATTGGGCTGTGCGATTGCATGATCTGCACTTTGAGGAGATTCGTGTGGCCACGTTGCTGCATGATATAGCCGAGATTCTCATGTGGTGCTTTGCACCCAATGAAATGCTGCAAGTCAAACAGATTCAGAAACAGGACAAAACTGTGCGTAGCACCAAGGCGCAGGAGAGTGTTTTTGGTTTCTCACTCAGTCACTTGCAACTTGAGCTGGCGCACAAGTGGCGCTTGCCCGAGTTGCTGATCACGTTGATGGACGATAAGAATTCATGCTTGCAACGTGTGCGCAATGTCTCTCTGGCTGTCAGCCTCGCAAGACATGCTGCAAATGGCTGGGACGATGCTGCGCTGCCGGATGATTATGATGAAATCGCAAAACTGCTGCATTTGAAGGTTTCAGAAGTGATGTCCATTGTTCATGCCGAAAAACAGCAAGAAACCTGAGTGCAGCGGAATCATCACTTGCCATCATAGGTTTGCACGAGCTGGGCGATCATCGCAGCGCGGGAATTGGTATTCTGCAAGCGTGCTCGTATTGTCATCAAAACCCGGGTTCAGCCATGCAGTATACCCATCATGATGTTCGATTAATTAATACTTTGTGAGTCAATAAGAAATCATTCTTTTTTTATTGACTGGTTAAAAATATACAATTGGGAAAGATTAATATTCTGTGATTCTCACACTATTTGAGCTGATATATTTTTGTGCTAATTGGATAGGGTTGTTATATAAATAATCAGTTAGTTATAATTAAATTTCTAGCTGCTGAAATATCAATTAATATCAAGTTTTATGTACTAACTTCTTCAGAAAATTTTAATTAAAACCACTCTATCTCTACTTTTAAGGTATCCGATATTCATGCGCATTTCTCGACGAACTTTACTCTGTAGAAACGTATTTCTTAACTGAGATTACACTACATGTTAAGGTCACGAAGAATTAAGAACAAAAAAGCTAGGAAAATATCGTATAGACTTGGATACAAATAAGGCGCTATACAGTTTTGGCTCAAAATAATCATGCATGGAAACAGCCTATGGTAGGTTTAGGAGCCAAGCTGGTAAACGCGGAAGGTAATCCCCCCCATTATTAACCGAAGTTAAAAGTAGAGGTTAACGCGCTAATTGAGCGAGCTTTTTTTAGTGTTATTCCCCCAATGGCGGTGTTAGGCCGTTCGTGATTATAGATCCACAACCATTTTGTTGCATAGTTCCTGAACTTCGGCAATTGATTCAAAGCAGTGCTGACTTAACCAGTCATAACGCACGGTTCTGTTGTAACGTTCAATGTAGGCATTTTGCTGAGGCTTGCCTGGTTGAATGAATTCCAGCTGTATTACATTCTTGATTGCCCAGGCAGCTATTGTGCCACTGATGTATTCAGGGCCATTGTCACAGCGTATCCGGTTAGGCTTGCCGCGCCATTCGATCAGGTGGTTCAGCGTACGTATGACTCGTTCTGCCGGTATGGAAAATCCACTTCAATACCTAGCCCTTCACGATTGCAGTCATCCAGTATATTCAATAGTCGAAAGCTACGACCGTCTTCCAGTTGATCATGCATAAAATCCATTGACCAGGTTTCGTTGATTGTTGGCGGTGCCGCTAGTGTCATCGGCTTGTCGCGTTTGAGCTGCTTTCTCGGCTTGATCCGCATATTCAGTTCCAACTCCCGATAAATACGGTAAACACGCTTGTGATTCCAAACAAAACCCTTCACATTGCGCAAATACAGAAAACATAAGCCAAAACCCAAAACCCCAGTTTCGCTGATACCATAGATATCGCAGGCTAGGCGAATACTGATCTTTCTTTGCGTAACAACTTGTTTAGCCATGTCGCGCCGCTGCCAGGGCGCTACCACTTCTTTTCCAGCGCCTCCTGGCGTAACTCCGATTTTAACCGCTCTTCGGCATACATCTTTTTCAACTGCCGGTTCTCTTCTTCCAATTCTTTGAGTCGGGATATCATCAATGCATCCATACCGCCATATTTGCTACGCCATTTGTAAAATGTCGCATTGCTCATTCCATGCTCTCGGCATAGTTCAGGTACCGGAATGCTTGCCTCAGCTTGTTTGAGTATCGCCACGATCTGGCTATCACTGAATTTCGATTTCTTCATTGCAGAATCTCCTGTCTTTAAATTACAAGAAAATTCTACTTTTAAATCCTGCTATTTCTCGCGGGGATTACCTATTGACCATCACTCATATTGAAATTCCAAGTTTCAGGAAAAGTCCAGTTATGGTCATTATCACCAGGCCCGCCAAAATCACCGAATTCATTGCGTCCAACCAAAGTCAAATTTGCGCCGTTCTCGTCACCATAGTAAAGACCATAATGATTATCCGCGGTTAAGGTTGCTGTCACCGAAGTTGCAGCAGCTGCTTGCGTGGCAACTGTCATAAATGTAGATATAAAAGAGACTTGCGCAATTAGTTTTCTTTTTATTATTTACGCTCAATTTAAATTTGATACGGCTTATTTCAACCTGCATACGAGCCCGTTTACTGTCAATTTATAAATCAGTATTCAGATTTCATTTTCGGGCTTCCCGGTAGTGACATCCAGTGACTTGGATCGCAAGCAAGTATATCTCCGTCAACATTTGCCCAGTATCTGCCATCGAACATGCCAATCTGTACCGTGTCGTTTGTGTGAATAAATATGCGTTTGTTTGTTGGCATATTTTCATCAATCGGCAACCACGGGTTAAGCTCTGTGCATTTTGGCAAAATATAATCCTCTATAATGAGAGATTCATCGTTATAACAATCGCGCATTATCTCCTTTATTTTTGCTCACTTATCCTTATCATTTCAGCAGCTCCTGTTATTTTACAAAAAAATGGCTCATATCAGGTTATTCTCTTAAATCCTTGATTATTTGTTTTATTACTATGAAAATCATTCCGATCGAGATGCCGCCAAGAATCAATGCCAATAAAGCCTTTGTCGATACTAAAAAGGTGCAGACACTTAAAAATAGTTCACACGGCCATTCTAGAAAGCTCATTTCATCCTGCCCTTTAAAACATTGCCGCAATCTCCTGTAAATAACTCTCTCAAACTTTCCCCACTTATCCCTATCATTATTTAATCCCGTGTGTATGTAATATCATGAACTTCGCTGTTGTCAATATTCTCATCCAGCCCTTAATCTTCGTAAGAAAGTTTCAAAATATTTGCTACCTTTATTTTGGTGTCGTTAATTTTATTGGTGAGCTCCTTGAGCTTTTGGGGAAAATTTCATCTCAACTAAGGGTCTAAAATAATCATCATTACCTTTCATTTTGTCTGAGACTTTTATCGTCAAATACCTGCGAGATCCCTTATCTATAGTAATTACATGATATTCGTTTGTGTATAGTATAAAGTTCAGACAATTTCGCGTTTGAAATTGTGATATACCCTTCTTTTCAATAGTCATTGTATGGGATGTGATCAGATGTTTGAATTGGTTTTTGCTGTTTGTATTTCCGTGGAACGATGCTTTTTCGCTCACTATTAGTGAGCGATTCATTAGAATGTCGTTGAACTTGCCTGTGATTGAGTCACCTCTCTCTGTGACTTTTGCGTGTTCTCCAAGGATATAAGAGAGAATATCTGTCAAAATTGACTTTCCTCTCCCTGAAGGATTAGTACAGTACCAAGCTTCTCACCAGGCTTTTGTAATAAATGAGCACACCAATTTAGGATATATTCTGCTAGTTCCTTGTCTCCAGTTTGGTATTAAATGATTAAAATATCGGAATGACTAATGGTGTTCGATAATCGCCAGTATCTGCCCTGCGGATACGTAACTACCTTGCTTGCAGAATAACTGCTTGATCGAACCGGTGATTAGGGATTCTACTGGGAACTCCATCTTCATCGATTCGATCAGCATGATCGGTTGTCCTGCCGTGACGTGTTCACCTTCCTGACACAACAGCTTCCACACGGTGCCACTGACTTGTGCGCTGATGGGGTGGGCGCCTTCGGGCAGGTCCAGCTCGCTTTGTGCATCGGCTTCATCCAAAGTATCCTCGGTAACAAGATCGCTTGCTGAACTACTCTGCCAGCGCTGACGTTCGGCTTCAAAGGCGGCTTGCTGCCTGTTTCTGAATACATCGATACTGCTACTGTGCTCGTGCAAAAAATCGTTGTACTGCTTCAGATTCAGCACGGCATTTTCCGTGTTCAAGCGGAAACGTCCGCTGATAAAGTCCTTGCGCATGTCAAGTAATTCGTTTTCTGCAACGGGATAAAAACGGATCTGATCGAAAAAGCGCAATAGCCAGGGTTTGCCATCCGTGAAATCGGCGGTCTGACGATAGCGGTTCCACATTGGTATGGTTCGTCCGACGAACTGGTAACCGCCGGGTCCTTCCATACCATAGACGCATAGGTAGGCACCGCCGATGCCCACCGCATTTTCCGGTGTCCATGTGCGCGCCGGGTTGTATTTGGTGGTGACCAGGCGGTGACGCGGATCGAGCGGAGTGGCAACCGGTGCGCCAAGGTATACGTCGCCCAATCCCATGACCAGATAGCTCGCCGAGAATACGACTTCCTGTACCGCTTCGATACTGTCCAGTCCGTTGATCCGCCGGATGAATTCGATATTGCTCGGACACCAGGGCGCATCGTGACGCACCGACTGCATGTATTTTTCGATTGCCAGGCGTGTGGCGGCATCATCCCACGATAGTGGCAGATGCACGATGCGCGACGGTACTTCCATGTCGTCGATGGCGGGCAGCTGTCCTTCTGCGGCAACTAGCAGATCCATCAGTGCGTTACGCGTCAGCCGGAACGAATCGAAATGAATTTGCAGCGAACGGATGCCGGGGGTGAGATCGATGATGCCGTGCAAGGTTTTGTCATCGATGCGCTGTTGCAGCCACGTCATCAGGGCATGTACACGAAAACGTAGATTCAGGTCGAGAACCGGCGGTCCGTATTCGATCAGCACATATTTGTCCCCGGATTGCCGGTAGGTGACCGCCATGCGTTCGGGTTGCGCCGGAGTGTGGTGCAGGATCGGGTTGCCGGGTGTGCTGGATCGGACGGGTACCGGCATGGCATCTTGTTCTCCGGGTTGTTGCAGCAGGTGATTTTGTTGTTGCTCCAGAACGATGGCATCTTCGATGGTGATCGGATAAAAACATACTCGGTCGCCTGGTTTGAGTTGTCCGATTTTCCATAATTCGGCATGAGCGATGGTGGCCGGACAAACAAATCCGCCTAGACTGGGACCATCAGGACCCAGAATGATCGGCATGTCTCCGGTGAAATCGATCGCGCCAATGGCATAGGCATTGTCATGAATGTTGGAAGGATGCAGACCTGCCTCGCCGCCATCGGTTCGTGCCCATTGGGGTTTGGGACCGATCAGGCGCACGCCCGTGCGGCTGGAATTATGATGCACTTTCCATTCCACGGTAAAAAATTGCTCGATGTCGGTTGCGGTAAAGAAATCGGGAGCGCCGTGCGGTCCGTACAATACGGCGATCTGCCACTGATCCGAATACTGCGGGATGAGTGGTGACGGGAATAATCGTGGTGACGGGCGCGCCGATGGCAGCGTTGGTACATGCAAGACATCGCCGGTACGTAACACACGGCCGGCATGCCCGCCGAACTGGCCGAGTGAGAACGTGGACTGACTCCCCAAATAGGCTGGCACCTGAAAACCGCCATGCACAGCCAAGTAAGCACGACTTCCAAAAGATCGTATTTTACCAAAACGCAGTATGGCACCAGCCTTGATGAAATGCGTCTGCCATTGCGTCAACGGTTCGCTATCGATTTGTACATCGATCGGTGCGCCGCATACGGCAATGATGCTGTCGCAGTTGAATCGCAGCGTCGGGCCGGACAGTGTGATTTCCAGACCCGCACAGGTTTCGGCATTTTGCACCAGTCGATTGGCGATGCGGAATGCCAGATTGTCCATGGGGCCAGAGGGCGGGACACCGACATGCCAGTAGCCGAGACGCCCCGGATAATCTTGAATCGAAGTCTGCACACCGGGATTCAGGACATCCAGCGTATGCGCCCGATAATGGAGTCCGCCGAGAAACTGCGTGCTGTATCGACCTGACTGGAATGCTGAACTTTGGAGAATTTGCTGCAGATAGCCGAGGTTGGTTTCAATACCCTGCAGTGCCATTTCCTCCAAAGAGGTCAGCAGCTTGGCGATGGCTTCCTGGCGATCGGGGGCATGGACGATGATTTTGGCCAGCATCGGATCATAAAAGGCGGATACGTCTATGCCGCGTTCGACCCATGTTTCGACCCGTGCCGCAGTAGGGAATAGCGCTTCAGTCAGAGTACCGCTGGAGGGTTGAAAATCCTTACCGGGATTTTCCGCATAGATTCGTGCCTGAATCGAGGCACCCTGTGGCCTGATCGGGTAGGCATCGAGCGCGAGCAGCTCACCTGCTGTCTGGCGCACCATCCATTCCACCAGATCGACACCGGTGACCTCTTCGGTGACGCCGTGTTCAACTTGCAGCCGAGTGTTGACCTCCAGGAAGTAGAATTGCTGCTGTGACGGATCGAAAATGAATTCCACCGTGCCTGCAGACTGATAGCCGATGGCTTTGCCCAGTTTGACCGCTGTGTCCAGCAAGGCTTGCCGCATGACGGGCGATAAATCGGGAGCAGGGGTTTCCTCGATGACTTTCTGGTTGCGGCGCTGCATCGAGCAATCGCGTTCACCCAGAGCGATGACTTGTCCCTTGCCATCCCCGAAAATCTGCACTTCGATATGCCGCGCCTGGTCGACGTATTTTTCCAGAAACAATCCGGCATCCCTGAAATTGTTTTGTGCCAGGGCTTTGACCGATTCATAGGCATCTTGCAGTTCGGCTTCGTTCCAGCACAATCGCATGCCGATACCGCCGCCGCCTGCAGTGCTTTTGAGCATGACCGGGTAACCAATATGCTTGGCACGATGACAGGCGCCTTCGAGGTTGTCGAGTAGTCCGCTACCCGGCAACAGTGGCACCTGATTCTCTTCGGCCAGTGCACGCGCAGTATGCTTGAGGCCGAATGTGCGCATCTGTTGCGGGGTCGGACCAATGAAACAAATGCCATGTGCTGCACACTGTTCGGCGAAATCGGCATTCTCGCTCAAGAAGCCATAGCCCGGGTGAATCGCCTGTGCACTGCAGTGTTGCGCAATTTCAAGGATCTTGTCGGTGCGTAAATAGCTTTCGGCGGCCAGTCCGGTGCCAATGCAATAGGCTTCATCGGCCAAGGCAACGTGACGCGACAAGGCATCTGCTTCGGTGTAAACCGCTACGCTGGTGATGTTCATGCGCCGCAGCGTGCGGATGATCCGGCAGGCAATGGCGCCACGATTGGCGATCAGGATTTTGGTGAACATGGCATTATCCTTTTAAGAAACGTGCAGTTAAGGCTTGTCCCAGACCAGCAGCCGAATCGGCGTTGGGTTATAGGCATTGCACGGATTGTTGAGCTGTGGACAGTTCGAAATCAGTACCAGTACATCCATTTCTGCCCGCATTTCGACATATTTGCCTGGTGCTGAAATGCCATCAATGAACTCCAGGCCACCGTCTTCGGTGACTGGTACATTCATGAAAAAATTGATGTTGCTGGGTATGTCACGTTTGTTCAGGTGCAGTTGTTCGCAGGCCGATTCGTGTGCCAGGGCATGCAGGAAGTTGTCGCGACAACTGTGCATCGGCAGCTTTTCCAGCGCGTAGCGCACAGTATTGCTTTCCGCTGCGCAAGCACCGCCCAGGGTGTCGTGACGGCCGCAGGTATCGGCGACAATGGTGAGCATGGCATGGCCAAAATTGGAATACAGCAAACTACCCGTGGTCAGGTAGAGCTGGTTGCCGGCCCGGATGGTGTGGGGTGCGCTATAGCGTTCCTGTGCCTGGTGTGCGTTGAAGAACAGGGTGTCGACTGCCTGGTTGCCTTGCAGATCGATAATACGAAATACCTGATCGCGTTTGACAATCTTTACCCAAGGTTCGCCGGCAGCGCAAATTTCATCGATGACGGCCGATGCGGGATCCAGTTGGCTGGTTTGCAGTGTATTCATGCTATGACTCCACCATAATAGTTTTCTGTATTGCGTAGGGCGCGTTGATTTTCGGCAATCTGCAGACAGGATTGCAGTGCACTCGCTGGCGTGTGCAACAATTCCAGCTGTACAGCGCCAGGTTGATAGTGCGGTTTGGTATCCAGCGGGTGCGGTGCAGCCGACAGTACCACCAGCGTGTTCATGACGAAACTGAGGTCGACATGATCACCCACCCGGCTGTGTCCGGCGTGGAACATCAGTCGGCCGGTGGCGTCTGCAGTGACTTTGCTGAAAAAATTGATATTGGCTACGATGTCCTGCATGCTCAGTCCCCATTTGCCCAGCTCGATCAGCATGCCATCCACGCCATTGCGGTACATGGCATTACGATGCTCCTGATAGCGTGCGGTACCGTATTTCTGCTGTATTGATGCGGCATCGCTGAGACCACAGACGGTATCGTGCCATCCCAGCGTGTCGTTGGTGATGCCGCAAAAGATACGCCCCATATCGGAGTGGCACGCATGTCCCTGGGTAAGCCGAAAGGTATGTTGCGATTTCAGGGTATCCGCCATATTGTAGCGTTCCAGCTTTTCTTCCTGATTGAAGAACAGCATGGCGGCATTGGCACCACCCTGCTTGTCGGTCAGGCGCAATGTGGTGCCGCGGCGAATGATGCCGGACCAGTGGCAGCCGCCGGGTATGTTTTGTATCCAGATCGGGTTGTTATGATCAGTCATGATGCGTTCCTTTTATGAGTGGTTTTGCCATTCAGCCATTTTTGATAAAGCAGGTAAACGGTAGTCGAGATCAGAATGCTGCCGAGCACCAGGGGCGTGGCCCATAATTGCCACCAAGGTGCATCGGCTGCAATGGCATAAGGTCTCGGCCAGGCGATGTTGACCAGTTCGAAGGCCGACCAGATAAAGGCCAGAATATTGACGATCAATCCCCAGGTACCCAATTTCAGTTCACCCAGTTGTGGGTTCCAGCGTCCAGTCAATCGTGCATACAATGCAAATCCGGTGGTGAAAGTGAACATGGCATAGAGGCCGCCGGTGCCAAAGGCGATAATGGTGGCGACAGCGTCGTCATTGAATCCAAATACGAGACCACATCCGGCCAGCAATACGGTGAACAGAATGGCATTGCGTGGCGTCTTGCGTGTCGTGACATTACTCAGCACTGCTGGCATGTTACCCTCGCGTGCCATGGAATACACGATGCGTGAGGTGTACTTGACCATGGATGCGCCGCAGGCCAGAAAGGCAGTCATCACGATTGCCAGGAAGGGCATTTCGAACCATTCGCCGATACTGCTGGCGATCAGAGGAGTGACCGGATCGGAGGTGTGACTGGAATGTCGCAGTGTGTCGTGTTCAAACGCCAGGATCAGTGCAGCCGAATTGAACAGCACCACAGTACCCACGACCAGCAGCGACATAAAGATGGCGCGGGGTACCATGCGTTTGGGCTGATGGGTTTCCTCGGCAGTCGTGGAGCAGGCGTCAAAGCCGATGAAGGCCCAGCCCGAAATGGCTAATGCTGCCAGAAAGGCTGCCATTTCACTGGGTGCCGTTCCGGTTCCCAATTGCTGGAACAGTTCGGCTACGGGGTGCTGGCGAAAGAAAAAGAAAAGTATCAACGCTACACCGAACGAACCGACCACTTCCGCGTACACACCGAGTTTGATGACTAAATTGAAAAGACTGACGGGGGCCAGATTGAGCAACATGCACATCAGCAGAAAGAAAGCTCCCCAGAACACCATGGTGCCGCCACCCACATCCGGTAATCCGACAAAGGTGGCCAACCAGAAACCGCCGGTGTAGGCCGTTGTAGTGACCATGGCGATGGTGGAACAAATGTAGATAACACCGGCATAATGTCCTGCGATGTGACCGCCCAGTTGTCGTGCCCATTTGTAGGCGCCACCTGCGATGGGAAATTGCGAGGACAGCTCGGCATAAACCGTGGCAACCAGTAACTGCATGAGCAGGCAAACTGCCAGTGCGGCAAACCATCCGCCACCTGCAACGACAGTTTGCACACCGATGATGGCATAGAGTCCGGCGACCGGCGAGACAACCGCAAAACCCAGCGTAAAACTGTGCCATACACTCATGCTGCGATTAAGTGTATCGCCAGTTACATGGACATCTTGCGAA
>WBZQ01002383.1_pt1 | contig 12114 bp, 10 predicted proteins | sample 5204251 | NCBI WGS metagenome assembly WBZQ01 (sample SAMN12412402, study PRJNA552823) | activated sludge metagenome | isolation source: activated sludge from nitrification reactor of wastewater treatment plant... | place: USA: Virginia | collected 2017-09 | reverse complement strand
GGTGCGCAGGCGCTGGATGGCAATGATCACGTGATTTATAATAAAACGAGTGGGGCGCTGATCTACGACGCCAACGGCAACGGTGCAGGCGCTGCGGTGCAGATCGGGACGCTTACTCCCGGATTGAACCTGACCAATCTGGATATCGTAGTGATCTAGAGAACTGCTGCTTGATTCAGCAAGCGAGATGGAGCTTAAGGCGCACGAAACGCAGCAATCGAGAGTTATCAACCCGATAGACCAGGGAACGAGTACCGCGCAACGAAACGATTCGCTCGTGCAGCGAATTAATCAGCATGTCTCCAGGGAACGCCGATTCACTGGTGTTGCGTCAGCCATGCGCCTGGATGTTAGCGTTAAAGCGCTTGTTAATCATTCAGGTATTGTGTTTATTTTTTAATTCTGCATGACAGGTTGACGCTGGATGCTTTCATATGGGCACGCAGACTGACGATTCCGGGTCAGCATTTCACTCGGAGATAGGCTTGCCAGAAAAGGCTTGTATCGCAGTATAATATCGATAAAATGAAAATGTTTTTTAAGGAAGTAAGGTTTGGTTTTTTTAAAATAAATAATAACTCATAAAATTTTTACAATGCGGTGAGTTCATTGAATCCAACAACGTTGATTAGTAGAAATAATTAATTTTAATAGTGAAAATTAATAGTAAAGCATCAACCGATGGGTAACTTCGAAGGCTTGCTTATCATCTCCAGTTCATCTAGAACTTGTCTTGTAACCAGCTGCTGATAAATGATGTATTGCCGCGCCAACATCTATTGGAGAATATCGCATGGCAAATACAGTATTTACATTTACTTCCATTAATCCCTTTGGCCTTACCGATACGGGAACTTTAACGACACCTTACTTTGTGGATATCGACAATGATGGTGATCTGGACGTTTTTGTCGGAGAAGGATTTGGTGATACATTTTTTTTCCGGAATACCGGCACAGTCACGGCTCCCGTTTTTAATGCTGCGATCATCAATCCATTCGGTTTAAAAAATGCTGGATTTTACATTGACTCCAGTTATGTCGATATCGACAACGACGGTGACATGGATGTGTTTACGGGTCATTCCGATGGAAATGTGTTATTTCTCAGAAATACCGGTACAGCCGCCGCACCGGCGTTTGCTTTGGCCGTCACCAACCCGTTCGGTCTGAGCGATGTCGGTCTTCAGTCGACACCAGATTTTGTGGATATTGACAACGATGGTGACCTCGATGGTTTTGTTGGCAATTCCAATGGCAATATTGTGTTTTTTAGGAACACTGGAACAGTGAATGCGCCTGCATTTGCTGCTGCGGTGACCAATCCGTTTGGTTTCAGTGATGTCGGTTCGAACGCAAATCCATCTTTTGTCGATACCGATGGAGATGGCGATCTGGATGCCTTTGTCGGAAATCTTGCCGGCAATACGCTGTTTTTTAAAAATTCCGGCACGGCTGCCAATCCATTATTCGATGCTCCAAAGATGGATTGGCTTGGCTTGAGTGATGCCGGCTTCAATGCGAGTCCGGTCTTTGCAGATATAGACAATGATGGCGATGCCGATGCATTTGTCAGCGAAAGGCAGGGTGAAATATTTTTCTTCTTGAATGACGCCCAGTCGGTCTTCCTCATCAATAGCATCGGAAACGATATACAGGTAGGTTCCGTGGCGTTGCAGGATACCGTAAGTTACGCTTCGGCGAATGCCGTCAAGGTTTCTCTCGCGATTGCTACGCAGCAGAATACCATCGGTGCAGGATTGGATACGCTAACCAATATCGAGAATCTTGTCGGTGGCAATTTCAATGATGATTTGACAGGAAATTTTAAGAAGAATGTTTTAAACGGTGGCGCGGGTAACGACATTCTCCGCGGGGGAGCTGGAAATGACACGATGATAGGGGGAGAGGGAAATGATATCTTCGTGGTGAGTGAAGTGGGCGATCTCGTTAGGGAATATTCCGTTGAAGGTACTGATCAGATAAACAGCAGTGTGACCTATGCGTTGCCGTTGAATGTGGAAAATCTGTTGCTGACTGGAACCCAAACGATTAATGGAACAGGTAATGATTTGAACAACATCATTACCGGTAATTCGGCAGCTAATAGCTTGAATGGGAATGATGGTCACGACACGATCAACGGCAGGGAAGGTGCAGATACCATGGCCGGTGGAGCAGGATTTGATAGTTATACCGTCGATAATATTGGCGATACAGTGATCGAGAATTTTGATGCAGGCACCGACAAGATCAGCAGCAGTGTAACCTATGCGCTTCCTCTCAATGTGGAAAATCTTGAATTGACGGGTACAGCCGTTATCAATGGCACAGGCAATAATTTATCCAATAGCATTACCGGAAATTCTGCTAACAATCTGCTAAATGGCAGTGATGGCAATGATATTCTGAATGGCGGCCGCGGCACCAATACCCTAACAGGGGGCGCAGGCAACGATATTTTCCGTTTCACCACGCCTGGGCACGTCGATACCATTACAGATTTTAATGTCGCGGATGACACGATTGAGATTGAGAATTCATTGTTTACGTCTCTGAATACCTTGGGTGCGCTCGCTCCCGATCAATTCAGGATTGGCGCTCAGGCGGCGGATCCCAATGATTTCATCATTTACAACAGCACAACGGGCGTACTGATCTATGACGCCAATGGAAATGGTGCTGGCGGCACGGTACAGATCGCCAAGATCGGTTTGGGCCTTGCCTTGACGAATGCCGACATCGTGGTGATTTAATATCATGAAACGTTTGAAGAACCAGAAAAATTCAAGAGAAAACTGTGATCAGATGGAGCAAATTCAGATAGATCATGCGCCGTTGCGACAGCCAAAAAAAGCATGGCGTATCTGTTTTTCCAGAGCCAATCTCCTTCAAGAGACCCAATTAGTTCTACAGAGCTTTGGAAAGGATTGCTCATGGGTAATTCGAACTATTTTTGAAAATTATTTCAGGAGCGAGGAAGACAATTTGGAATTGAATGAATCGGGAAAGAATCTTTGTTGACGCTTCTGTTCATCAAGGTAAAGCGGCTCGTCGGCTTCGAGCCGATGTCCCAGATTCTGAACCTGTAGCCATATATCCGGAAAAATTCCCAGTCGCTTGAAACGTCGTGCATTTTTCTTGAAATCTGCTTTATTTCTCTGCGAGTACAGTATCTCGAATAATAATAACCAGCCTGAGATATCGAAAGCGTTCAGAGACAGCTGTTTTTGTAAAAACAGAACAGCCCCCTCTGCATTGCCGTTCTTGATCATCTCGCGGGCTTCATCTGTAGTTTCGCTGGAGGCGCCGTCAAATCGAATGCTTTCATTAGCGTCATTTTTTTGCGAATCCTGCTTTCGGAATAACGCCTCGTATCCATGCCGATGGGTAAAGGCGGGAAATTCAGTATGCGTTCGCGTCTGCGTTAATCGCTGCTGAACTTTACGATAACTTCGAACTATTATGATGAAAATCAACACAATCAGTAATGCTCCCAGAGTCCATGAAACATCGACTGACAACAAATCCTCAGTAGTGGGCGTGTTCAGCGTCACGTTGGATGAGGGTTGCGCAATGTGTTGCTCCGGCAGAACGATGGGTTGTGGCAACGGTTGGTTGACAACATTCTGTGAAATGGGATCCTGAGTTTGTGTTATTTGCATGGACTGCATTTCAGCAACTTGTAATGCGAGAGTTTCGGTCTGATGAATCAGGGAATTCAGTTCTTGCGCTTGATTTTCTGCAAGCCGTTCCAGTTGTGTAGTTAATTGCAGCAGGCTGGAATGGCGGTTGGTATCTGTCGTATCTGAGGCTGATTGTTGAGGCTGAGCAGAAGTTTTGCCTGAAGCAGCAGGCTGCCGGTTTCTTGACACCGGTGCTGAAAACGCATGGATAGTTCTTAAATCTGGAATCCGGACCATGGCGCCTGAAGGCAGCGGTTGATAACGTCCAGATGGGAAAAGCTCGGGATTGAGATGGATCACGGCACGGATAAATTTTTCGCGCACCGCCGCATCTTTGGGGAACATGGCTCTAGCAATGTGCGCGATGTCTTCTCCGGGCAAAAGTTGCCAGTTCATGCCAGAGGTTGGATGCAGTTGCGCTATTGCCTGATCATTGAGTGAATCATTCTGCACGGCATGGGTGAGCGGCGTCTCTGCCATGGCGGTCGTACAGATAAATAAAATGATGAAAATGATTCTATAGGAAAAAACAAACATCGGGTTTGACATAGGGATCATTTGCAGAAAGAAGAAATAGCTTTGTTGGCGTCATTGATTTTCCGTTGACGCGCGTCATCATCGACATAAGAGAGGCCGCCGCTGCCATCCGGGACAGTCAGGCGAGGTGAGTCGGTGTAGATTCTCAGCTGAGTTTGGGCCTCAAGGCATTTCTTCTTATTTTCTTCGGCTTTGGCAAGTTGCTTGACTTCTTCTTCTTTTCGTAGTTGCTGGCGCTTATCAAATTCTTCTCGTTCTTCGGATAAGCTCTTGGATTTGCTGGATTCAGAAGGATTTGATGGCGTAGTGGTTCTTAAGTTGAGCCGCTGCCGCTCCTTGGCAACCCCAGGGGGTGGCTGATCGCCATATTGCGTTTTACCGTGTTCATCGACCCATTTATAGACTTGCGCGCTGGCTGTGATGCTCCACAGCAGCATGAATCCAATATTGATATATACAAAAATTTTCATCGAATACTCCTGACATTGCATGATTCCAGGTACATCGGATACTCATTTGTGTAATTTAAGAAATTCTTGAAAATGATTGGACTGGGTCAGATTGCGTAAAATCAGCATTGACATGCTTGTTAATCGCTCTAAATCAAGTTCTCTCAGTGGAATTCATCTGATTTGATCTGATTTGAACTATTGCCCGCCACTTTTCAGAATCCCGTAAAAATTTTTAGCATTACACCATAATTATCAAAAATATGCTGTAGTCTTGCTCAAATTAGGGCAAAATTCGCGATCGATTTGGCTATAATGTCGCTTTGCAAATGGATGGTCATTATGCGGTTGATTCAAAAAGCCCTCACTTTTGATGATGTACTTTTAATCCCGGCTCACTCGGCTGTTTTGCCCCGGGACGTCAGCTTGGCAACGCAGTTGACGCGCACGATTGCACTGAATATTCCGTTGATTTCGGCTGCGATGGATACGGTTACCGAAGCCCCGCTAGCGATTGCATTGGCGCAGGAAGGCGGCATCGGAATCATTCATAAGAATATGTCGATCGAGGCCCAGGCAATGCATGTGGCACAGGTAAAACGTTTTGAAAGCGGAGTGGTGAAAGATCCAATTACGATTCACCAGAACATGACCGTGCGGGAGGTTCTTGAACTGATCCGTCGTCACAAAATATCCGGCTTGCCTGTCGTCGATGGCAAAAAAGTCGTCGGTATCGTGACGAATCGCGATTTGCGGTTTGAAACCAATCTCGACCAAGCGATCAAGCACATCATGACCCCGAAGAATCGTTTAGTGACGGTCAAAGCCGATACGTCCCGTGATGAGGTGCTGGCCTTATTACATAAGCATCGCCTTGAGCGCCTGTTGGTCATCGATGACCAATTCGAATTATGTGGATTGATCACAGTCAAGGACATCATCAAAACCTCGGAGTATCCTCTGGCCAGTAAGGATGAACAGCAGCGGTTGCGAGTAGGCGCCGCGGTCGGAGTGGGTGACGGTAGCGAAGAACGCGCCCTCGCGCTGGCTGAGGCCGGTGTCGATGTTATCGTTGTCGATACCGCGCACGGACATTCGCAAAGCGTGCTCAATCGAATTGCCTGGGTTAAAAAGAATTTACCCACGGTTCAGGTGATTGGCGGTAATGTTGCGACGGCGGCGGCAGCACGGGCGATGGTTGATCATGGTGTGGATGCGGTTAAAGTTGGCATTGGGCCAGGCTCCATCTGCACGACGCGCATCGTTGCCGGGGTCGGGATTCCCCAGGTCACCGCAATCCATGATGTGTCCGAGGCTCTGCACGGTAGCGGCGTGCCCACGATCGCCGATGGAGGGATTCGGTATTCGGGTGACATTGCCAAAGCATTGGCGGCGGGAGCCGATACTGTGATGCTGGGGGGATTGTTCGCCGGCACCACCGAAGCACCAGGAGAAATCGAGTTGTTTCAGGGCCGTTCCTACAAAAGCTATCGCGGTATGGGCTCGCTGTCGGCGATGCAGCAAGGATCCAGTGATCGATACTTTCAAGAAAAAGAGCAGAAGAATAATGACAAGCTGGTGCCCGAGGGAGTCGAAGGCAGAGTGCCATTCAAAGGCAGCATTTCCGCCGTGATCCATCAATTGATGGGAGGCGTGCGTTCCAGCATGGGTTATCTGGGTTGCGGCACGATTGCCGAAATGCACGAGAAAGCCGAGTTTGTCGAGATTACTTCAGCCGGTATCCGTGAATCTCATGTTCATGATGTGCAAATTACCAAAGAAGCTCCTAATTACCACGTCAAGTAAGAAACGATCTGAATGCATCAAAAAATTTTAATCCTCGACTTTGGCTCGCAATATACCCAACTGATCGCGCGGCGAGTTCGTGAAACCAATGTGTATTGCGAATTGCATCCCTATGATGTCGATTCGCAATTCATTCAGGATTTTTCTCCGCACGGCATTATTTTGTCTGGGGGACCTGCTTCGGTCATCGACGATCTGACTCCGCGCGCGCCGCAGATTGTCTTTGAGTTGAACGTGCCCGTGCTGGGCATATGTTATGGCATGCAAACCATGGCGGCGCAATTGGGAGGCAATGTCGAAAATGCCCAGGTGCGTGAATTTGGTTATGCGGAAATCCAGACTACATCGCAGGGTGCTTTATTTTCTGAAATCAAGGATCGAACCAACACGGCAGGATCGAATGTGCTGGACGTGTGGATGAGTCATGGCGATACAGTGGTTGCGCTGCCTGAAGGGTTTGAGGTTATGGCGCATAATGCCGCAACGCCGATTGCAGCGATGGCTGATGATGAACGACGGTTCTACGGAATTCAGTTTCATCCCGAAGTCACGCATACATTGCAAGGCAAGGCGATCATCGACCGTTTCGTGCATGATATCTGCGGTATCGGCCGGGATTGGAATATGCCGGATTATATTGCCGAGTCGATTGGAAAGATTCGCGCAACGGTTGGTAACGATCAGGTCATTCTGGGACTATCTGGCGGGGTTGATTCCTCGGTGGCGGCCGCCTTGATTCATCGCGCAATCGGTGATCAACTGACTTGCGTATTCGTTGACAATGGTCTGCTGCGCGCGAATGAAGCCAAGCAAGTAATGGAAACCTTTGCCAATAATTTGACGGTAAAAGTCATACATATCGATGCCAGCCGGGACTTTTTCAGGAGTCTCATCGGCATTACCGATCCAGAAACCAAACGCCGGGTGATCGGCCGTGAATTTGTTGAGGTTTTTCAGCGCGAAGCAACGAAAATTACCGATGCTCGATGGCTGGCGCAAGGTACGATTTATCCGGATGTGATCGAATCCGCGAGTGCGAAAACCAAAAAGGCCCGAACCATCAAATCACACCATAATGTGGGCGGATTGCCCGAAACCATGCATTTGAAATTGCTTGAACCGCTGCGGGAACTCTTCAAGGATGAAGTGCGCGAATTAGGATTGGCGCTTGGGTTGCCTCGAGAAATGGTTTTTCGTCATCCTTTTCCAGGCCCAGGCCTGGGTGTGCGGATTTTGGGCGAAGTTAAATATGAATACGCTGAGTTATTGAGACAGGCGGATCAGATTTTTATCGACGAATTGCAACGATCAGGCTGGTATGACAAAACGTCGCAAGCCTTTGCAGTATTTTTACCGGTCAAGTCCGTGGGCGTCATGGGCGATGGCCGAACCTATGAATATGTGGTTGCTTTGAGAGCCGTGCAGACCCAGGATTTTATGACCGCGAACTGGGCGGAATTGCCGTATTCATTACTTGGTAAAATTTCCAATCGCATCATCAACGAAATTCGTGGCATCAATCGGGTCGTGTATGACATTTCTGGCAAGCCACCGGCGACGATTGAGTGGGAGTGATCAAAGGTAGAAAGCATCAATTGTTCTGGATTCATTGACGAATTGAATGTGAGAATCGATTTTTTCATCAGATTTATCTGAGAAGTTATGCCAGATCCAGTTTTTGAAATATATCCCGTCGCGACACTATCTAATTTTGATGCAGAGGTTTATTTGCGTGCAAATCCTGATGTGCAGATAGCTGTACAGAATGGTGAATGTCCTTCCGCACGATATCATTTTACTGTTTTCGGTATGAAAGAAGGACGCAGACAAGATAATTCTGCAGGTCAAGAATTAATAGACTTCAAAGCTAAAAAAATGGCCAAGATCAGGCAGATCTTGCGCGATGATTTACCTTTTATTGAAGGAGACGGTTATTTCGATTTTTTAACTCCAGATTTAAGGAATGAATTTTCGATCATCGACACACATGCCGTAAGCAGCAACGATTACGATTTCCTAAATTTGATCGAAAGACATAAAGAAGGCTTGGTATTGGATTGCGGCGCGGGAAGCCGGAAATACTATTATCCAAACGTCGTGAATTTCGAAATTGCCTAATATCCTTCAACCGATATACTGGGGTTGGAGAAGTGTTACCGTTCAAGAACAATTCATTTGATGCACTTATTTCTCTGGCTGTGCTGGAACATGTCAAAGATCCGTGGCGATGCGTATCGGAAATTTTGCGAGTATTGAAACCTGGTGGTGAGATCATTTGTTGTGTTTCATTTTTGCAACCCTTTCACGGCTATCCCCATTATTATTACAATATGACTGCGCAGGGATTGAAAAATATTTTTGACGAACGAATTACGGTCAATCGGCATGAAGTGCCTGCTTCTCTTCTTCCAATCTGGTCACTCAAGTGGATTTTAAATAGTTGGCTTAAAGGCTTATCGGGTGAAACCAAAGAAAAGTTTCTGGATATGAAAGTTAGCGATTTGATAAAAAATCCAATCGATTATATTGATCAAGAATTTGTCACGCAGTTAAATCAGGAAAAGAATTTCGAGCTAGCTTCAGGAACAGTTCTGCATGGCATTAATAAATGATTTTCCCATAGTTTCGTTAAGATGATCTTTTCCTGTTATAAGGATAGATCAGCTTCTTTATTCTAGGAAGATACCGCCATCAAATCGTTGTAACCTTAACAATCATCAACTCTTTCGCTATGGTGATTAATGGAAGAGCTGCAGCAGGAAATCATTTTGTTGTTCTGGTTGACCGGAATCAATGGCGCTCCGATTCTCCTTGCCAAATTTGCTGCTAGGCGTTTCGATTATCCTATCGATGGCCATCAGACATTCATTGATGGCCGTCCAATCCTGGGAACGTCTAAAACATGGCGCGGCTTTATCGTGGCGGTATTAACCGGAATTGCGATAGGCAGCTTGTTTGAATTTTCTCTACTCTTGAGTCTGGCATTTGGTTCATTGTCGATGCTGGGAGATATGACCTCGAGCTTTATCAAACGTCGGCTCGGATTAAATGCCAGTGCAATGGCACTGGGATTAGATCAGATTCCTGAGGCTTTATTTCCATTATCAGGCTGCCAGAACTGGCTGGGAATTACCAATGAGCAGATTGTCTGGATCGTTCTTGTTTTTTTCTGTTTGGAGCTAATACTTTCGCGCATTCTTTTCTGGTTGAAAATCCGCTCGACACCCTATTAAGACAGCGCTGAAAAGCAGCGACCGGAAAAAAATGTGAGGTCAGCTTGCGTTGTTGATGGGTGCTTGATCAATCAATGAACATTTTAATTCAATTCCACCACTGCCTGACCTATTAGTCGCAGACTTGCAATAAATGATGAATAGTGACCTCGGGTAAGCAATTAAAACGCGCATTGACGATGGAGGTCCCGGCACCGACAGAGGTATATCCTTGCAAGTGGTGGTAGCGCCAATGCCCCGAACCGACGTAGCGTGGGCATTTGGAATCGAGCGTAATCGGGATACCGCCGGGCAAACAAATTTGACCGCCATGGGTATGACCGCAAAACATCACATCAAAATCAGCATGAGCAGCTTGGCGATAAATTTCTGGTGTATGGGACAGGAGTAAAGAAACTGCGTTCTCCGGAATGTTGCGTGTGGCTTTTTCTAAATTGTCGACGCGAAAGTAGTGCGGATCATCCACTCCCGCCAGATAAATTTTCGCAAAGTCTTTGATCAGCTCAATCGATTCATTCATCAGCATATTAATGCCCATGGCCTCCAATGCCGGCAGCATGCGGATCGAATCATGATTACCGAGAACGCCGTAGATGGGTTGTTTCAGAACTACCATGAGACGTTGCATACCGGCCACGGCATTGTCGATTTCGCCAAATGTCTGTGCGCGATAATCTCCCGTCAGGACGCAAATGTCATAGTCAAGATCGGCAACTGTCTGAATCATCGCAGTGAGATTGCGATCATCCATATCGACATGCAGATCGGTCAGATGCAGGATTTTAAAATCGTGAAAGGCAGCAGGTAAATGCGTTAAGTGAATCAGATTCTTCTTGACCTGCAAGTTACGAGCATTTCGTTGCCCACGTTCGTACATTCCCACTGCTTGAATAGCCAGGCGAATCAGCCCATGCATGGAATACCAGTTTTCCGGATGAAAGAACTTCAAGCCCTCGCCAAAAATGCGAGGTCCATGATCCGCTTCGATTCCAAGCCGCTGTCGGGCATGAATCCGGCCGAGCCGGACTTCCAGTTGTCGTTCGATCGTATCCATATTGACAGATTAATATGCGGCAGGAATTGAGATTAACGATTTTAGGCGGATACTGATATTTTAGGAATGCTTAAAATGCTGTGCTGGTTTATCCTGTGCATTTTGTCAGGCATGCAGCTCAATGTGTCATCGAGTATTTGGAAAAAAATTAAAAATAATGCGTGTCAAACTAATCTTGCCCGAGCCTGCCTGACTTTCTCGCGTTACTTTTTGAACCATTCAGATGATAACGATATCCGTATGCGTCAGCGCCAAACCGGAACTGAGCGTGGCGAAATGTATCGCAGCGCCAGCGCCATTTCCATCCGCATCATATCGTAATGCTCCGGTTTCAGTACTGTAGATGATGTAATCATCGACATCCAATGCAAAATTGCCTGTTCTGAAATTGCCGCTTGGTAAAGAACCATTGTGAAGGAATGCCGTGAATATCGCATTGTCCAATTTGAGAGTATCGTCTCTGACGGAGAAATCGCTTATTCTGTCGACAGGGCTAATTTGAGTAAATTGGAAGTTATCCTTGCCTGCACCTCCGATTAATTCATCATTCCCCCCTTTGCCATCCAATGTGTCGTTGCCTGCGCCACCTGAAAGCCGATTGGCGGAATCGTTTCCAATGATCACATTAGCAAGCTTATTACCGCTGGCGTCGATAGGCAAAGTTCCTGCCAAAGTCAGGCGCTCAAAGTGTTCGCCGAGCATGAATGTTACGGTGCTGATGATTCGATCCATTCCTTCATTGCTCAATTCCGTCGCCAGATCATTAGCGTCGTCAATTCGATAAACGTCATTACCGATTCCACCAAACATGAGGTCTGAACCTTTGCCGCCATTGAGTTCATCATTGCCGGAGCCACCCCGCAGCGTATCAGTTCCGGAACCGCCGTTCAGCCGATCATTCCCATCATTGCCGGTTAATATGTCGTTGCCAGCAAAACCATGGAGAGCATCATTGCCTGAGCCTCCTGTTAAAGTATCCATTCCGGCCGTGCCACGAAATACTCCAGTTTCGGGTTGAATGGCGAGAGTGAATGTGTCTGAGGCGCTTAAATGGTTACTGTTTGTTACCGTTACGGTCACATTCCAAGTACCGGTTGTTGCCGGGGTGCCAGAAAAAGTATGTGTTGAATGATCAAAATGGAGCCAGGCCGGTAGCATGTTGCCATCGGTCAGTCGAGCACTGTAGATCAGATCGTCTGCTGTGACGGAGTCCTTGAATGCTTGTGAATCAATGACGAAATTGAATGGGTTTCCCAGGAGTACTTTTTGATCAGGTAGAGCGATTACTAATTCAGGAGCGTGATTGATTTCCAGTAGGGCCGTGATTGCGGCCAGATCCCAGCTTGTATC
>WBZQ01002382.1_pt1 | contig 12116 bp, 15 predicted proteins | sample 5204251 | NCBI WGS metagenome assembly WBZQ01 (sample SAMN12412402, study PRJNA552823) | activated sludge metagenome | isolation source: activated sludge from nitrification reactor of wastewater treatment plant... | place: USA: Virginia | collected 2017-09 | reverse complement strand
CTCGAACGGGTGTGGCAGCAGGTCAAACAAGCCGGCACCGTTGCTCCCGTGGTGGAACTGACGGACATCACCTTCATTGCCGAGGAGGGCAGGGCCCTGCTGACCCGCATGTGGCGGGAAGGCGCTGCCTTGGTCGCGAACGGGTGTTGCACCAGACACATCGTGGAAGAAATCACCGGGGAGGGAGGCGGCCAGGCCACCCCATCCGTCCGCTGTGAGACGAGATAGGACGGTCATCGCATGCGCATGCTAGCTCTCCTCATAAGTTCCGTTCTCCTGGGTGCCTGTGCCATCGGGCCGGATTACTCCCGTCCCGATCTCGCTGTGCCGGACCGGTTCCGCATGGCGGCGACGCAGCAGGAAACCGAGTCGTTTGCCAACCTGCCCTGGTGGGATCTGTTGCAGGATGAACAACTGCGGCGTCTCATTCGAGTGGCGCTGGCCGAGAATAAAGATCTGAAACGGGCGGTTGCGTCGGTCGAAGATTTTCAGGCCCGCATGTTGATCGCAAAAATGGATTTCGCGCCGAAGGCCGATCTCACGTCCAACGCGCCCTTGTTCGGCCGCAAGGCAAACTTTCTGTTTCCGGGCTTTCCCAATCCGTTCAACTACTATCTCCAGGGCAATCTGTCCTGGGAGATCGATATCTGGGGGCGGATTCGTCGATCGAACGAAGCGGCGCGAGGCGATCTTCTGTCGCGTGAGGAGGCACGACGGGCGGTCGTCCTGCAACTGGTGAGTGGTGTGGCGGAAGCCTACTTCGACATGCTGCAGTTCGACATGCAGTTGGCCGTGGCGCAACGAACGCTGAAGTCCTGGGACGAATCGGTCAGAATTGCCGAGGCCAGGCTGCGGGAGGGCATGATCTCCAAAATCGACGCGGACCAGTTTGCGGCGGAACGCGCCAACGCCGCGGCGCGGGCGGCAGAGTTGAGCCGGCAGATGGTGCAGAAAGAAAACCAGCTCAGTGTGTTGCTGGGGCGTGTGCCGGGTCAGATTCCGAGAGGCCGCTCTCTCACCGATCAGGTGATGCCGCCGGAGGTGCCGGCCGGCCTTCCTTCGGAATTACTGCAGCGTCGCCCGGATCTGGTGCAGGCGGAGCAGGAACTGGCGGCGGCCACGGCGAGAATTGGGGTGGCGAAGGCGGACCGGTTTCCGAAACTCAGCATCACGGGGATCCTTGGGGTCGCCAGTCCGCAGTTGTCACGCTTGGTGGCGAATGAGACGGCGTTCGGTGTCGCCGGTCCCGGGCTTACCGGTCCATTGCTGAATGCTCAGATTCTCGGGTTTCAGCAGGACGCGGCTGAGGCGCAGAGCCGTGAGGCGCTGGCACGGTATGAGCAATCGCTGCTGGTGGCATTTCGTGAAGTGGAGGATGCGCTCGTCGCCGTGCGCACGGTGCGGGAGCAGCGGACTGCGCAGGTTGAGCAGGTGGACGCGTTGCGCTCGGCTCTGCGGCTGGCCAATTTGCGGTATAAAGGAGGACTCGCGAACTATCTCGATGTCCTCGTCGCGCAACGCAATCTGTTCGACGCGGAACTTGCGTTGACCAGCACCCACCGGTTACAGCTGGTGTCGGTCGTGCAATTGTATAAGGCGCTGGGAGGCGGATGGTCACCGCTCGATACGGCCCAGCAACAGCCGGGGCAAGCTCCGGCAGCGCCGGGAAAGGCGGGGCGCGGCTGACTCACAAATCTCGGGTGAAGAGGGCGGCGTGACGGGAACCGGGACATGACGCAGGAGGCAAAAGAGAGAGGCCCTTTCGCGCGATTCCTCGTCGAAGACCATCGACGGCTCGACGTATTGTTGCAGGCGGCGGCGACCCAACCGGCCCAGGTCAATCGCGAGGTCTACGATCAATTTCGTGTCGGACTGCTCCGGCACATCGGCATGGAGGAGAAGATTCTGTTCCCTGCCGTCCAACGGTGGCGAGGCGGCACACCGCTTCCGATCGCTGCCAAGCTTCGACTCGATCACGGCGCGCTGGCCACGTTGCTCATGCCTACTCCCACCCCGGCGATTCTGGCGACCATCCGGCGCCTGCTCATGGACCACAATGTGCTGGAAGAAGGACCGGGTGGCGTCTACGATCTCTGCGATCAGCTGGCAGGCTCCGAGGCCGAGCCACTGCTGAAGGACTTGCTCGCGGCCCCGTCGCTTGCCGTGATGCCCCATTCCGACAGCCCTGCGGTGATGACCACGCTACGCCGCACATTGGAACGGGCCGGTTATCGCATGGAGGCGGACATCGGTAGAGATGTGCCGGTGACTCCGGCCCGGGAATCCTGACGGAAAGTTTACGCGCCAATGGTCGTCCGACATCCTCACCGTCTTCCGCTTCTCGCCTTGGGAATGCTCGCATTGCTCACAGGACTGTGGGCGGGGCTTTCGCGGCTCGGGTGGGATGTGTCGCTTCCACGGCCTGGATTTTCGTCCCTGCATGGGCCGCTCATGGTGTCCGGCTTTCTGGGTACGCTGATCGGCTTGGAGCGTGCGGTGGCTCTGGGCCGGCCTTGGGCCTATGCCGCTCCGCTGTTGACCGGACTCGGTGCTGTGGGCTTGATCGTCGGGGTTCCTCTCCTTGCGGCGCAATTGTCGATGCTTGCCGGCAGCCTCATGTTGGTTGCAATCTTTGCGGCGATCATTCGCCGGCATCCGGCGCTGTACACGTTCACCATGGGAGGCGGGGCAATTGTCTGGGCTCTAGGCAATCTGCTCTGGTGTCTCGGGTGGCCCGTCTTTCTGGTCGTCTTTTGGTGGGCGGCGTTTCTCGTGGTGACCATTGCCGGTGAACGCCTGGAACTGGCCCGGTTGCAGCAAGTGAGCGGGGCCGCGCAGGCGATGTTCCTGCTGCTACTCGGCATTCTGCTTACGGGGTTGTTGCTGCTGGGCTGGTCGTTTGACGGGGGCGTTCGTCTGTTCGGGTTGGGGCTGGCCGGTCTCGCCCTGTGGTTGGGGAGACATGACATTGCCAGGAGAACCGTCAAGCAAACAGGGCTGACGCGGTTCATCGCGATCTGTCTGCTCACCGGATATGTCTGGCTTGGCATCAGCGGTTTGTCCGCCATGTGGTTCGGGGGTATGCCCGTAGGCCCGCAGTACGACGCCACGCTGCATGCCTTTTTTATCGGGTTTGTCTTCGCGATGATCTTCGCCCATGCGCCGATTATCTTTCCGGCGGTGCTCGGCGCAAGGATGACCTATCGCCCGCTGTTTTATGCACATGTGGTCCTGCTGCAAATCACCCTGGTCGTACGCCTCCTCGGCGATGCGATGGGGTGGAGCGCCGGTCGTCAGGTCGGTGGCCTGCTCAATGCCGTGACACTACTCTTGTTTCTCGGCAACACCGTATCGGCGCTGCGGAGTCCGCCGGCGCAAGCGGGGCGAGTGCAAACCCGGGCATCGTGATGGATGCACAACGCAGACGGCGGTTTCGCCGGTGAAAGGGGCGGTTGAATGACGACGGAGAAACAGGGTGCCGGTTCCAATCCACGCGTACTCGACGCCCTGCGACAGGTGGTCGATCCCGAGTTGGGCATCAACATCGTCGATCTGGGCTTGGTGTACGACAGCGACGTGCGCGACGGGCTGGTGCACGTGAGGATGACCATGACGACGCCCGCCTGTCCGATGGAAGAACTGCTGATGGAGATGGTGCATTCGGCGATTTTGCGCGAGTTGCCGGAGGCGCGGTCGGTGGACGTCGATCTTGTATGGGATCCCGCCTGGAATCCGGAGATGATGAGTCCGGCGGCTAAGGCGCAGTTGGGCCGGACGTAGGAATGAACGGGTGAAGGCAGAAGGCGGCAGCTGGTTGTACGACTGAAAGGTATTCCGACCGTGAGCGAAGACCAGTCCAGACAGGTGCGCGAATTGGTGGAGTCGGTGTATCGCGCGGACTCCCGCCAGGTGCTCGCAACCTTGATCCGTCTGCTCGGGGATTTCGATACGGCTGAGGAAGCCCTGCACGATGCCTTCGCTGTGGCTGTGGAGCAGTGGGCGCGAGATGGAGTACCTGCCAATCCGCGGGCGTGGCTCGTCTCGACCGGCCGCTTCAAGGCCATCGACGGCATGCGGCGGCGCGCCAGGTTCGACGCATCCCTGACGGAACTTGCCAGACACCTGGAGCTCAGCACGAGCGATCCCGAAGACTGGAACGACGAGGCGGTTGAGGACGACCGACTGCGGCTGATGTTCATCTGCTGCCATCCCGCGCTCTCGGCCGAAGCGCAAGTGGCCATGACGTTGCGCGAAGTCTGCGGCCTCACGACCGATGAGATCGCGCGCGCATTTCTGACGAAGCCCGCCACCATCGCGCAACGCATCGTGCGCGCCAAAGGCAAAATCCGTGACGCTCGCATTCCCTACGAAGTGCCGTCGGCGGCCGATTTGCCTGACCGGTTGGATGCGGTGTTGCGGGTCGTGTACCTCGTCTTTAATGAAGGGTATAGCGCCTCGTCGGGGAACACCCTCACGCGGCACGATCTATCCGGGGAGGCGATTCGTTTGGGGCGGCTGTTGATCGGGTTGCTGCCGGAGCCCGAAGCCCTGGGCCTCCTGGCGGTGATGCTGCTGCACGACTCGCGTCGTGCCGCGCGCACCTCGCCGGCCGGCGATCTGATTCTCCTGGAGCAGCAGGATCGCTCGCAGTGGAACCGGGCGCAGATGGACGAAGGAACTGCCTTGGTAGAGCGGGCGCTTGGGTCGCGTCAGGTCGGTCCCTATACCATTCAGGCTGCGATTGCTGCCGTGCATGCCGAAGCTCCCGATGCCGCATCGACTGATTGGGCGCAGATCGTCGCTCTCTATGATCTGTTGGTGCAGGCTGAGCCGTCAGCCGTGGTCGAACTGAACCGGGCAGTGGCTGTGGCGATGCGCGACGGTCCGGCGGCGGGGCTGGCCTTGGTCGATGCGATTCTTTCCCGCGGCGAACTTGTGAACTATCACCTCGCGCATGCAGCCCGAGCCGACCTCTGCCGGCGACTAGGGCGAAACGCCGAAGCCTGCGCCTCTTACGAGCAGGCCTTGAGCCTCACGCAGCAGGAGCCGGAGCGGAGGTTTCTACAGGGACGGTTGGCCGAATTAAGCTAAGCCGTCTGGTGCAACGCTAGAAAACACCGCGGCTACGAGGGAGTCTCCAGGTTGCGGACGCCCTCATCAACATTTCCGTCTATGGATAATGATGGAATTCCCGTCCGGATCGGAGATGATCGCCATGTGGCAGGCGGGTGTTTCCAACGGTTCAAGCCGGAACGGGCACTTGTGTTGCTTGAGACTCGCAATGGCCGCATTGAAATCTTCTACCTCGAGGCCGACCGACCCCCCGCCAGGGGATGGCTTCCAATCCGGCGCGCCGTTTCCGATCCCGAGCGTGTTGGACCCGAGATCGTATTCGACGAACCCCTTGTCTCCCTCTCCGAAGAACCGCGATTCTTTGAGCCCCAGCACGCCCTCATAAAACCGGCGCGCCCGCCGGAGGTCGGTAACCGGATAACAGGCAAATGCGATGTCAGTGACCTTCATGTCGATCCTTTCTTCGATTGATCGGCGCCGAGCCTATGCTGCGCTTCGACGGCCGTGCTTGCAAGGGCCGTGGGCTAGGGAGACTCCGAGTGGTTATATTTGCTAACGAGTGGAAATTATAGGCGATTCATCGGCTCGCAGCGCCATGTCGATTTTGGCCGATTCCGACGACTAACTTCTGTAACGAGATGGCGAAGAGAAGGAGGACATGATGGCGACGAGGACCAAGAAGCGGGCGGTGAAGAAGTCGCAGGCGGCGGCCAGTGTTGTCTGGTTTGAGGTGCCTGCCGACGATCTCGACCGGGCGAAGAAGTTTTATGGATCGTTGTTCGGCTGGCATTTTGCGAAAATCCCGGCCGCCATCGACGACTACTGGCACATCGATACCGGCGGAAAAGATGCGACGCCCGACGGCGGGCTAATGCCACGTATGTATCCGGAACAATCCATCACCAACTATGTGGGCGTGCCGTCGGTGACGATGGCGATGAAAAAGGTCGAGAAACTCGGAGGGGCGATCTGCAAGCCCAAGACGGCGGTGCATGGCATGGGCTATTTCGCCATCTGTCAGGATACGGAGGGTAATACCTTTGCCCTGTGGGAGATGAACGAACGCGCCAAGTGAGCATGCTGCCAAGGCCCTTCAGCGCCGTTCTCGTATCGCTCAAGGCCTTGACGTACGGAACAACGTACGCCCCGGCCTTTCGCTCACTGCGACCTTGTTGGACTGGCTTTTTCAGCATTCTCAATGCAACTCGTAGCCCCTTCGCACTGTGAACCCATTTGAGAGGGGAGTGGTCATGAAATATCTCTGTTTGGTGTATGTCGAAGAAAAGACGCTGAATGCCCTGTCCCGAGATGAGCGAGTCGCGTTGTCGGACGAATCCATGGCCTATTGTGATGAGTTGCAAAAAAACGGTCAGCTCCTTGGGGCCTCGCCCCTTCATCCGGTAGAAGCTGCCACGACGGTGCGGGTGCGCGCCGGGAAAGTCTCCACGACCGACGGGCCTTTTGCCGAAACGAAAGAACAGTTGGGCGGGTACCTGTTGATCGATGTGAGAGACCTCAACGATGCCGTCCGAATTGCCTCGAAATTTCCCGCCGCTCAGTACGGCAGTATCGAGGTGCGGCCGATCAAAGAGGACGGCTGTGCCTGATGGTTCCGTCGACAGCGGCAACGGATCGACGAGCTTTGATGGAGGCGCAGCATGAAATACATTTTATTGGTGCATCACGACGAAGCGGCATTCGAGAAGATGAGTGATGAGACAAAGAGGGGCTTGCTGGCGGAGTCGATCCGGCTCTGCCAGCAATTGGATGCGAAGGGGGAGTATGTGCATGCCTCTCCGGTTCACCCGGCTGCTACGGCGACCCTCGTGCGGGTCCGGGAGGGGCGTTCGCTGGTGACCGATGGCCCTTTCATCGAAACGCGGGAGCAGATGGCGGGTTATTTTCTGATCGAGGCGAAGGACCGTGATGAGGCCGTGGCGATCGCCGGTCGGGTCCCCGGCGCGCGAATCGGGACGGTTGAGGTGCGACAAGTGAGGGAGATCACTGGATTGCCGTGAAACGTGAGGAATGAGCGCTTCATACGTTTCACGAGATACGAACGACGAGATACGCTTCACGAAACTCTCATGGTTGAGAAAGGAGTCGGATATGAGCCGGGTACGGGTACTTGTCGGGACGAAGAAAGGCGCGTTCATCCTCACCTCGGATGGCACGCGGAAACAGTGGGATGTGCAGGGGCCCTACTTCGGTGGCTGGGAGATGTACCATCTGAAAGCGTCGCCTGCCGATCCGAATCGATTGTATGCCTCGCAGACCAGCAGTTGGTTCGGACAGGTGATTCAGCGTTCGGACGACGGCGGTAAAACCTGGAACCCGCCGGGAACCAAACCGGAAGATTTGATGGGAACGGATGGAATGCCCAAGGGCGCCAGTAACATGTTCGTGTATGACGCATCGGCGGAAACCGGCAGGCCGTTGACCACCCACCAACATTATGACGGCACGCAGCGGCCGTGGGAATTCAAGCGGATCTGGCACCTGGAACCCTCGCTGACCGATCCGGACACGGTCTATGCCGGTGCAGAAGATGCCGCGATCTTCAAATCGTCGGATGGGGGGAAAACCTGGAGGGAACTGCCGGGGCTGCGCAGCGCGAAGGGCCAGCTCTGGCAGCCCGGCGCCGGGGGGATGTGCCTGCACACCATTCTGTTGGATCAGAGCCAGCCCGATCGCATGTTTATTGCTATTTCTGCGGCGGGCGCATTCCGCACCGACGATGGCGGCAAGACCTGGAAGCCGATTAATCGCGGCCTCAAGTCGCAATATGAGCTGCCGGATCCGGATGCCGAAGTCGGCCACTGTGTGCATCGCATTGCCATGCATCCGTCACGCCCGAATGTGTTGTTCATGCAAAAGCACTGGGACGTGCTTCGTAGCGACGATGCCGGCGATTCGTGGCATGAAATCAGCGGCAACCTGCCGAGTGATTTCGGGTTCCCGATCGCGGTGCATGCCCATGAACCGAATACGGTGTATGTGGTGCCGATCAAGAGCGATTCAGAGCACTATCCGCCGGAAGGGAAACTCCGGGTGTACCGCAGCAAGACCGGCGGCAATGAATGGGAGGCCCTCACGAAGGGGCTCCCGCAGCAGGATTGTTATGTGAACATTCTGCGCGATGCCATGGCGGTGGATTCACTTGAGCCCTGCGGCCTCTATTTCGGGACGACCGGCGGGCAAGTCTATGCGTCCCGCGACGGCGGCGACAGTTGGACGGCGATTGTACGGGATTTGCCGGGGGTCTTATCCGTGGAGGTACAAGCGCTCTAACGTCTGCTGAAAATGGCCTCCAGCTGCGTTCTCAGTCGCGACTCTCACTGCGACGTACCCCGAGGGTACGCCTCATTCGCGTCGCTCCCTGCGGCCTTGCTGGACGACCATTTTGAGCAGCGTTATAGAGAGGAAAACCAGGTACGGCTTTTATCCATCCCTGTGGCTGCCACGATGATTGAGCGTTGAGTGCGGACTGGCAACCTGCTTCGCCCGCGAGAAACGAACGATGGAGGATACATGATTCGTGTCGTATTGCCCGCACACTTACGGACGTTGGCGCGTGTGACGGGGGAAGTGGTGCTGGATGTGGTAAGTCCGGTGACGCAGCGAGCGGTGCTCGATTCGCTTGAGGCGCGATATCCCATGTTACGGGGAACCATTCGCGACCATGTCACGCACAAGCGGCGGCCGTTCATTCGGTTCTTTGCCTGCGAGCAGGATTTGTCGCACGAGTCACCCGACAGTCCGCTCCCTGAGCTTGTCGTGACGGGCGCTGAACCGTTGCTTGTTGTGGGGGCGATGGCGGGCGGGTAAGCAGTCTGTTGAAAGTAGCCGCCGGCGCTTCTGTCGGCTGCGGCCTTGCTGGACGACTATTTTGAACAACCTGCGCCAACCGTTGCAGGGGCAATTGTCATATGTCGGGCACCGATCATCCGTTATCAGTTCTTGAGGAGTGAAATGGTATGCAAAAGATAGCGCCATGTTTGTGGTTCGACGATCAGGCGGAAGAAGCAGCGAAGTTGTATGTGGCGACCTTCAAGAAGTCGAAGCTCGGTCCCATCACCTACTATGGAGAGGCCGGCGCGCAGGTTTCTGGAAGGCCGAAGGGTTCCGTCATGACCGTCGCCTTTGAGATCGATGGCCAAGAGTTTCTCGCTCTGAACGGCGGCCCGATCTTCAAATTCACTGAAGCGGTTTCGTTGATGGTGAAGTGCGAGACGCAGGAAGAGATCGATCACCTATGGGAGTCCCTGTCCCAAGGCGGGGAAAAGGGACAATGCGGGTGGCTCAAAGACAAATACGGCCTTTCGTGGCAGATCGTGGTGCCGCAGTGGGATGAGATGTTGCGCGACAAGGATGCCGCAAGGGCGGAGCGGGTCATGGCGGCGATTCTCAGCATGACCAAGCCGGATCTGCAGTGCGTTCACAGGGCGTACGAGGGCCGATAACGGCCATCATGGCAGGAAGGCACAATTGAGAACCTAATGCGCTGTCGATTTTCGCTTGTGCGGGCGACTAATGAGTAGATGGCGGCCGGTGCGGGAACGAGGCCATCGCACAACCATTTCACCAATGAAGGAGCGCGTTCCATGCGATTTATCGTATTCGTCAAAGCCACCAAAAATTCAGAGGCGGGTGTGATGCCGAGCCAGGAGTTGCTGGCCGCCATGATGAAATATAACGAGGAGCTGGTACAGGCCGGAGTGATGCTTGGAGGGGAGGGGCTTCACCCGAGTTCGAAGGGCGTCCGCGTGAAGTTTGCGGGGAGCCGGCGGATCGTCACCGACGGACCGTTTGCCGAGACGAACGAACTCGTCGCCGGCTACTGGCTCTGGCAGTGCACATCGAAAGAAGAGGCCATCGAGTGGGTCAAGCGTTGTCCTAGTCCGATGCCGGGCGAAGAATCTGAAATCGAGATTCGTCCCTTGTTCGAGGCCGACGATTTTGGAGCCGAGTTGACTCCTGAGCTCAGAGAGCGGGAAGACCGTTTACGGGCGCAAGCAGCCGGCAAGAAGTAGGACAGTCATAGGAGTTGTTTGTCGCATGGATACAATGGCCGGCAAGGATTTCGAGCATGGCCTGGCTTCCCTCAAGGCGTTGCCCGAGAAATAACAGTGCAGGGGTATTGTCAGGCTTGATCTGATCGTATGAGGCGAGCATAGTTTGAGAAGAAGATACTTAACACATCTCAGTCAGACTCAGGAGGCCATTATGCGATACATCATGGTGACACTGATTGCGCTTGCGTTGGTCATGAACACCTCGCTTGTTGAGGCCAAAGAAAAGAAGCATGACAAAGCACTGGACCCGCAGGCGATGATGGAACTCTGGAAGAAGTTGGCCCAGCCCGGTGCGCCGCATAAGGCATTTGCCGGCTTAGCCGGCAGTTGGACGACGACGACGAAGGAATGGATGGAACCGGGTAAACCTCCCACGGAAGCGAGCGGGACGGCTGAGATGAAGATGCTGCTGGACGGGCGTTTCCTCTATCAGGAGTTCAAGAGCCAGATGATGGGGCAGCCTTTTTCCGGAATCGGGATCGATGCGTATGACAACGTGCGCAAAAAATATGTCACCGCCTGGATGGACACCATGGGGACCGGCATCTTCATTATGGAAGGCACGGCAAGTGCCGACGGGAAAACGATCACGCTGAAAGGGTCGCATCCCGAACCGGGCGGCGGGCAGATGCACCATCGTGCAGTCTGGAAGTTGCTGGACAACAATACGCAGACGTTCGAGATGTACGGAAACCACGGGCACGGCAAGGAAGAGAAAATGATGGAGATCACCTATATCCGTAAGCCGTAAGGTGCTCGTCTTCGTCGTTCTGTTGCGCGAAGTGAGAGGCTCAGAGGGCGGGGACAGAATCAGGGCTTGGATGCGGTGATTGAGGTGTAGCCCTGTGAGTGGTTAGTGCGTGCTCAATTTTTCGAAGGGAGGCCTTTATGCAACGGACGATCGGATTTCTCGCGATCGCGCTCATTCTGACAAGCTTGAGCGGCTGCAGTTATCTCTTTTACCCGCGGGCGGGAGACTATGCCACGCAGGCGAAGGGGGTGAACGGAGTCGAAACCATGACGAACCTCACCAGCATGATGGAGGCGACCGCCTCCAAGGCGAAGGGTGGAAAGGGTGTTGATACGGCCTTCGACGATCTCCACAATCAGTTCCATGCCTTGAGTGATTCGTTCTGCGGTGTGACGGATGCACAAAGCAAAACGCCGGCCTATGCGTTGGCGGTGACGCATAAGAAGGAACTCGGTGCGATTTTCAAGCGGCTGTGGAAGTTCAAAGACGATCAGCCTCAGCGAGACCAACATCTTGAATTGCTGGCCGCTGAGTTGAAAGAGCTTCGCGAGACGTTGCAGACCATTAAGTGAGGTTTGTTGCAGAGGTGGTGACAGCAGCCGATTCCGGACCAAGGTCCGACGAATCATCGTGTAGTCTGGTCGGCTTCGGATGACATCACCGGGACCGTCGTGACGTGCGGCACGCTTGATCGTCTTCAATCAGGCAACATGAGTCGGGGGCCGAAGCCAGGCGTCGGGAGCAGGGATTTCGCGCCCCTTTTCCATGATGTGCATCTCCATCCGCAGATAACCCCCCCCAGGCGGTACAACCCTCGAGTTTGGTGCTGGGCATTCGTGAGCGATGGGTAGTGCGCTGCGTTCGGCCGGCCTATGATTGGTGGTTGAGCCTGCGTGCCGTCGCTCCGTTGCTTACACCTGAGCCAACCAGTAAGATGGGGTTGCGGCCGTATGCCGTGAACTGCGTATTCAGCTTTTATCAGGGAGTGATCATGGCCAGGCGACCCCGAATTTCTACCCTAGCCTCGATAATGTTCGGGTGTTGTGCGCTGTCGTTGCTTGTGAGCTGTAAGCAGGAGGTCGGTTCCTCTCAGGCTCCTCAGGTGCCTGAGGTCGGCATTGTCCTGGCGACGGCGCAGGACGTGCCCGATGAGCCGGAGTTCATCGGACAGTCGGAGTCCTCGCGGCCGGTGGAAATCAGATCGCAGGTGACAGGGA
>WBZQ01001812.1_pt1 | contig 12117 bp, 11 predicted proteins | sample 5204251 | NCBI WGS metagenome assembly WBZQ01 (sample SAMN12412402, study PRJNA552823) | activated sludge metagenome | isolation source: activated sludge from nitrification reactor of wastewater treatment plant... | place: USA: Virginia | collected 2017-09 | reverse complement strand
TTTGATAAAATAGTTACGCGGCATCTTGGTTTTTGTTACACATAAGTCCATGATCTTACGTTCATAACTACGAACGTTATTGACCAAATCGCGTTGCGTGTCACAAAGTTTCTCAACCATTTTTGCAGAAAACCGGATTGCCATTAATTCTGCGGAAATTTTTTCCTGTAATTCGATATATCCAGCATGATGAGGTCCTTTTTTCTCAAGTAGCACCTGCATTTCATCATAAATATCACAAATGACAGAGAACCGTTCTAACGCATCAGACTTTAATTTCAAAAGATTAGCGCTTGCAATTGAAGCAGCATCGCCACCTTCTTCGTCTTCATCGCCGCTATCCAGATCACTAGCTTCTAATTCTTGTACTAATGAATCTTCTGAGAACTCTTCATTCATAATATCTTGCGCATTGACATCCAGTAAACCGTCAACAACCTCATCAATACGCAACACATCCTTTTCAATGTCTTTCGCTAAAGCAACAATGCCAGCAATGATAGGTGGGCAAGCCGATATCGCTTGAATCATATGACGTAATCCACCTTCGATACGTTTAGCGATCTCGATCTCACTCTCACGCGTCAATAATCCTACCGACCCCATTTCTCGCATATACATTCGCACAGGATCAGTGGTTCGTCCAAACTCGGAATCCACTGTTGAGAGCGCAGCTTCCGCTTCTTCTGCCACATCTTCATCTGCTACCGTTGTAGCAGCATCTGACATGAGTAACGCCTCCGTATCGGGTGCTTCATCATGTACGGAAATCCCCATATCGTTGATCATGCTGATAATGCCTTCAATTTGCTCGGCATCCAGCATGTCGTCAGGCAGATGATCATTGATCTCTGCATAAGTCAAATAACCCCGCTCTTTACCCAATCCAATTAAGATCTTCAGGCGCATCCGGCGCGCTTCGATATCTTGTAGTAAAGCTGCGCTTTGCCCAACAGATAAAGAAGGTTCTAATTCATTAGTTAAATCTCTATCCGAAGCAGATTTTGCTTTCTTAGCGGTCCTTCCTCTGCCCTTTTTATTGTTAACCGCTGTATCGACACTTTCGTCAAAAGCAACCTCGGCAATTTTATCCAAGCTACTATCGGTTTCTATAGAGGTACTCTCCAAATCTAAAGCATCGTCATGAATAAATGTTATTTCGTTCTTTACCGTTTTCGTTTTTGTTGCTTTTTCTATTTTGGAAACCACTTTAGAGCTTTTACTTATTTTATCTTCGGCCGTACTGGTTACGTTATCTTTTTCTTTTTCTTTTTCTTTTTCTTTTTCTTTTTCTTTTTTAATCATTTTCTTATCAATATCTTTTGCCTTTTTAATTATTATTTTTGTAGCAACATCAACCCCATCACTTTTAGCTTTGAGTTCCTTTTTTCTTGGCATATTGAATTCCAAACTTTATTAATATGGATTTTAAAAAAATTAAAAGCCGTTGATTATAACAAAAGCTGGTAATGCTGACATTAAGCAATTACTTAAAAATTACTCTATAGATTTAAAACGAAGTCAGTTGTTGTAATTCTCGTTTTTCTTCATCTGTCAATTGCGCTAACGATTTACTATGCAATTCGGTCATACGCTTATTTCGTTGCACTTGTTGCAGCAATTGTTGTGCTCCCATAAATTCCACTTCTAAATCAATCATATCATCCCATTTTAATACCTCACTTTCAATACTCTCCAGCAGAGTTTTATATGGAGTATCATTAAAATAAGTCAAAATAGAATGTGTCAATGGATTTTCAGTTAGATGCAAGTTTTTATCCAACAAATCAACCAGCGCTTTCAATGCACCCTGTTCCTGCTTGGTTTCATCACATTCGACCAATAATTCTCGATCGAGTTTCTCGAGATAGCTCGGTCTGCACAATAACATCATAATGATACGCCGATAGGGCGTAATCAACTGCCTCGCAACATGGTCCTGTTGGGTGTTCGCTTTTTTTAATAGGGGCTTTAATTGCATCAAGCCTACCACTTGATTTTGGCTAATCCCACTGAGTTCCTCTAGCTTCTTCAAAAGTATCGAAACCAATGCAGGCGCTTTAATTTGCTGTAATAATGGTTTTGTTTGATGAATTAATCTTGCCCTACCCTCACTGGTTTGCAGATCGATATCCAAGCATAGTTCTTTGAACATAAACTCAGACAAAGGCGTAGCAAGCTTTAGTTGTTGCTCAAATAATTCTTTACCATTGCGGCTCACATAACTATCTGGGTCTTCCCCTTCAGGCAAAAAAAGAAAACTTAAATACTTATTATCCGATAAAAACTCCAAACTATTTTCTAAAGCACGCCATGCAGCCTTACGTCCAGCATTGTCGCCATCAAAGCAAAAAATAATGTTATCGGTTTGACGCATCAATCGTTGTATTTGAAAACTCGTGATGGCTGTACCAAGAGTAGCAACCACATAATCAATGCCATGTTGCGACAATGCAATAACATCCATATAACCTTCGACAACGATAACACGATCGACTTCACGAATAGCACGGCGGGCTAAGAAGAGATGGTAAAGTTCTCGTCCTTTACCAAAAAGTACTGTTTCCGGAGAATTTAAATACTTAGGCTCACCTTGCTCAATTACCCGACCACCAAAACCAATGATGTAACCCTTTAAATTAACGATCGGAAACATAATTCGATCTCTAAAACGGTCATACTGCTTATCTTCATCGACGATCACTAACCCTACCTGCTGCAGTATACTTCGCGTTTGTTCCGATTTGTAGTCAGGAAATACAGCACTCAAACCCTGCCAACCTGCGGGTGCATATCCGATACCAAATCGAGCTGCAGTTTTACCAGATAATCCACGCTTTTTTAGATAAAAAATCGCTTTTTCCGATAATTTAAGCTGCGACTTGTAGAACTGGGCTGCAACTTGCAAAGCTTGATGCAAATCCTGTGTCGAAATACTAGCTCGGTTTTGCTCAAATTCTTCTGAAGATCCAGAGCTTCCATTGGGATCTGGTAAATTCATCGGCACAGGCATTTGCATCCCAGCATATTCGGCCAATTGACTTACTGCATCAGTAAAGCTTAAGCCATTGTATTCCATTAAAAAACTAATCGCGTTCCCGTGTACCCCACAACCAAAGCAATGATAAAATTGCTTGGACTGACTGACTGTAAAGGAAGGCGTTTTTTCATTGTGAAAGGGGCAGCAAGCGATAAAGTTGGCACCTGCTTTTCTCAGTGGAATGTACCGATCAATTGCATCAACAATATCGATACGATTCAGAAGATCAAGAATGAAAGACTGAGGAATCATTTAGCGAATCCAATAACACTCAGCAAAATTATAAAGACACACGGACAAATTTCACAAAACTGTCCAACTGTGCTTTTCAATACGAACTTCAGCCCGATAATCTTTCTTTGATTAAGACCGACACCTTGGCCATATCAGCACGTCCGGCAAGCTCGGGCTTCAATATCGACATTACTTTCCCCATGTCTCTTACACCCTGGGCACCTGATGCAGCAATCGTTTCTGTAATCAATGCGATTATTTCTGCATCACTCAGCGGTTGAGGCATGTAGTCCATTAAAATCGACACTTCCCCTTTTTCAATATCGGCCAAATCCATTCGCTGTGCCGCTTCATATTGCGTGATAGAATCTTTGCGCTGCTTAAGCATTTTCTCGATCACAATAATGATAGCAGCATCATCGAGCACAATGCGCTCATCAACCTCGCGCTGCTTGATTGCGGCTTGCAGTAAACGGATCGTATCGCGCCGCTTAATGTCACCCGAGCGCATGGCCGCTTTCATATCGTCAGTAATCTTTTGTTTTAAACTCATTAGAAATACCGTGAAGCAACAAATGAAGAGGAATCCATGCTATGCAATCAAGCATGGAAATTTTATTCGTTTCGCTTATTACCTAATATGAATGTCAATAAAGTTTAGGAGGTAACAACTGACTACGCAAACGTTTGTAATTACGTTTGACAGCGGCAGCTAATTTACGCTTACGCTCGGTGGTGGGTTTTTCGTAAAACTCACGGGCACGCAATTCTGTCAAAATACCTGTTTTTTCAATAGACCGTTTAAATCGTCGCATTGCAACTTCAAATGGTTCATTTTCCTTAACTTTAATGGACGTCATAAATCTCCTTTAGATTAATTACTATATAATATAAATAATAAGCAAAAACAACTGATGAAACGAAAAGTTGCGAATTATAACATCAACAATATTGCCTCTCCAAGAAAAACAACTTATTTTTCCCATGCTTGTTTTAGGTATCGAAACTTCCTGTGATGAAACGGGAATAGCACTTTTTGACACGCAACACTGCTTACTTAGTCACGCACTGCACTCACAGATCGCAATGCATAGTGAATATGGCGGTGTTGTACCAGAATTAGCATCGCGTGATCATATCCGACACATTCTGCCACTCATTCAACAAACGTTGCTTTCTGCCAATCGCACATTAAATCAAATCAACGCTATCGCGTATACGCAGGGCCCTGGCTTAGCAGGTGCGTTATTAGTTGGTGCCAGCGTCGGTGCTGCACTGAGCTTTGCACTGAATATCCCAGCCATCGGTATACACCATTTGGAAGGACATCTGCTATCTCCCTTATTATCGAAACCCGCTCCAGACTTTCCTTTCATTGCATTGCTAGTATCGGGAGGGCACACACAACTGATGCAAGTCAGTGCAGTCGGTCAATATGTGTTATTGGGTGAAACTGTCGATGACGCAGCCGGTGAAGCGTTTGACAAAACTGCCAAGCTACTCGGCCTAGGATATCCCGGTGGTGCAGCCTTATCAAAACTTGCACATCAAGGACAATCTGGACGTTTCAAGCTACCGAGACCGATGCTGAATAGTAAAGATCTCAATTTTAGCTTCAGCGGTTTAAAAACAGCCGTCCTGACGTTAATCAATAAGCACGAACTAACCCCACAAACGCGCGCAGACATTGCTTTGGCCTTTCAAGATGCGATTGTCGAAGTCTTAGTAGAAAAATCCTTAACTGCCCTATCACAAACCGGCCTAAAACAATTAGTTGTAGCAGGTGGCGTAGGTGCCAATGATCAATTGCGTCACAACCTCAGCACTAAAGCAACGCTCGCTGGAGCGACTGTCTTCTATCCCGAATTAGAATTCTGCACCGATAATGGCGCAATGATTGCCTTAGCAGGCGCTTTGCGATTAACCGCACAAGAAAACCATATCATGCCGCAATCAGCGCGTAGCTTTACCATCCACCCGCGCTGGAATTTGACAGCACTTTCTACAATTGACCATCATCCAACCTTAAAACTCTAGCAAAGTGAATCCCACGTGCTTTTTGATTACCAAGCAAATCTGGAGAGAGGGGAACGCTTATTCTAGTATTCTAATCCAGTCTATCTGCTCTATCGTCCGCAATTTCTCCTTCAGAAAGTTGAGTAACGAAAGCAATTGTTAGTGATTTCTCTCAGACACTTTGAAAAACCATACACTTAAATACTTTTAAACCGTTCTGTCGGGTGATCCAACCAGTAAACTAAACCTTGAGCATTAAGTTTGATATCCGATCGTAATAATTGGTTAATCTCCACTTCAGATAAACGACAATCGTGGGCCGACAGACATTGTTTGAATAATGCTCTTAGTCCTTCTGAAATAACCGATTGCCGATCTGATTGCGGCGTGTTGACGTTTTGTGCGATGGCGACATGCGCATCGATCAAACGGTGCATCGCATTCGCATGCTGCTCCAAATGCGTAATACGGCTGTAGTGTGTTAGATAAGCAAATTGGGGTTTAAAACTCATGATTCGATCGACTGAAGCATGGGCTGCATCTGGATCAAATTGCACCGGCGAAGTAGTAGGAAAAACAAATTCCATTCCACTCACATCAAACTCTCGATATGACACGCCAAATGTATCACCGGTAAACATACTCTGGCTACGCTCGTCATAAATACAAACATGATGGCGCGCATGTCCCGGTGTATCCAGGAAGCGTAGTAACCGGCCATTCAGATCAATACAATGATTATCGGGTGCCTCGATAATCCTATACTCATCAATACATCGAATTTCGCCATACACACGCTTAAACTCTTCTGCACCATACACGCTAGAAGCACCTGCCACTAATCGGGTTGGGTTAATCATATGGCTAGCCCCGCGCGGATGCACCACCAGTCTCGCATTGGGAAAAAGTCGCATACATTCGCTCGCGCCGCCCGCATGATCCAGGTGAATATGCGTCAAGATAACATAAGCAATATTCTCAAGTGGAATGCGCTTTGACTTGAGGACATCAACTACACCCGGTATGGAAAAATTCGTTCCGGTATCGATCAATGCCGCCATACCTTGTTCAACGAGCAAATGAATGGCAGCACGACCAGGCCGATGATATTGTGCATCAATGGCACTGATGCCATGACCAAACTCAGTTACCAATGGTAATACCATAGCGGTTATTCAACGATCCTATGAAAAAAATCTGTCAGCATTTACTTGGGAATTGATTTTAATTGTTCAAGAATAGCAGGATTCTCCAAGGTAGAAACATCCTGTGTAATTTCCTCGCCTTTGGCCAAAGCGCGCAATAAACGGCGCATGATTTTACCAGAGCGGGTTTTAGGCAAATTCTCACCAAAACGAATTTCATCTGGCTTGGCAATCGGGCCTATTTGCTTGGCTACCCAATCACGCAAGGTATTGGTAATCTCGATAACTGCATTACCCTCGGGATATAATCCTTTGAGCGTCACAAAAGCGACAATGGCCTCACCCTTTACTTCATGGGGTTTACCGACCACCGCAGCTTCTGCTACCAAGGGATGTGCAACTAGCGCCGATTCAATTTCCATGGTTCCCAGGCGATGACCGGAAACATTCAAAACATCATCAATTCGCCCCATAATCCAAAAATATCCGTCTTGATCGCGGTAGGCCGAATCACCAGCAAGGTAATATTGGCCATTTGCAATCCCTGCCGGAAAATACGTTTTCTTGAAACGTTCAGGATCGCCCCACAATGTTTGCACTTGAGACGGAAACGGTTTCTTAATGACTAACAATCCCCCTTTTCCGTTACCCATTTCATGTCCTTCCTCATCCACAATCGCGGCGGCAATACCAGGTACCGGAAAAGTACAGGAACCTGGTTTAAGTGTCATGGCACCCGGCAATGGAGCAATCATATGACTACCGGTCTCGGTTTGCCACCAAGTATCGACGATCGGACAGCGGGTTTGGCCTACTTTCTCATAAAACCACACCCATGCTTCAGGATTAATAGGTTCCCCCACGGATCCAAGCAACCTCAATGAGGATAAATTATATTGCGCCGGTAAATCAGCCCCTAATTTTATCAATGAACGAATCGCGGTAGGCGCAGTATAAAAAGTTGTCACTCGATGCTTTTGAATAATTTCCCAGAAACGCCCGGGATGTGGAAAAGTGGGTACTCCCTCAAAAATCACCTGCGTAGCACCCATGGCAAGTGGCCCATAGGCAACATAGCTATGCCCGGTAATCCAACCGACATCGGCTGTACACCAAAAAATATCGGTCGGTTTGTAGTCAAACACCCACTGCATGGACAATTTTGCCCCTAGCAAATAGCCTGCACTCGAATGTTGCACACCTTTGGGTTTACCGGTAGAACCAGAGGTATAAAGCGTAAACAAGGGATGTTCCGCATCGACCCATTCAGGTTCACACGAAAAATCGACATACTGAATGATTTCATCCCACCAGACATCTCGCACCGGATCGAAGGGTACTGCGGCACCCGTGCGACGATATACGATGACACGCTTAACTGAAGCCGTACCATCCATATTCATGGCCTCATCAACAGTCAGTTTAAGCGAGTTTCTCTTGCCGCCACGCACTTGTTCATCGGCAGTAATCACGGCAACAGCACCAGCATCCACGATACGCTCATGCAAGCTTTTCGCGGAAAATCCCCCAAACACAACCGAATGAATAGCACCAATGCGCGCACACGCTTGCATCGCTACGACGGCTTCAATTCCCATCGGCATATAAATAATAACGCGATCGCCTTTATTAACACCTTGCCTTTTCAAAGCATTGGCAAATTGGCACACAGACTGGTGCAGATCACGATACGTCACTTGAGACACGTCACCTTCATCCGATTCAAAAATAATTGCGACCTTTTCAGCTTGCGTTACCAAATGCCGATCAAGGCAGTTGTAGGAAACATTCAACAGACCACCCTTGAACCATTGGCAAAAAGGAAAATTCTGATCATCCAACACTTGATCAAAAGATTGTTGCCAGATAATGTGCTCGCACGCCTGATTACCCCAAAAGCCTTCATAATCATTCTCTGCCTCTTGGCACAAGGCAGTATAAGCCGCAAAACTTGACACATTAGCTTGAATGGAAAATGCTTTCGCAGGGGGAAAGACTCGCGTTTCATTAAGCATTGATTCAATCGTGGACATGCATTATCTCCGGCGTGAAACTGAATAAATAGATTGGAATTGTATCATTTCCGCTATCAACAAAGCGCTACCCCATTTTCCAGGACAATTCTGCATTCGCGTACAAAGGTACCAATACCTCCCCGGCAAAAGCATACTGTTTGGGAATCATCCAAATTTTCCGCTGCAGCGTGATCGTATCGGCATTGCGCGGTAATCGATAAAAATCTGCACCGAAAAAACTGGCAAAGCCTTCCAATTTATCCAGCGCATCGGCCTGTTCAAAAGCAACAGCATATAACTCCATTGCAGCATGTGCAGTAAAAATGCCAGCACAACCGCACGAATGTTCTTTATTCATCACTGCATGCGGCGCGCTGTCCGTACCCAGGAAAAATTTGGCATTACCACTCGTAGCAGCTTGTAGCAACGCTTGCCGGTGCGTTTCTCGCTTAAGAATGGGCAAACAATAATGATGCGGTCGAATGCCACCTTGAAACAATGCATTTCGATTCAATAAAAGATGGTGTGCCGTAATAGTTGCTGCGATTTTTTCCGAGGATTGTTTGACAAACTCAACCGCATCCCGAGTCGTGACATGCTCAAATACTATCCGTAACTGTGGAAAACGTTGCATCAGTGCAATCAGCACACGCTCAATGAAAATTTTTTCTCGATCAAATACATCAATATCCGGATCAGTTACTTCCCCATGAACCAATAGCGGTATATCCTGTTTTTCCATTTCAGCTAAGGTCTGAAAACATTTAGAAATATCAGTGACTCCAGCGTCAGAATGAGTTGTCGCTCCGGCTGGATACAATTTCACCGCCCGCACAATGCCACTGTTTTTTGCGCGCACAATTTCTGATGGCTGTGTGTTATCTGTCAAATACAAGGTCATCAGAGGCTGGAACTGGCTTCGCAACTCTTCAGGTAGCGCCGATACGATACGAGTGTAGTACGCTTGCGCCATCTCGGTAGTAATCACCGGAACACGAAGGTTCGGCATGATGACAGCACGCGCAAACTGCCTTGCGGTGTATGGCAATACGTCTTTTAGTTGCTCGCCATCACGCAAATGCAAATGCCAATCATCCGGACGAGTAATCGTAAGATGCGTTAAAAAGGATGACAAAGGAAATCCCTCGAATAATCGAAAGGATCAATTATAACTTAGCGCGTGGACTTCCCACTTTATTCCTGATTCATTCTGATTAATCTGGTTGCTTCAAACGTAATGCAAGTTGATACAGCGTATTCTTATTCTCGCCAGTAATCACTGCTGCAAGTTTTACGGCTTGTTTCAGCGGTAACTCAGCCAATAAGTATTTCAAGGTATTGTGCGCTTGTTCGCTTACTTGCGATTTATCGGTTTTTTCAGCACCAGATACTATAAGCACGAATTCACCTTTTTGTTGATAGATATCCGATTTGAGCCAACTTAGGGTTTCTACCAATGAACTCACATGGATCGTCTCAAATACCTTGGTCAACTCACGCGCAAGCGTCAGCATGCGGTTTGCGCCGAAGACCTCGATCATGTCTTCAACACATTCGATAATCCGGTGCGGCGCCTCATAAAATATTGCAGGATATGACTGTGACTTGAATTTGATCAATTCGCGCTGGCGCGCCATCGATTTTGTTGGCAAAAAACCATAAGAGAAAAAATGTGGATTCGTGATACCCGCCGCCGATAACGCACAAATTGCAGCATTCGCACCGGGAATGGGAATGACCAGATAGCCTTTCGCACGAATTTGCTGGACCAAAATTGCACCTGGATCAGAAATCGCTGGCGTTCCAGCATCGGTTATCAATGCTACATTCTTGCCTTCTGCTAATAGTGTTAATATCTTATTTGTTACCTCAACCTCATTATGTTGATGCAAACTGATCAATGGTACTGAAATACCATGTGTCACTAATAAATATTTAGAATTTTGTATATGTTCAACTGCAACCACATCGACTGTTTTCAATATGTCCAATGCACGTAAACTGATATCATCCAGATTCCCAATTGGCGTGGCCACTACATATAGTGTACTTTTTCCTAGCATACTTTGGGTGCCGCGTATATTCACGCTTGTTTTAATCATAACACTGGCATTATCCGGCAATCTCGCATCAGCGACTACCGATACTTATTTTAACCAGCCTTCTCATCAAGAAGATGCCTCTGAATCAGTAAAAACACCGCACATTGCACTCATTTTACCGTTGCAATCACCCGCCTTTAGTGAAGCTGCAGATCAAGTCAAAGCAGGCTTTATTGCCGCCACGATGCGAGAAGAGCCGTTACAACTCGTTATCCGTATTTATTCAACCGGTGATGATCCGCTGGATATTCTTCTGACCTATCACGAAGCATTGGATGCAGGTGCTGAATTTGTGGTGGGTCCATTGACTCGGGACGGCGTTGCTGCGATTGCATCGAGTCAACGTGTAACGGTACCAACCTTGGCCCTGAATACGGTCGATAGCACTGCTGCAATACCCGCCCAACTGTTTTTGTTTGGTTTACAAATGGAAGCTGAAGCGAACCAAGTTGCGCAATTGGCGCGCGACAGTGGAAAAACACAAGCTTTAATAATTGGCGACAACAGTGGCTTGTCGAAACGTCTGCAAGCAGCCTTTAGTGAGCGCTGGCAACGTGAAGGCGGCGCTTTAGCATTTTTTCGTCATGTCGATGACCAGCAGCAATTACCGCAACTAAAGAGATTGAGCAGCAACGAAAATCAATTGGTTTTTCTTGCTTTAGGTGCAGATAAAGCACGTATCGTGCGACCTTATATTGCAACAAATGTACCAATTTTCGCCACATCTCAAGTTTATACTGGCAATGATAATACCCTACTCAACAATGATCTGAATGAGATTCGCTTTGTTGATATGCCGTGGTTATTGCAGCCCGATCATCCAGCCGTAATGGCCTATCGCCAGAACCGCACTATTAAAAATATGGATATGGAACGTTTGTATGCGTTAGGAATTGATGCATTTCGCTTAATGACGCATTTACTCGACCCGTTGTTTATCAATGAAATCAGCTTTGACGGCGTCACGGGGTTTGTGCATGCCGCACCGGCCAACCAGTTCATTCGCGAACCCGTCTCAGCGCAATTTATACAAGGCCAGGTACAACGACTGGATATACAACAAACAACCCCAGTTTCAATAGCACCATAATCAGAACCATGAAAGGTCATGAAGCTGAAAAAATCGCGGCAACCTACCTGCAGCAATTCTCATTGACGCTGATTGAGCGGAATTATCGTTCTCGCTTTGGTGAAATTGATTTGATCATGCAAGAAAACGACACCCTGGTTTTTGTTGAAGTCCGTATGCGCACCCACGATACTTTCGGTGGCGCAGCCTTCAGCATCACACCGGCAAAACAAGCCAGACTACTCCGCACTGCCCGTCACTACTTGGCAGAGATCGATAGCCATCCATCCTGCCGTTTTGATGTCATCTTACTCAGCGGTATTAATGGGAAAACGATTGACTGGATTCAAAATGCATTTGGCGAGTAAATTACTCAAGTTGCGAGCTTCACTCTTCGGCTAGACAAATCCTAATTCTAAAACACAACTAGGTATGCTAAGGATATTGTGCAACAGTGCTTTGGTTTTTCGGATGAAGGCACGGAAGATGCTGTATA
>WBZQ01001147.1_pt3 | contig 12120 bp, 9 predicted proteins | sample 5204251 | NCBI WGS metagenome assembly WBZQ01 (sample SAMN12412402, study PRJNA552823) | activated sludge metagenome | isolation source: activated sludge from nitrification reactor of wastewater treatment plant... | place: USA: Virginia | collected 2017-09 | reverse complement strand
CGGCCTGATCGCTGGCGGCACCGCCGCCGCGCTGCGCGACCCGACGGTGATGCAAGGCCTGCTATCCGGCCGCAACCGGCGCTGCATGCTGTCGCTGCTGCTGTGGTCGGGGGCGGGACAGCAGGACATCATTTCCAATTGGACACAAATCGCCTCGGAAGCCGACCTGCTCGCCTTCGCCGATGAGGTCGACAACATGCCACGCACGGTCCCCGCCGGGAAAACCGCGATCGGGGAAGCCCTGCTGGCCGCGCTGACGCTGTTCGCGCATATCCCGGTGGCCGCGGAACGCAGCGTGGTCGACGTCGCGGGCGACGGACGGTCCAACGACGGCATCGACCCCGCGCCCATCCGCGATCGCATGGTCGTCGCCGACATCACGATCAACGGACTGTGCATCTTGCGGGAAGAACCGGATCTTCTGTCGTACTACACCGACGCCGTGATCGGCGGCGCGGGCCATTTCGCCGTCACCTGCGCAAGTTATGCCGACTTCACCGAGGCGATGCGCCGCAAGCTGCTGCGCGAGGCAACGGGGCTGGTCGTCTGAACCATTCGCGTGCCAGACTGGCGCCCAGCCATGCACCAGCTGATCCTTCTGCGGCACGCCAAGTCATCATGGGACGATGCCAATCAACCTGACAAGGAGCGCCCGCTCAATCAACGTGGTCGCGCCGCCGCCGCCCGCGTGCGAGCGGCCATGCGCGATCTGGACCTGTGCCCCGACCTGGTGCTGGTATCCTCCGCCCGCCGCACACGGGAAACGTTGGACGCGCTGGAACCCTGGCCCGACACGCCGCTGGTCGAGGTGATGGACGCGCTCTATCTGGCCACGGCCGGCCAGTTGATGGATGCCATCCGCGATGTGGCGGAGACGACCCGCTCCGTGCTGGTCATCGGCCATAATCCGGGCATGCATGACCTGGCGCTGACCCTGATGGCGAACCCGGAGGTACCAGCCGCACGCGACATGGCCGCCGGATTTCCGACCGCGGCGCTGGCCGAGTTCGTGATCAGCGGGCCATGGTCGCGGCTGATGCCGGGTGGTGGCCGGGTGACCCGTTTCATTACGCCCAAGACCCTGTCTGGATCGGATTAGGTCGTTGCGCCTGCTCCTGTGCGCTCCACCGGGCATCGACGGCCTTTGGCGGCGGATGCTGGCATCGATCGCGGAGCCCGGCACGCCGGTCAAGCGCGCAAGGCCCCGGACCATCCGCCGGGTGTGGCACGACAGTCCGGATCGCGCCCTGCTGAGCCAGGAACTGGCACTCAGTGAACAACGCGGCGTCTGGCGCATCGAGGCGTTGCACCAAGCGTCGCTCGCGGTTCCGGCCCAACCGCGGGACCCGGTGGCGCTGGGGATACCCCTGCCCGAGCGCCTGGCCGCGATCGCGGTGCTCGACGGTCGCGAATGGACCGCGCCGGTTTCCGTGGCGCAGGATACGGTGACCGTGACGCTGCTGAGCGGCACCGTGCGTGGGCCAGTCGGCGACACGCCGCTGTCCCGGGTCACGCTGGACGGGCTGGCCCCGGCCGTGCGCGCCGCCGCCGAACGGGTTGCCGCCGACCATCGGATCGACCTGCCGCTGCGTGGCCTGGCGGCCGATGCGATCGCGCTGGCCGGTGTCCTGGTCGAGTCCGACCCTTCACCGACCGCGCCGAGCCTGGACCGGGCGATGGCCCCGGTCGAGGCGTTCCGGATGATCCTCGGGTCGCTGCTGGCAGGCCTGCTGCGTGATGTTCCGGCGGTGCTGGACGGTTCGCCGGACACCGAACCGGTGCACCGGATGCGCGTCGCGGTACGGCGCATGCGGTCGGCCGTCACGGTGTTTCGACCGGTGATCGCCTGTCCGGCGCTGGACCAGGCACAACAGGGTCTCAAGGCGCTGGCGGCAGGGTTGGGGCCGACGCGGGACTGGGACGTGTTCGTGACCGAGACACTGCCCATGATCATGACAGCCATGCCGGACAACGCGGCTTTGGCCGCCTTGCTGACAGCGGCCGAACGCCGGCGACGGGACGTCACCGCTGCCTTGCGAGTCTATCTGGACGGTCCGGCCTTCAGGGTCGTCACCGTAGGGCTGGCATGGCTGGCGGGCACCCAGGATTGGGCACCGCCGGCCGCGGATGCCGAGCAGGACCTGACCCATGTCGCCCGCCACGTCCTGCGCCGGCGGATGAAGCGGCTGCTCGCGGCCGGGGACGCGATCGAGACCCTGGACGTGCCCCACCTGCATGACCTGCGGCTACATGCCAAGCGCACCCGCTATGCGGCCGAGATGTTTGCCGATCTTTACCCGGGCCGGCACGCAACGCGCTTCATCCGGCGCCTGAGCCGGTTGCAGCAGCATCTGGGCGTCCTGAACGACGGGGCGGTCGCCCGGGCCTTGCTGGAAGAAGTCGGCGCGCTGAAAGGCCGTCACGCCCATGCGAGCGGGTTGGTTCTGGGCTTCGCGGCCCATGGCATGACGACCATGCGCTCGCCCATCGCGGATGCCTGGATGAAATTTCGCGACACCGACCCGTTCTGGGCTTGACGTCGGCGCGCCGGCGCGGAATCGGAGTCGCTTCCGGGGCTACCAACCAGTCTGGACCGCAATCGTGTCCCTGAACAACAGGCGTCGCATTTTCCGTTCCTCGTTCCCGATCCGGCGCACGCTGTCCGCCCTGGTGCCGCATATCCGTGTCACCGCGATCCTGTGTTCGGTCCTCGCTGGCGCCGCCATGGGCTGGGCATTGCTCGTCTATCCCGACGCACCCCAGCCGGCGCGGTCGGGAGAGAGGATGGTGGCCGATGTCGCGCGCGTCGCGGTGGTGGATGGCAACACGCTGCGTGTCGAGGACCGTGTCGTGCACCTGGATGGCGTCGTGCCGCCGGAACGGGGCGAAACCTGCCAGGGCCGAGACGGCTTGGCCTTTGACTGCGGCGTCGCCGCCGCCAATGCCCTGGCCGCCATGCTGCGCCAGGGCACGGTGGACTGCACCCTGGTAGGCACCGATCGGAACGGGCGCGCCCGCGCCATGTGTTCCGCGGGCGGGGCGCAACTGAACCACGCGGTCGTCGCACAGGGCTGGGCACGGGCAAGCGACGGGTCCCTGGCGCCCGCCGAACAGACGGCACGGGCACAGCAACGCGGCCTATGGGCGGTGGTGCGCTGAGTACGCGCAAAAGGCAACGACGCTGCGGAATCCAAACCTCGAACGAAATATGATTCCGGGATGGCCCGGCCGAACGCAACGCTTTGCAATGACGATGGGTGTGAGCCACGTCGATCCAAATAGTTAACCATAAACCGGTTAATCATACCTATTGCATTGCACAACAACGAAATTTACCCATCTCCGCTTGCCGGGGGCGGCTATCGACCGCTACCTGTGAAGGGACAATCGTTCCGGTAACCGCGGCGGAGGAAGCAGCCATGGCGCAAGCGGTCGAGACCAGGAAACGCGGCAAGACGAAGGAGCCGTCCCTCGACCGGGACGCGCTGCTGCGCGCCTACCGCATGATGCTGCTGATCCGGCGGTTCGAGGAAAAGGCCGGCCAGCTTTATGGCATGGGGCTGATCGGCGGGTTCTGCCATCTCTATATCGGTCAGGAAGCGGTGGTCGTCGGGACCATGCTCGCGGCCGGCGACGGCGATCAGTTCATCACCTCCTACCGCGATCACGGCCATATGCTAGCCACCGGCATGGACGCGCGCGGCGTGATGGCCGAACTGACCGGTCGGTCCGGCGGCTATTCCCGCGGCAAGGGCGGCTCGATGCACATGTTCAGCCGGGAGAAGAACTTCTTCGGCGGCCACGGCATCGTTGGCGCGCAAGTCAGCCTTGGCAACGGCCTGGCCTTCTCCAACTGGTATCGCGGCAACAACCACGTATCGCTGACCTTCTTCGGCGAAGGCGCATCAAACCAGGGCCAGGTCTTCGAAAGCTTCAACCTCGCCGCGCTGAAGAAACTGCCGACGATCTTCGTCATCGAAAACAACAAATACGGCATGGGCACCGCCGTGTCCCGCGCCTCCGCCAGTCTGGACTTGTCGAAGAACGGATCACCCTGGGGGATTCCGGGCATCTCCATGGATGGGATGGACGTCTTGGCGGTGAAAGCGGCGACCGAGACGGCGATCGCGCATTGCCGGGCGGGGAAGGGTCCGTTCTTGTTGGAGGCGCAGACCTATCGGTATCGCGGGCATTCGATGTCCGATCCGGCCCGCTATCGCACGCGGGAGGAAGTGCAGGCGATGCGCAGCCAGCACGACTGCATCGAGTCCGCGCGTCACAAGCTGGAAGCCCTGGGTGTCGAGGAGGCCGCGTTCCGCGCCATCGATGACGAGGTGAAGGCAATCGTGCAGGACGCCGCCGACTTCGCGCAGTCCAGCCCCGAACCGGACCCGGCGGAACTCTACACCGACGTGCTGCAGGAGGGCTGAGCGATGACCACCCAGATTCTGATGCCCGCCCTGTCGCCCACCATGACCGAGGGCAAGCTGGCGCGTTGGCTGAAGGCCGTGGGCGACGCGATCCGCCCAGGTGACGTGATCGCCGAAATCGAGACCGACAAGGCAACCATGGAGGTCGAGGCGGTCGACGCCGGCACATTGTCCGAAATCCTGGTAACCGAAGGGACCGAAGGTGTGGCGGTCAACACACCGATCGCGGTCCTGGCCACCAATGGGGCGGCGCCCGCGATGAAACCGCCAGCGCCGGCCGCACCCCCGCCCGCGCCACCAGTCGCGGCACCGCCTGCCGTCGCCACGCCGCCCACGCCCGTCGCCGCCGACACGGACTGGGGTCCCACCAAACCCATCACCGTCCGCGAGGCCCTGCGCGACGCCATGGCGGCCGAGATGCGCCGCGACCCTGACGTGTTCCTGATTGGGGAGGAAGTCGCGCAGTACCAGGGCGCCTACAAGATCAGTCAGGGATTGCTGGAGGAATTTGGCGACCGCCGCGTGATCGACACGCCGATCACCGAACACGGCTTCGCGGGCATGGCCGTTGGCGCCGCGCTGAACGGCCTGAAACCGATCGTCGAGTTCATGACCTTCAACTTCTCCCTCCAGGCCATGGACCAGATCATCAACTCGGCCGCCAAGACGCTGTACATGTCGGGCGGCCAGATGGGCTGTCCGATCGTCTTCCGCGGCCCCAACGGCGCGGCGTCCCGTGTCGCCGCCCAGCACAGCCAATGCTTCGCGAGCTGGTATGCGCATGTGCCCGGGCTGAAGGTCGTCGCCCCCTGGTCATCGGCCGACGCCAAGGGGCTGCTGCGTGCCGCGATCCGCGACCCCAACCCGGTGGTCGTGCTGGAAAACGAAATCCTCTACGGCCAGACCTTCGACTGTCCAACAGATGACGACTTCATCCTGCCGATCGGCAAGGCGAAGATCGAGCGCCCCGGCCGCCATGTCACCATCGTCGCCTTCAGCATCATGGTCGGCGTCGCGATGAAGGCCGCGGAGGCGCTGGCCGAACAGGGCATCGAGGCGGAGGTGATCAATCTGCGCAGCCTGCGCCCGCTGGACACGGCGACCATCGTCGACAGCGTGAAGAAGACGAACCGGCTCGTCACGGTCGAGGAAGGCTGGCCTTTCGCGGGCATTGGCGCCGAGGTGACGATGCAGATCATCGAGCACGCCTTCGATTGGCTGGACGCGCCACCCGTGCGCGTGCACGGCGTGGATGTCCCGCTGCCCTATGCCGCCAACCTGGAAAAGCTCGCGCTGCCGCAACCTGACTGGGTCGTGGACGCGGTCAAGAAAATCGTTTGACTCGGGGGGGACCGCGACAATGGCCACGAATATCCTGATGCCGGCGCTGAGCCCGACCATGACCGAGGGTACACTGGCGCGCTGGCTGAAGAAGGAAGGCGATCGGATCAAGGCCGGCGACGTGATCGCCGAGATCGAGACCGACAAGGCGACCATGGAGGTGGAGGCGGTCGACGAGGGCATTCTGGGCCGCATCCTGGTTTCGGATGGAACCGAGGGCGTCAAGGTGAACGACCCGATCGCGGTGCTGGTCGACGCGGGCGAAGCCGTGCCCGCCGCCACCCCGGCGCCCACGTCCGCCCCCGCTGCTGCGCCCGCCGCCGCTCCGCCTGCTACCGCCGCCCCTGCCGAACCGGTCGCGCCGAGCGCCGCCGTGATGCCGGCGTCGTCTCCATCCGACCGCGTCGTCGCCTCCCCGCTCGCACGTCGGATGGCATCCCAGGCCGGTATCGACCTGCGCGGCCTGACCGGAACGGGCCCGGGCGGACGGATCGTGCGCGCGGATATCGAAGCCGCGCACAAGGGCGCGCCATCCGCCGCCGCCCCGACAGTCGTGCCGGCACCAGCCCCGGCGCCGGCCGCGGCACCAGCCGCCAGGGCCGTCGCGATCGCCGATCCGCACAAGCTCGTTCCACATTCGTCCATACGACGCGTCATCGCGCGCCGGCTAACCGAAGCCAAGGCGACCATCCCGCATTTCTATGTGTCGATGGACATCGATGTGGGCGAGCTCGTCGCGCTGATGGACAAGCTGAACGCCAAGTCTCCGCCGCAGGGTCACGCGGACTGGTATTTCATCACCATCAACGACCTGGTGATCAAGGCCTGCGCCCTGACACAACGCCGGTTGCCGAACGTGAACGCAGCCTGGACCGATGACGGCACGGCGCTGTTCGAAAACGTCGATATCAGCGTTGCCGTCGCCATTCCCGATGGCCTGATCACCCCGATCATCCGGCGCGCCGATCAGAAAGGACTGCTGACCATCAGCCGGGAGATGAAGGACCTCGCCACCCGCGCCCGCGCCGGCAAGCTGAAACCCGAGGAGTTCCAGGGCGGCGGCTTCACGATCTCCAACATGGGCATGTTCGGCGTCACGCAGTTCAACGCGATCATCAACCCACCCCAGGCGGCCATCCTGGCGGTTGGCGCGGCGTCGAAACGTCCTGTCGTGCGCGACGACCAGTTGGCGATCGCGACCGTGATGACCTGCACACTGAGTGTCGATCATCGCGTGGTGGACGGCGCGCTGGGTGCGTCCTGGATGAAGACATTCAAGCAAATCCTGGAAGACCCGCTGAACCTCATGTTGTAGGGCGACGCGGGTGCGGCCGGCTCGTTCCATCCCGAACGCGCACGATCCGGCCGGCCGGTGGCGACGACAGGACGGCGCCGCCACCGCCCCTTCCGCATCGACGATCTGGTCAATGCCGGTCCCGGAGCAGCGTTAAACCCAATGACATCGCCAGTCCGTTCGGCAACACCGGCCGATATCCCCCATATCCACCGCCTGGTGCGCGCCTTAGCGGAGTATGAACATTTCCTCGACAAGTTCGTGGCAACCGGGGCCGACTTCCACGCTGCCCTGTTCGGCCCCACCCCACGCCTGCACGCGCTGTTGGCCGAACCGCAAGATCATCCGCCCGTCGGCGTTGCCCTGTTCTATTACACGTTCAGCACATTCGCCTGCCGGTCCAGCATCTTCCTGGAGGATCTGTTCGTCGATGCGGCCCATCGCAAGCACGGGTATGGCCTTGCGCTGCTCCGCGCTCTGGCCCGTCGCGCCGTCACGGAAAACTGCGCACGCATCGACTGGCATGTCCTGAACTGGAACAACCCATCCATCGCCTTCTACGAATCGCTCGGCTCCACCCGCATGACCGACTGGCATGTGCGCCATCTGCAGGGCGACGCGCTGAAACACCTCGCCGAAGGACCCGACCATGCCTGACACGGACTTCGACCTGATCGTCGTTGGCGGCGGCCCCGGAGGCTACGTCACCGCCATCCGCGCCACACAGCTCGGCCTGAAAACCGCGCTGGTGGAACGCGAGCATCTGGGCGGCATCTGCCTCAACTGGGGCTGCATCCCGACCAAGGCGCTGTTGCGCACGTCGGAAATCGCGCATCTGCTGGAACACCTGCCGGAATACGGCTTCGACGCGGTGACACCCCGTTTCGACATTGACAAGGTCGTCAAGCGATCCCGCGCGGTGGCGAAGCAACTGTCCCAGGGCGTCGCGCACCTGCTGCGCAAGAACAAGGTCACGGTGTTCGACGGCACCGGCGCACTGGCCGGCAAGAACACCGTCGCCGTCAGTAAGGATGGCAAACCCGTCGCCACCCTGACCGCGCCGCATATCATCCTGGCGACCGGCGCCCGCGCCCGTCAGCTTCCGGGGATCGAGGCGGACGGCAAGCTGATCTGGACCTACAAGGAAGCCATGGTCCCGACCGCCATGCCGAAATCGCTGCTGGTCATCGGCTCCGGCGCCATCGGCATCGAGTTCGCAAGCTTCTACAGTGCCATGGGCGCCAAGGTGACTGTGGTGGAGGCGCTGGACCGCATCCTGCCCGTCGAGGATGCGGAAATTTCCGCCTTCGCCCACAAGGCGTTCGCCAAACAGGGCATGACCATCATGGCCGGCGCCACGGTGAAATCCGTGACCAAATCCACCGATTCCGTCACCGCGACGATCGAGGCCGGCGGCAAGACCCAGACCATCACCGTCGATCGCGTCATCTCCGCGGTCGGCATCGTTGGCAATGTCGAAAACCTGGGCCTGGAAGGCACCGCCGTGAAGGTGGAACGCACCCATGTCGTCGTCGACGGCCATGGCCGCACGGGCGAACCCGGGGTCTACGCGATCGGTGACCTCGCCGGCCCGCCATGGCTGGCCCACAAGGCCAGCCACGAAGGCGTGATCTGCGTCGAAACCATCGCCGGCCTTCACCCCCATCCGCTGAACACCGGCAACATCCCAGGGTGCACCTATGCTCGGCCGCAGATCGCCTCGGTCGGCATGACGGAGGCCCGCGCCAAGGCGGCCGGGCACGAGGTCAAGGTCGGCCGCTTCCCCTTCATCGGCAACGGCAAGGCAATCGCCCTGGGCGAACCCGAAGGCCTGATCAAGACCATCTTCGACGCCAAAACCGGAGAACTTCTCGGCGCCCACATGATCGGCGCGGAAGTGACGGAGATGATCCAGGGCTATACCATCGCCCGCACCTTGGAAACGACGGAAGCCGAACTGATGCACACGGTGTTCCCGCATCCGACGATATCCGAGGCGATGCACGAAGCGGTGCTGGCGGCGTATGGGCGGGCGGTGCATATCTGACGGCATGTCATGCGCTATGTCTTCAAAGGCATGATGACGCTCCTCGCCGCGATTGGCACCCTGATCCTACTGGCCATCGCGCTGATTGGCGGCGCTCTGTGGCTGACGCTACCGTCGCGTGATCAAACCACGCGCCTTCCGGGCCTGTCCGCGCCAATCGATATCGTCATGGACCAGGACGGCATCCCCCGCATTCGTGCCGCCAATGACCGCGACGCCGCCATGGCGCTGGGTTATCTGCACGCTCGCGACCGGATGTTTCAGATGGAACTGATGCGGCGCGCGGCCTCCGGGCGCCTCTCGGAACTCGCCGGCGCGATGACATTGGGGTTCGATCGCACCATGCGCGTGCTGGGCGCGCATCACCGCGCGGAACAGGACGTCGCCGGCCTGCCACCCGAAACGCGCGACATGCTGGACGCCTATGCAGCCGGGGTGAACTCACGCATCGCTGAGCGCGGCCGGTTCATCGCGCCGGAGTTCCTGGTCCTCGGTCCCCCCGAGCCCTGGCAGCCGCATCACACGCTGCTCTGGGGCAAGACCATGGGCCTGTGGCTATCGGCCAACTGGCGCACGGAACTGTCCCGCCTCGCGCTGATGGGTCGCGTGCCGGACGCGGTGATCGACCAGCTCTGGCCGCCCAAGACCGACGCCGGCCGACCGGAAGCGGCGAGCACACGGTCAACCGACGGTCCCACCACCGTCATGGCGGGCGAAGGCCCGCCATCCACGACTTCTTCGCGCTCGAACGCGGACGTCGCGAATGGCGGACTTGCACCCGCCACGACGCGGCAAGAAGGCGCGGCCGCCGCCGACGCGCTGGTCAAGACGCTGCCCTGGTTCCCCGCCCCGCACACCCAGCCGCCCTCGGCGTCCAACGAATGGGCGGTGGATGGCCGCTTCACCGCCTCGGGCGCGCCACTGCTGGCAGGGGACCCACACCTCGCGCTGGGCTTCCCCGGCATCTGGTATCTCGCGCGTATCGACCTGCCCGACCGATTCCTGGCCGGCGCCACCGGCCCGGGCGTGCCCGGGATCGTCATCGGCCATAACGGCCATCTGGCCTGGAGTTTCACCACCAACGGCGCCGACGTGCAGGACGTGTTCATTGAAACCCCGGTCGCGACCGACCAGTACCAGACCCCGGACGGGCCGCGCCCGTTCATCACGCGCACCGAGACGATCAAGGTGCGCGGCCAGCGCGACGAAATCCTGACCGTCCGCGAAACCCGCCACGGCCCCGTCATCAGCGATGTGCAGCCGGCGCCAAACGGGGCCGTGCTCGCGGTCAGCATGGGTCATCTGCAGCCGAATGACACCGCGGCTGTCGGCCTGCTGACGCTCAACCGAGCCCGCACGATCGAGGAAGCCGGCACCGCCGCCGGCCTGATCACCGCCCCGGTGCAGAACATGCTGGTGGCCGATCGGACCCGGATCGCGCTGTTCGTCACCGGCCGCGTCCCCATTCGCAAGGCCGGCGAGGGATCGCGTCCGGTCCCGGGCGCGGATGGCGCGCATGACTGGATCGGCTGGGCCGGCCCCGACCGGATGCCCCGCGTGATCGCACCCGCGAGCGGCAGGCTGGTCAACGCCAATGAACGTTCGGCGCCACCCGATTTCCCGGTCTTCCTGGGCCGCGACTGGTTTGGCGACTGGCGCGCCCGCCGCATCCGCCAATTGCTGGATGCGGGTGAGCGGTTCACGCCGGCTGACTTCGCGCGCATGCAGGTCGACGCGACCAGTGTCTTCGCCCAGGCGATCCTGCCGGTCCTGCGCGCCGTGCCCATGCCGGAAGGCCCCGTTCGGCTGCAGGCGCTGCTGGCCGGCTGGAACGGCGAGATGACGGCCGATCTGCCGCAACCACTGATCTTCAACGCCTGGGTTCAGGAATTCTACCGCCACGCGCTGCGCCAGGTCGGCGTTCCGGTGGAACATGGGGGCCCCAGATCGGATTTCGTCGCCCATGCCCTGCGCGCGCCGCCGGACGGTGAAGCCCAGCGCGACGCGTTGCTGCGGGAGTCGTTGATTGCCGCGGAAAAGACCCTGGTTGCCCGGTTCGGCGACGATCCGACGGCCTGGCGCTGGGGCGAGGCGCACCTTGCCACTTTCGCCCATCCGCTGCTGCGCTTCATCCCGGTCCTCGGCACACTGACCACGATCGCCTTTCCATCCGACGGCGACGATACGACCATCAACCATGCTGGCCTGGACGGGACGATGCGCAACGTGCACGGCCCGGGCTTTCGCGGGGTCTTCGACATGGCGGACCTGGAACGGAGCCTGTTCATGGGTGTGCCTGGCCAGTCCGGCAATCCGCTGGCGCGCACGTCCCGGGTCTTCGCCAAGCGCTGGCGCGACGGAGACATGTTCACCATCCCGCGTGACGTCGCCGAACCGAGTGCGCGACTGCGCCTGACGCCCTGATGGACGCGGCGTTCCTGGCGGCCATAGAGTGAACGGCCCATTGGGAAGGATCCAGCCCATGCCCCATGCACCGATCATCCATCCCGCCGCCTGGTACGGCTCCCGGATCGATTACCGTCAGGAGGGCCTGCACGCCCTGAACGCCGCGGAACTGGACGAGATCGACGCGGCACTGCGACATCTGCGCGCGCAAGGCGATCTGGATATCCCCGCCATCACGCCCGAGACGTTCCCGCTTCCCACCCTGGCCTCGACGTTCCGCACGCTGGGTCATCGCCTGCGAGACGGACGTGGCTTCGTCCTTCTGCGCGGCCTGAAGCGGGACCGCTACGACCTGGATGACATGGCGCGTATCTACGCTGGTATCGGCTGCCATATCGGCCGCATCGTGCCGCAGTCCTGGCATGGTGAGTTGCTGGGCAACGTCGTCGACGTGTCGGACGTGGAAGCCGAGGCGCGTCAGGTACTCGCCGGCGAGGCCGGGATCGATCTCCATCCCGAGCAGGGCGTCGCTGCGCCCCTGCGCTTGAGTGGCCGCTGCGCGTTGTTGCGATGCCACCGCCAGGACCGCTTCCACGGCCGCC
>WBZQ01000087.1_pt1 | contig 12137 bp, 6 predicted proteins | sample 5204251 | NCBI WGS metagenome assembly WBZQ01 (sample SAMN12412402, study PRJNA552823) | activated sludge metagenome | isolation source: activated sludge from nitrification reactor of wastewater treatment plant... | place: USA: Virginia | collected 2017-09 | reverse complement strand
AGATTTCCCGTCCGTGGCGAGAGGTGGTGATGATGAGCGACGACCATGCGACCCTGACGCAGGCGTGGCAGGAGAACCGGTCGATCCAGAAGTCGGCGGCGGTGCGGCTGTTCGCGGCCACCAACTCGGCGCTGTACGTGACCCTGATGGAACGGCACCTGGACTTCGGGGCGCGGCTCACCGAACCCGAACTCGCCGTCCGGCTCGAACGGGACATGGCCGAGCTCGAGGTCGACGACACCCCGACGGGCGTGGACCTGATCAAGCTGTGGGCGCGCAACGGCTGGCTGCACCGGGTCACCGACACCTCCGACGACGTGGCACCCAATCTCTGCTACCTGACCGCCGACGCCCGGTCGGTACTCGACTTCATGCGGCGCCGCCGGCGTGAGGACACTGTCGCCACCGGTGGTTCGATCAGCGGTATCGCGGCCGGTCTGCACCGGGTGGCCGGGCAGGTGGCCGGCGACCCCGACCAGATCCGCGAGGACATCGAGAGCCAACTCGCTGAGCTCGATGCCGAACTGGCCGACCTCGACTCCGGGATCCGGCCCGAACCGGACCTGCAGATCGCCGCCGACGAGGCCCGCGCCATCGCGTACCAGATGGAGCAGGTCATCTCCGATATCGGGCAGTACGGCACGATGCTCGACCGCATCACCACCGCACTGCTCGACGATCCGAGCGACTCGGACCTGGCCTACCGCGACCGGCAGCGGCAACTGTTCGACGACTACGAAACCCTGCTCGGGTCGTCGCAGAGCGCGTCGTATCACGCGTTCACCCGGATGATCCAGGACCCCGATCAACGCGCCCGGCTGTCCGCCGACATCGACACCGTCACCCGGAGCCTCCCCGATATGGAACCGGGCCTGCGCGCGGTCATGACCGATTTCTTCCCGCTGATCAGCGAGCAGATGGCCGAGGTGGGGCGCACCCGGCAGCGCTGCGCCCGCCGTATCCGGCGGTTCGTCGCCGCCGGCACCCTCGAACAGAGCCGCGGTATCGCCCGTCAGCTCAACGACGCCCTCGCCACCGCCAACGACCTGCTCAAGACGTCCCTGGCCGACCGGCGTCTGGGTTACGAGATGCCCCTGGCAACACCCGACCTGACCTCGATCGGCCGGGTGGCGTTCGAGATCCGTGACCCGGCACCACCACCACCGGCGCTGCCGGGGGACGCCAGGGGCGACCTGAGTTCGTTCGCCTCACTCGCCGGTCAGGTCGACACCGTGGAGCTCACCGATCTGGTCAACAGGGCCGTCGCCGACGGACCGGTCGCACTGCCCGAGGTGCTGGACCGTCTCGATGAGGCGTACCTTGCGCACGTCATCGTGCTGTGGTCCCTGGCCCTCAAACAACCGGGTGCCGTGCCCGGCGCCACCGAGATCGTCCGGTTCCGCTCGCTCGAAGGTGACGACCGGATCATCGAGATCCCCGCCCTGACATTCTCCGAACCGATCCCGACCGCCGACATCCCGCTCGATGAGGTCTGAGGTACCCATGACCGACACCACCACCGATGTTCCCGACGAGTTCGCAGGCTACGACGACCTGCCCGCGGTGCCGCTGACGTCCGCTGACCACGGCCCCAAGATGCCGCGCTTTGACGGTGATGTCAGCGAGCTGCCCGACCGGGCGTGCTGGGCGCTGCAGAACCTACTGACCCGCCGCCACATCAGCGGTGAACGTCAGCCGCAGCTGTGGTCGTGGGTGTCCGAATTCGCCGACGTGCTGCGCGTGCGGCTCTCCGAGCTGGATCTGCGGTTGCGGATCGTGGACGAGCTGCAGATCGCGTTCGTCGAGCAGGTCGGCTACGACTCCCGGTGGGGCAGGCGGCTGCTCAAACGCGAAACCATCAACACCTACGACGCGATCCTGGCGCTGCACCTGGCCAAGTACATGCGCGCCTCCCGCGACGAGAACGTGCTGGTCACCCGCGAGGACATCCACGAAATGTTCGCCGGTGTCAGCAACACCATCGACCGTGACCTGGCCGCCTTCGACAAACGTATCGACCGCGCCGTCGACAAGATGGAGGAGATGGAGTTTCTGCGGTCCCAGCGCGACGATCCCGACACGTTCGTCCTGAGCCCGGTGATCACCGCGGTGATGACGGCGTCGGTGATCACCGACCTGCAGCGGCAGTTCGAGCAGTTCATCTCCTCCGGCACCGAGGCCCCAGAAACCGACAGCGAGACCGAGGCCGACACCGAGAGCCGGCCCGACCCCGACGAGAGCCGCCTGGACACGGCGGAAGGAGCCGACTGGTGACCGACATCGACCAGTACCACCTGTCCCGGCTGCAACTGATCAACTGGGGTGTGTTCGACGGTTATCACTCGATCCCGTTCAGCACCAACGGATCCCTCATCACCGGATCATCCGGTAGCGGCAAATCGTCTCTGCTCGACGCCATCTCGCTGGCCTTCCTGCCCGATCACCGCCGCAACTTCAACGCATCCGGCGACGCGACGGCCGCCGGTTCGTCGAGCGGTAAGCGCACGGTCGGCAAGTATGTGCGCGGCGCCTGGGGGGAGCGGCGCAGCGGGTCGGGCGCGGCCCGAGAGATCATGTACCTGCGCGGCACCGGACCGGCGTGGGCGGCGATCGCCGTCACCTACACCTCCACCTCGGGTGCCTCCATCACCGGCCTGGTCCTCAAGTGGCTGGCCGCCGGCAAGATGACCGACGCCAACAGCTCGTACTTCATCCACGACGGCGACACCGACATCGTCGAGGTGTGCAACGAGTGGGCCTCGGGCGGATACAACACCGCCCGGTTCCGGGAGCGTGGCTGGCGCGGCGGGCCGGGTGAGGGCAAGTATCTGGCGACCCTGTATTCGCTGATCGGCATCCGTGGCTCCGACGCCGCCCAGCAGCTCCTCGGCAAGGCCAAGTCACTGAAAAGTGTCGGCGGCCTGGCACAGTTCGTGCGCGAGTTCATGCTCGACGAACCACGCAGCATCGCCGGTATCAAGGACGCTCTCGACCAGATCGATCCGCTGGTGCAGGCCCGCGAACTGCTGGAGGTGGCCCGCCGCAAACGCACCATCCTCGGCAACATCGAGGAGGTCCAGGAACGGTACGCGGGGGAGTCTGCCACGTTCAGCGTGCTCGACACCATCGACACCGAGGCCGTGCGCGCCTACCTCAACAATCTGCGGTTGCGCACCGCCGAACCGGAGGTCGCCGACCTCGACGACCAGATCGCCCGCCTCGACGGCGACCTGACCTCGCTGACCGCTCAGCACGACCAGTTGCGCGCCGACCACAGCAACCTGCTGTCCCGGATCTCCACCTCCACCGGTGATCTCGCCCCGCTGCAGGAGCAGCTCGCGGCGGCCCAGAAGTTCGCCGGTGAGGTGGCGATCAAACGCACCAACTACGAGCACCGGGTGGCCGCACTCGGTTTCGAACTCCCCGACGACGGTGAACAGTTCTGGGAGCTGCGCGACCAGTTGATGGACGACGCCACCCGCATTGACAGCCAGCTCGAGGCGGGCAAGGCGCAGTTCGCCGAGACCCTCGCCCACGAGGTGGCGTTGCGCGGTCAGCGCGATGCGGTGGCCGCCGAACTGAACCGCGTGGAGCAGGCCGGGTCGACGCTGCCGCGCGCCGAACACGAGATGCGCCGCATGCTCGCCAACCACCTGCAGATCGACGAATCGGAACTGCGGTACGTCGCCGAACTGGTGGAGCTGCGCCCCGACGCGGGCCGCTGGCGGCTCGCGGTGGAGAAGGTACTGCGCGGGGCGGGTCTGCGGCTGCTCGTGCCCGACGAGCATTTCCGGGCGGCACTGCGGTATGTCAACAGCCACGACATGCGTGGCCGGATCCAGCTGCACCACGCCGAACAGCACCGGATGCCGACCCCCGAGCCGGGCACGCTCGGCGCCACCCTGCACGCGGTGGACCCCGACCACCCGTGCGCCGCCGAAGCACTCACCATCCTCACCCGCCTCGGCAACTACGTGTGTGTCGACGATCCGGCCGAATTCCGCAACCACACCAAAGCGGTCACCGACCAGGGGCTGCGCAAGGATTCGGCCAAACTCGCCGTCAAGGACGACCGGCAGGCGCTGCGGCCCTCGCAGTACATCTTCGTCGGCAACGTCGACTCCAAGATCGCTGCGCTGCGTGAGGAACTCGACCACGAGCAGGCCCTGTACGACGCCGCCCACCAGGCCAGTGCCGCCCTCGACCGGGACCGCACCGAACTGCAGCAGCGCCGGGACGCCTACCGGCGGGTCTGTGAGCAGTTCACCGGGTGGAGCGAGATCGACACCGACACCGCCGATGACCGCGTCGACGCCCTCACCGACCAGTACGAATTGCTGATGGACGCCAACCCCGATGTGGAGGCACTGCAGCGCAAGGCGGAGGAGATCTGGGAGCAGGTGCGCGGGGCGATCTCGCAGGCGGCGCTGGTGCGCGACAAGATCGCCACCCACGACCGGCGGCGCACCCAACTGCTGGATCTGATGGACCGGCTCAGCCGCGAGAACGTGTCCGATCATGCGGCGGCCACCCTCGACGGGTTCCGTGAGGAATCGGCGGCGGTGCTCGATGTGCTTGCGCCCGAGCCGTATCGGCAGGAGCTGATGAAGGCGGTCAACCGGGACCGGGACCGGATGCGCGCCGACGCCCGCCGCTCCCGGGACGAACTGGCCCGCATCGTCGCCAGTTATGACGAGGAGTTCCCCGACGCCATCCCCAACGACAGCGACGACTTCGACGAACGCGTCCACGACTACGTGTCGGTGTGCCGGCGTATCGACGAACGCGAGCTGCCGTCTGCGTACGAGCGGATGCGCCGGCTGATCACCGAGCAGGCGCCGGGTGCGATCCTGAGCCTGCACATGGCCGCGGATGCCGAGGAACGCCGCATCGTCGAACAGATCGAACGCGTCAACTCCGGCCTGGGTTCGGTGGCGTTCAACCGGGGTACCCGACTGCGTTTGCAGCCGGGCCGTAAGACACTGCCCGCGGTGGCCGAACTGAACGACAAGGCGCGGCAGATCTCCGCGCGTACCACCGCCGTCAGCTTCGGTGATGAGCAGGCAATCCTGGAGCAGTACGCCGACATCCTGCTGCTGCGTCAGCGGCTGGCCGGGGCCACCCCGGAGGACCGGGCGTGGACCCGCGACGCTCTCGATGTGCGCAACCGGTTCGATTTCTACTGCGAGGAACGCGACGCGGGGAGCGGGGAGATCATCCGCACCTACTCCAATGCCGGCGACAACTCCGGCGGCGAGCAGGAGAAGCTGATGGCGTTCTGCCTGGCCGGGGCGCTCAGCTTCAATCTCGCCGCCCCCGACAGCGACGACAACCGGCCGCTGTTCGCCCAGCTCATGCTCGACGAGGCGTTCTCCAAATCTGATCCGCAATTCGCCCAGCAGGCGCTGTCGGCGTTCCGCAAGTTCGGTTTCCAGCTCGTCATCGTCGCCACCGTGCAGAACACCAGCACCATCCAGCCCTACATCGACAACGTGGTGATGGTGTCCAAGACCGAGGGCGCCGACGGCCGGCCCGCCGCGTCGGCGCTGTCCACCTCGATCCAGGGTTTCACCGAGGTACGCCGCACCAACGCCGGCCGGCTCTCCCTCTGAACCTCGGCACGACAGTGGCCCATCCCGGTGGCTGAGGTAAGTAGGCCGCTAGGCGACGAGCCTCGAAACCCGGTGAGACGAACATCGTCGTCTCACGAGGTTTCGAGGCTCGCAAGCTCGCACCTCAACCGGCTGGTGGTACCCGATCTGAGGTGCCGGATGACGACTACTGCGCGGCGGCCAGGGTGCTGTTGAACGTCTCGCTCGGCCGCATCACTGCATCGGTCTTGGCGTTGTCGGGGGCGTAGTAGCCACCCAGATCCACTTCCTGACCCTGCACGGCGGCGAACTCGGCGACGATCGTGTCCTCGTTCGCGGCCAGCGCCTGCGCCAGCGGCGCGAAATGCTTGGCCAGGTCCTCGTCCTCGGTCTGCGCGGCCAGTTCCTGCGCCCAGTACATGGCGAGGTAGAACTGGCTGCCGCGGTTGTCGATCTCACCGGTGTTGCGTGAGGGGCTCTTGTCATTCTCCAGCAGCTTGCCGGTGGCCGCGTCGAGGGTCTTGGCGAGCAGACCGGCCTTGGCGTTGTCGGCCTTGCGGCCGAGGTCCTCCAGGCTGACCGCCAGCGCCAGGAACTCGCCGAGCGAATCCCACCGCAGGTGGTTCTCCTCCACGAGCTGCTTGACGTGCTTGGGTGCCGAACCGCCGGCACCGGTCTCGTAGAGGCCGCCACCGGCCATCAGCGGCACGATCGAGAGCATCTTGGCGCTGGTGCCGAGTTCGAGGATCGGGAACAGGTCGGTGAGGTAGTCACGCAGGATGTTGCCGGTCGCGGCGATGGTGTCCATGCCGCGCACCACCCGCTCCAGCGAGTACCGCATCGCGCGCACCTGCGACATGTGCGAGATGTCCAGGCCCTCGGTGTCGTGATCTTGCAGGTAGGTTTCCACCTTCTTGATCAGCTCGTTCTCATGCGGGCGGTACGGGTCGAGCCAGAACACGACGGGGGTGTCGGAGTTGCGGGCCCGGTTGACGGCCAGCTTCACCCAGTCCCGGATCGGGGCGTCCTTGACCACGCACATCCGGAAGATGTCGCCCTGCTCGACGTTCTGCGACAGGAGGACCTCACCGGTGGCGATGTCAACGATGTTGGCCACACCGTCGGCCTGGATCTCGAAGGTCTTGTCGTGCGAGCCGTACTCCTCGGCCTTCTGCGCCATCAGGCCGACGTTGGGCACGGTGCCCATGGTGGTGGGGTCGAACGCGCCGTTGGTCTTACAGAAGTTCACGACCTCCTGATAGATACGCGCGAACGTCGACTCCGGGTTGACCGCCTTGGTGTCCTTGGTACGACCGTCCGCGCCGTACATCTTGCCGCCGGCCCGGATCATCGCCGGCATCGACGCGTCGACGATCACGTCAGAGGGGGAGTGGAAGTTGGAGATACCGCGCGCCGAATCGACCATCGCCAGTTCCGGCCGGTGCTCGTGGCACTCGTGCAGGTCGTCGATGATCTCCTCGCGTTTGGTTGCCGGCAGCGCCTCGATCTTCGAGTACAGGTCGGCCAGACCGTTGTTCACGTTGACGCCGAGCTCATCGAACAGTTCCCCGTGCTTGGCGAAGGCGTCCTTGTAGAAGGTGCGCACGGCGTGACCGAAGACGATCGGGTGCGAGACCCGCATCATGGTGGCCTTGACATGCAGCGAGAACATGACGCCGGTCTTGTAGGCGTCGTCCATCTGTTCCTCGTAGAACTCGATGAGCGCCTTCTTGCTCATGAACATGGAGTCGAAGACGTCGCCCTTGCCCAGGGACACCTTGGGCTTGAGGACGATGGTCTCGCCGGCCTCGGTGACCAGTTCCATCCGCACATCGCAGTCGCGGTCGATGGTCATCGACTTCTCACCGTGGTAGAAGTCGCCGTGGCGCATATGCGCGACGTGCGTACGTGAGGCCATCGACCACTTGCCCATGCTGTGCGGATGCTTACGTGCGTACTCCTTCACCGCGCGCGGTGCGCGCCGATCGGAATTGCCTTCACGCAGAACAGGGTTGACGGCGCTGCCGAGGCACTTGGTGTACCGATCGCGGATTTCGCGTTCGGCATCGGTGCTCGGGTTCTCGGGGAGGTCCGGGATGTCGTAGCCCTTGGCCTTGAGCTCTTTGATGGTGGCCAGCAGCTGCGGCACCGACGCGCTGATGTTGGGCAGCTTGATGATGTTGGTGTCGGGGGACTGGGTCAGTGTGCCGAGTTCGGCGAGGTTGTCGGGCACCTTCTGCTCGTCGGTCAGGTTCTCCGGGAACTCCGCCAGGACGCGCGCCGCAACCGAGATATCACTGGTTTCGATGTTGATCCCAGCTGCACCGGCGAAGGTGCGGATGACCGGGAGGAACGCGTGCGTCGCAAGCATCGGTGCCTCGTCGGTCAGGGTGTAAATGATGGTCGGCTGCTCCACGTGCATGTCCCGCTTTCGTCTCCAGTTGTCCGGTCGGTCACGATCAGTGGCCCGAACCGATTGAGCGTTACCAGTATCACTTGTCGAGGGTGACCGTGCCCAGGCACACCCTGTGGTGAGTGGCCTGGCACACCCTCCTTATGACCTTATCCACCGAAACGCATGCGGGGCGGCTAAACCGGGCCTGTTCGGTGTCGTCTGGATCACGGACGTCCGCCGCGGATTCGGTGGCCTGCCGATACGCTGACCCCATGCGGCAATTCGGGGTTGATCTGCGGACGTGGCTCCATCAGAACAGGCCGGTGTCGGTCACCCAGGCATCGACCGTCCTGGCGCGCCTCGCGGCTGAGCTCGACGCACTCCATGCCCGCGGCGGCCGGCACGGGCCGCTCGATGCGACGTCGGTGCAGATCTCGGACGGCCAGTCGGACACACCCACTGTCCATCTCACCGAGGCACGGCCGGCGGGTGGTGATCCGGCGGGGTCGGGAACCTCGAACGCCGACGATCAGCGGGCGCTCGGCGCGCTGGTCCGCGAGATGTTCACGGGTACCGAGTACGGCCGGATCAGCCAGGTGCGTCCCGAACTCCCGCCGGGTCTCGACGAACTGATCGATCGTGCCCAGTCACCGGATCCGGCCGCCCGTTTCGGCACGTGCGGCGCGTTCGCACACGAAGTGATCACGCTGCTGCATCCGGCCACTCAGACCCACCCGATGCCACAGGTCCCCGGTCCGGGCACCGATCCCGGTGCCCCCGGCGGGGGCATACAGAATCCGTCGGTGACACCTACTCCCAGGACACCGTCTGCTGGGATCCCGTCGCTCCCGGGCCAGTACTCCGGCCCGGCACAGGCATACCCGTCCGGTCCGCTGCCTTCTGGTCCACTGCCTTCTGGTCCGCTGCCTTCCGGACCCATGTCGTCGGGATCCATGTCGTCGGGATCCATGCCCTCCGGACCTTTTGCCGCGCCCGGACCCCTGTCGTCCTCGGTCCCGCAGTACACGCCCGGGCCGCTGCCCCAGTCGGCACCGATGATGTCGGCGGCATCGTCGCAGCCCGGTACCCAGCCGATGTCCGGTCCCCAGTATCTCGGCCAGTCCGGCGGTTTTCAGCAGAGCCCCTATGGGTACGGCACCGGTCCCGGTGAGCCGCCGAAACCACGGAAGTCGAAGACCGCGCTGTGGATATCGCTGGCGGCATTCGTGCTGGCGGTGGTCGTCGTGGCCGCGGTGCTGGTGATCAAACCCTGGGGTGGCGGCTCGGGTACCACCGAATCCACCACGCCGAGCATCACACTGGCCGACGAACCCACCGACTGCACCTACGACGACCAGGCCGTGGCCAACCGCACCGGCGACCTGAAGCAGGGGCAGATCAGCATTCCGGCGGCCTCCCTGCCGACGTCGACAGGCTGGCAGGGCATGCCCACGTTCCAGCCACCGTATTCGACCCGGTCCATCGCCGTCGGGGTATCGAGCCGACCTCAGGGGAACTGGATGGCCGGCATCACGATCGGCGAGATGAACCGGTTGGCGACGGGCAGCCCGGTGACCGTGGCACGGTCGGTGATCGGCTGCCTGCCCAAGAGCAACGGCTACGCCAATGTGGGACCGTCCACACCGGAAATCACCGAGGTCACCGAACGCGACTTCAACGGCGTGCCGGGAGCCATCGTGAAGGCGACCATCCGCACCTCCGGCGCGCCGGCGGGCATCACGGGCGACGATGTGATCGTGCTGATCGTGTCCACCTCGCCCAAGGTGTTCGCGGTCGCGACGGCGGCGATCGGCGATTCGCGGACCTACGCCGAGATCGAGTCGGCGATCAACGCGGTCAAGATCACGCCCACGACGCCCTCCTGATCCGAAATCCCTTCCCGGGGCACCACAATTACGATCACGCATACCTGGTTTGCCGAGGCAAGGGTTACGGGCATACCGTTTTCAAGCATGGCTTCGGTGGTTCAGCGCAAAGTGTGGTCGCAAGGTCGCGAGGGCCTGGTTTTCGCCCTCATCTCGGCGCTGAGCTTCGGGCTGTCCGGCGCGCTCGCCCGGCCGCTGCTGGACTCAGGCTGGAGCAGCGGCACCATCGTGACCATCAGGATCGGTGTCGGCGGCCTCGCGCTGGTTCCCCTGGCGCTGCATGACATGCGCGGTCGGTGGTCGCTGCTGCGCCGGTACGCGGTCACCATCGGGCTGTACGGACTGTTCGGTGTCGTCATCGCCCAGTTCTGCTTCTTCTCGGCGATCCAGACGATCCCTGTGGCCACGGGCATGCTGATCGAACACACCGCACCCGTTGTCGTGTTGCTGTGGCTGTGGATCGCCCACCGGCAACGGCCGAGTCCGCTGCTGGGCACGGGTGTGGTGCTGTGCGCGATCGGACTGCTGTTCGTCCTGGAGATCACCAGCGGCGGCGCCGGACTGGATGTGGCCGGGGTGCTGTGGGCCACGGCGGCGATGATCGGCGCCGTCGGCTACTTCTTCATCTCGGCGAAACCGCACGAGGATCTGCCGCCGTCGGTGTTGTCGGCGGCCGGAATGATCGCCGCGGCAGCGCTTCTGGGTGTCCTGGGGGCGGTGGGCCTGATGCCGTTCGATGTCGGCGACGGTACCGCCCACTTCACCGGGTTCTCAATCCCCGCCTGGCTCGCATTGCTGGGTCTGGCGCTGGTGACCGTGGCGCTGGCCTATCCGACCGGGATCATCGCCGCCCGCATCCTGGGTGCGCGCCTGGCCTCGCTCATCGCGCTCACCGAGGTGATCGCCGCGACGATCTGGGCGGCCGTGCTGCTCAGTGAGGTGCCGTCGGTGATCCAGCTGATCGGCGGTGTGCTGGTCATCGCGGGCGTGGTGTGCGCCAAGCTCGGCGAGCCGGTGACCGCCCCGGACACCGGCATGGTCGGCGGTGGCGTGGTCGTCGGGGCCCCGGACATCGTCGACACATGCTGCGAGGGCGACCGGCCCCGGGATGCGGGCACCGGGGCCGACGATCCCAGCTGCCGGTGACCTCAGGTGGCGGCGTCGCAGACCCGCGTGGCGACCAGTTCGGCGAGCGCCAGACTCGAAGTCAGGCCCGGTGATTCGATGCCGAACAGGTTGATCAGTCCGGGCACGCCGTGCTCGGCGGGGGTGGAGATCCGGAAGTCGGCGGCCGGGGATCCGGGTCCGCCGAGCTTGGGCCTGATCCCGGCATAGTCGGCGACCAGCTCGCGTCCGGCAACGGCGGGCCAGTACCGCTCGATCGCGGCGACGAATTCGCCGGCCCGGTCGCCGTCGACGGCATAGTCGAGATCATCGATCCACTGCACGTCCGGCCCGAAGCGGGCGTTGCCCTCGAGGTCCAGCGTCAGGTGCACCCCGAGACCGCCGTCGACGGGCAGCGGGTACACCAGCCGGGAGCACGGCGCGGGCCCGGTGGCGAGCCGGAAGTAGTTGCCCTTGGCGAGAAACCGTCCGGGGAGGGCGGCGGCGGGCAGGCCCGCGACCGCGCCTGCGACCTCCCAGGACCCCAGACCCGCGGCATTGATCAGCCAGTCGCAGGTCAACGACCCGACACCGGCGACGTCGATCTCCAGGCCGGCGGGCTGCACCCCGGCGCCTCGGCGACGGGCACCGGTGATCCGGCTGCGATAGGCGATCTCGGCACCCGACTCGCTCGCATCGATCAGCAGTGACCGCATCAACGCAGCGGCGTCGATGATGCCCGTCGACGGGGAGAGCAGTCCGGCCACCGCTGTGATCTCGGGTTCGAGTGCGTGCACCTCGTCCGCGTCGAGTTCGCGAAGGTCGGTGACGCCGTTGGTGACTGCCGCATCGGCGAGCACCGCCAGCCTTCCGCGTTGTTCGTCGGTGGTCGCCACGATGAGCTTGCCGATCGCATGATGCGGGACACCTCGATCGGCGCAGTAGCGGTACAGCAGTTGCCGTCCCCGCACACACAGCCGGGCCTTGAGGCTTCCCTCGGGGTAGTAGATCCCGGCGTGGATGACCTCGGAATTGCGGGAGCTGATCCCCGTGCCGAAGGTGTCGGCCGCCTCCAGGATCATCACCTCGCGACCGGCATGGGCCAGCGCCCGGGCGATGGCCAGGCCGACCACCCCGGCGCCCACGATCACACACTCGACC
>WBZQ01002377.1_pt1 | contig 12150 bp, 10 predicted proteins | sample 5204251 | NCBI WGS metagenome assembly WBZQ01 (sample SAMN12412402, study PRJNA552823) | activated sludge metagenome | isolation source: activated sludge from nitrification reactor of wastewater treatment plant... | place: USA: Virginia | collected 2017-09 | reverse complement strand
AATCATTCGTTAAATCCGTGTATTTTTGAATATGTCTATTTAGCCCGCCCTGATTCGGTTATCGATGGTATTTCCGTGTATGAGACGAGATTGAACATGGGGGAGTATCTTGCTGAAAAAATCAAGACATCGATGCGTCATCTCGATATCGATGTGGTGATTCCGATACCGGATTCAAGCCGTCCGAGTGCGCTGCAATTAGCTAATCAATTAGGTGTTAATTTCCGGGAAGGATTCGTGAAGAATCGCTATGTTGGTCGCACTTTTATTATGCCGGGGCAACAGCAACGCCGTAAATCGGTACGGCAAAAATTAAATGCAATGAGCATTGAATTTCGTGGCAAGAATGTAATGCTTGTCGACGATTCGATCGTGCGTGGCACTACGAGTCGGGAAATTGTTCAAATGGCCCGCGAGGCGGGAGCCAACAAAATTTATTTTGCTTCGGCAGCGCCGCCCGTCCGGTATCCGAATGTGTATGGCATAGATATGCCGACCAGACAGGAATTAATTGCCACTGACCGCGACAGCGAAGAGATTTGCCGCGAAATCGGTGCTGACGAACTGATATTTCAGGATCTGGAGTCACTCAAACAGGCGGTTTCGAAACTATCACCGAGCATCAAGGAATTTGAGACCTCCTGTTTTGATGGCCTGTATATCACCGGTGATGTCACATCGGAATATTTACACATGATTGAGCAGCAGCGCTTAACCAATTCTCCTTTGTCACGCGCTCGGTCAAATACACAGCTCGATTTAAGCTTGGTCGTTTAATCTGCGGCGCATTCAGGAGCCGACGCGGGGTTCATTATGTCGAAAATTAAGCCTGAGCATCAACGTCTTTTTTAGTCAGAACGATCTCACCATTTATTACAAGAGGTTATATAATCATGTCTGATCATTTGCGACCAGAAACACTCGCACTTCATACCGGTATTCATCGAAGTCAATTCAACGAGCATTCTGAAGCGATGTATCTGACGTCAAGTTTTGTTTTCGATAGTGCTGCCCAAGCTGCTGCACGTTTTGCCGGAAATGAACCGGGGAATATTTATTCCCGCTTCACAAATCCAACAGTAACTGCTTTTGAAGAGCGCTTGGCAGTACTCGAAAACGCCGAAACTTGCATTGCCACGTCTTCTGGCATGTCGGCAATCTTGGCCTGCGTGATGGGATTGCTATCAGCGGGCGATCATATTGTGGCGTCGCGCAGTCTTTTCGGCGCAACAGTCAACTTGTTTAACAATATATTGAAGAAATTCAATATTGATACCACATTTGTATCGGCTACGGATGCAGGTGCGTGGGAAGCTGCTGTAAAACCCAATACTAAGCTTTTCTTTTTGGAGACCCCGTCCAATCCGCTCACGGAGATTTCCGACATTACAGAATTGGCGCGTATTGCCAAAAAATCCAATTGCTGGCTGGTAGTTGATAATTGTTTTTGCACACCTATTCTGCAGAAACCACTCGAGCTCGGCGCCGATATCGTGATACATTCCGCCACCAAATACTTGGACGGGCAGGGCAGAGTATTGGGTGGTGCGGTGCTGGGTCATCGGGACTTATTGATGGAAGGTGGTATTTATGGTTTTTTGCGCACTGCAGGGCCTACATTGAGCGCATTCAATGCCTGGGTGATCCTGAAGGGATTGGAAACACTCAAAGTTCGTATGGAAACTCATGCGCAGAATGCCTTGCAAATGGCTCAGTGGCTTGAATCGCAAGCTAACGTGGCACGAGTTTTTTATCCTGGCTTGGCGTCTCACCCTCAGCATGAGTTGGCGAAGCGCCAACAGCAATCCGGAGGAGGCATTGTGACCTTCGAAGTCAAGGGAGGAAAAGATGCAGCGTGGCGCGTCATTGATTCGACGCGCTTGATTTCGATCACTGCGAATTTGGGTGACGCAAAAAGCACGTTGACCCATCCCGCCACCACAACCCATGCGCGTATCAGCCAGGAAGCTCGCGATGCGGCTGGGATCACCGATGGATTACTGCGGATTGCGGTTGGGTTGGAAGCGGTGCAGGATCTGCAAAACGACTTGGCGCGTGGATGGTCTTAAACCTGTTTGAGCAGCCGTAAGCAGAATTAGATCACTTCAGCCTTTTGAATGATCACGTCTTCAATAGGAACATTCTGATGACCGGCATGATCTCCTGTTTTAACTTTCTTGATCTTATCAACGACATCCTGACCTTCGATTACCTTACCGAAAACACAGTAACCATAACCTTGCGGTGTGGATGACTTGTAATTCAAGAAACCATTGCTGGTTACATTGATGAAAAACTGGGCTGTTGCCGAATGCACATCGGCAGTGCGAGCCATGGCAATGGTATAGGCTTCGTTCTTCAGTCCATTCGCAGCCTCATTCTGAATTGGGGCCTGCGTTTTTTTCTGTTTCATTCCAGGCTCGAATCCACCACCTTGAATCATGAAGTCGTCAATGACCCGATGGAATAACGTATTATCATAAAACCCGCTACTGACATAATTGAGAAAGTTGTTCACTGTTTCGGGTGCTTTCACACTATCGAGCTCAAGCGTGATAACACCATAGTTGGTTTGTAATCTAACCATATTTATCCTTGTGATGATTTGGAATTTTTAGAATTTAGGGGTGATCCGCCAGCTTGATCATGTTTTCAATGATCACAGGACTTTTGGGGACATCGGTCGCGAAAGGACCAGCCGACCCTGTGGGAAGAGACGCTATTTTTTGGATGACATCAATGCCGCTGATGACTTTGCCAAAAACGGTATAGCCATATCCGCTCTGAGTAGGCGCTTTATAGTTTAAAAATGCATTATTCGCGACATTGATGAAGAATTGAGCCGTAGCGGAGTGAGGGTCAGATGTCCGCGCCATCGCGATCGTGCCAATCTCATTTTTCAGATCGTTCGAGGCTTCGTTTTGAATAGGTGAACGGGTCGGTTTTTGTTTCAATGTAGTGTCGAAACCACCGCCCTGGATCATGAAGTTGGGAATGACGCGATGAAAAACCGTATTCGTATAAAACCCGTCTTCTACATAGCGCATAAAATTTTCGACAGTCTTCGGCGCTTTGTCAGGATAGAGTTCCAGAACTACGTTTCCCATATTGGTTTTCATCTCGACTTGAATGGTTTCGGCGACTACATTCAAAGCCGAGAAAAATAAAATTAAAAAGATAAAAAAACGGCAGAATTGCATTTAATTTTTTAGTCCTGTTGACGGTACGGCATGATAAAAGCTGAAGGGTTCGGTGACGGCGATATGGTATACTCGCTCGCACTATGTGCACGGTAAAAATCCAACCCCAAGCTGGGAAAACTTCAGGATTCTATCAAGAAGTTAAGTAGTTCCACAATGTTATCTGATCATCTTCCTGGTTATGCTTAAAATTTATAACTCAATCGCTCGAGAAAAACAAGATTTCGTCCCGTTAGTAACTGGTGAAGTAAAAATTTATGTCTGCGGCATGACGGTTTATGATTACTGCCATTTAGGACATGCGAGAGTTCTGGTCGTTTTTGATACCGTTGTTCGGTGGTTCAATGCAAATGGCTATGCAGTTCGTTATGTACGAAATGTTACCGATATCGACGACAAAATCATAAAACGTGCGCAAGAGAACAAGGAATCCATTGAAGACTTGACGAATCGATTTATCGAGGCGATGAATGAGGACTCCAAAGCGCTGGGTGTAACACAACCAACCAATGAACCTCGCGCAACCGAGTATGTGATCAATATGATCAGCATGATTAAAACGTTAGTTGAAAAGAAGCTCGCATATCCGGCCAAAAATGGTGATGTGTACTACTCTGTCCGGGATTTTCCCCGCTATGGAAAACTTTCAGGCAAATCACTGGAAGATTTGCGTGCCGGAGAGCGTGTAGTGATTGATGTCAATAAAAAGGATCCGCTTGACTTCGTGCTCTGGAAAGCGGCCAAGCCGGGGGAACCGTCATGGGATTCGCCCTGGGGAAAGGGACGTCCCGGCTGGCACATCGAGTGCTCTGCCATGAGCGAGCAATTACTTGGCATTCAATTTGATATTCATGGTGGCGGACAAGATCTGCAGTTTCCTCATCATGAAAATGAAATCGCGCAAAGCGAGGGAGTACATGACCATCCATTCGTAAATTATTGGATGCACAATGGTTTTGTGCGCGTGGATAATGAAAAGATGTCGAAGTCGTTGGGCAATTTTTTTACCGTACGAGAAATACTCAAACATTATCAGCCAGAAGTGGTGCGTTTCTTTATTTTGCGAGCGCATTACCGCAGTCCGTTAAATTATTCGGATCAGCACCTCAAGGATACCAAGCTGGCTCTCGATCGGCTGTATATTGCCCTCAAAGATGCCAATGCGCTCAATGGTAATGCTCCTATCAATTGGCATAATGTTTATGCGCAAAAATTCCAAGCTGCCATGAACGATGATTTCAATACCCCGGAAGCCATTGCAGTACTGTTCGAGCTCGCCAGTGACGTGAATAAATCGGGTTCGACGGAAAATGCGAACTTGTTGAGAGCGCTCGGAGGGTTGTTAGGTTTGCTCCAGCAGGATCCCTTGAGTTATTTGCAAACGCTATCTGATGTCAATGGATCTACTCAATGGACGAGTGATGAAATCGAGCGATTGATTCAGCAGCGAATTACTGCGCGCAAAGAAGGTCGGTATGCTGACGCCGATGCGATTCGCAAAAATTTTCTGCAGCAAGGAATTATTCTCGAAGATGGCCCTCAGGGAACTGTCTGGCGAAGGCAATAATTACTTAATCTCCGTTTCCAATCTTCCACAGATACAGGGTAGAGTTTGAGAAGTCATTCAATGGAATGCTTTTATAGGGCGTAATACCTGGAATAACGAACGTATTGCTGATAAGTAAACTGCCAGGACGCATTTCCCGGCAGGCTTTTTGCCACAGCGATTCCATCGGTACGGGTGACAGGTAGGCGTAGACAACATCATATTTCGAGAAGTCATGTTGCCAAAAATCTCCCCAGACGATCTTGTAATCGGAAACCGACCACATATTGCGTAGTTTGCTGATCAGGAAGGGCGCGGGAGCCGACTCGATACCGTAGAAACGACCATTTTTGTGAATGCCAGCTAAATTTTTCAATAAGCCGCCACAACCGCTTCCCAAATCGATGAAGGAAAAGTCCCGGTTCGTTGGAAGTGATGAGGCTAACGCGCTTGGAACGTGTTTACTTGATAGATAAAGCGGCACCTGCGTTTTATATGTTTTCCCATAGATCAGCCATAACCCCATAAAAATTATCAGGAACCAAAGCGGGGAGATGTCGAGCGCGAGCGTTGCGATGGAAAGTGGTAGGAATAGCAAGTGAATGGCCGCCCACCAATAAGGCATGCGTGCCGCAAAACTGAAAATACTTGCCAAGATTCCTTGCAGAACTCCCCATTCAAACAGGCTGAATGCCAGGAATGACTGAGAACTGATGAACGCCAGCACCATGAGCGTGGAAGCAATTTGAATCAATAGCGCAATCAGCGCTGGATTTTTGAATCGCAGCATATCAATTACTCCGAACGATCACTTAGGGGCCAATAGGTCAAGGTGTTTGCAATAATGCCTTGTCGGGTTCGTCCTGCACATCAAAATCGACCGATGGATGATCCATGGTCACGGCCTTTTCTGCTTTTTCATTCAGAACCACGATACTGATCCGGCGATTGATGGGATTCAGCGGATCGACCTTGTCGAATAACACTGCCGAGGATAAGCCGACGACCTTCAGCACCTTGTCGGTATCCATGCCGCCAGCGACGAGTTCGCGGCGCGAAGCATTGGCGCGGTCAGCGGAGAGTTCCCAGTTGCTGAATCCCTTGTCTCCAGAGGGAAACGGCTTGGCATCGGTGTGTCCGGAGAGGCTGATTTTATTGCTCACGTCATTGAGCATTTTGCCGATTTCGCGCAGGATGGTTTTCGTATACGATTGCAGTTCAGCTTTCCCCAATGCAAACATCGGTCGATTCTGCTCATCGACGACTTGAATTCTCAATCCTTCGGTAGTGATATCCAGTAATAATTGGTTTTCAAATTTTTTTAATGACGGATTTGCCTCGATTGCTTGCTCGATTTTCTTCTTCAATCCTTCCAGTTTAATTCGCTCGGCGCGTTCTCTTAAAATTTGCTTGGTTTTGTCGTCAATCTTGAGTTCTTCGATATCTGCCTTTTTTTCCTGTCCGTCTTGACGTGAGATATCCGTACCGCCACCTTTGATAATGCTGATAGCATCTCCGCTTCCGGACCCGCCTGACAAGGCTACTTTCAATGGCGTTTTGAAATATTCGGAGATCCCCTTCAGCTGGGCCTTGGTTGTTGACCCAAGCAGCCACATGAGCAAAAAGAACGCCATCATGGCAGTCACGAAGTCAGCATAGGCGATCTTCCATGCACCACCATGGTGCCCTCCGGCTACTTTTTTGATCCGCTTGATAACTATAGGGCGCTGAGAAAGATCATCAGCCATGTCTGACCTCACACATTAGATTGAACGGTTGCATTGATTATTTTGATTTACTTTGCTTGACGTGTTCTTCCAGTTCCATGAATGATGGTCTTTCCGTGGAGAACAACACTTTCCGACCAAATTCGACGGCGAGAACCGGTGAGTAGCCATTCAAATTGGCCAACAAGGTAATTTTGATACATTCATACAATTTGCTGGATTCATGAAGATTGTGTTCAAGCTTGCCGGCAATCGGACCAACGAATCCGTAGGCTAGCAAAATTCCCAGGAAGGTGCCGACCAGGGCGGCTGCAATCAGAATGCCGAGCTCCGCTGGCGGTAGATGAACGGACTCCATCGTATGTACCACCCCCATTACCGCCGCAACAATACCAAAAGCAGGCAACCCATCCCCCAATTTCGCGATCACATGAATCGGCACTTCGCCTTCTTGATGGTGGGTTTCGAGTTCACTATCCATGAGGCTTTCGATTTCAAGCGAATTCAGATTGCCGCCCACCATGAGCCGCAAATAATCGGTAATGAATTCGGTGATATGGTGATCCGCCAAAATATCCGGATACTTGGAAAAAATGGCGCTGTTTGCGGGATCATCTACATCAGACTCGATGGACATTAATCCTTCCTTACGAATTTTACCCAGAACTTCATAAAGTAGCGTCATGACGTTCATGTACAATGCCTTGGTATATTTGGAAGCTTTAAAAACCGTCGGCAAAGCTTTCATGGTTGCTTTAAGCGCTTTGCTTGAGTTACCCACAAAAAATGCCCCAATTGCGGCACCGCCAATCATCAGGAGCTCGACAGGCTGCCATAATGAAGCGATATGCCCCCCTGCTAACGCAAAACCACCAAAAACTGAAATAATAATAATAATGTAACCGACAATAACGAGCATCGTGCTGACTCCCAGGAATGAAATGATTAACCATTGATGGCAGATTGTGGATGAGAAGGTAGCATATTGCCGTCCCATTCATTTTGAGAGATACGATGCGTTTTCCCGGTATTTTTGGTTATTTTATACCCGTGATATTTTCTGGCAGATAATCATCATCGTAAAGAGATCTTCTTCATAAAAAGAATTGCAGATTGCTTGATGATGTGAACGAATGAGTGTGGTTTTTTCTCCGACGCGGTGAAACTTATAAAAAACTCCCAGCCCTCCCTGGGTAGATTGACCTGCGATTCAGAATACTTATTCACGCGGCAGAACTGGATTTTTCAGGAGTCTGGCAAGAAGGCATGTCAGATATGATGTCGGTGAGAAGGGGATAAACAAAAAGCAGCACACTGTTCAGCGTACTGCTTTTCATGGTTACAATGGAATTCTTAAGTACGGAATAGGATCAGGTTGACGTAATAGGTAATCGGCGCTCTGTAATGCGAACGATGAACTAGCGCATGTGAGCTTCAACAAAGGTTGTTTCACGATTGAAGTCATCCCAGATGAATGCAGGTTTGACAAACGGTGTCGTCGGTATCAAAAAAGTGGCAATATCGAATGCACCACTCAGGGAACGCCCGACTGTATTGACGATACCAGTAAGAAAACCAATGGTCATTCCTTGTACGATACCGTCTCTTCTGCTGATGATGGTGACCGTTTTGGGTATTTCTCCAACGCCGGTTACGGCGTTGGCAAGCCCATTGCCCAGTTTTTCAACAACCTTGTCAGGATACTGGCTAGCTACAGCCGTGCCGGATATTGTCAGCGCCATCAGTAAGAGAACAAACAATACTTGAAGTTTTTTTTTCATAGTCAATCCTAAGATAATTAATGAGAGAAGGTGATTTTACCCAACTCTCAATAGTTTTTCAGAGCTTCCCTAATTTCTTATTCGTTCTGATTGACCGCCTGTTTTAGAATGCTGGTTATTCTTTCCACTTCACGCTCGATTTGGTTTTCGGGATAATTCTGGTTCTGCAGCTCATTTCTGATTCGATATGCAAATTCCAGAATCAATAAATCCATCGTATTTTGATCGCCACGCTGAGCTGCTTCCTGATATTCAAGCTGAAACCGTTTTAACGCCGTTGTCATGATCTCGTTATTGAGATTCAGGCGGGATATGGTCGACTCCAGTTCATATTTTAAATTGCTGGATAGCAGTGACTGGTTTGCTTGAGAATCAGGTTCGGGTTGATAAGAGATGTATTTGGGGATTAACACGGATATCATAATCAATGCCACACCAGAACCTACCATAGTTCCTACAAACTTCCAGAGTTTGTATTCTTTGCCGCGTAGCTTGATGATATTGATTCGTCGTATGCCCATTCTGGCTTGAACAGCTATTCCTACAAAAAACAGAGTGGCGCCTAGAGTCATAATAATCGGTACAATCGGATGCACAGTTTTCTCCTATATTCTTTTTAAAGTCGAATCGCAGTTGGTGTTGAAAATCCACCGGTGAGTTTCTTAAGGAAAGCTCTGGAAAATAATTGTCTTGCTCTGCCAGGTTTCGCCTTGCCTGATCATTGCATGCTGTCATTTCAAGACTTTCCTCACGGTTTGTAACTGATCGATACGTTGAAATTCGAATGATCGCTCTATTCACATGATACTGAGTTATTTCCCATTTGATAAGGTGGTTAATGAAGTTGGAAGAATCTGAGTGATGAGTGATTAATTACCACTGCCAAAGTTGGGTAGAAAGAAGGTATCATATGCGTTCAAAATTTAATCATTATATTAATCATTAGGAGAAAATAAGAATGTCGCAAAAACACCCGGTTATCGCCGTTACCGGATCTTCAGGCGCAGGTACTTCAACGGTAAAGAACAGTTTTGAACATATTTTCCGTCGTCAGAAACTGAAAGCAGCCATCGTGGAAGGCGACAGCTTCCATCGTTATGACCGGGATGCCATGAAACAAGCCGTGGCTGAATCTGAAAAAGACGGCGGACGTCCAATCAGCCATTTTGGCCCAGAAGCGAATGAATTTGAAAAGCTTGAAGCGTTATTCAAAGAGTATGGTGAGAGCGGCAGCGGCAAGACACGCTTGTATTTGCATAATGATGAGGAAGCAAAGCCGTGGCAGCAAAAAGCCGGAACATTTACGCCGTGGTCGGCAATACCTGCTGGTTCTGATTTGTTGTTTTATGAAGGGCTGCATGGCGGCGCGAAAAGTGAAACTGCCGATGTTGCACGGTATGTCGATTTGCTGGTGGGTGTCGTGCCAATCGTGAATCTAGAATGGATTCAGAAAATTTTTCGCGATACGAATGCGAGAGGATATTCAGCCGAAGCTGTAACTCATACCATATTGCGACGCATGCATGATTATGTACATTTCATTACGCCGCAGTTTTCTCGCACACACATCAATTTTCAACGAGTTCCTACGGTCGACACTTCTAATCCTTTTATTGCACGTGAAATCCCAACATTAGATGAAAGCTTCGTAGTCATCCGTTTCAGAAATCCGGAAATGGCAGACTTTCCTTTTCTGTTGAACATGATTCATGATTCGTTCATGTCACGTCCGAATTCGATCGTCGTTCCAGGCGGTAAAATGGGCATGGCCATTGAACTTATTCTGACACCGTTGATTCTTGATATTGTCGCCAAAAGCAAGGCTTCTTAATTTCCATCGACGCTTGGTTAATTCATGAATCGCGATGATCAGTATCTACTGATTGATCGGATTCTGGATTAATCAAGGCGTAGTTTTTTTATCCATGAATGGGTTTCTTCATGGTTAATCCCTTCAGTCCATCGGTGATGACATGACTTCACTGCTCTCCGATCTCAATCCACAACAACTGGAAGCGATCACGGCGCCTCATCAATCAATATTGATACTGGCCGGTGCCGGCAGCGGTAAAACACGCGTCCTTACAACCCGTATTGCTTACCTGATCCAATCAGGCTTGGCAAGTCCGAATAGCATTCTGGCGGTGACTTTTACTAATAAAGCCGCCAAGGAAATGTTGACGCGGATTTCAGCCATGTTGCCCATTAATCCTCGAGGCATGTGGATAGGGACCTTTCATGGTTTATGTCACCGCATGCTCCGCGCGCATTATCAAGACGCTGGATTACCATCAACATTTCAAATCCTCGATTCTGCTGATCAATTGGCTATGATCAAGCGCATTCTTAAGGACTTGTTGGTTGATGAAAAGAAATTTTCGCCCCGCCAGGTGCAATGGTTCATTAATAATGCCAAGGAAACGGGGTTACGCTCTGCCTATGTCACTATCGACGATGCGTTTTCACGCCGTATGCTCGAGTTTTATCAAGTATACGAACAGCAATGCCAAAAGGAAGGTGCAGTGGACTTTGCTGAATTAATGTTACGAAGTTACGAATTGCTGAGCCGAAATGAGGTTCTCCGCCATCATTATCAGCAACGCTTCCAGTATATTCTCGTCGATGAATTTCAGGATACCAATACATTGCAATATGGGTGGCTGAAGCTATTAGCTGGCGTGGGAACGGCTCAGGCCGCGGCGGTGTGTGTGGTCGGGGATGACGATCAGAGTATTTATGCATTCCGTGGAGCGTATAGTGGCAACATGCGAGATTTTGAGCGTGATTTTGACATTACTAATATCATCAAGCTGGAGCAAAATTACCGCTCGCATGGCAATATCCTCGATGCCGCTAATGCCTTGATCGAAAATAATTGTGATCGATTAGGTAAGAATTTATGGACTGCTGAGGGAAAAGGCGAGCCTTTACGAATTTATAATGCCCCGAATGATTTCGATGAAGCTGCGTTTATCGTGGAAGAGGTCAAAGCTCTGCATGCAGAAGGAGTGGACTTGTCAGACATGGCATTACTCTATCGTTCCAATGCGCAATCGCGCGTGCTCGAACATAGCTTATTCAATGCCGCTATATCGTATCGGGTCTATGGCGGGATGCGTTTCTTCGATCGTCAGGAAATCAAGCACGCATTGGCTTATCTGCGCCTGATCGCCAATCCCAACGATGATAGCGCGTTATTGCGGGTGATCAATTTTCCAGCTCGCGGCATAGGTTCACGGAGTGTGGAGCAGTTGCTGGATAATGCCAAAATACAGGGCAGTAGCCTATGGGAAGCGGCCGTCAAAAAATGTGGAGGCGAAGAAGCTGCTTTGCATGCATCCACCGAATTCTCCAAGGGAATTGCCAAATTTGTTCATTTAATCCTGCTGATGCGGCAGAGCTGTAATACCTTGCCACTGCCGCAGATTGTCGATTATATGCTGACTCAGAGTGAGTTATTGGCGCATTATTCCAAAGAGCGTGAAAGCGCCGAACGATTGGAAAACTTGAATGAACTGATCAATGCTGCGACCAGTTTCGTACATGAAGCGGAAAATGATAGCTTGACCGAATTTCTGGCCCATGCTTCTTTGGAAGCTGGCGAGCATCAGGCAGGCACCGGTCAGGATGCATTGCAGTTAATGACGGTTCATGCTGCGAAGGGGTTGGAGTTCCATAGTGTTTTTCTAAGTGGTTTAGAAGAAGGATTATTTCCACATGAAAATAGTTTAAATGAAGTCAATGGAATTGCCGAGGAAAGACGGCTGATGTATGTAGCGATGACCCGCGCTCGTCGGCGGTTATACTTAAGTTTTGCGCAAAGCCGGATGTTGCATGGTCAAACTCGCTATCACATCGCCTCGCGCTTTATTGATGAGATTCCTGCAAGTTGCATG
>WBZQ01002374.1_pt1 | contig 12162 bp, 4 predicted proteins | sample 5204251 | NCBI WGS metagenome assembly WBZQ01 (sample SAMN12412402, study PRJNA552823) | activated sludge metagenome | isolation source: activated sludge from nitrification reactor of wastewater treatment plant... | place: USA: Virginia | collected 2017-09 | reverse complement strand
TACTGAGGAATTGGTGATGCGTTCCGTTCCGCGCCACAAAATATCTTTCCTGTGTTGCCGGGTTTTACGTGGGATTTGCGCTTACATCAGTGACGGTCATTGACGCACAACAACAGGTTGGTGCGCGGTTTTATGTAACAAGAATTTCCAAGTTTGTTCTCAGCCACTGTAAGGGGATACCGCCATGCAGACACAACCAAAGCCAAAACGTGGGAACGCGACGCGGTCGAGCCAGCCGATGTCGCGGATGTTGGCGCTGATTCTGGTTGCCCTGGCACTCGGTGCGGGAGCGGTCGGTTGGCATTTTGCCAGCACCGCTTCCGCGCAGGAGGCCCAAAAGCCACAGCTCAGCCAAACGGCTTTGCGCCAGATTGCCGCCTTGATGCAAGAGAAAGAGGGGCGTTCACCCGCCCAGCAAAAGATTGATTCGCAACTGCTTTACAAATTGAAGCAAAAACGTGGCGAAGACATCGCGCCGGGGTTGCCACGCCTGGCCGTGAATGTGCCCGAAGATGCGGCGGGTAAAGTTCTGGTGGACATTCGTGCCCGGGTGACGCCAGAACTGCTCGCCGCCATTCGTCAGCTTGACGGGCAAGTTGTTTACGCCTTCGAAGCGTTTAATACGATTCGCGCGCGCGTGCCGCTTACGCGGCTCGAAGCGATTGCCGAAGCCAACGAAGTCAAATTCATTCAGCGTGCGCGCGAGCCATACACCAGCCGCGTTGACGCTGTGCAGACCTCCCCCCAACAAACTGTTGTCGCGCCGGTCAACCGCGCGACTCGCGTTGCAAACATACGCGAACAATTGACGCGCGCGTTGCCCGCGCTGGCAACAGCCAAAGCCAAACGACGCCTGCCGCTGACGGGCGCAATCAACACTCAGGGCGATACCGCGCATCGCGCCGATCAGGTGCGTGCACTGGGAATCAACGGCGCAGGCATTCGCGTCGGCGTGTTGTCTGATGGTGTGAATGCCCTGGCGGCGCAACAGATGGCGGGTGAATTGCCCGCGACCGTGACCGTCGTGCCCGGTCAGGCCGGCAACGGCGACGAAGGCACGGCGATGCTCGAAATCATCCACGACCTGGCCCCCGGCGCTGATTTGTTTTTTGCGCGCGGCGGCGGCGGCCCGGCGAACATGGCCAACAACATCACAACGTTGGCCGGTGCGCCGTATAACTGCGACATCATCGTGGATGACATTTTCTATACCAATGTCGGTGTGTTTCAGGATGACGTCATTGCCCAGGCGGTAAACACCGTCGCCGCTGCGGGCGTGCTGTATTTCACTTCGGCGGGCAATGCGGGCAATCTCAACGATACGACGTCTGGCGTGTGGGAAGGCGATTTCGTTGATGGCGGTACGTTGGCGCTGGTGCCGGGCGGACGCGTGCACGATTTCGGCGGCGGCGTGACGAATAACCGTCTGACGGGGATCGGCGGTGGCAGCACCAGCCGGTTGCCGGTTTCGTTGAAATGGTCCGACCCGTTGGGAGGGGCAAACAACGATTACGACCTGTTCATTCTGAATGCGGGGATGACGGCGGTGTTGGCAATGTCTACCAACACGCAAAACGGCAGTCAGGACCCGTTGGAAGAAATAGACAACGCTGATCCGCCTGCTGCGCCGACGTTCAACGTGGGCGACCGCGTCGTGATTTTGCGCCGGACAGGTGCGGCAACGCGTGCGTTACACCTGAACACCAATCGCGGCCAATTGACGGTCGGCACGGACGGGCAGATTTTTGGTCACAAAGGCACGCCGAGCGCCGTCAGCGTCGCGGCTGTGTTCAGAGTCGGCGGCGGCAATCGCTTTACCGGCGGCGCCGCGAATCCGGTCGAAACATACAGTTCGGATGGCCCGCGTCGCATGTTTTATGACGCCGCAGGCAACGCGCTGACGGCGGGCAATGTGCTTTTTGGCTCGAACGGTGGCGCGGTACGCCAAAAGCCGGACATCGCGGCGGCGGATTGCGTCAGCACGGCTGCGCCGGGATTCGCCAATTTCTGCGGCACGTCTGCTGCTGCGCCGCACGCGGCGGCGATTGCGGCGCTGGTCTGGTCAACCAATACCGGACTGACTTCCGCGCAAGTTCGCGCGGCGCTGACTGCGACCGCGCTCGACATCGAAGGCCCCGGATTCGACCGTGATTCGGGTTTTGGAATTGCGATGGCGTTAAATGCCATCGGCGCGGTTTCGGCGGCGGATTTGAGCATTACCAAAACAGATTCACCTGATCCGGTCATCGCGGGCACAAACCTGACCTACACGATCAACGTCAGCAACAGCGGCGCTGGGCCGGCGACGTTTGCCCGGATGAATGATCCGTTGCCTGTGGGCACGACCTTTCAATCGCTGACAGCGCCTGCGGATTGGACGTGCTCCGCGCCCGGAGTCGGTGCCAATGGCCCGGTCAATTGTCGCAAAGACTCCATGGCCAACGGTGAAACCGCCAGCTTCACGATCGTGGTGCGCGTCGGAGCCGCCGTGCCGGATGGCACCGTGCTCAACAACACGGCGACGATTTCGGCGACGTCTTCTGATCCGAACAACGGGAACAATTCGGCGACGGCAACCACCAACGTGATTGCGCGCGCTGACCTGGAATTGCTGAGCAAGGTTGATACGCCTGATCCGGTGGTGACGAATAATCCGCTGACCTACACGATCACTTAGCGCAACAACGGCCCCAGCAATGCGGTCAACGTCACCTTGAGCGATCCGCTGCCGGTTGGCGCGCTGTTCAATTCCTGCGCGGCAGACAGCGGCGGTGTTTGTGGCGGGAGCGGGCAAAATCGCACCGTCACGTATGTTTCGCTGGCGGTGGGCGCGACAGCCACCGTGACATTCAACACCACGGCGAATTGCATTCTGGCGAATGGCGCTGTGATCAATAACGTGGTGACGATTTCGGCGACGACCAGCGATCCGAATCCGGCGAACAACTCTGCGGCGGCAGCGACCGTGGCGCAAAATCCGCCACCCGTGATCACCTGTCCGCCTGACCAGGATGTGATTGCCGCCACACCCGGCAGCACAACCGCAATCGTGACATTTCCCAATCCTGTAGTGGTGGATAACTGTCCCGGCGCAACGGTTGTTTGTACGCCCGCTTCCGGTTCGGCGTTTTCGTTGGGAACGACGACAGTCAATTGCACGGCAACGGATTCGGGCGGCGCGACAGCCTCGTGCAGCTTCAACGTCACGGTGTGGGATGTTTGCATCAAGGACGATGTGAGCAAGGATTATCTGCTCTTCAATTCGTTCACGGGCGATTACAAATTCGTTCGTTGTTTGACCGACACCTTTGTGCTGGTGGGGCAGGGAATTGTGACGCGCCAGGGTTGCGTGACGACCTTGCACGACGGTGCGCGTGTGACTGCTTCCTATGACCGCTGCGTCATCGCGCCCAAAAACACCGGTGGCGCACGGATCAAACGGCAACAACCCGATACGACGTTTGTGCTGAAAGATCGAAACATTCTCAACAACTCGCCAACGTGTCCCTGAGCAGGGATTGATCAGGAGAGTTCGTTCAAGTTTGCGAAAGGCAGGAAAACATTGCCGCGGCTGGGCAAACGGGGGCACGGCCGTAAAAGGGGGCAAGAGCGCATCACCTGCCTTTCGCAAAATCTCTTTTTTGCTTCAATGTGACAACACACGTCATTCCGCACGAAGCGCAATCATCGGATCAACCTTGGCAGCGCGCCGTGCTGGAATGACGCAAGCAAGCCCTCCAACAATTGCCAGCAACAACGCCACGCTCAGAAAGGTCAGTGGATCAGTCGCCTTCACGCCATAAAGCTGATTAGCCAGCAGATGACTGAGCACGAAGGCGATGATCAGGCCAAAGATCAGGCCCACGCAAACGACCTTCATTCCTTCACCAACCACCAGGCGCAACACATCGCGCGTTTCAGCGCCAAGCGCCATGCGCAATCCCATCTCCTGAGTGCGGCGGCTGACTGAATAACTCATCACGCCGTACAACCCTGCTGCGGCCAGTATGACCGCCAGCGCGGCGAAAAGGCCCAACAGCCAGGCGGCCAGACGCGACCGCCAAAGCGTGGTGCTGATCACTTCCTCCATCGTGTTCACCTCAAGCACGGGCAAGTCGCGGTCAAGCTTGGCGATTTCTTCGCGCACCACATTGGCCAGCGCGACCGGGTCGGCCTGGGTGCGGATCAGAATGCGACCGGCAGAAGAGGGCGATTGCGCCATGGGCCAGTAAATCTCCGGGTAAGGCGGTTTGTCATACGCGTTCGTTTTGATGTCGGCCACTACGCCGACGATCTCCATTTTCGGAAACCAGCTTGTGTAATCTACCGTGAAGCGCTGCCCGACAGGATTTTCGTTGGGCCAATACTTGCGCGCCGTTGTGTCACTGATCAGCGCGACCATGGGTTTGTCGGCGGTGTCTCGTTCGTCAATAAACCGCCCGGCGAGCAGACGCAGGTTGAGCGTGCGCGCATAACCGGGCGTGATGCGGTTGATAGCCACGCTGCCGTGATGGTAAACGCCGGTTTTTTGACTGAGAGCCGCGCCGCTTTCCTGGTTGCCGGGGGGCGGCGCCGGGCGGCCTTCGATGCTGATACCCCAGGGATTGGGCGCGTGTTTGACGGGAAGTTTGGCGGCAACAGCAGCAGCGGCGACTCCTGGCAAGGCCGAAAGCCGCCGTTCAAGCTCGGTGAATAGTTGCGCGCGCAATGTGTTTGGACCGCTCGTTTCATATTTGCCGTAACGATAGTCGGGCACACGAACTTCCATCGTGAGCAACCGCTCTGTCGCAAACCCGGGGTCTGTGTTTTGCAACCACACGAAGCTTTGCACCAGCAACCCTGCGCCTACCAGCAACACCAGCGAGAGCGCCACTTCGCCCGCGACCAGCAGGTTTCCCAGTTGTCTGCGCCGTTTGCTGGTGGCGTTGTTGCGTCCGCTTTCTTTCAACGCGTGATTCAAATCGGCGCGCGCCGCGCGCAATGCCGGCGCCAATCCGAACAGCACTCCGGTAAACAACGACGCGCCCGCCGTAAACACGAACGCCCGCCAATCCAGTCGCACTTCATGCAAGCGCGGCACGTTGGCGGCAGCCGGAACCAGCGCCAGCAAGGCGCGCACGCCGACAGACGCCAAGAACAAACCGAGCAGGCCGCCTGTGCCCGCAAGCAACAAACTTTCAGTGAGCAATTGCCGGATGAGACGCACGCCGCTGGCTCCGAGCGCGGCTCGCACGGCAAATTCGCGTTCCCGTTCAGTTGCCCGCACCAGCAACAGGTTCGCAACATTGACGCAGGCAATGAGCAGGACCAGCGCCACCGCGCACAGCAGCAGGTAAAACAACCGCCCCAGGCTGCCGATAATCTCCGCATCCGCCGGAACCAGCACCACGCCCATGTTCTGATAGTGTTCCGGATAACTCTGTTCCATTTGCCCGGCCAGCAAATCCATCTCGGATTGCGCCGCTTCCAGTGAAACGCCCGGTCGCAACCGTGCAAAGACCGTCCAGCCCCAGGCCGTGCGGTTGGTTTTGTCGGCTGCGGTAAACGCGTACGGTGTCCACACTTGCGGCGTTTCGATCCGGGTTGGGTAAAAGCCCGCAGGCATCACGCCGATAACCGTATGGGCGACATTGTCGAGCATTATCGTGCGCCCGATCAGGTTGCGCTCAGCGCCATAACGGTTGCGCCACAACGCGTCGCTCAACACAACGACCGGCGGCGCGTCTGGACGGTAATCCCTTTCGGAAAAGGTTCGCCCGATTTGCGCGTTTACTCCGAGCGTCTCAAAAAAACGATCCGCGACGCGATTGCCCCAGACCAACTCTGCCCGTTCACCGCCCGTCAACATCATGGTTGCCCAACGATAGCCGCTTACGTGCTCATAGCTGCGGCTGTGTTCGCGCCAGTCGTGAAGCGTGCCGGGCCGCACGGCGATGAAATTGGAATCCTGCCCGCGCTGATACCGCGCGCCGCGTTGGTTGTGTTCCCACAGATGCACCAGGCGATCCGGCTCTTTGAAGGGCAACGGCTTGAGGATGACGGCGCTCGTGACGCTGAAGATCGCAGCGTTCGCGCCAATTCCGAGCGCGAGCGTCAGCACGACGATAAAGGTGAAGCCGGGCTTTTTGCGAAAGGTGCGAGCGCCAAAGCGCAGGTCTTGCCAAAGAATGCTCATAGGTAATTTGTGGTTGATGGTCTGTGTGGCAACAGAAACGATAAGAAGATGAGCCTGGTTGGCGTTATTGGTCGCCGGGAATTCAATGAATGGCGTGATTGGGTTGGTCAATGGTAGCTGGCTGCGGGCGTGTGGTGTTTGTGGCGATTGACCTAATGAATGCGCGCGGAAATCGCTGGGCAATGGCGCTTTTTTTCGCTCGTCAGGCGCTTGCCAGTCATGTGACTTATATAACCAGTCAACCTGAATTTTGAGACAATTCGTAAAAAAACTATCGCTGCCCTCACCTGCTCCTGATAAACATCGCCTTTCTAAACAGCGTGAATAACAAGCTGCGGCAGAGCTTGCTCTGCGGCCATGGGCGCGCTTTTTTTGATCTACCCCCTACCAAGGAGTATTTACCGTGACGTTTCGACTGATTGCCAGTGACAGGCTGCAACAAAAACGACGCCTTCCTCTATTGTTATTGTTATTGTCTGTGATGCTCTGTTTGTTGTTGCTCGCGCTTCTGGCAGGCGCCCAGGCGCAATCCGCGACTGCGACCCTGACGGGGATTGTGGTGGATGAGCGCGGTGCGGTTGTCGTTGGCGCAACGATCAAACTGAATAACCCATCCACACAAAGACAGCGCCAGACGGTGTCTGGCAATGACGGAGAATTCATCCTGACGCAACTTCCGCCCAGCGTGTATGAAATTTCGGTCAAGGCCGCCAATTTTGCCGAAGCGAAGGTTTCGGAATTGGTGCTCAACGTCGGGGAACAGCGCGCGCTGCGAGTTCAACTAAAAGTCGCGCAGGTGGGCGAGAGCGTGACGGTTGCCGATGGCGTTTCGCTGATTGACGAATCGCCCACCGTCGCAACCGTGGTGGATCGGCAGTTTGTCGCCAATCAACCGCTGAACGGGCGCAGCTTTCAATCCCTGATCACGTTGTCGCCCGGCGTCGTGCTGGCCAAAACGAATGTGACGACGGCGGGGCAGTTCAACGTCAACGGACAGCGGGCCAATGCCAATTACTTCACCGTGGATGGCGTGAGCGCGAACTTTGCCACGACGGGCGCGGGCACGCTTTACGAATCGAGCGGCGGCGCATTGCCTGCGTTTTCCATCCAAGGCGGAACCAATTCGCTGGCGTCGGTGGATGCCGTGCAGGAATTTGCCATTCAAACTTCCACGTATGCGCCTGAATTTGGGCGGCAACCGGGTGCGCAGGTTTCCATCGTTACGCGCTCTGGCACAAACGATTTTCACGGCAATGTGTTCAATTACCTGCGCAACGATGTGTTCGACGCCAATGACTATTTCGCCAATCGCAATCGGTTGCGCAAACCGCCGCTCAGGCAAAACGATTTCGGATTCACGTTAGGCGGGCCGTTGCTCTTGCCGCGTTTGAGGCAAGGGGGACAAGCGCTATATCAAGGACGCGACCGCAGCTTTTTCTTTGTTTCTTACGAAGGTTTGCGGTTGCGCCAGCCGTTTGTGTCTGATCCGATTCCGGTGCCGTCGGTGTCGGCGCGACAAGGAGCCACAGGGCTCATCCGTGATTTGCTCAACGCGTATCCCTTGCCGAACGGTGCGCCGCTGGCGACAGACCCGAATACGGCGACTTTTATCGGCAGTTGGTCTAATCCTTCCACGCTCAATGCGACAAGCGTCCGCCTCGATCAGGTCATCAACAGCAAATTGACGTTGTTTGGTCGTTACAATCACGCGCCTTCGACAGCCAAGGTGCGCGCCAATTTCAGCACGCCCAATACGGTGGAAAACGGCACGGCGAAAACACAGACCCTGACGCTTGGCTCTGCCATGACGTTTTCAGCGCGCACGAGCAATGACCTGCGCTTCAATTACAGCCGCTCGCGAGCGGGCACCAGATATGAGCTGGATACTTTTGGCGGAGCGGTGTTGCCGTCGACATCGTCGTTGTATCCGCCATTTGCTTCGCCAGAAAACGATCTCAGTTATGTGCAAATCGGTCCGGCGACTGCCGCGCTGACAGATGGACTGAATTCGGCAAACCAGCAACGGCAGTTCAATCTGGTGGACACATTATCCTGGACGGCGGGCGGCCACGCCCTGAAATTTGGCCTGGATTATCGGCGACTGGCGCCGATCAATCGCGGCGCGATCTATCGCCGGTTTTTGTTTTACACAACGGTGGCACGAGTGCTTTCGGGCAATGTGCCGACATTTTCGGCGACTTCCACTGACGTGACGCTTGAGCCGCTCTATCACAACTTTTCCGCGTTTGCGCAAGACACCTGGAAAGCCACGCGCCGTCTGACGCTGACGTATGGCTTGCGTTATGAAGTGAACCCCGCGCCGACCGAACGCAACGGCAAGCTGCCGGCAACGGTCACCGGTCTGGAAAATCCGGCCACGCTGACGCTTGCGCCAGCCAATACACGTTTTTACGAAACGACGTTTAAGAATTTCGCGCCACGCGTTGGCGTCGCGTATCAGCTTCTGCCGAAATACGGGACGGTGCTGCGCGGCGGGTTTGGCGTGTTTTACGATTTGGGCACGGCTTTTACGGGAAGCGCCTTTTTCAACAGCATCTTTCCGTATGGGCGTTCCGCGCGCGGAACGAACGTGCCGCTGAATTCGGCGCTGGTCGTTTCGCAGCCTCCAGCGGTCAATACCAATCCGCCATACCCGGCTATCTTTGCCTATGCGCCTGATTACGATCTGCCGTACACGTTGCAATACAACGTGGCGGTTGAACAGGCGCTCGGCGCCAGCAACAGTCTGTCGCTCAGCTATGTGGGCGCCAATGGCCGCCGTTTGGGGCGTGTCGAACGTTTGCGCAATCCCAACACAAATTTCACGCTGGTCAGCGTCGTGCGCGATCAAGCCGAATCTGATTACCACGCATTGCAAGCGCAATTTCAGCGACGGTTCGCACGCGGGTTGCAAACCCTGGTGTCGTACACCTGGGCGAAATCGCTCGACACCGTGTCGGATGAATCCATCACCAACTATCAGGCTCCGCTGAGCAGCCTGAACCCGCAACTGGATCGCGGCCCATCGAGTTTTGATGTGCGCCACAGCTTGAGCGCGGCAATCAGTTACGACATCCCCGCGCCATTTGCGACGGGGGTTGGCAAGGCCGTTCTGGGAGGCTTTGGCATTGATTCCATCGTGGCGGCCCGTTCGGCGACGCCGGTCAACGTGCTGACCGGCACCGATCCGTTCGGTTTTGGTTTCACGACGGTCACACGGCCTGATCTGGTGTCAGGACAACCACTTTATCAGGATGATCCGCTGGTGGCGGGCGGACGCCGGTTTAATCGCGCAGCGTTTGTACTGCCGCCCGCCGGAAGACAGGGAACTTTGGGACGCAATGTCTTGCGCGGGTTCCCGCTGGCGCAATGGGATATTTCGCTGCGCCGTCAGTTCAGGCTGACGGAACGTTTCAGCCTGCAAGTGCGGGCTGATGCTTTCAACGTGCTGAATCACGCAAATTTCGCCGATCCCACCGGATTGCTCAACAACGCGAACTTTGGCGTTTCCACGCAAATGCTGGGGCGCAGTCTGGGCGGATTGAATGCGCTCTACCAGGTGGGCGGGCCGCGCTCGATGCAGGTGTCGCTCAAACTTCTCTTCTGATCTCAATCATGCCCATCGGTGGTGAGCGCCGTTGTCAGGATCGGTTGATTCCACCGATGGGCCAATTCCTTTCACGGGGGGGCCGGGAAATGCCCGGCGCCTCGCTCTCATCACGAGCGCAGCGACAGACGAACACGCTGCGCGCATTACACACATCTTTTTAGTTCTTTCTCGTTTCCCCCGAAATCATTGCACTCTTCTGCAAATGTAATTGACAACCATTGCCTGTGCTGAGCCGTTCAAGGTTCTGGCAGGCAGCGCGTGTTTGTCACGATGGCTTAAGAGCTTCTGCCACGGTCTTGCTGCTGCTGCGTGCGCAAGAAGCTCAAGGTTTGCGATTGTGACAACGAGAAGGAGAACCGTGCCCAAATCATCTCCGGTCAGGCAGGCCGATCTGACGGCCATCTTGCGCTGGCGCGCCGCGACACAAGGAAATACGGAGGCTTACACCTATCTTCAGGATGGGGAAGCTGCGGAAGTCAATTTGACTTATGCAGAGTTGGATCAGGCTGCCCGGGCCATTGCCGGAACGTTGCAACAACTGGGCGCAAAGGGCGAGCGTGTGTTGTTGCTTTTCCCGCCGGGGTTGGCATACATCACGGCGTTTTATGGTTGTCTTTATGCCGGAGCCGTCGCCGTTCCCGCCTATCCGCCGCGTCAGAATCGTTCCTTACTGCGTTTGCAAAGCATCGTCGCCGACGCGCAAGCGTCTTTTGTGTTGACGAGCGCAGCGATTTTGGCGCGCGTTGAGGAATGGCTGCCGCAAAATCCCGACCTGGCCAAACTTCAATGGTTGAGCACGGACACGATTGATTCGGCGGCTGCCGCATTTTGGAGCGAGCCGGACATTCGCCCTGAAACACTCGCCTTTTTGCAATACACCTCTGGTTCGACGGCCTTACCCAAAGGCGTGATGGTGAGTCACGGCAATTTGATGCACAACCAGGAGGTGATACGAACCGCTTGCGCGCATACCGAACAATCCACCTTTGTCGGCTGGTTGCCGCTGTATCACGACATGGGGTTGATCGGGAATGTAATGCAGCCGCTGTATCTGGGGTCGCGGTGTGTGCTGTTGTCGCCGGTTGCCTTCTTGCAACGGCCTTTGCGTTGGTTGCAAGCCATTTCACGGTATCGCGGGCAAACCAGCGGCGGGCCAAATTTTGCTTACGAACTGTGTGTGCGCAAAATCGCGCCAGAAGAACGCGCCCGGTTGGATTTGAGCTCGTGGCGCATCGCCTTTAACGGCGCGGAGCCGGTGCGGCAAGAGACGCTGGCACGTTTTGCCGCGGCCTTTGCCGATTGCGGATTTCGCCGGGAATCGTTTTACCCCTGTTACGGACTGGCCGAAGCGACGTTGTTCGTGGCCGGTGGCGCGCCGGGGCGTTCATTGTCGGCTGTGCGCGTCGCGCGCGAGGCGTTGGCAAAAGGCCGCCTGAGCGCTGCATTGGAAGAGGGGCAGTCGCTGGTGAGTTGTGGGCAACCACAACTGGAACAGCAGATTGTCATTGTGAATCCTGATTCACGGCAACGATGCGCGCCCGGCGAAATCGGCGAAATCTGGTTGAGCGGTGGCAGTGTCGCCGCCGGATATTGGAATCGCCCCGCGGAAACAGAGGCCGTCTTTCGCGCGCGGATCGCCGGTACTGATGAAGGGCCATTTTTGCGCACGGGTGATCTGGGAGCCTGGTACGGCGGCGAGCTGTTTGTTACCGGGCGATTGAAAGACCTCATTATCATCCGTGGGCGAAATCATTATCCGCAAGACATCGAATTCACCGTCGAACGCAGCGATGCCGCGTTGCGTCCGGGCTGCGTTGCGGCGTTTACCCGCGAAACCGAAGCCGGTGAAGAGCAATTGGTGATCGTGCAGGAAGTGGAAAATCGTAACCGCCAGCGCGGCGCTGAACTCATCGAAAAGATTCGCGCCGCAGTTGCTGAAGAGCACGAACTATTGCCAGTCGGCGTCGCGCTCATCAAACCCGGCAGCATTCCCAAAACTTCCAGCGGCAAAATCCAACGGCGCGCTTGCCGGGCAGCTTACCTGCAAGGCGAATTGGAAATTGTGGCGCAATGGCAGGCCGCGACGTTGCCTGCCGCGACGGAGGACGGTGAACAATCCACCGCGCGTCCGGGAAGCGTGGAAGAGCTGGAAGGTTGGTTGTTGGATCTGACGGCGCGCCGCATGAATTTGTCGCGGGCGGAGCTTGACGCGCAATTGCCGCTGGCGCGCCATGGCCTGGATTCGTTGGGCGCGGTCGAACTGGCGCACGTCATCGAAACTGAACTGGGACTTTCGCTTTCATCCTTTGAGCCGCTGCAAAGCCTGACGTTGGCGCAACTGGCCGCACAGCTTTTTTCTCATTTGACGGATGAACGC
>WBZQ01002372.1_pt1 | contig 12163 bp, 13 predicted proteins | sample 5204251 | NCBI WGS metagenome assembly WBZQ01 (sample SAMN12412402, study PRJNA552823) | activated sludge metagenome | isolation source: activated sludge from nitrification reactor of wastewater treatment plant... | place: USA: Virginia | collected 2017-09 | reverse complement strand
TCATCGCGCGGCCAGACGACGCCGAGATAGTCCACGGTGGCGAGCGGCGCGACGACGAACTGCCCCTCGCATACGGTCATGCCCTCAGGCACGGCATAATCGTACGGCGCCGGCAGAGCGAGCGGCAGCAACACTGGGACGGTAACTGGTTTCGATTTCGCCAAAGACCGGCTCGAATCGGTTAAGGGTCAAGAAGTGAGTTCTATCCCATAGTAGCGCAAGGGCGTGTTGCGCCCCGGTCGAGATGGGGGAAGCTCGTTGGCCAAAGCGGCAGAAGCCGAAGCCGTGATCGTCGCCGCGCCGGATCTCAAGCGGGCGGTGGAGGCATGGCTTGCCTATCTCGAGGTGGAGCGTCAGCTCTCAGAGAACACGTCGGAAGCCTATGAACGGGACCTCTCGCAGTTCTTGAGCTTCATCGCCGGCCAATTGAACCGCCTGCCGACGCTTCCTCATCTCAACGCTCTTGCCGCCCGCGACGTGCGCGCCTTCCTCGCCTCGCGCCGGGCGCAAGGGGTCGGCAGCCGCAGCCTGTCGCGCTCGCTGTCGGCTATCCGCATGTTCTTCCGCTTTCTCGAGCGTAGGGGCCTCGGCAAGAACGATGCGGTGCGCGCCGTGGCGCTGCCGAAGCTGCCGCATTCGGTGCCGAAGCCGCTCACCGCGCCGAAGGCGCGGGCGCTTGTCGAGAGCGCTGACATCGCTGCGCCTGATGCGCCAGAGTGGATCACGGCACGGGACACCGCCGTACTCGCTCTCCTCTACGGCTCGGGTTTGCGCATCTCCGAGGCCCTGTCGCTTGCCCGCAAAGACGCGCCTACCAAAGGCCGCGATATGCTGCGTGTCACCGGCAAGGGCGACAAGACGCGGGTGGTGCCGGTGCTTCCCATCGTGCGTGAGGCGGTGGAGCGCTATATCGCGCTTTGCCCGATCAAGCTCGGCTCCGACGATCCGCTGTTCGTCGGGGTGCGCGGCGGTCCGCTCTCCCCCCGCATCATCCAGCTCGTCATCGCGCGGGCGCGAGGCGCGCTTGGGCTCCCCGACACGGCGACGCCGCATGCTCTGCGTCACTCCTTCGCCACCCATCTCCTCGGCGCCGGCGCTGACTTAAGGGCGATCCAGGAACTGCTCGGCCATGCCAGCCTCTCGACCACGCAAGGCTATACCGAGGTCGACCGCGAGCTTCTGCTCAAGACCTACGCCCGCGCCCACCCAAGGGCCTGAGAGTCCTTTGTCCTTTGATTCTAGTCATGGCCGGATGGGCCCGGTCATGGCTCCCTTGCAAAGAATTTGCCGCCATCCCTTGTGATACTGACCAGTCAGTCATTATATTTGACCTGAGACGCCGCCCGGGCGTCTGCTTGGCGAGCGACAAGGGTCAAGGGAAATGGCAGAGGCAAAATCGGCCGCGAAGAGGCCCCGAAAGCCAAGAGAGCGCCGCCGTGACAAGGAAGTCCGGCCGCAGCAGATCGTTGAGGCTGCCTTCGAGGAATTCGCCGAGAAAGGCTTCGCCGGGGCGCGGCTGGAAGACGTCGCAGCGCGCGCCAAGGTCAGCAAGGGCCTCCCATATCTCTACTTCAAGACCAAGGTCGAGCTGTTCAAGGCGGTCATCCGCAGCGTGCTCACCTCGCATTTCGAGGTGATTCGCGAGCGCATGGAGACGACCGAACTCTCCTCAGAGGACTTCCTCAAGGGCCCGTTCCTGCGCTTCATCCAGGAGCTTCCCGGCTCGCGCCGCGCCTTCATCGTGCGGCTCCTGATCGCCGAGGGATACAAGCACCCGGAGCTCACGCATTTCTACTACGAGAACGTGATCTCGCGCGGGCTCGAAACGATGCGGCATCTCATTGATCGCGGCATCGAGCGCGGCGAGTTCAAGCCGACGCCGTTGCGCGACTATCCGCAGTTGCTCGTGGCGCCAGTGCTGATGGCGATCCTCTGGCGCGCGCTGTTCGAGCGCCACTACCACCTCGATACCGACAAGCTGCTCGCCACCAATATCGATTTGCTGATCGATGCGGTCAAAGCGCCTCCGCGCCAGAGCGTTGAAGGAGACGGGCGATGAAGCGGCTCATCGCCTTCCTCGTCTTTGTCGTGATCGCCGGCGTCGTCGCGTTGCTGCTGACAACCTTCCCCGCCAACCGCGAGACGGTCTTTCCGGGCTACATGGAAGCAGATCTCGTTCTGGTCGGCTCTGAGCAGGGCGGCCGCGTCGAGACTCTCTCGGTGCAGGAGGGCGACAGCGTCGAGAAGGATGCGCCGATTTTCACATTGGAAAGCACCGAGCAGGAGGCGGAAGTTGCCGCCGCGCGCGCCAGGGTGGCCGAGGCCGAGGCGCGACTCGCAGACGCGCGACAGCAGATGCAGCGGCCGAGCGAGATCGATGTGCTCGAAGCCTCGCTCGCGCAGGCCAAGGCCATGCTGGTGCAATCGAACCTCAACCTCGCCCGCACGCAGACGCTTTACGACAAGAAGTGGGTGTCGAAGGCGCAGCTCGACGAGGTGATCGCTCAGCACGACAGGAACGAGGCCGCGGTCGCCGAAGCCGAGCGCCGCATCACCGCGGCCAAGCTGCCGAACCGCTCCGATCTGATCGATGCCGCTGCGGCCTCGGTCGAGACCGCGCGGCATTCCCTGGAGCAGGCAGTGAAAGGGCTCGCCAAGCGGAAAGTGTTCGCGCCTGCATCGGGAACGGTGGAGGAGGTCTATTTCAGGCCCGGCGAGGTGGTGAACGCAGGCCAGGCGGTGATCGCGCTTCTGCCGCCGGGCAACCTCAAGGTCCGGTTCTTCGTGGCCGAGCCAGTGCGCGCGAACCTGCATACCGGCCAGATCGTCAAGGTGAGTTGCGACGGCTGCAAGAGCGAACTCACCGCCAAGATCAGCTTCATCGCGCGCGAGGCCGAGTTCACCCCGCCGGTGATCTTCTCGCAGGAGCAGCGCCAGAAGCTCGTGTTTCTGGTCGAGGCACGGCCCTCTGGCGAAACGGCAAGGCTCACGGCGGGACAGCCGGTGACCGTGACACTTGGGTCCGAGCCAAAGCTGGTGCAGCGATGACCGAGGCAAAAGAGATCGCCATCGACGCGGAGGGACTGACCAAGTCCTTCAACGGCCGCACCGTGGTCAATCATCTGACCCTCAAAGTGCCGAAGGGCGAGATTTACGGTTTCCTCGGCCCAAACGGCAGCGGCAAGACCACCACCATCCGCATGCTGTGCGGGCTGCTGACGCCGGACTCTGGCCGCGGCACCTGTCTTGGCTACGATATCCTTACCCAGCAGGACGAGATCAAGCGCGAGGTCGGCTACATGACCCAGCGCTTCAGCCTCTATGAGGACCTCTCCATCCGCGAGAACCTCGAGTTCGTGGCCCGCGTCTATGGCGTGCCGGACCCAAGGGGCGCGGCCAAGGAGGCCATCCACCGGCTCGGGCTCGAGGGCCGCGCCGAACAGCTCGCGGGCCAATTGTCGGGGGGCTGGAAGCAACGGCTTGCGCTCGGCGCCTGCATCCTGCCCAAGCCGAAGCTTCTCTTGCTCGATGAGCCGACGGCGGGCGTCGACCCCAAGGCGCGGCGCGAATTCTGGGAGGAGATCCACCGGCTCGCCGCCGAGGGCGTCACCGTGCTTGTCTCGACCCACTACATGGACGAGGCAGAGCGCTGTCACGAGATCGCCTATATCTCCTTCGGCGAGCTGCTTGCGCGCGGCACGGCAAACGAGGTGATCGCCCAATCCGGCCTCTCGACCTGGATCGTCTCCGGCGCCGACTTGCACCGGCTCGTCCTGCAGCTGCAGATGGTCGACGGCGTCGACATGGTTGCCCCGTTCGGCACCGAGCTGCATGTCAGCGGGCGCGACAGCGAAGCGCTCGATGCGGCCATCGCCGAGGCGAGGAAGGCTGACGGTGCGCATCTATGGAAGCGCGGCGAGCCCTCGCTCGAGGACGTGTTCATCATGCTGATGGACAAGTCCAAGGACAATTACGCGTGACCAAACAGGACGCCTATAACGGCGCCAACGGACGCCGCGATCCGGGCTTCATCGGCCGCATGTGGGCGATGATCGTCAAGGAATTCGTGCAGATGCGGCGCGACCGCATGACCTTCGCAACCATGCTGTTCGTGCCGATCCTGCAGCTCACGCTGTTCGGCTTCGCCATCAACACTGATCCCAAGGATTTGCCCACGGCCGTGCTCGTGCGCGACGACGGACCACTCACCCGCGCCGTGCTCAGCGCCATCAAGAACACCGACTATTTCGACTTCAAGCGTCAAGTGCGCTCGGCCGAGGAGCTAGACCAGCTCGTCAGGTCCGGGACAGTACAATTCGCCATCGAGATTCCGGCGAGCTTCGAGCGCGACGTGCGGCGGGGCGATAAGCCGTCTGTGCTTGTCATCGCCGATGCCACCGATCCCGTGGCGACGGGGACCGCCATCTCCGCCGTGCAGGGCGTGATCGACACCGCTTTGCGGCGAGAGCTGCGCGGGCCTGACGCCTCTATCACCGACAAATCGCAAGCGTTCGCGCTCGTGCTCCAGCGCCGCTACAACCCCGAAGGCATCACCCAATACAACATCGTGCCGGGGCTCCTCGGCGTCGTGCTCACCATGACCATGATGATGTTCACCGCGCTCGCCGTGACGCGGGAGATCGAGCGCGGCACCATGGAGAGCCTGTTGTCGATGCCGATCAAGCCGGTCGAGATCATGATCGGCAAGATCGCGCCCTTCGTTCTGGTCGGCTTTGTGCAGATGACCATCATCCTGGTCGCGGCGTATTTCGTGTTCGACGTGCCGATCCTCGGTAGCGTGCCGCTCCTCATCACGCTGTCGACTCTGTTCGCCGCCTCGAACCTCGCCGTCGGCTACACCTTCTCAACCGTCGCCAAGAACCAGCTTCAGGCGGTGCAGATGACCTTTTTCTTCTTCCTGCCGAATTTCCTGCTGTCAGGCTTCGCCTTCCCTTTTGCCGGCATGCCGCATTGGGCGCAATGGATCGGCGAAACGTTGCCGCTCACCCATTTCATCCGCATCGTCCGCGGCATCATGCTGAAGGGCAACGGCTTCGCCGATATGCATATGGACGTCGCCGCGCTTATTATCTTCATGATCGTGGCGCTGGCGCTCGCGCTGTTCCGCTTCCGCAAGACGCTCGATTAGTTGGTGTGAAGGAGGGCCGTCTCACCCTCCTTCACCCAGTCAGCTAACCGATATTGGGGATGATATCGACCACTTCGCGCGAGCAAGAGTCGACGAGAACGACGTCGTTACCCCACACGAAATATTGCAGCGGGCAATTGGCACCTACGACGACGATGCCAGGCGGCACAGGGGTCAGCCCGATCGCGGCTGGAATGCCGATACCGATAGACACCGACACGTCGTCCCTGTCGAACCGCTTCCCGCGCGGCTTGTTATCGCTGAAGTAGTTCCGCACTTTCTTCTTCTGGTCGGCATCGATCTTCGCCGTGGCACCCTTGCGGTCGTGAGACCTGCGGTCGCGATCCATGCGATCACGGTCGCCGGTCTCCGCCGATTTGCGATCAACGTCGCCCTTCGATTCGGCTGATTTGCGGTCACGATCGTGGTCTCTGGCATCCCGACCGCCGCGGTCGTCGCGCTCGGCCGCCTTCTTGTCAGGCTTGGATTCCGAGTCTACCGCTTTGCGGTTTTGCCGGTCCTTTGCATCGCCAGGCTCTTTCGTCCGCTCTCCCATCTGCTTACGGCCCGGACTATCGGGTGCTGCGGCAGCGCCCTCCTTCTGGTCGCGTTGCTTCATGTTTTCGGCGCCACCGTCGCCTCTCGTCATGCTGCCTGGCGTCGACTGTTGTGGGCTCGAGGCGGAAGGAGCCGCTCCTTGCGGGGTGTCGGGCGCCTGCGCCTGTGCCGCGCCAAGGCCGAGGGCGAGCGACAGGGCCGCCGCGCTGACAGTGACTAGTAATCGTCGTTTCATGCTCGTTTCCTCTCATATTTCAGGGGGTTGTGCCGGACGCGATGACGCTGCCCAGGCCATAGAAGAAGAACGAGTGCGAGACGGCACGGTTCCTTTTGACGCGGCACTTTTTAGTCGCGTTGCATCTTGCTCATGCTTGTTGGCTTTGCCTCCTCGCGCCTACACTTCCCGAGTGAATGCGGAGATTGGCTTATGCGCGGCCTTGCGGCGTTTGTCGGTGCCCTTGCTCTGGTCGCGCTCGGCCGGCGTCAGAAGCGGGAGCGACCTGCATTCTTTCGAGACCTTGACGATGCCGCGCCGGTCGCCTGGCGAAAGCTCGCACAACTCACGACGCGTCCGGTCAAAGTTCCTGCGTCGGCCACCGGAGCATCGGCGGTAGGTGCGCTCGCTGCAGGACAGATCGCATTCGGCGCGCTCGCGATCGGCGCGCTTGCGGTCGGCGCCTTGGCGGTCGGCGCGCTCGCCATCGGCAGGCTCGAGATCCGCAAAGCGCGGCTCCGCGAAGTCGAGATCGACAGCCTCACCGTACGCAAGCTGAAAGTCATTGAAGAGCTGGACGTAGAGCCGGACAGCGCGAAGTCATAATGCTCAAGGTAAAAGAGGGGGGAACACAATGTCACTCAGGCTAATTCGCTTCGTCGTCATCATGCTTGCGGCGCTATCGCTCGGTGTCGCCATCAGCCATCTCATGGAGCTGCCGGCGCGCATGGCGTGGGACCAGAACCTCTGGGTGGGCGCCACGGCACAAGGGGGATTCTATGCGCTGTCGGGTCCGCTCGGTGTGCTGCTCCAGGTCTTCACTATCGTCGCGCTCATCGTGCTCGCCATTCTCCTCCGCCGCCATGGCGTCGGCGGCGCGCCGTTCACTATCGCCGCCGCGGTCATGTTCGCTATCGGGCTGCTGGTGTGGTGGATCTTCGTCTACCCGGTGAATGTCGAGCTCGCCAAATGGGTGAACGGGCCAGTGCCAGACGATTGGGCCGACTGGCGCGCGCTTTGGGAGTGGGGCCAGGCGGCAAATGGGCTTGCTCAGCTCGCGGGCTTTGCCGCGCTCATCGCTTCTGTACTGGTGACGAAAGAGAAGAAGGTCAAAAAGGCCAAGACAAAGGAGTAGGTTGAGCGAGGCAGACACCGCCCCGCTGTCACGGGATTGTCTCAAGAACCCATTCCAATTGCCCCTCGTTTGTTCAAACGCCCGCGCAATTGGGCCGTGTTAATGCCTTGCGGTCATCCGCAAGCCCGTACAGATTGTTGCCAACAAGAACGTGTTGATGCGCCCAAGCGCACGGTGAGGGAGAGACGCCATGGCGAGTCTTGATCGCGCGGCAGAGGCGAACGAGCAGATCGGGCTCCTCGACAAGGAGCGCATCATCGCGCCGCCAGGCTACAATCGCTGGCTCGTCCCACCGGCGGCGCTCGCCATCCATCTCTGCATCGGCATGGCCTACGGCTTCAGCGTGTTCTGGCTGCCGCTCGGCCGCGCGCTCGGCGTTGCCGCAGGCACCGGCAAGCCTATCGTCTGCCCAGGCGATGCCACCACTTTCGGCGGCAAGCTTCTGATGACGGGCAATGCGCTGTTCACCACGAGTTGCGACTGGACCCAGTTCGACCTTGGCTGGATGTACACGCTGTTCTTCGTCCTGCTCGGCACGTCCGCCGCCATCTGGGGCGGCTGGCTCGAGCGGGTCGGTCCCCGAAAGGCGGCGGTGGTCGCGGCGATCTGCTGGGGCGGCGGATTCTTGATCTCGGCAGTTGGAGTCTACCTCCATCAGCTTTGGCTGATGTGGCTCGGCTCAGGCATCATCGGCGGCATCGGCCTCGGCCTCGGCTACATCTCGCCGGTGTCGACGCTGATCAAATGGTTCCCCGACCGGCGCGGCATGGCGACGGGCATGGCGATCATGGGCTTCGGCGGCGGCGCGATGATCGGCACGCCGCTTGCCGCCATGCTGATGCGCTACTACGCGACACCGACCTCGGTCGGCGTGTGGGAGACCTTCGTTACCATGGGGATCATCTATTTCATCTTCATGATGGGCGGCGCCTTCCTCTATCGGCTTCCCGCCACCGGCTGGAAACCTGCGGGCTGGACCCCGCCGGACAATTCCCATGCCATGATCACGTCCGGCAACGTCCATCTCAAGGACGCGCACAAGACCCTGCAATTCTGGCTGATCTGGGCGGTGCTCTGCCTCAACGTGTCTGCCGGCATCGGCATCATCGGCGCGGCGTCTCCGATGCTGCAGGAAACATTCGGCGGCAGGCTGTTCGGCGATCCGAGCGTCGGCTTCGCCCAATTCAGTGACACGCAGAAGGCGCAAGCCGCGCTTGTCGGCGCCGCATTCGTCGGATTGTTCTCGCTGTTCAATATCGCCGGCAGATTCTTCTGGGCGTCGCTCTCCGACACGATCGGCCGCAAGATAACCTATTTTACCTTCTTCACCCTTGGCTTCCTCTGCTACGCGGCCGCTCCGACTCTCGCCACGCTCGGCATGCTTGGGGTGTTCGCGGCGGCCTTCTGCCTGATCGCCTCGATGTATGGCGGCGGCTTCGCCACCATCCCAGCCTATCTCGCCGACATTTTCGGCACCCAGTTCGTCGGCGCCATTCACGGGCGCCTGCTCACGGCATGGTCGACAGCAGGCATCGTCGGGCCGGTGATCGTCAACTACATGCACGACGCACGCAAGGCAGAAGGAATTCCACCGGACCAGATCTACCACCCGATCTTCTACGTCCTCGCAGGGCTCCTGGTCGCGGGCTTCATCGCTAACCTTCTGATCAGGCCCTTGCACAAGAAGTGGTTCATGAGCGAAGAGGAAGTGGCTGCGCTGCAGGCCAAGCTGAAGACGAGGGTCGAGACGACCGAAATGACCGCCGTCAAGGCGGGCTTCGACATGAAGGCCCTGCTCGCCTGGGCCGCGGTCGGCATCCCGCTCGCCTGGGGCATTTGGATTACGCTCGAACAGGCCCTCGTGCTGTTCAAATAGCCTGTCGCGAATTTTGGGCTTAGGAAGCGGCCATGAGCTTGCGCCAAACCGTGCTGCTCGTTGCGCTGCTCAATCTCGCTTATTTCGGCGTGGAGTTCGGCGTCGCCATCGCCATCGGCTCGGTGTCGCTCTTTGCCGACAGCGTCGATTTCCTCGAAGACGCCTCGATCAATCTCCTGATCGCGGTCGGGCTCGGCTGGAGCGCTCAGAACCGCGCGCGCCTCGGTATGGTACTCGCCGGCGTCATTCTGGTGCCGGTGGCGGCCACGCTGTGGACGGCATGGCAGAAATTCGCGGTTCCGGTACCGCCGCAGCCGGTGCCGCTTACGCTCACCGGCGCCGGCGCCTTTCTTGTGAACTTCGCGTGCGCCTTCCTGCTCGCCCGCTTCCGCCATCATGGCGGCAGCTTGACCCGCGCTGCCTTCCTTTCGGCCCGCAATGACGTGCTGGCAAATATTGCAATAGTCGCTGCTGGCTTGGCGACCGCCGCGACCCTGTCGGTCTGGCCGGATCTGATCGTCGGGCTTGGGATTGCGGCTCTGAACGCCGATGCCGCCCGCCAGGTCGTTGCCGCTGCCCGTCAGGAGCGGAAGGGGGCAGAAGCGTAATCTTCGGCGCGGTTGGCCCCGGGGATCGGTCCGATCGCTTATCAAAAAACCCTGCTTTTCCGGGCTTTTTCAAACCTTCTTAATCTCTCTGTCAGAATTCGTTCATGTGGAAGTCATGCGGTACTCATGCCCACCCCTCATATTCAGGATCGTAAGTTCACCGAAGGAGACGACCATGAAAGAGTGGCTGAAACCCGAGATCACCGAGTCTGAGGCCGGAATGGAAGTGACGAGCTACCTTCCCGCCGAGCTGGATCGCGCTTAATTATCAGCGTCGATCTTTAGTCGAGTTTGCTAAGTGACGGCCTCCGCGAAAGCGGGGGCCGTCGCTGTTTTTGGCGTCCGCAAGTCACATGCGTTTATGAGACTAGGGCCTATTCGTCGGGCTCCGTCATCAAAATGTCCGACGGCACCATTCGATCCTGCGACGACGACGGCAAATGGAAATAGGCAACCGGCAGCACTGCCGACTATCTTGTTCGCCGCCCGGCTATCGACCGGGCGGTTTTCTTTTTGTATGTACCCTCACTCTCCCTCTACAACGCAAAGCTAAAATGAACGCTCAAGCCACGCAACTCGACCGGACGATAAGCGGCAATTTCTTCGAGGATTTCAAGCTCGGCCAGGAGATCGTGCACGCGACTCCGCGCACGGTGACCGTCGGCGATACGAGCCTGTTCACTGCGCTCTACGGCTCGCGCTTCGCCGTGCAGTCGTCGGATGCCTTCGCGCAGAGCATCGGCTATCCGACTGCGCCGATCGACGACATGCTCGTGTTCCACATCGTACTCGGCAAGACGGTGCCGGATATTTCACGGAACGCCATCGCCAATCTAGGCTACGCGGATATGCGCTTTCTGAAGCCGGTCTATCCCGGCGACACGCTCTCGACCACGACCGAGATCATAGGGCTGAAAGAGAACTCGAACCGGAAGAACGGCACGGTCTATGTGCGCTCGACAGGGCGCAATCAGCGGGGCGAGCCGGTGCTCTCCTTTTACCGTTGGGTGATGGTGAACAAGCGCGACGAGAAGGCGCCGGCGCCGGAGCCGCATGTGCCGGAGCTGATCGCCCAAGTCGATGCGTCACGGCTTGGAGGTGCGCTGCCGAACCTCAATCTCGGTGCCTACGACTACGCTCTTGCCGGCTCGGCGAAGCGCTGGGGCGATTATCGGATCGGCGACAAGATCGATCACGTCGACGGCCAAACCATCGAGGAGGCCGAGCATCAGCTCGCGACCAGGCTGTTCCAGAACACGGCGCGCGTGCATTTCAACCAGCACATTGAAGCGCAAGGGCGCTTCAAGCGCCGTATCGTCTATGGCGGCCACGTCATCTCCATCGCCAGGAGCTTGAGCTTCAACGGGCTCGCCAATGCCTTCCACCTTGCCGCCATCAATGGCGGCCGGCACGTTGCGCCGAGCTTTGCCGGCGACACAATCTATGCCTGGAGCGAGGTCACCGACAAAGCCGAGCTTCCCGGCCGCACCGACATGGGCGCGCTGCGTCTCCGCCTTTTCGCGGTGAAGGACCGGAACTGCGCCGACTTCCCAGGGCAGAAGGCCGACGGCACCTATGAGGACGGCGTCGTGCTCGATCTCGATTGCTGGGTGGCCTTGCCACGATAATCTAGCGGCGGAACCCCGGCCGCCTGCCGAGGATTATCCTGTCGAACGTCAGGAGGACTGTCATGGACCGCAAACTCACCCTTGCCGCAATGCTTGCGATGACGCTTGCCGCTGCTTCGCCGGCGCTCGCCGTCGACAAGGCGCACGCCGTGCTCAAGGACAAGGACGGCAAGGAGGTCGGCAAGGTCGAGCTCACCGATACGCCGAGCGGCGTTCTGCTGCGGCTCACTCTGGACGGCGTTTCTCCCGGCGAACACGCATTCCATGTGCATGCCGTCGGCAAATGCGAGCCACCTGATTTCAAGTCAGCCGGTCCTCATTTCAATCCGGACGAGACCAAACACGGGCTGATGAACCCGGAAGGCCCGCACTCGGGCGACATGCCCAATCTGCATGTGCCCGACACGGGCAAGCTCACGGTCGAGGTCTTCAACGAGATGGTGACGCTCGATGCCGAGCACGCGCTGCTCGACGACGATGGCTCGGCCATCGTGGTGCACGCTGGCGCCGACGACTACAAGACCGACCCGGCAGGCAACGCAGGGGATCGCTTCGCCTGCGGCGTGGTCACGGAGTAGCTCTCAAACTTCACGAGCCAGGCTGTGCCGCTCTTAGGCTGGAGGGGCGAAACCTCGAGGCGGCACAAAAGGCCACATCCGGGCTGATTGCCCCCGTGGGGGCGGTGCGTTATGAGTCCGCCTCACAGCACGATTCCTGGCCGGCAAGACATCCCCATGGGCAATAGCAATACGCAAGCGCAGCGGCCGCTTTCGCCGCATCTGCAGATTTACCGGCCGATGCTGACCATGATGATGTCGATCGCCCATCGCATTTCGGGCGTTGGCAACGCGATCGGCTTCATCCTCCTGACCTGGTGGCTGGTGGCCATCAGCTCGGGACCAGAGGCTTACGCCACGGTCAACGACTTCTTTGGCAGCATTCTCGGCCGCTTCCTGCTGTTCATGTTCAGCTGGGGCCTGATCCATCACATGCTC
>WBZQ01002371.1_pt1 | contig 12163 bp, 11 predicted proteins | sample 5204251 | NCBI WGS metagenome assembly WBZQ01 (sample SAMN12412402, study PRJNA552823) | activated sludge metagenome | isolation source: activated sludge from nitrification reactor of wastewater treatment plant... | place: USA: Virginia | collected 2017-09 | reverse complement strand
TCGACCAACGCCTGACTGGCACGCAGTTAGTGGGCATGGCCATCGTCGTGGTGGCTACCGCAGTGGTGATCGGCCTGGGCGCATCTGGAGGCGAGCCCAAGCCCGACCTGCCTGCGTGAGTGCGGCTATTGGGAAATATCCGGGCGCGGTTCCACGTCAGGCGCTCTAGGGTTGGCCGGTGCATCCGCTTCGCCTCGTCCCCTTCAGATGGTTAGTCACCGGTCAAACCATCAACGGACTGGGCAACGCGATCGCCCCCATCGCCTTGGCATTCGCCGTGCTCGACTTGGGTGGCACGGCCACCGAATTGGGTCTGGTCGTCGCGGCCTATGCCGCTGCTGATGTCATCGCAGTGCTGTGGGGCGGGGTCTATGGCGACCGACTGCCCCGCCGCGTGCTCATGGTCGGCGCCAATGCTTGTGCAGCCCTGACCCAAGCCGTGGTGGCGTGGTCACTGATCGCCGGGTGGTCCAGTCTCACGCTGCTAGCCGTTCTTGGTGCTGTCAATGGTGCGCTGGGGGCCTTGGCTGGTCCTGCGACGAGTGCCGTGCTGCCACAAACTGTCCCGGCCCTCTCGTTGGCCAAAGCGATTAGCTGGCGTCGGTTGAGCAGCAATGTTGCCTACGTGATCGGTTTTGGCCTTGCCGGTGTGTTGGTTGCCGCGTTCGGCTCAGGAGGAGCGCTGGTCATCGACAGTGCCACCTTTGCCATCGCAGCCACCTGCTTCTGGTTCGTTCGAGTTGAACACGAGCCAAGCGCTGAGCGCCACTCCTTCCTGGCCGAGGCGCGCGCCGGGCTAAGCGAGACGATGCGCCACACCTGGTTGTGGACCGTGATCTTGATGGCGACCGCCTATCACTTGTTCTTCGGTGGCGCCCAAGGCGTGCTGGGGCCGATCGTTGTCGGTGAGGAGTTTGGTCGAGCGGCCTGGGGCTATGCGATGTCAGCCACCATGGTCGGCTTCGTCGTTGGTGGACTCGTGACCTTGGTGTGGAAGCCACGCAAACTGCTCTTGGTCGGACAGATCATGCTCTGCCTCACGGCCCTCTTCCCGGCCGCGATGGCCGCCGGTGGACATGCCTGGGTGGTCTATCTCGGGTCCGCCCTCTACGGGTTTGGGCTGGAGATATTCAGCGTGCAATGGGACCTGGCGATCATGCAGAACGTGCCGGATCACTTGCTGGCGCGAGTCACTTCCGTCGACATGATTGGGTCGTTCGCCGTACGCCCACTGGGGTTGGTGCTCACCGGACCGATGGCGGCAGTCTTCGGCAACCGCGGCTGGCTCTGGATAGTTGCTGCGGCGTTGTTGGCTATCGAGTTGGCTCCGCTATTCCTCCGTGACGTACGGCGTTTGGAACGCAAATCGCACGACTAGAAAAGATTTCCGACGAAATGCGTAAAAGCCGCGTCACCAACCCCCGTCTCGGCCGTCCTTTCTCTGGCAGAGACTCGGGGGGACCAATAGTCTTTGCATGTTTGTGCAACACCCACTGTGTATTAAACAAAACTGTGTACAACATCAAACGACCCAGGAGGTCACGTGTCAGACCATGACACTTCCGCGTCACACACCGTGACGCACACCGAATACGAGCGGGAGACGGACACCCGCTGGGGCCACCGCAATCCAGGCATGGGTTGGCTGCTGGCTCTTCTAGGCATTCCGCTGCTGCTTGCCGCGCTTGCTGCTTTCACTGGCCACACCGCATTGGAATCTGACCTAGGCAAGGCCAGCGTGTCTGCTCTTGCTGACAGCGGCGTTCAAGGCCTTGACGGTGTTGACGTCAACTTCAGCGGTCGTGACGCCACAGTCAACCTGCCTGACGGCGTCTCGCTCTCTGCTGGTGACCGCGCCAAGGTTGAGGCTGCCCTCACCGGCGCTGGCGCACGCGTGGTCAACTTTGCTGGCCCCGGCGCTGCTGCAGGTGGCACTGGCACCGATGGCGATGGCACTGACGCATCCCCGAGCCCCGAGCCCACCGACGCCACTGGCGAGGAGAACGGCGACGACTCATGTGACGCAGCCATCCTGCAGAGCAGCATCGACTCCGCCATCGGCGAAGACAAGGTGCTCTTCGACAAGTTCAGCCACAAGCTTGACCCTCAGGCTCTGGGTGAAGTCAACGCTGCTGCGGTGTACATCAAGAACTGTGCCGATGCCAAGGTTGAAGTCACCGGTCACATCAACCCAGGCGCCAAGGACTCTCTTGCCGTGCGCCGTGCTCAGTCCGTGAAGAAGGCTCTGATCGCAGCCGGTGTTTCTGCCGACGCGATTTCAGCCGTGTCGGCTGGCACCACAGATCCCCAGGGTTCGGAATTCATCAACCGCTACGTCAACATCAAGGTCAAGTGAGGAACTGACATGGGATGGCTATTTGGACAACTGTGGTTCCTGCTCATTATCGCGTTTGCGGTCGGTGCGCTAGTGGCCTGGGCGCTCGTCAAGATGATGACGCCTCACGTGGATGAACTCGAGGCCGAAACTGGCCAAAGCGCGAAGGGAGCTCTTTCGTGAGCACGATCTTGTCCCACAACTGGTTGTGGGTGACCCTCGCTGCGCTGGCTGGTCTCTTGATCACCGCGTGGATGATGTTGCGCAAGGTGCGCACTGAGCAGCTCACTGCTCGCACCGTGAGCACCGGCGTTGCCGCTGCTGGTGCAGCAGGTGTTGCGGGTGCAGCCGGTCTTGGTGCCGCAGCACTCAGTGCAGATGCTGACGCCGATGTGGATGCAGACGTTGACGCGGATGTCGACGCAGGCGTTGACGGCGACGTTGACCTCAGCGCTGACGTTGACGGCTCGGCCGCTCGCTACGAAGGTGTTGACGTAGACGCTGATGCGTCGGCTGACGCTGACGCCTCGGTTGACGCTGACGCTGATGTTTCGGGCTCGGCTATGCCGCTGGCAGCTGCTGGTGCAGCTGCTGTCGCACTCCCGGCCGTTGGTCGTTGGGGTGCTGGCTCGGCTGAGGCTCTTGCAGGCGGTGCGTCGCCGCACGCGTCGTACACCATCAAGGGCAACGCTGACTCGATGCTGTACCACACGACTGAGTCGCCTTACTACGGTCGCACGATCGCAGAAGCATGGTTCAACAGCGAAGGCGCCGCTCAGGCTGCTGGCTTCACTCGTTGGGACCAGCGTGTGCGTGAGCCCAAGGTTGCCAAGCTCGTTGAGCTTCCGGCTGCTGGTGCTTACGGCGAGGGTTCGGCTGAGCCGCTTGCTGGTGGTGCGTCTCCTCACGAGTCGTTCACCATTAAGGGCAATGCTGACTCGATGCTGTACCACACCACTGAGTCGCCCTACTACGGTCGCACCATTGCCGAGGTTTGGTTCAACTCTGAGGACAAGGCATCTGCTGCTGGCTTCACTCGTTGGGACCAGCGCGTGCGCGAGCCCAAGGTCGCTGGCTTTGCAGACCTGCCGGCACAGTCACGGTTCGGCGCCGGTTCGGCTGACCCGCTTGATGGAGGTGCTTCGCCGCACGCGTCGTTCACCATCAAGGGCAACGCTGACTCGATGCTCTTCCACCCCGAGGACTCGCCGTACTACGGCCGGACCATCGCGGAGGTGTGGTTCAACAGCGAAGAGGCAGCTTTGGCAGCCGGCTTCAAGCACTGGAAGAACCGCTAACTAGATCCACCAACTGGGGCTCCTGCAAAGGGGCCCCAGTTGTCTTTTTCACCGGCTGTTTTCGGGCTTGTCCTCTAAGCTCGCCCCGTGTGGAATCCGTGGCGAAATTTCGACTGGAATGTGCGCGCCTGCGGGATGCGGGGCCATGTCACTTACCGACCCAATGAGCCGGAGCTTGCGCAACGACTTGAGGCGATCACTGCACTGGGGGAGACCTGGCGGTGCCTGCGCTGTGGCAGCTTTGTTCTGGGTGCGCCTCATGGGTTTGGTCCAGCGAATCTTGCTCCGCTGGTGCTTCGCGGAGAGGCCCTTCGAGACGCGGTCATCTTGCGCTTCTTCGCAGTCGAGCGCCTATTTCGCGGGTTGATGTTCTTCGCCTTCGCTTACGGCGTCAAAGTCTTCAACGGTGCCCGCGGCTCACTGGCCAAAGTCTTCGACACCTATCTGCCACTCTTGGCGCCGATCTTTGATCGCATCGGCATCGACGTTGAAGCCACCGCTCCGGTCAAGCTGATCGAGAAAGTGATGTCGACCGCCCACGGCACGTTGACCTGGGTGGCGATTGGATTGGCTGCCTACGGACTACTCAACTGCGTCGAGTTCGTAGGTTTGTGGCTGCTCAAGCGTTGGGGGGAGTACGTCGCAGTCGTGGCGACCAGCTTCTTCGTGCCCCTTGAGATCTATGAATTGGTGCACAAGGTCACCTGGGTCAAGGTCGCCATTTTGGTGCTCAACTTGGCATTGGTTGCTTACCTGATCTGGACAAAGCGACTCTTTGGGTTGCGCGGCGGGCACGAGGCGTTTGTCGAAGAACAACAACAGGCCTCGCTGCTTGAGGTCGAGACCGCATCGATCAAAGCCGACCTGCACCGACTGAGTCGAGGGTCTCGGCACCCGGGCTAAACCCGGGCGCCGAGACCAATTCGGTTACAGCGTCCAGCAGTTGCTCCATTGAGGAACCCCGGCGAACCGGGCCTCAAAGAATGCATACATTTCCGTCGAGGTCGACAACATGCCACCCAGGTGGGTGGGGTTCAGGTTCGTCGAGAAGTAGACATTGGCGCCCTTTGCGCACCAGCGCTTGGCCATGGCCTTACCCACTGCGTAAGGGATCACGTCGTCAAGTGCTGAGTGCGTGACCAGCACGGGCACGGTGGGCTTGATGTCACCAAGACGCTGGCCTTGCACAATGCTGGTGTACGGCGCTTGCGAGTAAATCTGACCCGCGCTCTGACCAGAGTTAGTCAGATCGACGAACTTCTTGCCGGAGTTGGAGAAAAGGTCGAACACACAGTGCCCCTCGACCCCGTCGATGACGGCGTCGCCAGCATCGTTGAAGGCGTCCTTGGCGTTGATGCCATAGCTCTCACTCAGCCCGCGGGTGGCGTAGAACAAGAACTCGGCGTACATCGAGCCATCGAGGTTCTTGGCAACCGCGAGCAGATCGGCAGGCACGGCACCAACCGAGGCGCCCTTGACCTTCAGGTCGGGGGCGTAGGTCGAGGCAAGCTCCACAGCTGCTGCAGCCGCGCCACCACCTTGGGAGTAGCCCTGGATGCCCACTGGGCTCAGGCTGCTCAGTCCGGTGCCGCTGAGTTTCTCCGCAGCGCGCACCATGTCGAGCACGGCTCGGCCTTGTGAGACCCGGTCCATGTAGGTGTGGATTCCTGCAGTGCCGAGGCCTTCGTAGTCGGTCATGGCGATCGCGTAGCCGCGCATCAAGAGGCCCTGAATGAAGAGACCTTCGTATTCGAGGCCGTCACTGAACTGTCGCGATGGTGCGCACTTGTCGGCCATGCCCTGGGTGCCAACGGCGTAGCCGATCACCGGGCGTCTGCCTAGGCCCACCCACGGGGACTTGGGCACCATCACGGTGCCGGAGACCGCGATGCGCTTACCCGTACGGTTAGTGGACGTGTAGAGCACTCGCTGGGAGTTGAATGCCACCTGGTTGGCCTGAGCGGGATCGAGGAGGTAGCTAAGCGCCTCGCTGCGAATGACAGTGCCGTTGCCCGCTGGCAAGTTCGCTGGTGCTTCGTAGAACGCTGGTCGCGGTGGCTCGGTCGCCGCCGTAGCCGGGCTGATGGTCATCCCAGCCAGCACGATGGCCGCGGCTGCCGCGGCTCGGAGTTTGAGTCCAGACACCTGGTCACCTCACTTCTAACAACCACCGGGGCGCTCCACGGCTGGGCTGAACCTTACTTCGAGTCAGGTCTGTTGACAAGAAGTAGTCGGCAATCAATGAGGGGCGTTCGTCACATGCGCTCGGGCCGCAGGCAACCGTGACTTCATCAACTGCGTGGTGACAACCGCAATCGCGCAGATCGCAATAGCCCCCCACCACATCAACGAGCGCTCAAGCCACCAGGTGAAGAGTGCCGGGGCGACCACGTTGGCAACATTCCAACTGACCTGGAAGAAGCCGGAGTAACTGCCGCGCGCCTCCTCAGGTGGCGCTTCGGCGGCAATCGTGGCCAACACTGGTCCTCCGATCAATTCCCCCAGGGTGTACATCACGATGGCGATAAGCACAGTGATCATGGCCACGGGTCCCGAAAGCAGAGGCAACAGGGCCAATCCGGCAAACCCCAGCGCGAACGCTGCCCACCCGGCATGCAAGATCTGGGCGCGCACTCGACCTGTCATTGCTTGAACGACGAGACCCTGACCCAGACCAACGAGCAGGGTGTTGATGACAAAGGCGACGCCTGCGACCCAGCCTGGCAAACCGACGTAGGTCACCAGATAGATCGGGATCGCGACATTGAGCACGATGCAACACATCGCGTAGCCCAGGTTGCTCAGCCAGAACCAGCCAAATCCTCGATCGCGCAACACGCGGCCGATCTGGCGCGGGGCCTTCGGCGCATCAGGGCTGCGGGCACTGCGGGGACTGACCACGAGGCCCAGCAGCATGATGAAGGAGACCAAGTACGACGCAGCATTGAGCCAGGCAGCCCCGAAGTAGGCCCCCAGCGTGCCGATGGTGAGCACGACCCCTGAGCCAAGCCCTCCCAGGGCAAACCCGACGTTGCGCAGGGCGCCCAAGAAGCCGAACCACATCTCGCGCTCACCGGGCACAGAAATCTCGGTCACCAACGGCACGAATGCTGCCCAAAACAAGCTGGTGGCCGCCGCAGACGCCAACGCGACCGCCCACACTCCAACGACGCCTGTCACGGTCGTGCTCAGCGCAAAGGTTGCAGCCATGATGAGTTGGCCAGCCAGCAGCGGGCCTTTGGGCCCAAAGCGATCAACGACGCTGCCCATCAACATCGAGACGGGTATGCCGAACAAGGCGCCTGCACTCATGGCCGCGCCAATGTGGCTCAGTGGCAGGTCGGTGACTCGTACGAAAAAGAGCAACTCAAAGGGCATCCACACCCCAGAGCCGATGGCATCGATTGCCAGCGCCACCACGAACCGGCGGTGTTCGCCGATGGTGGGGAAGCCCAATCGTTTCAGCACCCCTGGACCTTAGTGCCTGGGGGCGCGTGGACTGGCCCCTACGACCAGCGCTGCTCGCGAGGCACGAAAGTTAGACCGCGGTCGCCGGTGTAGATCTGCTTGGGGCGCGCGATCTTCTGGTCCTTGTCTTGCACGAGTTCGAGCCACTGAGCCAACCAACCGGGGGTGCGACCGATGGCGAACAACACCGTGAACATCTCCGGCGGGAACTTCAGGGCTTCATAAATCAGCCCGGAGTAGAAGTCGACGTTGGGGTAGAGGCGGCGCGAGACGAAGTACTCATCCTCAAGCGCAATGCGCTCAAGCTCTTGGGCGATCTCAAGCAGCGGGTTGACGCCGGTCACCTCAAAGACGTCTTCGGTGGCCTTCTTGATGATCTTTGCTCGCGGGTCGTAGTTCTTGTAGACCCGGTGGCCAAAGCCCATCAGGCGCTCGTTGCCGTTCTTGACACCCTCGACAAACGCGGGGATCTCGGACTTGTTGCCGATGCGACGAAGCATCTTCAACACAGCCTCGTTGGCGCCACCGTGCAGTGGGCCGTAGAGGGCACCAACCCCTGAGGCGACCGCTGAGTAGGGGTCGACGCGGGAGGAGCCCACCGAGCGCACAGCGTTGGTCGAGCAGTTCTGCTCGTGGTCGGCGTGCAAGATGAACAAGACATCCAACGCGCGCACCAGGCGCGGGTCGGCTTCGTACTTCTGCTCACTCATCTTGAAGAGCATCGACAAGAAGTTCGCGGTGTAGCCCAAGTCGTTGTCGGGATAGATGTAGGGCTTGCCCTGCGCATGGCGATAAGACCACGCACCCAACGTCGGCATCTTGGCGATCATCCGCACGATCTGGATGTAGCGGTTCTGGGCGTCATCGACATTGTTCGACTCTGGGTAGAAGGTCGAGAGCGCACCCACAGAGGCCATCAACATGCCCATCGGGTGCGCGTCGTAGCGGAAACCCTGCATGAAGTCGCGCACGTTCTCGTGCACAAACGTGTGATAGGTGATGTTGTGCACCCAGTCGTCGTACTGCGCCTTGTCAGGCAACTCGCCGGTCAGCAACAGGTAAGCAACTTCAAGGAACGTGGAGTGTTCGGCCAACTGCTCGATCGGGTAGCCGCGGTATTCCAAAATGCCCTTGTCGCCGTCGATGTAGGTGATCGAACTGCGGCAACTTGCAGTGTTAGTGAAGCCAGGGTCGTACGTCGCCAAACCCGGCTCGCCATCGCCAATCTTGATCTGTGCCAGATCGCCAGCCTTGATCGTGCCGTCGGTGATTGGGATTTCGTATTCCTTGCCGGTGCGGTTGTCACGCACGGTCAAAGATTCGGCGTCGCCCATCGGCCATCTCCAGAGTTCTAGTTTCGGTAGCCCCAACCTAGTTCGAACACCAACCCTGAACAATTCCGAGGACCATGCATGGCACTAGCTGACGCCGTTTTGACCCGGCCACTAAGCGCGGCGTAATCTTGGCCCTTGCGTCTCCTGCCGCGCCGCGAAGTTTGCGGTGCAGACCCGGACGAAGTGGAACCGGGCAGTGTTCGTCAGAAGTCGCTGAACCACACGTTTCAGGGAACCCCCTGACTCGCACTACGAACCAGAGAGTGGACGCCGCATGCGCACCTACACTCCCAAGCCCGCCGACATCACACGCGAGTGGCTCGTCATCGACGCCACCGACGTGCGGTTGGGCCGACTCGCCGTCCAAGTTGCCAACCTCCTGCGAGGCAAGCACAAGGCGATGTTTGCAAACCACGTCGACACTGGCGACTTCGTCATCGTGATCAACGCTGCCAAGGTCTCACTGTCCAGCAACAAGGCCGCCACCAAGATGGCCTACCGTCACTCCGGCTACCCAGGCGGCTTGACCACCACCCCCTTCGGTGAACTGCTGGAGAAAGACGCTCGCAAGGCCATCGAAAAGGCAGTGTGGGGCATGCTCCCCAAGAACCGCCTCGGCCGTCAGATGCTCAAGAAGCTCAAGGTGTACTCCGGGTCTGAGCACCCGCACGCCGCCCAGAAGGCCAAGCCGTTTGAGATCACTCAGGTCTCCCAGTAATCGACGTACCAAGGACTTATGACAATGACTGAGAACAACACTGTGGACGTCGAAGAGACCTACGAGGTCGACGAAGCTGGCGTCGCTTACTCAACCGAGAGCAGCCGCCCCGCCGACGCTCCCGCCCGCCCCGCGACCATCGCTCCCGCCGGAGCCACTGGTCGCCGCAAGGAAGCCGTCGCACGAGTTCGCCTCGTTCCCGGCACCGGAGTGTGGACCGTCAACGGACGCACCCTCGACTCCTACTTCCCCAACAAGTTGCACCAGCAGGTCGTCAACGAGCCCTTCGTGACCACCGACCTCGTTGGCCGCTTCGACGTCATCGCCCGCATCCACGGCGGTGGCATCACCGGTCAAGCCGGCGCACTGCGCCTGGGTGTGGCCCGCGCTCTCAACGCGATCGACGTTGAAGCCAACCGTCCCTCGCTCAAGAAGGCCGGACTGCTCACTCGTGACGCCCGCGTCATCGAGCGTAAGAAGGCCGGTCTCAAGAAGGCCCGTAAGGCTTCCCAGTTCTCCAAGCGCTAGTCCTGCGATGTGTCCCAGGCACATTGCGGCGTTGTCGTCGGTCGACGGCCCTCGAGGCCGCCTTCCCTCCTCCGCCTTGCACTGCACTCTGGGACACACCGCAGCCCTGCGGCGAATCGTCCCGGGGACGCGAGCTAGGAGTCGCCTGAGATGAAGAAGCTGTTCGGCACCGATGGCGTCCGTGGTTTGGCCAACGGGGTACTCACGGCTGAATTGGCCCTAGACCTCTCCGTTTCTGCCGCGCATGTGCTCGCACAGCGGGGCAGTTTTGCCGGGCACCGGCCCTTTGCGGTGGTCGGCACCGACACTCGAATCTCAGGGCAATTTCTTTCCGCCGCTGTGGTGGCGGGTTTGGCCAGTGCCGGCGTTGACGCGGTGCTCTTGGGTGACTTGCCCACGCCTGCGGTTGCCTACCTCACCGGCGCTATGGGCGCTGACCTCGGTGTCATGCTCAGCGCCTCGCACAACGCGATGCCTGACAACGGCATCAAGTTCTTGGCCAAAGGCGGGGTCAAACTCGATGACGCCATCGAGAAGGCCATTGAGCAGCACATGCGTGAGGAGTGGCAGCGACCACTCGGCGGTGATGTGGGCAGGGTGCGCACGGAGTTCAGCGCTGGCTCGCAGTACGTCGAGCACCTCACCAGCACCATCTCGCACTCTTTGAGCGGGCTGAAGGTCGTACTCGACTGCGCCAACGGGGCTGCCTCCGTGGTCGGACCAGCAGCTTTGCGGGCAGCCGGGGCAGATGTGGTTGCCATTCACGCCTCCCCAGACGGACTCAACATCAACGACAACTGCGGCTCCACCCACCTCGGAGCACTCCAAGCAGCAGTGGTTGCGCACGGCGCTGACGTGGGCTTCGCGCTCGACGGAGATGCTGACCGTTGCCTGGCAGTTGACGCTGCCGGCGAGATTGTCGACGGTGACCAGATCCTGGCGATCTTGGCCCTTGCGATGCACGAGCAAGGCCGCCTGGTGAAAGACACTGTGGTGGCGACGGTGATGAGCAACCTTGGGTTTGTGCAGGCGATGAAGGCCGCTGGGCTCGGCGTACGCCAAACAAAGGTTGGGGATCGCTACGTTCTCGAAGCGATGAAAGTTTCGGGCTACAACCTCGGTGGCGAGCAGTCGGGGCATGTGATCTTGTCTGACCACGCGACCACTGGCGATGGGGTGTTGACCGCCCTGCAATTGCTCGATCGGATGGCGGCCACTGGCAAGTCGTTCGCAGAGTTGGCCGGGGTCATGTCGCGGTTGCCGCAGATTTTGGTCAACGTGCCCAACGTCGATAAGTCACGCACCGACGACGACGCGGTGCTGGCCGCGGCAGTGGCCGAAGAAGAGGCCGCGCTGAACGGCTCGGGCCGAATCTTGTTGCGACCCTCAGGCACTGAGCCGCTGGTGAGGGTGATGGTCGAGGCCCCCACACAAGCACTCGCTCACGAGGTGGCACACCGTTTGGCAGCCGTCGTGAAGGCTCAACTCGGGCTTTAATCAGGTGCGCCCGCAGTGGGTGTGGCCTACGGTCGGCGACGTGGAATTCATCGACGTCACCCAAGACGAAGCCGGTTTGCGGGCTTGGTACGAGGCCTACTCAGCCGCCGGTCGTCACGGAAAGCCGCACCCCATGGTGTGGGCATTTGCCGAAATCCTGGCGGCCACCGCAATTGACTGGCCACGCCGGAAGTTGCGCCACATCTCCGCTGTGGTGGATGGCCGCGTGGTTGCGGCCGGCTCGATCTCGTTTCCGCAACTCGATCACCTCGTACACGCTGCGGTTGAGGTGTTCGTCGCACCGGCAGATCGCGGCCGTGGCTATGGATCTGCCCTATTGGCACACCTAGAAGGCATGGCTAGGTCAGCGGGGCGACACATCATTGCCGCCGAGGTGCTGCACGCCTTGGACGACCCCGCAGATGCAGCGGGCGTGCCTGATGCTGAGTTCGCTCGACGCCACGGCTACAAGTTTGGCCTCGGCGACGTGATGCGCCGACTGGCGTTGCCGGTCTCACCCGACTTCCTCACCGACCTCGCCGACTCGATTGCCCCAGCCCATGCGGGCTATGCGATCACGAGCCACTACGGCAGCGGACCCGCAGACATCGCATACAAAGTCAGTGTCTTAGATGCGTCACTGACCACCGAGGCGCCGATGGGCAAGATGTCCTACGAAGCTGAGGCCGTCGACGTCGAGTCGAACCGAATTGGCGAACAACTCCTGGCTGCCCAACGCCGCTTCCGCGTCCGCACCGTCGCCATGTGGGGTGAAGAAGTTGTCGGCTACTGCGACACGGTGCGTGCGGAGTACGACGGGAACCGGGTGTGGCAATGGGGCACCCAAGTGCACCGAGATCACCGAGGCCATCGACTCGGCCTGGCCCTCAAGATCGCCAACATGAGGGCATTGGCGCAGGCATATCCCGAGGCCGATGAGATCCTCACGTTCAACGCCGAGGTCAACACCCACATGATCGCCGTG
>WBZQ01002370.1_pt1 | contig 12166 bp, 13 predicted proteins | sample 5204251 | NCBI WGS metagenome assembly WBZQ01 (sample SAMN12412402, study PRJNA552823) | activated sludge metagenome | isolation source: activated sludge from nitrification reactor of wastewater treatment plant... | place: USA: Virginia | collected 2017-09 | reverse complement strand
CGCCTCAGACGATTCAATCGTCCAAAAAGAGATGGTCGAGCCGATGATAAACAACCCGCCGAAGAAGGCGATCATGCCCAAAAGTACCAAGGGTAGGTAGAGGATCTTACCCAGCGTCCAATGAATATTGGCCAACTGCAGGGCAATGAACAAAACCACCACTCCTTGTAAAATTCGCCCTAAACGCCGCAGGGCAAAGCGCTCCCCCAGCACCTGCACGGTGATGTTGAGCGGGCGCAGCAGCGATTGGTCAAATTGACCGCGGCGCACCCGTTGCCCAAAGCCGCCAGGGTCAAACCCGCTGAAGATCAGGTCCATTGTCCCAAAGGCCATCTCGACCATGCCCCACAGAAAGGCCACTTCGCCCAGTTGCCAGCCACCCAGGTTGCCAAAGCGCGCAAAGACCAAAGCCAGCGACACAAAAAAGAGCAACATGGTAATCAACGTCCCCAGCACATCAAAGAGAAAGGCCACCCGATATTGCATCTGCCCCCGAATTTGGATCATCAGCAGGCGTCGGTAGACAGCCAGGTTGAAGCGAAGATTATCCAATTCTTCACCCTCCTTGGAGCACCAACGAACGCATCCCCGCCCGCAAGATCAGTTGGCAGAGCAGGGTAAGCACCAGCGCCCAGGCGAACTGGGTGACCAGGGCTTGCCAGAGGGCCGAGCCAGTGAGCAAGCCCAGATAAATTTCAATGGTGGTATTGAGCATGGACGGGAAGGGCGTAAAGGCGCAGAAGCTCTGAAACCAGGCGGGAAAATAGCGCAAAGGCATAAAAAAGCCCGAAAACGCCCAGATCAAGCCAAAGGCAAAGCGCCCAATGCCCCGTGCATCTGGCGTCCAGAAGGCGCTCAGGTTGATCAGAAAGCGCCAGCCAAAGCTCACATACCAACTGAGCAACAGCGAAATAGTGAGGGCACTCCACTGCACCAGACCGTGCGGAATGGTGATCCGTAGCACCACTGCATAGATCAGCACCAACGTCACCCCGCGCAGCCAGAAGGCAACCATCGCCCGCCCCAGGTCTTGCGCCAGCCAGAAGCGAAAATAGCCCAGTGGCTTAAGCAGGTCGGTGGCAACCTCCCCGCTGTAGATCGAATCCATCAGATCGTACCAGCCGAAGATCAGCAGGTAGGCGATGATTCCCTGCACCAATGCGGTGAAAGTGATGGCATCTTGCAACGAAATGCCCGCCACCTGCGTACGGGCGCCATAAAGCGCCACCAGCACCGAGGCGCGCAACAAGCCAAAGAAGGTGTTGGTCACCAGCCCAGCCAGCGTCGCCGCCCGATAGGTCAACTGGCGCTGTAAGGCCAGCCGGGTCACTTCCCAATAGAGACGCATGATGGATAGTCGGACAGTGGGACAGTGGGACAGTCGGACAGTGGGACAGTCGGACAGTGGATCAGTAGGTCAGTCATAGGCGTTCCACTGTCTCACTGTCTCACTGATCACTTGGTAAAAAACGGGAACAAGGTCTGCACATTCTCGCTAGTCAGCGGCGAGCCATATTCACAGGCTTCGAAGGCTTCGGCATATTGCACCTGGTCGCCCCTTGCTGTGCCATAAAGTTCGCCGAGCTTGGCGCGATAGAGATCGGCCACCCGGCGCAGACGGGCATCCTGGCGTTGGCGCAACCAGGCCCGCCGCTCGGCCAGATTCGCCGGCACCTGCTCCAAATAACGCCCATTGTAAGGCAACCATTCGTACATCTGCGAAGTGTGACAATGCAGTGCGTCCACCTTGGCTTCCACCACCGCATCAATGGCGACGACCACATCGGCCTGGAAGGGATAGGGCTTCTGGAAGTGATCCCAGGTGTGGACAATTACCGGCATGGTGCGCAAATGGGGCACATGTGATACCACATTGGGCACCGTCACCATATACGAGGCATCCTGCACCAGTTGCGAGGCGTAGCGATGATCCGGGTGATAGTCATTGGGCCGGTGGATGGTGATGAGATCCGGCTGAAACTCACGGATAATGGCGATCACCAGGTTGCGATTTTCCAGGCTGGGCAGCAAGGCACCATCGTGAATATCCAGCGTAATATATTCCACACCGAGGGCTTTGCCGGCGTTGGCCGCTTCGATGCGGCGTCGCCAGGCCAGCGGTGCGCCGCCTTGTTCATGATGCCCAGCGTCGCCATTGGTCAGGCTGACCATTTTGACCCGGTGTCCCCGCTGCGCATAAAGCGCTGCCGTACCCCCGGCGGAGTAGTCAGGGTCATCCGGGTGGGCGCCGATAATGAGAATGTTTAATGGATTGTTTGCCATTGTGCTTTCCTTTGAATTGACTATGCTGCCACAGCCAGCCGCACCAGCGCAACCTCGTTGAGCAGGGCGGCTTCGTCTGGGGCTTCGGATTCCAGGGTGACGACCTGAACGGGGGTGTGATTTAATGTCCAGCGCAGCAGCTCCAGGTCATCCATTTGAATAGGCAGGTGGCGATCCAGCATTTGGCCGCGCGTGGGGTCGTACTGGGGGCGATTAATGTGGATTTCGCGGACTTTGTCCAGCGGTAAGGCTTGCAAATAGAGGCGGGGATCCGGCCAGCCCAGGTTGTGGGCGCTGATGCGGGCATGGGCCAGATCCAGCAGCACTTCGCAGCCAATCGCCTCGATCAACTCGCTGAAAATTACTGGGTCGCAAACATATTCGTAGGCGTTGGTGGGATGATAGTTGTAGTTCTCCAACAGTAGCGGCACGCCATCTAGCCAGGCTTGCAAGCGCTGGCCGTTGCGGATGATGTGGGTCATCACCGTCTCACGGCTCTGCAGGGCGCTGTCTGGGGCGCCGCGCCAGAATTCGGTGGTGTGGCCCTGCGGCTCGGCGCTGGCGCCAATGCCGGTGGAAAACCAGGGGCATTGCGCCGCTTCTAACAGCGCCCAGGCTTGCTCCATGCTGGCTGGGTCAAAGGGATCCGCATAATTGAGCCAGAAACGGCTGGAAATGTCGTGCAACAACACCGGCCGATAGGCCAGGGCGCGTTCTAGCAGCGGCATTCCGCCATCTGCATCGACCTTAATGAAATCCACTTCAATGGCGTTTTTGGCCAGCAACGAAAAGAGCGCGGGTGTCGTGGTCGCACCGATTTTGATCATAGCTACTCCGTTTGCGAGGTATAGAGTCTGCTGTAGTAAATTAGTGAGACAGTGGGCCAGTCAGACAGTGGGCCAGTAAGTCAGTGAGACAGTTCTACTGACTTACTGACTTACTGTCCTACTGACCTACTCCCGCCCAGGCCGCACAATCCCGGCGTCAGCAAAGGCGCGGCTCAACACGGTATAGGACTGCGTTGCCGTCGCCAGCGGGTCATAATTAGGACGGCGCTGCACCATGACGCTGATCTCGGTGGAGACAAAGCCGGTGTAGCCGTGGGACTGCATGGCTTTCAGGTAGCGCACATAATCAAATTCCCCTTCGCCGGGGATCAGGTATTGATGGTTGGGGGCGCGGCCCAGTTCATCCTTGACATGGGTATGGGCGGTGTAGGGCATCAATTTCGCCACCGATTCTTCAATGGGGATGCCGACCACATTAAAGTGGCTAATGTCAAAGTTGACGCGCACGGCCGGTGAGCGTACCTGCTGCATAATGGCAACCGTTTGGTCGGGTGTTTCTACGGCAGCGCCGACATGGTGTTCAATGGCCAGGGTGACGCCACGGGATTGCGCATAATCCCCCAGTTGCTCCAGCCGCTCTACCAGTTGATCTTGCCGGGTGGCCAAGTCGCCGGGTTTGCCGCCAAAGCCGCTGATCACCACCGGCATGTGCCCGTGCAGGGCTAAATCTACGGCCAGATCCACAGCATCCTGAACATAGGCCGCGTGCTCAGCAAATTTGGCTGGATCAGGATCAAGCAGATCCAGATACGCGCCAACAGCCGACAGTGCCAGGTTGTGTTGTTCAAGCAACTGCACAATGTGCTGGCGTTCGTTGCGGTCTAGATTGCTCAAGGCCGTGGTGTAACGGGGTAGCACGGTGATCTCGACGGCATCAAAGCCGAGTTCGGCCAGGTGCTTGAGACTGACATCAACGGGGACGGTGGGCATCCCCCAGGTGCTATAGCCTAATTTCATGATGATGACCTCGGTTTGATGTGCAATAAAGTGATAAATGATGAGTGAGGCAGCAAGCAACAACTTGTAGGTCACATCTGAGATGTGACATTGGTTGGGCGCCTGTCACATCTCAGATGTGACCTACGCTGTGCGCTCCTCTGGCGGATAAACCCGCTCTGGCGGCTGGCGGCGTTTGGGTGGGGCCATCAACTCAAGCTGACAGTTGAGCCGTTCCTCGGTGTCTAGGTAGGCGAAGCCGCCATCGCCGTCTAATCCATGCCCACCCCCAGCTTGGATGACCGGATAGCCAGCCGCCGTCGCTTGGGCCATGGCCACGTCAATGTCATCGACCAGCAAGCCAATATGGTGCAGACCATAGCCGCGCCTGGCAATAAATTCATGGTAGATGGTGGGGCCGGTCAGCGGCTCAATCAACTCGATCTGTTGTGGGCCAATGCGGGCCAACGCCACCCGAAAGCGGTGATCCACCGGCGCGCCGCGATAAGTCATCCAACGGGCAAAGGGTTTTTGGTAGGTAAAGATCTGCCAGGGACCGACGCCACAGACTTCCCAGTACATGGACAACGTCTTGTCCAGATTCTCTACCACAATGCCGATCTGCCAGACGCCGTTTTTCAGAAAAGGCAATTGCGCCAAAATTGCTTGGTCGAACACGGAAAGGCTCCTTGTTGCGAAAGTGAAACGATACCTGTAGTGTATCAATGATTCCTACATCCGACAAGCTGCCAAAAACCAGGACAGCCACTGTAATTCCTCAAAAAGCTTGCATCCCCTGGCGATCACCTGTATACTTGCGGTCAATAAGCATTGGGATTAAGGAATCAGGATTAGGAATTAGGTAGGGTGCGGGAAGATCCCACTAATCCTTAATGCCTAATTCTTAACCCTTACTTCTTAACCCTTACGCCTACTCAACAGGATTGCATCGATGCAGCGCGAACATCATCGTTGGTATAGCCAGCGCCTCAACCGGGAGATGGAATTGTTGATCCACGGTCATGCGGGTGCGCCGGTTTTGGTCTTTCCCACCAGCAAAGGGCGTTTTTACGAATATGAAGATCGCGGCATGGTGGCTGCGCTAGGGGATTTTTTAGAACAGGGGTGGTTTCAACTCTACTGTGTCGACAGTGTGGATGCCGAGAGTTTTTATAACTGGTGGGTACATCCTGCTCAGCGCATTGCCCGTCACCTGCAATACGAAGCATATCTATTTAACGAAGTTTTGCCGTTGATGCGCAGCAAGAACGCCAATGGCTTTTTGATTGCCCACGGCTGTAGCTTTGGCGCTTATCATGCCGTAAACATTGCCTTTCGGCATCCGCAGCTTTTTGGGCGTGTCCTGGCGTTCAGCGGCAAGTATGATATGACCAGCTTCTTCAGCGGCTATCACGACGAAAACATCTATTTCAACACACCCAGCCAATTTATCCCCAACCTGCATGATCCGCAGATGATTGCTGCGCTTCGGCATCTGGATATTATTTTGGCGGTGGGCAAAGACGACCCAAACATTGAGAACAACCGCGCCCTAAGTACAGCGCTCTGGAGCAAAAATATCTGGCACGCCTTTCGCGAGTGGGACGGCTGGAGCCATGATTGGCCTTACTGGCAAAAGATGGTGCGGCTGTATATTCAAGGACATGATTGATTTTGGATTTACGATTTTAGATTTACGAAAGCACGGGAATAACCCAGTTACTCGTCAATCGTCAATCCCCAATCGTAAATTTTTAACAAAGGGGGCATTATGAGCGAAGTCAAAAAAATCGGCCTGTTGGTGGGGCGAGAATGGAGCTTCCCACCGGCCTTTATTGAAGAAGTCAACGGGCGCAAAGCAGGCATTATAGCCGAATATGTTAAATTAGGGGGCACTCGCATGAATGCGCCCTGTGAATATGCTGTGCTTATCGACCGCATCAGCCATGAAGTTCCCTACTATCGCACCTATTTGAAAAATGCCATGTTGCAGGGCGCCTATTGCATCAACAATCCCTTCTGGTGGAGTGCCGACGATAAATTCTTTGGCGCCAGCCTCATCACCGCCATGGGGTTGGCGTCACCCAAAACGATGGTGTTGCCCTCCAAGGATTATATCCCCGGCATTGTCACCGAAAGCCTGCGCAACCTGATCTATCCGCTGGATTGGGAGGCTATTGTGGCCTACACCGGCCTACCGGCTATTCTCAAAGATGCCTGGGGCGGCGGTTGGAAGAATGTTTACAAGGTCAACAGCCTGGAGGAATTGTGGCGCGCCTATGACGAGACCGGTACGCTCTGTATGGTGCTGCAAGAATTTATTGATTATGATCAATTTGTGCGCTGCATCTGCGTCGGCCAGGATAACATTATGCCGATCAAGTATGATCCCAAACAGCGGCGCTACCTGGTCGAGCATGACCATCTGTCATCTGAACTCGGTGAGCGCATTATCCACGATGCCCGGATGATCAACCAGGTGATGGGCTATGATATGAACAGCATTGAATTTGCGGTCAAAGATGGCGTCCCCTATGCGATTGATTTTATGAACCCGGCGCCGGACATGGATGTCAACAGCATTACGCCCCATTACTTTAGCTGGGTGGTCAAGGCCATGGCCGATTTCTGCATTGAAATGGTTCACAACCCCAAGCCACAACGCGCCGAGCAGCGCTGGGCCAGCTTTGTTAACAAGTAGCCAACCGGTGACTGGGTCTGCTGTGCTGGATTTTTCCACAATTGCGCAACGTCTGGTGGATTGGCATGCCCAACACCAGCGCGATTTGCCCTGGCGTCACGCCCCGGCCGGCCAACGTGATCCTTATCGCGTCTGGATCAGCGAAATTATGTTGCAGCAGACGCGCGTTGAGACGGTGGTGGACTACTATCAACGTTGGCTGGCGCGTTTTCCAACCCTGACTGCATTGGCGCTGGCTGATCAACAGGGTGTACTCAAAGCCTGGGAAGGCTTGGGGTATTATGCGCGCGCCCGCAACCTGCAACGGGCAGCGCAGCAGGTAATGGAACACTATGATGGCCAGTTACCCAATGACCGTACTCAGTTGCTCAAGTTGCCTGGCATCGGTGAGTACACAGTGGGGGCCATCCTCAGCCTGGCCTTTAACCGGCCGGAACCAATTTTGGATGGCAATGTCAAACGGGTGTTGAGTCGTCTGGCTGATATTGACCAGCCGATCAGCGAAAACGCCACGCTCAAGCAGTTATGGAGCCTGGCCAGGGCGGTCGTTGAGGCGGCGCCGACCGAGGCGGCTGGCGCCTGTAACGAAGCCTTGATGGAACTGGGTGCAACCATTTGCACACCGGAGAAACCGCGCTGCCTAATTTGCCCTGTGGTTGAATTGTGCCAGGCCGCGTCACACGGCACCCAGGCCCAACGACCGGTCATCTTGCCACGCAAACAGACACCGCACTTTGACGTGGCAGCCGGCATCATCTGGCAAGGCCAGCCATTCGCGTCCAAATTCCTGATCGCGCAACGCCCGCCAGAAGGGTTGCTAGGCGGGCTGTGGGAATTCCCTGGTGGCAAACTGGAGCAGAGTGACCCTGATCTGCGTGCCTGCTTGCAACGGGAGATTCAAGAAGAGCTAGCCATGGTGATTGACGTGGGCGAACAGTTGACCGTCGTGCGCCATGCTTACACTCATTTTCGCATCACCCTCTATGCCTTCCACGCCCGCCACATTAGCGGCGCTCCCCAAACTCTGGGTGTCGCCGACTGGCGCTGGGTCGAGCTGGCCGACCTGGACGCCTTCCCCTTTCCCGTGACTGATCAAAAGATCATTGCTGCGTTGCGGCGCGCCGATCAGCACCAGGGCTAAATCAACTGGAACGCTAAAAAAAGCGGCGTGCCTTGCGAGCCGTTACAATCTCGGTGTTCATGCCCACCCAGTGCAGGCTGCCGTTGTAGCGGCCATGCTCCATCTTGACACAACGATCCATCACCACTTGAAGACCCGCCTGCTCGGCCTGTTGCGCCGCTTCCAGGTTATAGATGCGCAATTGCATCCAGACTGACTTGGCCTGTTTGGCAATGGCCTGTTGCACAATTTCGCCACACACTTGCGCGGGACGGAAGATATCCACCATGTCAATCGGCTCTTCAACACTGAGCAGATCTGGGTAGCAGCGCTCGCCCAAAATCTCGCTGGCTGTGGGATTGACGGGAATCACGCGGTAGCCTTCATATTTGAGATACGAAGCCACAAAGTAACTAGGCCGTTGCGGGTCTTTGGAAAGCCCCACCATGGCGATGGTATGGGTGTTGGCCAACAGTTCGCGAATCAGCCCAGGGTCTTGATATTTGGGGCGCAGTTCTGCCGGTAAGATCGAATTCATGCGGATGTCGCAGGCGAGGGTTGCATCGCCCAAGTTCGTCATAGACATAGAGATTCAGTGAACTCCTTTGGCATTTGGAGATTTGTGTTTATAGCGGTCTGATCATCCAGATATAAAGCAGGTGATCGTCAATAAATTGTTCATAAATAACTTCATGATCGGCAATGGACCAGAGGTACGTACTTGGCTCTTCAAACAATTCGCAATCACTGATTGGCAGGCCGCTGGGTAGCAGTGCCAGCGTTTCAACGGCGATCAACACCTGCTCGTTGTATGGATGCGAATCGATGGCATAGTTCGCCGCTTCTTGGCTAAATTGAATTTCCCACACACTCACTGTCCTTTGGCAGCGATTCGGCGTTTGACTTCGGCCAGCGACACCGAGGGCTCGCCTTTGGCCTTAAGCCGTTTCACTTCGGCCAAAAGTTCCAGTCGATGCAAGCGCTTTACATCCTGTTGGAATTCATCTTTACCGGTAGCCTGCTGCTCCCCAGCTACAACGAGAGCGGATTGCTTGCTATCCAATAACCCAGCAGCCCATGCTTTTTCGTATGCATCAATCAGGAAGTTCCAGGTTTGCGGGTGAACGAGCACCCCTGCCCCCCGACCGTCTCGCGTGAGGATGATCGGTGATTCCTTGAGGCTTTCTAACACGGCAGGTTGTTGAGTGCGTAGCTCTGTAATTGGGATGGTAGGTAGCGCACCATAAAGCATAACAGCTCTCCTTCTTGTTTATAAACGTACATAATATGTACATTATAAAGCTTTTTAATGGCTTGTCAATGTTCTGTTGTGCCTCAATCGATGGCCTGCAGCGCTTGTTCCAGATCCCAGCGCAGGTCTTCCAACGTCTCCAGCCCAATCGAAAGCCGGATCATGCCGGGGCCGACGCCGGCTGTTTGCAGCTCTTCGTCTGAGAGTTGCTGATGGGTGGTGGAAGCGGGGTGAATGACCAGGCTGCGTACATCCCCGACATTGGCCAGGTGTGAAAAGAGATGTAGCGACTCAATAAATTGTTGCCCGGCGCGGCGCGGGTTGGCGGCTTTCAGGCCGAAGGTAAAGACCGCGCCCGGGCCTTTGGGGACATACTTCTGCGCCAACGCGTAGTAGGGGCTGTCTGCAAGCCCAGCATAGGCCACCCATTCCACCCGCGGGTGATCGTGCAGGAAGTGGGCAATTTCCCGCGCATTGTTGATATGCCGTTCCATGCGCACCGAGAGCGTTTCCAGCCCTTGAATCAGCATAAAGGCATTAAACGGCGAAAGACAGGCGCCGGTGTCGCGTAATGTTTCGGCGCGAGCTTTCATCAAAAAGCCATAGTGACCAAAGGTCTCGTAAAATTTCAAATCATGATACGAAGGTGATGGCTCGGCAATGGTGGCAAAACGGCTAAAGTCAAACTTGCCGGCATCCACAATCACCCCGGCAATGGAATTGCCGTGGCCGCCAATAAATTTGGTGGCAGAGTGGATGACAATATCGGCGCCAAAGTCAATGGGCCGACAAAGATAGGGCGTGGCAAAGGTATTGTCCACAATCAAAGGAATGCGTTTGCTGTGCGCCAACTCGGCCAGCGCGCTGATATCCAAGATGCTGCCCTGGGGGTTGCCGATGGTCTCGCCGTAAAGGGCGCGCGTTTGGGGGGTAATGGCAGCAGCCCAATTCTCCAGCTTGGTGGGGTCAACAAAATGGACCTTGACCCCCAACTTCTTAAAGGTATGGGTAAACTGGGTCATAGTGCCACCGTAGAGGTGGGTAGAAGCCACCACTTCGTCGCCTGGCTCCAACAGCGTCATCATGGTGGTGAATTGCGCGGCCATACCACTGGCGGTGGCCACTGCACCCGTGCCATTCTCCAACGAGGCAATGCGTTCTTCAAAGACTGCTGTGGTGGGGTTGTTGATGCGTGTGTAGATGTTGCCGTATTGTTTCAATTCAAACAATTGGGCAGCATAATCGGTACTGTCAAAGACATAGGAAGTCGTCTGATAGATCGGTACTGCCCGCGCCCCGGTGGTTGCATCGGGAATGTGGCCGGCATGTAACATGCGGGTCTCGAAACCAAATTGGCGTTTGGTGCGTTGCATAGGTGCTGCATCTCTCCACAATAAAATTAGTCCAGTCGACAAACCGCTTGGATATGCTTTAGTATATGCAAGAAGGGGCTTTCTTGGGAAATCAGGAGTACTTACACTAAGCTCTGAATGAGAAGCGGAGTTTTGTTTCTTGTCCATAGGCCGGAAAAACTCCGCTTCTTATTGCAACCGCAGTTTAGCGGCTAGACAAGCACCCGGCAGAGCAAAGATTTCCGAAAAGTGCTCTAAGGCCAAGCCGCGGTCGTTGCTGCCGGATGTGTGCTGCCATCCAATGATCATACTGACTTTACTGTCAATATTCTACGATTAATCTACATTTTATAAACGTGGGGAAAACGACTAGCAAATAAAGACCAACAGTTGCTATATAGCATTAAAATATTTAGCAATAATGCAAATTCGTCTCGTATACTCTAACTTTTCAGGCCAAACATGCGCTATTCTATTGTTATTTCTCTATTTAGTGTAATTATTGGGGTCATCGGTTTTTCATTGACGATGCGTGCCGCATCTTTATTTAGTGGTTGTGGCAGCGAGAGTGTACAAGCTGCTGATACAGAATTTGAAACGCAAATTGTTGTACTGGTGAACGCTCGCCGTGCTGAGCAAAATCTTCCCCCAATGAAACTTAACCTTAGCCTCTCCAACGCCTCGCGCTATCATGCTGTCGATATGGATTCTGACAGCTACTTTCAGCATGATACCTATGATCAGGTCAATGGTGAATTGGTCAAACAGTGTTCTTGGATTGATCGAATAAAGGTCTATTATCCGTCGCCGCGCGCCGAAAATATTGCCCAAGGTTATACCACCCCAGAAAGCGTTATGCGGGCGTGGATGAATAGCGCCGGGCACCGCAACAACATCCTGGGGGATTACTGGGAGATCGGTGTAGGATACTACCAAGGCGAGTGGGTACAAGATTTTGGAACCCAGGTGGATGTCTATCCTTTGATTATTAACAAAGAAGCAGCCACCACCAATTCTGCGAATGTGACGCTCTATATTTACGGCAATTGGACGCAAATGCGTCTGCGCAATGACGGCGGGGAGTGGAGTACACAACAGCCCTTTAGTCATGATGTCAACTGGATGCTCAACAACCAGACTGGTCTCCACACGGTAGAAGCAGAACTGACTGATGGAAACCAAACGATCGTGGTGAGTGACACGATTGAACTACTCCTAAGCAGTCCAACCCCAACCCCCACTAGCCCTAGCGAACACGTTTTTCTCCCCGTTGTTCGACGCTGATTGTTGCACGTACAAAAACGTGGTATGATCTGATTGCTCAATGGGAGCGAGCAGATTTGGCGCGTCATAGATCAGGCTTATAATCAGTAGAGCGCAGTTGCCAGAGACAGTGCCGGGTACGACTACTTCACCGTCGCCTAGTGCGTCAACACCGTTGCGGTGTATTGATAAGTAGGGAAATGAACGCGTAAAGATCGAGGAGGTTTGCCCATGGCAACAACAACTCTTGTCACGCCACAAGCGCAACCAGTGCAAAGTCAATGGACCTATGAAGATTATCTGCAATTACCCGATGATGGCAACCGTTACGAGATCATCGAAGGAGTGCTCTACGTGACTAATGCACCCAACTCAGATCATCAGTTTACTGGGACTGAAGTTGCCGCCGAA
>WBZQ01002369.1_pt1 | contig 12167 bp, 10 predicted proteins | sample 5204251 | NCBI WGS metagenome assembly WBZQ01 (sample SAMN12412402, study PRJNA552823) | activated sludge metagenome | isolation source: activated sludge from nitrification reactor of wastewater treatment plant... | place: USA: Virginia | collected 2017-09 | reverse complement strand
ACCCGGACGCCAGCGCCTGGCGTCCGGGTGGGAGCGGTCCCATGCGGGTCGTCTCCGGGCCCGTCGGACGCGAGCGGGTACACTTCGAGGCGCCTGGGCCCGAGCGCATCCCGTCCGAGATGGACCGGTTCCTTGCGTGGTTCAACGCGCCGGCGCCCCTCGATCCGGTGCTCCATGCGGGGCTCGCACACTTTTGGTTCGTGACCATCCACCCCTTCGAGGACGGCAACGGCCGGATCGCGCGCGCCATCGCCGACCTGGCGCTCGCCCGCGCCGACGGCACAAAGGAGCGCTTCTACAGCATGTCGGCGCAGATCGAAGCGGAGCGGAAGGAGTATTACCTTCAGCTCGAAACCGCCCAGCGTGGAGAGCTGGACATCACGCGCTGGCTGGCGTGGTTCCTGGCCTGCTTCGGCCGCGCCATTGAGGGCGCCGATGGGACGCTGGCCGCTGTGCTCCACAAGGCGCAGCTGTGGCGGCGAATCAATCGAGCCCCGGTCAATGAGCGGCAGCGCCACGTCATCGACCGACTGCTCGACGGTTTCCAGGGGTCCCTCACGAGCTCGAAGTACGCCAAGCTCGCCAAGTGCTCGGCAGACACGGCCCTGCGGGACATCCGACAGATGGTGGATCGCGGGATACTGATTCAGAACCCCAGTGGTGGCCGAAGCACGAGCTATCGCCTGGCCGCGCCGGCGGAGGTGCGCTCGGCGTGAGGGAACGCGCCCAACCAGCCGTTCCTGCCGACGCCGCTATACGGGCATGATCGCCTTCTCCAACGGTCGACAAGGCGAGGATCCTCCCAGCCGCGCCGCGATCTCCAGCCAAGGTCGCGAAGAGCAGGAACCAGAGCCCCCTCCGGCCGTCTCGGACCTTACTTCAGGAGTCCTCTCCTCACCAGCCGAGCCCATGCTCAGCCTCGCGATTGCGCGCACGCTCCATGAACCGCCCGAAACGCGAGCGCGGCTCTTTGCCCAGTTGATTCGAGAGATCGAGGACTTCATGACGGCTCATCCGGCGGAACGCCCATGGACCTGTCGCATCTACGCGGGTACCGACGGATCCTGTATCTTCCGGGGCGGTGTTGGCCACTCGCTCGTAATCGACACCGCCGGCCGAGTCTGGCGTGCCCGCAGCTATGAGGACTTCGTCACGACCTATACCTTAGGCGGCGGAACATGCGAGCTCGACACGCTCACGCCTCTGTACTCTCAGATGCGAGAGTACCTACTCCGCTGATAGATCGATCTCGTCCGAATCTGTCGTGTCGGTGATGAGATCCCGGTATGAACATGAGCAGGACTGACGACGCATGGTACTCTCTTCGCAACGCGGTCTACGCGGGCGAGTTCGCGGTTGCCGGTCAGATGCTGCGGGAGCAGCCATCTCTTCTGCACGCGACGAACCAACTGGGCGAGACTGTTCTGCATTTCCTGGCAGTCGAGAACGATCTCAAAGGCGTTTCCTGGCTTCACGCGCGGGGCGCAGACATCAGCACGAAGAATGCATTTGGCACACCGGTCGTCTTCGAAGTGGCGCTCTTGGGATACAAGGAGCTGTTCAGGTGGTTTGTGGAGAAGGGCGCCGACACTCTTGCGACGGACGAGGACGGTCAGAACGTTGTGCTCTATCTGCTCGATCATGAGCATGCCGAGATGGCGACATGGGTTCGCAACAACGGCGCCTGACCTGATCCGCCGACCGCGCCACCGCGGTCGATGGAATCCGCCCTACCTCGGCAGCCGATCCAAAAGCTCGTGCTCCTTTGGCGACCAGCTCTTTGGCAAGATCCGGATTGGCCTCGAGAAGCGCCTCCGCGTCGGCGAGGTCCTGAAGCCGCTTCGAGCGTCTGCGCGCGGGATCGGAGCCCGCGCGTATTTTTTCGTGGAGGAGATCGACGACCCGAATGACCCGGAGCACGACGCCCTGCAACAGGATCTCGTCGGCTGCCGTCACCGCGACACGGATCGCAGGATCATCCGTGAACTGCACGGGCGTGCCATCGTCGGCGGTCCAGTTCTCGGAATGCTCGAAACTCCCACCCGGCCGGAAACCCGCCGCTCGGAGCGCGGCTCGGGGAATCGTCTCTCGATCCAGAACCGCAACGTCGATATCCAGCGTCGTACGGGCCTCACGATGGTGGATTTGAACAGCCAGGCCCCGGATGATCGCGTAGACAACGCGCTCCTCCGCCAGAACGCGGCAGAGACTCAGAAGCGCAGGCTTCCATCCTCCCTCAAGCCAGCGCCACTGGCGATCCAACAGGAATCCTGCTTGCAGCCCGGAAACGACTTTGCTCATACCAAGTGGCGAACTCCACGAGCCTGCGTCAGGCTTGGGTTGGCAACCTCTTCGCCGGCTCCCGATCCCTATACTCCCTTCCCGTGGACACCGCCCTACTCGATCAGGCTAGAAGGCTCTCCCCAACTGAGCGCCTGGAGCTCATTGAGGCGTTGTGGGATACGCTCGATCCGTCGCCCGTTTCTGAAATTCCCGCGACGCCCGAAGAGCGAGAGATCCTTGATGCCCGCTTGGCGGACATCGAAGCTAATCCCGGCGACGAGCGCCCGTGGGCCGAGGTCAGGGCTCGCCTCGAAGCGCGCCATCGTTGACCCATTACCGAAACGCCTTCCTCAGGCTCTCCAGCTCCGCCGCGGTCAGCCGCGGCGCGGCCGTCTTCAGCATCCCCACAAAATGGTCCACCTCGTGCGGCACGGCCGGGAAGCCCACGTTCCCCCGGGGCCCGATCGAGCTTGCCAGGAGCTTTCCCTGCGGATCGAGTAAGGCCACGAACGGCAACGTTGGCGACGCTCCACCGCTGTGTCTTGTCAGGAGTTCCATGGCGCCCTCGTTTTCGAGGGCCTTCTTGTCGCCGCGCTCCAAGACCGTCAACCATACAACCTCGAAATGCGCGTCGACGATGGGACGAATTTCCGGCTGTTCCAGGATCTTGTGGAGTCGCTTGCAGTAGCCGCACCACGACGCGTGAAAACCCACAAAGACGGTTTTTCCGCTCTTCCCGGCCTGGGTCGATGCGGCGGAGAGGAGCGCCGCCGCGGGTGGCGGCGGGGGCGGTGCCGCCAAAACGGGCCCGCCGAGACCCAACATCGCCAACATGAGGAGAACTCCGCTTGCGCGACGTCCTGGCTTCTCCAATTGCCTCTCCTTCTTCAAACAACCCTCCAAACCTGAGTCGATTCGCCCGCGTGCCCGATGTGCGCGCGGTCCTTGTACTTGGGTTCCAACGTGCCCCGGCATTCCCCGCATCTCGACAGGATCTCGCGCTTCTCGATGAAGTGCTGGACCACGTCGATGAGGGCCGCGTGCGACCATGTGAGCGGCGAGACCGAGACCGGCTCTCCCGTCTTGGGATGCAGCTGCTCGGCCAGGACGCCGCTCGCGAGCGCCCGGTCGAAGACCCAACGCAGGCGTGGAATGACCTTGTCGTGAAGCTCCTGATCGGTCTTCGCGAGCGCGATCTCGTGCCGCGCGAGCCATAGCGTTCCCAAGAACCAGGGGTTTCCGGGTACGTCGTCGGCCTTCCTTTGGTAATAGTCGTTCTCGTACCGCGCGAGGCCGCCGATGGGCGTCGCGATGGTCAGGGTCTTCTCCACGGCGGCCATGGTCGCGAGGATGCGGGGGTCGTCCGCGCCGTAGCCTCCAAACGCCCAAAGCCCGTGGAGCGCGACGTCGACCACCGGGTCCACGTCCACGATTCCGCCGGTCCGTGGCATCACACCTCGCGCGAAGCGCCCAAGCTCGGGTCGGTACAGATGCCGGTCGGCGGCATGGCGGATCTCAGAGAGCGCCGCCCCCCATTTCCTCGCGTTCACGCGATCCCCGACGCCCTCGGCGAAGCGAACCGCGGCTCCGAGTCCACCCAACACCGCGCCCACCGCGAAGGCCGACACGCACCGCCTCTCCTCCCACAGGTCCCAGGACGGCGCCGGGAGGCCGGTCTCGCCGTCGCGGAACGAGGTCATGAAGTCCGCGGCCCGCCTTACGATCTTGCCGTAGAGCGGCTTGAAGACCTCCACCTCGCGCGACCTCTCGTAGTACTTCCAAAGCGCCCAGACCACCAAAGCGGTCTCGTCCTCCTGGATCGGAAGCTGCCGCTCGCCCTCGACGGTCCAGGGATGCCACGAGGACGCGAGCCGGCCGCGCGGCGTGTACTTGTGCAGAAAATAGCCGTCCGGTTGGATCAAGTCTCCGCACAGCTCGAAGAACCGGCGGGCGGGCTCGCGATACCCGGCACGGTCCAGGGCCTCGGCCACAAGCGCCCCGTCGCGGGGCCACATGTAGCTGTAGGTGTCCCGCGCGAACTGCGTAATGTCGCTGTCGTTCGCGGCGATGATTGCGCCTCCCTCGTCGATCTGCGTGCGCGCGACCAGGAGCGCGCGCTTGTACAGCGTGACCAGCTCGGGCGGCAGGTCCCCAAAGTTCAGCTGCTCTTTGTTCACCCATGTTCGCCAGTAGGCGTCCGTTCTGGCGAGAAGGCTCTCGGCGCCGCGCGAGACGATCTTCTCGTTCAGCGCGCGGGCGGAATCCCAACCCGCGTCCCAGCTGGTTGCCGCGACGATCCAATAGTCGAACTTCACCTCGGCCCGCGCGCCGACCATGACGGGCATTCCAATCGTGGAGTCCACGGCGCCCTGGGCGATCGCGTTTCCGGACAGCGCGCCATCCTCGGCGTCTTTCCAGGTCCCGTCCCGGCCCGGGCCCTTCTGTCCGCAGGCCCAGATCGGCACGCCGGCCTTGCCGGCAATCGAGACGTTGATCAGGAAATAGCGATCCTGCTTGTAGTGGACAACCGTGCGGTTCCCGGGATCGAAGAGCGCGGTGTCCCCGACCTCGCTTTCGCGGATGCGAAAGTCGTGGTGAAAGAACACACGCACCTCGCGAGCGCGATCGGCCAGGTTCACGATCGTCAGGCGCCGGAGGAAGACCGTCTCGTGAAAGTCCACCGCGTCGCTGGACCGGAACGCGATTCCGAGGTCGTCGTTCTGGCCCTTCATCCGCGCGACCAGAGAGTCCTCCTGGTAGCGACGTGAGAGCCTCCAATCCCGCTCGTTGACCCACGAGAAGCGCCCCTCGGCGAAGAATCCCCACCGGAATGGATAGCCCTGGGCGTGGTTCTCCTGGCCGACGTGCGGGTAATAGAGGTCACGGATGCGCCCATCCAGATCGAACGCGACGAGGAGCTTGCCGTTGCCGATCGGGAGGTCGCGAGGCATGCGGCCGTGGATGATACGAGGCGCAGCGCCGAAGGGCACATGATCTGGCACCCCGACGACATGACGAATCCGTCAACCTGAAATCGTGTCAGAACGTTCAAAAAAGGCTTGCGCCACCCCAGAGAACGTGAGAGGCTGTCCCAAATAAACCTCGGGGCGCCTCAAACCAGTACGGGTTGCGGTTTCCCGAACCTAGACAGGAAGGAGAGGTACATGCGAGTAAAGGGAGCGATTCTTGGTGTGATCCTGATCACGACAGCTGTCGTGGTCACAGCCAACCAAATGAGGGCCGCGGAAACGGCGGACGTCGCGCAGGTCCAGGCGACGACCAGCCGCATCGACTGGCAGCCGATCGCGGCAAGCGAGCGTATGCACCTCGTGGTTTCGGGCCCGGACGGCGCCATCCACGAGCGTGCCTTCGACTCCGGAGCGCGTCCCTACTTCCTACCGGTCGACGCGAGCGGAAAGCAGCTTGCCGACGGCAACTACGTGTGGGAGCTCCGTGCGACGCCGGCGCTCTCGCGAGACACCAAGGACCGGCTCGCCAGGGCCCGACGGGAAGGGAATGAGGACGCCGTCCTCGGCGAGCTTCGTCGCGCCGGCAAGCTGCCCAACGAAGACGCGCTGGTGCAGTCGGGGGCCTTCGCGGTCCAAAACGGAAGCTTCATCGTCGCGGGGGACGTCGAACCGACGGCGGGAGCGGCCAAGGCGAAGGCCGCCCGACCGGCCGAAACGAACTCCGTCGCGAGGCCCGGTCCTGTCCCAAACGACCAGGTGATCCCGGATGACCTCATCGTTCAAGGCAGCGGTTGCTTCGGTTTCGACTGCGTCAACAACGAGTCCTTTGGCTTCGACACGATCCGCCTGAAAGAGAACAACCTCCGCATCAAGTTCGAGGATACGAGCTCATCGGCGGGCTTCCCGACGACGGATTGGCAGCTCACCGCGAACGACTCCGCAAGCGGCGGAGCCAACAAGTTCTCGATCGAGGACATTACGAGCGCGAAGGTACCTTTCACGATCACCGGCGGCGCCTCGACAAACTCGATCTTCGCCGACAGCACCGGCCGCATCGGCTTTAGGACCTCCACTCCGGTTCTCGACCTCCACGTCTCGACCAGCAACACCCCGGCCCTGCGGTTGGAGCAGACCGCCGCCGGCGGTTTCACCGCCCAGACCTGGGACGTCGCCGGCAACGAGGCCAACTTCTTCGTCCGCGACGTGACCGGCGGTTCGAGGCTGCCCTTCCGGATCCGTCCCGGCGCGCCGACCTCGTCGATCGATATCTCGGCGGACGGCAAGGTGGGGATGGGAACAGCGTCTCCACAGGCCAATCTGCATGTATCGGGAAGCGCGACCGACGACGTCTTCTTCGGACTTGGGCCGTTTCCGGGCAGCGGCCCGGCGCTCAACATCGGCTACGCCGGCACCTCGTTCGGACGAGGTGGTACCTTTGTCAACGCTCGCCCAGACGCCTCCGCAACGGCTCCCAATCCCTCCTTTCGAATCATGACCAAAAACGTCCAGAGGATCATCGTTGATGACGAGGGTTTCATTGGCATCGGTACCGATGTCTCGGCACTCAATCCCACGGCCCCAATCGAGCACACAAGCGGGGCCAAGCTGACGATCGGCGGCACGTGGATGAACTCCTCCAGCAGGGCGAAGAAGCAAGATATCGAAGAGCTGACCTCGGAAGAGGCCGCCGACGCCCTCCGCGAGCTCAACCCGGTCAAGTATGCCTACAAGGCCGACCCAAACGAAAGGCATGTCGGCTTCATCGCCGAGGACGTTCCAGCATTGGTCGCCTCGCCCGACCGCAAGGGCCTCAGCCCCATGGATGTCGTCGCGGTCCTGACGAAGGTCGTGCAAGAGCAGCAGAGGACGATCGAGGAGCTTGCGGCCAAAGTCACGGAACTCCAGAAGGCAAGGTCGAACTGACGCTGTCGGATGTGGCCAAGGGTCCCCCTTGCGCTCCGAAACGGAGGCGGCTTCCAAGCCGCCTCCGTTTCGTTTCACAGATGTATCTGTTTTGATCTGACCGGTCGATCGAATCACGTCCCGGCAGTGAACGTCGTCGACTTGCTTTTGAGCGGGGATCCGAACCCGACGCGCTACTTGCTGCCTCTCCACCGCCTGAGAAGATCATGATCTGGAGAAAGCTCGGCCTGCTCTTCGCACCGCCCGAGGGGCTGGCGTGGGCGGCTTCGCACGCCGCGGTGCCAGTAGTCGAGTTGGCGGGCCCAACGCAACGTGTCTACTTCACGGCCAGGGATGTCCAGGGCCGTGGACACGTGGGCGCCTTCGAACTTTTATGGGCGGGCCACGAGCCCAGAGCCGGCGCGGTAACCACCGAGCCGATCCTCGGGCCCGGCACGCTTGGTACGTTTGACGACAGTGGCGTCACGACATCGAGCTTGGTCCGAACCGGCAAAACCGTGCTCTTGTACTACACCGGCTGGAGTCTGGGCGTGACGGTGCCCTTCTACCTCGCAAGCGGCGTTGCGATCAGCGATGACGATGGACGCAGCTTCAGGCGAGTCAGCGAAGCGCCAATCTTGCCGAGGATCGCTGGCGACGCGTATCTCAATGCGTCACCATGGGTCCTATTGGATGGCGGCATCTACCGAATGTGGTACACCGCCGGAACTGGCTGGAAGCTAGTCGACGGAACGCCGAAACACTGGTATCACATCCGCTATGCGGAGTCCGCCGATGGCCTCTCCTGGAAGCGCCGTGGTGTTATCGCGATCGACTACGCCTCCACTGACGAGCATGCCCTCTCGCGGCCCTGCGTGGTCAAGGACGGCGACCTGTACAGGATGTGGTTCGCCGCCCGCGGAGCCGCCTACCGACTCGCCTACGCGGAGTCGGCCGATGGCATCGCTTGGCAGAGAAAAGACTCCGAGGCTGGCCTCGACGTGTCGTCCTCTGGCTGGGATGGGGACATGCTGGCATATCCGGTGGTGTTCGACCGCTTGGCCGGTCGGTATTTGTTGTACAACGGAAACGGCTTTGGGCGGACGGGAATCGGCGCCGCCGTCCTCGCCAGGGAGTAGACGCGTCCCCAGCGTGGAGTCAGCGCCGTCAATGGTCACCGAAATTCCGCCCGAGCCTAGATCCCAAAACGGGCGTCACACCTGCGATCGTCGGGGCGGCCCGGAACGTGTGCGCGTTGAAGCGCGTGTCGGTCTGGCCGGCCGGATTTGTTACAAGCAGGTCGACGAGTTTCACCGCATGGGCGGGCGTCATGGCCATCTCCCGGCTCGGGCTCACGAACGTCACGTTCGTAGCCGCGACGCCTCCGAACTTCACGGTTCCACCCGGTACGAAGCCCATCCCGCCGATCCGTCGCCGTAGCGCTGCCAGCTGCTGCTCCCGACGCGGGCAGCCATCGCGGGACCCTTTGTTGGCGCGGCTTCTCCGCCTCTTCTTCCAACTGCGCCACCGTTGACCTTAGGAAATCGGTCGCCCGGTCCAGAAGCGTTTGAAACCTCTCGCGCCACGTCCCGCTCGGTAGACCCAGCCGCAGCACTCGCTCCCGCCCTTCCGCCCCCACGATCGCCCCCACCACCAGAGCATCCGACCTCAACGTACCGAGCTGCGGCGTCTCGGAGATGGACCCCACATCCGATTCGCCCCTCGGCATGTTGTATTGCCAGTAGTCGGTGGTGGCGCCGTCCGTGTCCACCGTTCGCTGGACCACTCCGGCCGCGCGGTCTGGCGACGTGCAGTCCCAGGGAGGCGGCAGGTTCGGTTCAACGCCGGGCCCGACCCGGAAAGTGGGGCGCATCGGCGCAGGGGCTGGAAAGATGCACGAGAAGGCTCGATTTTGGATGTTGTAGTGATGGAAGGACCACGTTCCGTATTGATACGTGACTGTGGCGCCGGTTGGGATCTTTTGCGTGCGCATCGCTCCGCGCGCCCATGGGCTCGGCGAGGAGCCGTTGTCGTGGTACGTGAACTGATAGTCCAGCCCGCCCATCGGCAACTCGATGCGGTCAAGGTAGCGGGGGTGTGGATCCCGTGCTGGACATTTGAGCCCGAATCAGCTAGAACAGGTTGCGGTACCAGCAGCTTGATGGGTGAGGAGGACCGCATGTCCAAGAGAATGATCGAGATACCGGACGAGTTGGCGGAGCTCGGAGACGCCTTCGAGGCGATCTTGGCGAATGTCCGCGGAACAGTGGCCCGTACGGGTGGCGGGAGGGCGGTCGACTACGCAAAGGTCGAGATGGCGGTGTCAGAGGACACGGCGAAGGCGGAGGGTGCCGCTCATCGGGCCATTCTCCGGTCTCTGGACATAGATGTTCCGGCGGTGATCATTGGGGGTGCTCGCTACAACCGGGTGGGTCGGTGCGAGGCGCCGTACCACACAATGGCGGGCTCGGTCATGGTCGAGCGATCGCTGTACCGCCGATCTGGGGCGCGAGGCGGCGAGCCGGAAGGGAAGGTCGTGGACGCGGTGAGCCTGCGGGCGGGCGTGGTGGGTGATGGATGGCTTCCTCAAACGGCCCGGGCGATGGCCCATCAGGTACAAGGGGGGACGTCGAGAGAAGCAGCGGCTGGGAATGAGGAGGTGGGACGTCTTCCGTACTCGCGCGCCAGCTTCGAGCGCGTGACACACGTGGTGGGGGCCCTGACCGTGGCGTCTCATCAAGACGTCGAAGATGTCCTGATCGACGCCTATGAGGTTCCGGAGGAGGCGCGATCGGTGAGCGTCTCACTGGACCGGGTGAGCGTGCCGATGGAGGAGCCGCGAAAGCGGCCGGTGGGACGCCCGCGCAAAGGGTCGCCGAAGAAGCCGGTTGAGCGGAACTTCCGGATGGCGTACTGCGGCACGGTGACCCTGCATGATGAGAAGGGCGAGGCGCTACACACGATCCGGTACGGATGCATGCCACAGGGCGACATTCTCGGGATGCGCGACCGGCTCGTCGCGGACGCGGACAGTCTTGTGCGACGACGGCCCGGTCTCAAGCTGGAGCTGCTGTGTGACGGGGCTAAGGAGATGTGGAACCTTTTGGAAGAGAAGTTCACGAAGGAGAGATTCGATTGTGAGATCTACGAGCTTGTCGACATGCATCATCTGGTCGAGAAGCTCGCACCAGCAGCGAAGGTGATGGACCCGGAGGCGGCAGAAGCCCTGCGGAGCCGGTGGAAGATGAGCCTGGCCGACCGCTCAAGCGCGGCGACGGACATCCTGGGCGAGCTCGTGGCTTCGGGGAAAGAGGACGTGATGGTTGGGGAAGACCAGCCGGTCCATGCCGCTATCACCTACTTGCAAAGCCACAGCCAGGATGCCCAACGGATGGACTATGCGCTGGCTCGACGCCTTGGGCTGCCGCTCGGCAGCGGGAACGTCGAGGCAACGTGCAAGAGCCTGTTCCAGCTGCGCATGAACCGATGCGGCTCACGCTGGAAGGAGGAGACCGGTCAGCACATTGTCCAGCTGCGGGCCCTGGCCCTCAGCGACCGCTGGGGACCGGCGGTCGAACTCACTCTGCGCCCACTGGCCAAGTCTGTCCGGCCCGCTGCATGACCAGTTTGAGAGCCACACCCGGTAGCGGACATTGGCGCTGGCGGTTGGGTGCGATGGTATCACCGGACGGAACAACGTTGTGGTGGTGTTGCTGTAGAGATTGTAGGTGGCCGTTCGGCCCTCGGTCATCGGCATTGAGAAGCCGGACACGACATTGCCGATCATGTTCACGTTGACGACCCGGCTCGCAAGGCCCGGCGACGGTATCGTGATCTGCAACGGTACCCATGGCGTAGGCTGGCCGCGGTAGGCGACGGTGATCGCGTCGCCATAGGGGTTTGTGATGGCGGTCGTGTACCAGCCGTTTCGGCCACGGCCGTAGTCGCTGTTGTACGTGTCGGGGAGATCGTCGAAGCCGGTGACGTTTTGAGAGAGGGTCAGGATGTTGCCGTCGGGCGAATAGACCTTGTAGCCCGTGAACGTGTCGACGAACTTCACCCGGAGATAGCTTCCATCGCGGGAATAGTAGAAGCTATTCGGGTCCGCCACCGTGTCCGAGAAGAAACGGCGGTCATAGAGGGCATGCGTCGAGCCGTCTTCCGCGATGAAGGCCAGCGGTATGTGGACAGTTGGGACGGTACGGGCTTCGACGACCTTTCCGAACGAGAAGCGCCAGCCGAGCGGCATGGCGGGGTCTCCTTGAAGGAGAACGTGCGGCTCGAGGTTGTGGGGAAGCGAGGTACCCGCGACCCAGAGACCGGTTCCCCAGACGCGGCTGCTGTAGTGAAGCCTGACCTGGTAGCTGAGGCCTGGGCCGGCGACATACGTTGGCCCGAGCGGCACGACCACCGCAAGTTGCCCCGTGTATTTGTCGATCATGTCCGGGGAGGCACCCGGACGGGGTTGGTCGTCAGGATCGAAGCTGGGATCCGGGCCGGCCTGAGCGTGGGCGAGCCGGGCAGCCAAGAGGAGGCTCGCTGCGAGGACCCGGGTAAGGCGAGAAACTGCTCTGTTCATCGACAGATTGACTCCATCGGCCCGCCAAGTGCACGCTCTTTAGATCTTTCGGTCTGGGAGAGGGTTGATGAGCGGCGGCGAGGCATTCGGGTGAGGCTCCAGATCGGAGTGCCGAACGGCGAGAAGAACTCACCGCCCGATGGCTCACCGGTCCAGCCCCCTAACGCTGGCGAATCCGGAACTCCCCCTTGTACGTCGAGAGGCGCATCGCGGGACCTCCACCGTTCACTTCGGTCCTGGCTCGGGTGTCGTGCCGCCGGCGATGGGTTTGGTGAACCAGATCGAAGTCGGCATCGAGGCGGCCCCGGCGGCTCAGGTCGGCGTCCACGGTAAAGGCCGCGCTCTTGGGGACCGAGATCTCGATCTCGCCCTTGTATGTTTCAAAACGGTTGGATTTGCCGACAGAGGCCATGTCCACGCGAACATCGCCCTTG
>WBZQ01002368.1_pt1 | contig 12169 bp, 10 predicted proteins | sample 5204251 | NCBI WGS metagenome assembly WBZQ01 (sample SAMN12412402, study PRJNA552823) | activated sludge metagenome | isolation source: activated sludge from nitrification reactor of wastewater treatment plant... | place: USA: Virginia | collected 2017-09 | reverse complement strand
ACCGGTGGTGTCGACGCCAACGCCCTGCAACGCCCCAAGCGCTTCTTCGGCGCGGCGCGCAATATCGAGGAAGGTGGGTCCCTGACCATCATCGCGACCGCGCTGATCGATACCGGTAGCCGCATGGACGAAGTGATCTTCGAGGAGTTCAAGGGCACCGGCAACTCGGAAATCATCCTTGACCGCAAGCTGTCCGACAAGCGCACTTTCCCCGCGATCGACATCACCAAGTCGGGCACCCGCAAGGAAGAACTTCTGGTCGAAAAAGGCACGCTGTCGAAAATGTGGGTCCTACGCCGCATCCTCAACCCGATGGGCACGACCGACGCGATGGAGTTCCTGTTGGACAAGCTGAAATACAGCAAGACCAACAACGATTTCTTCGAGGCGATGAATACCTGATCAGGGCTGGTACCCGAAGGGAAAGGCTTCCCGCCGCAACAGGTCGGACGGATAGTTGATCTCTTCGGGCCAGGTCAGCCCGGCACCACCGGGCAGGATGATCATATTGGCGATGAAGTAGTACGGATCTCGCAACGGGCTGAACCAGCCACCCCGATCGAAGAATGGCAGGAAATCCAACTCGGCATAGGCACCGTCGGACCAGGTGATCGCGATTGTGTGGTCCGGCCGAGCCTCCGCCGCCACGATGTCATAGAGCTGGCTGCTCACGCCTACCCCGCATCGCGGCCATTCTCGGCTTCCAGCGCAACCCGTCCGATCATCATCAATGCCAGGTCATCCTGCGGCGGCTGGAACAACCCACCACGCGCGTCCCGGAAGTAGCGCTCCAACGGCAATGAGCGGGTCATCGAGAACCCGCCGGCCACCCGCAGCGCGATCTCCGTGACCTCACAGGCGACACTCGTGCACAGATATTTCGCCGCGGCCACGGTCGGCGTGATGGCCGATCCAGTCAGCCGGCCGGCGACACAGGCCCGGGCGGTATCGTGCAAGACCGCGCGTGCAGCACGGAGCTTCACATCCATCTGGCCGATCCAGTTCTGGATATGTGGCTGGGTCGCGATTGGCTGCCCCAGGGCCGATGGCACCCGGTTATTCGCGTAACGGCACGCCGTGTCGCAGGCGGCTTGCCCGATACCCAGGGCGATGGCAGCCAATGGCAAGGCCCAGGCGCTGCCGCCTTGTGGCCGGCGGTGTTGCCCGATCGGCAGACGTTCGACCACCATGCGGTCAGGAACGAACACACCGTCATAGACCACATCGTAGTTGCCGCACCCGCGCAGGCCGAGGGCGCCGGACCAGGTGTCCACGATCGACAAGCCGGGTGCGCCGCCTTCAACCAGCGCATGCGCCAGATCCCCGGTCGGGGATGTATCGGACGGTGGCAGCACCGTCGCTGTCGCCAGATAGCGCAGTACCGGCGCACCGGTGACGAAGATCTTCCGGCCCGACAGCCGCCACCCGCCCGGTACGGGTTCGGCGGTCATCGATGGCAGGCCGCCGCGGGAAATGCTGCCCAGGTCCGGCTCGGTCACGCAGTTGTTGACCGTGCCCCCCGTGCTGGCGAGCGTTCCGCAAATTTCCGCCAGGATCGGCTCCGGCCATGCCTTATTGTCGATGACCCGCCCCAGCAAACTCAAATTCATCCCGCACACCAACGCCGTGGATGCGTCCGCTCGGCCTAGAACCTCCTGCGCCAGGACCATTTCGAAGACATCCGCGGCTTCCCCGCCATAGGCGCGGGGCAAGGCCAGCCGCAGGTAACCGGCCGCGTGCAGATCGGCGAAATTGGCGGTTGGAAACACCGACCCGATATCGTTCTCGGCGACACGCGCGGAGAGGATGCCCGCGAGTGACCCGGCCAGTCGCATTGTCTCGATCTGTCGCGGCGTTGCGTCCAGCAAGCCGGGCATGTGGGGAACAGCGGACATGGCGGATGACGTCACTCGGGGATGGGGTGGCACGGTCGTGAGGCGAGACGCCGCGGTCGATAGTCCATGACAGCCCTGGAAGCCAGAGTGGTGATCAGGCGCCTCATGCCCCCGGTGGTAACGTCGCCAGGAAGCGCGCCAGTTCGGCCGGGTAAAGCTGATGTTCCGCGCGCAAGACGCGTGCCGCCAGCGTTTCCTCGGTATCACCCGCCAGGACCGGCACACACGCCTGGCCCAGCACGGGTCCTTCGTCCATACCCTGCGTGACCAGGTGGACCGTGCAGCCATGTTCGGTGACGTGTTCCGCCAGCGCCCGTGCATGCGTATCGAGGCCGGGAAACGCTGGCAGCAGGCTGGGATGGATGTTCAGCATGCGTCCCGCCCAGGCATCGACCAGGAACGGGGTCAACAGGCGCATATACCCAGCCAGGCAGACGACCTCGACCCGCGCGGCGCGTAGCGCGGCGTCGATCGCCCGTTCATGCGCGGCGCGGTCCCGAGGAAAGTCCTGATGATCGACGACCTTGGTGGGGATTCCGGCCGCTGTTGCCAGCGCCAGTCCCGGAGCATCCGGCTGGTTGGACAGGACCAGCACGATTTCGGCTGGATAGGCAGGGTCACGCGCGGCCTCGATCAGCGCGGTCATGTTCGATCCACGCCCGCTGATCAGGATGCCGACGCGTCGTTTCACCGCAGCCAATCCGCGGGTGGATCGATCAGCACCGACGGCTCGCCGGTCACGGCAGCGATGGAACCCAGCCGATGCACCTGTTCGCCCTGTTCGGTGAGGATCACCTGCGCCGCCGCCGCGTCAGACACGACGACGGCCATGCCGATGCCGCAGTTGAACACACGCAACATCTCCCGCATGTCGATCCCGCCGGTCCGCGCCAGCCAGCGGAAGACCGGCGGTGCCGGCCACACTGTGTCGATCACGGCGGACAGCCCTTCGGGCAGCACGCGCGGCAGGTTGCCGACCAGCCCGCCGCCGGTGATATGCGCGGCGGCCTTCAACAGCCCGGTGCGATGCAGGGCAAGCAGCGACTTCACATAGATGCGGGTCGGCGTCATCAACGCCTGGCCCAACGACTGACCGGGTGAGAATGGGGCAGGATCGGCCCAGTTCAACCCAGCCGCGGCAACGACCCGCCGCACCAGCGAGTAGGCGTTCGAATGCGGCCCGGTGCTGGCCAACCCCAGAACCACATCCCCGGCGGCGACTCCGGCGGGCAACAGCCGGTCCCGTTCCGCGGCGCCAACGGCGAACCCAGCCAGGTCATAGTCCCCGGAATCATACATCCCAGGCATCTCCGCGGTTTCACCACCAACCAGCGCGCAGCCGGCTTGGCGGCATCCCTCGGCGATCCCGGCGATCACGGACCGGGCCTGGGCGACCTCCAGCTTGCCGGTCGCGAAATAGTCCAGGAAGAACAGCGGCTCCGCCCCCTGCACGACCAGATCGTTGACGCACATCGCGACCAGGTCGATGCCGACCGTATCGTGGATGCCGGTATCGATCGCGATCTTCAGCTTGGTCCCGACCCCGTCGGTGGACGACACCAGGACCGGATCGCGGAATCCCGACGCCTTCAGGTCAAACAACGCGCCGAAGCCACCCAACCCCCCCATCACGCCAGGGCGGTTGGTGGATCGCGCCAGCGGCTTGATCGCTTCGACAAGCGCGTCGCCGGCATCGATATCCACACCTGCCGCACGGTAGCTGAGCCCGTTGGAAGCGGCGGCATCGCCTTGGTCGCCACTGGTCATGTTGGCCCTCTTTGCGCTAATCGGCGGAACTGAGGCGGTCAGAAACCACAGGCCGCCAAGGGATGGCAATGTTGGGTCCGCGGACAATCGGGTCATACACACGGGTACAGGCGATCGCCACCCGGCTGATCCGCGCGCATTGGCCGTGTCATGCCTGACGGCTCGCACTACAGGGACAACCCCGCCAACATCGTCTTTACCCTGCCGAACATCGTGACATTCGCGCGTCTCTGCGCGGTGCCGCTGGCGTTCTGGCTGGTGTTGGAACACAGGCTAGGGGAAGCGTTCTTCCTGTTCGTCGCGGCCGGCATCTCGGACGCAGTGGATGGCTGGCTCGCCCGCCGCTATGGCGGCAACGCGATTGGCGCGGTGCTGGACCCGGTCGCGGACAAGACCCTGCTGGTGACGATGTATGTCACGCTGGCGGCGATCGGGGTGATTCCGGTCTGGCTCGCGATCCTGGTCGTGTTCCGCGACCTGCTGATCGTCGGCGGCGTGATCGTCCTCGGCGTTCTCGGCCATCAGATCGTGATCCGCCCGCTCTATATCTCGAAGCTCAACACGGTCTGCCAGATCGTCTTGATCGCCCTGTCCCTGCTGCTGAGCGGTTTCGCGCTGGCGGTCCCCGGCCTGATCCAGGGCCTCTCCTGGGTGGTGGCGGCGACGACGCTGGCGTCCGGCGCGGCCTATGTCTGGGTCATCGCCCGTGGCTGAGCCACAGCCAGCCGGCACCATCGTCCGCCCCACGCGGGCACAACGCGTCGCGCTGATCGTCGGACTGCTGGTCGTGTTGTGGCTGGTGCTCGATCTGTTTGCCTCGATCCTCGCGCCCTTCGTCGCCGCCGCGGTCATCGCGTATGCGCTCGACCCGCCGACCACGCGCCTCAGTCGCCTCGGCCTGCCACGCGGTGTGGCCGCGCTGGTGATGATCCTGGCCCTGCTCCTCGGCGTGCTGATGTTCGCGTTGCTGCTGTATCCGCTGCTGATCGCGCAGGTCGGGTTGCTGGTACTGCGCATCCCGCAATACGCGACGCTGGTGCAGAGCTGGGCCAGCGACGTGCTGGCCGACATGCAGCAGCATTTTGGCTCCGAGGTCGTGAACGACCGGATTCGGGAACTGGTATCAAGCCAGGCCGCGAATCTGTTGCGGGTTCTGCTGTCCACGGTGACCGGCGTCGTGGGCAGCGGCTTCGCCATCTTCAACCTGCTCAGCCTGGCCGTGGTGACACCGGTTGTCGGCTTCTACCTGCTGCGCGACTGGCAGGACGGGCTCCAGCGGGTCGATTCCTGGCTGCCGCTGCGCTACGCCGCCGTGATCCGCGCGCAGGCGCGGGAGGTTGATCGGATTCTTTCTGCCTGGGTGCGCGGGCAGGCGATGTGCTGCCTGATCCTGGCCCTGTTCTACGCGTTCGGGCTGTCGATGGTGGGGTTGGACCTGGGCCTGGTTGTCGGCCTGTCCGCCGGGATTCTGTCCTTCATCCCCTATGTCGGCTCCATTTCCGGCGCGCTCACGTCGATCGGGCTGGCGATGGCGCAGTTTCCCGATTGGCGTGGGGTCGGCCTGGTCGGTGGCGTGCTCGTGGTTGGCCACATCCTGGAAGGCTATGTAATCTACCCACGATTCCTCGGTGACCGCGTCGAGCTGCCGGCGGTATGGGTGATCTTCGCGTTGTTCGCCGGTGCCGCGGCCTTCGGGTTCCTGGGCGTCATGCTGGCCGTTCCCGTCGCGGCGACGATCGGCGTGTTGTGCCGGTTCTGGATTCGTCGCTACCTGTCGAGCTCGCTGTACCTCGATCCGCCGCATGGCGATATGGCATGACGATCAGCCCGCAACTGGCGTTCCGGTTCCCCCATCGGCACAGCTACCTGGCCGAGGAGTTTCTCGTCACCGAAGCCAACCAGGCCGCCTGGGCGTGGATCGGCCGCACCGCCGACTGGCCCGAACGCCGGCTGCTGGTCTGGGGCGAACAAGGCTGCGGCAAGACCCATCTGCTGCATATCTGGGCGCGACGGACCGGGGCGACGTGGTGCGACGGTGCCGAACTGGTGGGAATGCCAGCCGAACCGGGACCACAGGGCATAGCCCCACACGGCATCACGATCGATGACGCGGACCAATGTGTGCAGGAGACGCCGCTTCTGCACCTGCTGAACATCTGCCGGGAACGTGGCATCCCGGTGTTGCTGTCGGCGCGCCAGCCGCCGTCCCGCTGGACGATTGGCCTGCCAGACTTGGCCAGCCGCTTGCGCGCCATGCTCGCCGTCGCGATCGAACGGCCGGATGATGCGTTCCTGCGACAGCTTGTCGTGCGGCTGCTGAGCGAACGGCAACTGCCCTTCGCGCCGAACTTGCCGGATTGGCTGCTGCGCCGCGTGCAACGCGCCCCGGACGCCTTGCGCGACGCGATCGCTCGCCTCGATTACGCCGCGCTGGCCGCAAAAGGGCCGATAACCCGCTCGCTTGCAAGCGCGGTACTGGGGGTGGCGGCGGAAGACCCTGGCGAGTCGGACCCGGAATAGGCAACGATGTCCGCGGGACCATGCGTTGAGCCATCCACGGCATGGCCGAAAAGGGAATGGAGATTCGAATGACCGCGCCGATGGACGGTACGGAACTCACCCCCAGCGAGAAGCTGGAGCACGAGGTCGCACCGATATCCGCGGCTGCACGCGTGGCCGGACCCGGGCGGTTCATCAACCGTGAGCTGTCATGGTTGGCATTCAACCATCGGGTCGTCGAGGAGGCGGACAATCCACGTCACCCGCTGCTGGAACGGGTCCGGTTCCTGTCGATCAGCGCGTCCAACCTGGACGAATTCTACTCGGTGCGCGTCGCCGGGTTGATCGGGCAGGCGAAGGCGGGCCTGACCCGCCTGACCGCGGATGGGCGCACCCCGGCGCAACAACTGGTGGAAATCCGCCAGGGCGCCGAAAGCCTGCTGATGGACCAGCAACGGGTCTGGCGAGACCTGCTGGCCCGGTTGCGGGACGCCGGAATCGTGCTGTGTGACCCCGACGCGCTGACCGACGCGGATCGGATATGGCTGGAAGCCTGGTTCATGGAACAGGTATTTCCGGTCCTGACGCCGCTGGCGATCGACCCGGCCCACCCGTTCCCGTTCATCCCGAACATGGGTCTGGTCATGGCGCTGCTGCTGACCCGCGAACAGGACGGGCTGAGCATGCGCGCGCTGCTGCCGTTGCCCAACCAGGTGGAGCGGTTCATCCGCCTGCCCACGTCCGAGGGCGGCGCCATCCGCTTCGTCGCGCTGGAAGACCTGCTGCTGATGTTCCTGGAGCGTGTCTTCCCGGGCTTCGAGCGTGCCGAACACGGGCTGTTCCGCCTGATTCGCGACACCGACGTAGAATTCGAGGAAGAGGCCGAAGACCTGGTCCGATCCTATGAATCCGCGCTGAAGCGCCGCCGCCGGGGGGTGGTGATCCATCTGGAAATCGACTCCCGCATGCCGGAGGAACTGCACGAGCTCGTGGCGCGGGAATTGAACGCCGCACCCGATGAGATTCACCCCCAGCCCGGTTTCATGGGCGTGGTGGATGTCCGCCAGTTGATCGTCGAGGACCGGCCCGACCTGCTGTTTCCCCCCTTCACGCCGCGCTTCCCCGAACGCATCCGCGATTTCGGCGGCGACTGCTTCGCGGCGATCCGCGAGAAGGACATCCTGGTCCACCATCCCTTCGAGAGCTTCGACGTGGTGGTTCAGTTCCTGCGCCAGGCCGCGCAGGACCCGTCGGTCGTCGCGGTCAAGCAGACGCTGTATCGCACCAGCCAGGACAGCCCGATCGTCAAGGCACTGATCGAGGCCGCGGAGGCGGGCAAGTCCGTGGTCGCGATGGTCGAGCTGCGCGCGCGCTTCGACGAGGAAGCGAATATTCGCCTGGCCCGCACGATGGAGGCCGCCGGCGTGCAGGTGGTCTACGGCTTCACCGAACTCAAGACCCACGCCAAGCTGTCGCTGATCATCCGCCGGGAAGCCGGGCTGCTGCGGTCCTATGCCCATTTCGGCACGGGCAACTACCACCCGATTACCGCGCGCATATACACCGACCTGAGTTTCTTCACCTGCGATCCGGCGCTGACCCGCGACGCCGCCCGCCTGTTCAACTTCATGACCGGATATGCCCGCCCGGAAAGCATGGAGCAGGTGGGATTCAGCCCGATCAGCACGCGCGATTCGCTGCTGGAGCTGATCGAGCGTGAAATCACGCTGGCGCGATCCGGGCGGCCCGCACAGATCTGGCTGAAGATGAACAGCCTGGTCGACACGCGTCTGATCGACGCGCTGTACGCCGCGTCCCAGGCCGGCGTGAAGGTGACCGCCGTAATCCGCGGCATCTGCTGCCTGCGACCTGGCGTCCCAGGATTGTCGGACAATATCCGTGTGAAATCGATCGTCGGCCGCTTTCTGGAACACAGCCGCGTTTGCGTTTTTGGTAACGGCCACACGCTGCCCAGCCGCCACGCCCGGGTCTATATCAGCTCCGCCGACTGGATGGAGCGGAACATGGACTGGCGCGTGGAAACCCTGGTGCCGATTCACAACCCGACCGTCCATGCCCAGGTGCTGGATCAGATCATGGCAACGAATATCCGCGATACGCTGCAATCATGGGAACTGCGCGCCGACGGAACCTGGAAACGCGTTGCCGCAGGTCGCCGGCCGGTTTCGGCGCATGATTATTTCATGACCAACCCATCGCTTTCGGGCCGCGGCTCCGCCCTGCATGGCTCCCCCGTCGCGATTCCGCTGCCGTCCCGGGGGCGGCAGGATCGCGTCAACCAGGATTGATTCATGTCGTCGTCTCCGTCAGCCAGCCAGCCACGCCGTCGCGGTGTCGTGGACCTTGGTTCCAACTCGGTGCGACTGGTCGTGTACGAAGGCGACACGCGGAACCCGACCGTCATCTTCAACGAAAAGGCCGTGCTGCGGTTGGGCCAGGGACTGCAGGAAACGGGACGCCTGAACGACAACGGCGTCGCGCAGGCCCTGCTGGTCATGCACCGGTATCACCTGATCGCCCAGGCCATGCATGCCGACCCATTCGAGGTGCTGGCCACCGCCGCGGTCCGCGACGCGCGCAACGGCCCCGAGTTCGTCGCCCGGTTGCGCGCGCGCATGCCGTCGGTTCCCATCACCGTGCTGTCGGGACTGCAGGAAGCTGAAATGTCGTCCGAGGGCGTCCTGTGCGGCATACCCGATGCGCGCGGCATCCTGGCTGATATCGGTGGTGGCTCGTTGGAACTGGTGCGGATCGGGCCGCAAGGACCGCTGGCATCGCAGACCACGCGGCTGGGTGTGATCCGGCTGTCGGAACGATCGGGCCGCATGTTGGCGAAAGCGCAGGAAATCGCCGAGGATGATCTGGCCCGGGTGCCCTGGCTTGCGACGTCGTCGGACCATGATCTTTATCTGGTCGGCGGCGCATGGCGAGCCTTGGCGCGGATGCACATGATGGCCCACAAGCACCCGTTGCAGATCGTCCACCACTATACGATCGATGCCGGGTCGGCGTCCGAGTTCGCCGACGCCATTGCCGGCCGGAACCGGCGCGAGCTGGAAAAGATGGACGGGGCGCCACGCCGGCGTATCGACGACCTGCCCTACGCGGTGGTGGTGCTGAAGCGCTTGCTACGTCAGACCCGCGCCCGACGTGTCGTCTTCAGCGCGAGCGGCCTGCGCGAGGGCTGGTACATGCGTCAGCTTCCGGCGGAAATCCGGTCGGAGGACCCGCTATTGGCCGCCGCGCGGGATATGGCCGACCGGCTGGGGCGGGACCCCGGGCTGCCGCCCGCCCTGATGACCTGGACCGACCCGCTGTTTCCGCGCGATACGGCGACCGAACGGCGCGTGCGGGAAGCGGTTTGCCTGATGTCCGATATCGGCAGCCACGATCACCCGGAGTTCCGTGCGGAACAGGCCTTGCTGCGCGCGCTGCGCCAGCCCGGGATCGGGCTGGATCACCCAACGCGGGCGTTCCTGGCCCTCGCCATCGCGCACCGCTACGAAGGCGATGAAGGGTCCGCCCCCATGCGGTCCGTTCGCGCCCTGCTTGCACCCTCGTCCGCGGCGCGTGCGGCGGTTCTGGGTGGGGCCTTGCGGCTCGCCTACACATTGTCCGCCAGCGCGCCCAGCATTCTCGCCGGCACCGCGCTGAATGTCCGGGGTCGACGGCTGGTGTTGTCGCTGCACGAGGATAGCGGCGTGTTCGCGGGCGAGTCCGTGATGCGCCGGCTGGAACGGCTGGCCCGGTTGATGGAGATGGACGCGGCGACCGAGGTGTCCGTCAGACGGGTCGCGGAATAGCCGAGCGCTTGACTTGGCGGCGAGTCCGGGGCGCAGTGTTCCCAATCCGACCGGGAGGAGCCATCCATGAAATTCGGCATTTTCTACGAGTTGCAGCTACCCCGCCCATGGGGGCCAGACGATGAGCGCCAGCTTTATCAGGACGCCCTGTCGCAGCTCGAACTCGCGGACCGGCTCGGCTACGACTACGCGTGGGAGGTCGAACATCACTTCCTTGAGGAGTACTCTCACTCCCCTTCGCCAGAGGTGTTCCTGGCCGCCGCGTCCCAGCGCACCAAGAACATCCGCCTGGGTCATGGTATCGTTCAGCTCACCACCAATCCGCCGCAGCGCGTGGCGGAGCGGATCGCCTGCCTGGACCTGGTGTCGAATGGCCGCGTCGAATTCGGGACTGGTGAATCCGCATCGGTCACCGAACTGGGCGGTTTCGACCGCGAGATGGAGACGAAGCGCGAGATCTGGGAGGATGCGTTGCGCTGCATCATCCCGATGTTCAAGGATCAGGGCGTCGAGCTGAACACCAAATGGCACAAGATGCCGATGCGCAACGTGCTGCCGAAACCGGTGCAGAAGCCGCATCCGCCGCTGTGGGTGGCGTGCAGCCAGTTGGAAACGATCGAGATGGCGGGGCGTCGTGGGCTTGGCGCGCTGGGTTTCCAGTTCCTGTCGGCGGATGCCGCGCATGCCTGGGTGCATGCCTATTACAACGCGTTCACCAAACGGCAGGAGAAGCTGGCGGATTACCAGACCAATCCGAATATCGCGCTGGTCAGTTATTTCATGTGCGCTGAAACGGATGAGGAAGCGCGCCGGCGTGCCGATGGCGCGACATTCTTCCAGTTCGCGCTGCGCTTCTTCGGGTCTTCGTCGGGGCGTAAGCGGCCCGATCCCTACACGGTGAATATCTGGGACGAGTACAACAAGTGGAAGGCGGCCAACCGGGACGCGGCCGATCGCGCCCTGCGCGGTGGCCTGATCGGGTCGCCGGAAACGATCCGGCGCAAGCTGCGGCGGTTCCAGTCGTCGAATATCGACCAGGTGATCCTGCTGAACCAGGCTGGCCGCAACAGCCATCAGCATATCAGCGAAAGCCTGGAACTGTTCGCGAAGGAGGTGATGCCGGAATTCCACGCCGAGGAACCCGGCCATCAGGAATGGAAGCGCAAGGTCCTGGCCCGCGAGATCGAGCTGGAGGAGATTGACACGCAACCGTTCCGCGATCGGTTTGGTCCGAACTCGGTCAACCCCGCCACCGCGCAGGCAGCGGAGTAAGTCAGGATGGGATGATGCCGGCCGATGCCGGCGTCATCTGGTATTGATGGTGCGGGCGTGTCGTCACTCGCGTCCGTGCCATCACACATGAAGGTTTCCAATGGCCCGCTCAAGCGGGCCGCGACGCGGCGGTGCCTGGCCCAGTCGTGTCGTGGCAATGCGAACGATAGTCCATTGTCGCGTGTGAGATGCCTCACTTTTCAAGATTGTTCCGCTATGGCAAGCCTTGTCCAGGGATGGGAACGGCGCGTTTCGGTGGTACGAGATTACCCGCGTTGACGGCTCCTGCCCACGCAACGAGGGTGAACTGATGAGCCGCGGAATTCTTCGATCCTTGGGTCTCGCAGCGGGACTGATGCTTGGAAGCATTGCATCAGCGATGGCGGTGCCAGCCGGTGGTGTCCTTTACGAGACCTTTGGTGGAACGCTGATCGCCGCGCTCAACCTGCCAAATCCGTCGTCGGGGATACGACTGAGGCCCGGCAATGCCACCAACGTCGCCGTCGGCGGCGATCTTGTGTACTTCCAGGATGACACGCGTATCTTCAAGGCCGATTCAACCTTGGCGAGTGTAACACAGCTCCATAACAATGGTGCAGCGCCGACGGATATTGCGGTCAACGTGGTCGGCAATGTGCTCTATGAAAGCTTCGGAACGCTGATCGCCGCGCTCGACCTTGCCAACCCGTCACGCGCGTTGAGGTTACTTCCCGGCGCTTTCAGCAACATCTCTGTTGCCGCGGGCAAGGTCTACTTCCAGAGCGGGGTCGACATTTTCGTTGCCGATGCCGATCTTTCGAACGTCACCCTTCTCCATAGCAACGGGGTTGCGCCAACGGACATCGCGGTGGATGCCGATAACAACGTTCTTTACGAGAGCTTCGGAACCGAGATCGCCGCGTTCGGGATGCA
>WBZQ01001781.1_pt2 | contig 12171 bp, 9 predicted proteins | sample 5204251 | NCBI WGS metagenome assembly WBZQ01 (sample SAMN12412402, study PRJNA552823) | activated sludge metagenome | isolation source: activated sludge from nitrification reactor of wastewater treatment plant... | place: USA: Virginia | collected 2017-09 | reverse complement strand
GTCGGCCTTGATGGTGCGGCCGTCCGTGGCGGTGTGATTGCCGTCGTGGCAGCGGAAGCAGCCCACGGCCTCCTCGTGGCCGATGTTGTTGGGGTGGGTGCCCCAGGTGATCTTCATCTCGGGGAATACATTGCGGAGGTAGATGGCCTTCACCACCTCGCCGGCCGTGTCCACCTGCGCCCGCTTCTGCTTGTAGATCTCGGGATAGGCGGTGCGGTAGTACTCGGCCAGGGCCACGGGGATCTTGGCGGCGGCGGTCTTCTGGTCGGGATAGTCGACCTTCAGGAGCTCCAGGGCCTGCTTCTTGAGGAAGGGCAGCTCGGCGCTCATGCGCTTCTCGGCCAGGGCCTTGTCCAGGGCGCGGTCGGGCAGGTGGAAGGCGTGGGTGGGCCGGTTGTGGCAGTCGATGCAGTCCATCTTGCGGACGGTGGCCTTGTCGACGGTCTCCTTCGGCAGCTTCTTGAAGTCCTCGGTGACGTATTCGACCATCTGGCCGTTGTCGTCGCGGTAGATGACCTTGGGGATCTCCTGGCGGCGGGCGTCGGTGGTGATGTAGCTGATGCGCTCCATGGCGTCGAGGTGCCGGCCATGAATGCCCGTGGTGCCGTTGGGCGTGTGGCCACCGATCTTCAGCAGGAGGATGCTGGTGGTGGCGGTGTTGGCCTCATCCTCGGCGAACTTGGTGCGGACGATGAGTTTGTCGTTGGTGAACTTCTGGGGCCAGTGGCACTGCTCGCAGGTCTCGCGGGCGGGGCGCAGGTGCTCGACCGGACTGGGGATGGGCCGGGAGAAGGTGCCGAAGGCCACGGCGAAGAGCTGCCGCGAGCCGGAGATCTTCGCCCTCACCAGGGCGGGGGCGCCGTGGCCGATGTGGCACTGGGCGCAGCCCACGCGGGAGTGGGGCGAGTCCAGGAAGGCCGTGTACTCGGGGCTCATGACCGTGTGGCAGGTCAGGCCGCAGAACTGGTTGGAGTCCATGTACTCCACGCCCTTCAGGCCCGCCGTGCCCAGGATGGCCACGTTGATGAAGGTGAGCACGCCCACTACCGTCAGGAGGCGCCGCACGCCGGGTTGCCGGAAGTCCACGGCCTGGAGGGGCAGGGCGGCTTCGCCTGCGGCCTTGCGCTTGCGCCGCTCGCGGAGGAGGCCGATGGGGATGAGCACCAATCCCACCAGGAACAGGGCGGGCAGGATCAGGAAGAGGATGATGCCCATGTAGGGGTGGATGGACCGGGGGCTGGTGATCTCCATGAACCAGAACCAGACCAGCACGAAGGCCGAACTGGTCGTCATGGCAGCGCCCGCCAGGGAGATCCAGTTGTTGCCCAGTTGGAAGACCAGCCGGGTCAAGTCTCTGACTCGTTCCGAAAAGCTCATGTACCCACCTCCAACACCAGGGGCTCGACCACTGGACATTCAAGTATGAAATCTCTCTCACCACCCTAAATTCCCCCCACTGGGCCTGCAAGGGCGAAACAGGGTCCTTTTTGATGCAAATCCTTTGGTATCAAGGATCCTTGATCCAGGTTGTGACAGATGTCCCGGCCCGTCCGGGGGCCTTCACGAACCCGGCCGGCCGAGCAGATCGAGGAAGGAGGCCCCGTACTGCTGAAGCTTCTTCGGCCCCACGCCGCTGAGGGCTAAGAATTCGGCCTCCGTGGCCGGCTGGAAGCGGGCCATCTGCTGGAGCGTGGCGTCGCTGAAGATCACATAGGCGGGCACGCCCTTGGCATCGGCCAGGCGCTTCCGCAGGGCTTTCAGGTCCCGGTAGAGCGCCTCTTCGCCCTCCACCGGCGCCTCCGTGAGCGGAGGCCGGGAGCCGCGCGGCGAGCCGCGCCTGGCCTTGCCGGGCCTGGGCGCGGCTTCGAGCGGGTCCGCGCCGGAGCAGATGTCGCAGGAGGCGCCGCAGGCCTCCATCTGCTCGGCGAAATGGGCCAGGAGGGCCTGATGACGGCAGCGGAGGGACTCGGCGAGGCGGAAGAGGTCGCGGGTCTGCCGCTGCTGGGTCTGGGCCAGCGCGATGTCCAGGCCGTCCGTGAATCGGTCGTAGCTGAGCACATCCCCCCAGCCGTAGAACATCACGCAGTCCGCATCGGCCCCGTCGCGGCCGGCGCGGCCGATCTCCTGGTACCAGCCCTCCACGCTCTTGGGCATGTCGCGGTGGATGACATAGCGGATGTTGCTCTTGTCGATGCCCATGCCGAAGGCGACCGTGGCCACGATCACGTCCACGTCGTCCCGCTGGAAGGCCTCCTGGGCGGCGGAGCGGGCCGCGGGATCCATGCCCGCGTGGTAGGCGGCCGCGCGGATGCCCTCGCCTGAGAGGAACGCTGCGGTGGCCTCGACCGCCTTGCGCGACAGGCAGTAGATGATGCCGCTCTCTCCACGCCGCGCCAAAACGAGGCGAAGCAGGGCCTCGCGCACCGGGGGCAGGCCCTCGGCGCCCTTGCGGTAGGCGCTGATGTGCAGGTTCGACCGGAAGAAAGAGCCCTGCACCTCCACCGGATTCCGCATCTCCAGCTGGGCGGCGATATCGCGGCGGACTTCAGGCGTGGCGGTGGCCGTGAGGGCCAGCACGGGCACCCGCGGGAAGCGCTGCTTCAGCCCGGCGAGGGTCCGGTAGGCGGGGCGGAAGTCGTGGCCCCAGTGGCTGATGCAGTGGGCCTCGTCCACGGCGATGAGGCGCAGGTCCACCTCGCGGAGCAGGTCGGCCAGGTAGAGCTCCAGGCCCTCCGGCGCGGCGTAGACCAGCTCCAGCTCGCCGTTCTTCAGGGCGCGGATGCGCTCCCGGCGGGCCTCGGCGTCGAGGCTGGAGTTCAGGAAGGTGGCGCGGAGCCCAGCCTCAGTGAGGGCATCGACCTGATCCTTCATGAGCGCGATGAGGGGCGAGACCACGAGCGTCACGCCGCCCAGCAGCCGCGCGGGCAGCTGGAAGGTGAGAGACTTCCCGGCGCCCGTGGGCATGATGCCGACCACGTCCCGGCCCGAGAGCACGGCCTCGATGATGGTACGCTGGCCCGGGCGGAAGGCGTCGTAGCCGAAGGTGGCCTTGAGGGCCGACTCCAGGTCGGGGGGCGCCTCCAGGTCCGAGGCCAGGTCCTTCAGCGCCGCGATGACCTCGGCATTGAAGGCTCCGGGCTCGGTGCGGTAGCGGGTGCGCAGCAACGCCAGCCCCTGGCGGCATGCCGCCGACTCGCCCTGTGCCAGCAGGGCACGGAGCCGCTCGATCTCAGCTGGGACCTGCGCCACCTAACAGCCGCCGTCGAGCAGGGGGCCGGCGGCGTGCCAGAAGGCCTGCATCTCCTCAGGCCTGCCGAAGGATACGCGGATGTGGTTGGGCAGACCGTAGCCGTGCATGGGGCGGACGATCACACCGCGCTGCAGCAACTCCTTGAACAGCTCCGTGGCCTGGAAGGCGCTCTCCAGCAGGATGAAGTTGCCGCTGGTGCCCGAGACCTGGCAGCGGTGCTTCGCGGCCTCCTGGACGAAGGCGGCGCGGGCTTCGACGTTCTTCTCGCGCGAAAAGGCCTCGAAGGCCAGGTCCTGCACGGCGACTTCCGCCGCGGCCTGGGCCAGGTGGTTGGTGTTGAAGGGGCTGCGCACCCGCTCGAGGAAGCCCATCAGCTCCTTCGAGCCGAGCCCGTACCCGATGCGCATGGCAGCCAGGGCGTGGATCTTGGAGAAGGTGTGGAGGACGAGCAGGTTGGGGCGCTGATCCAGGTAGGCGGCGGCGTCCGGGTATTCGGCGGGATCCTCGTATTCGGCGTAGGCCTGATCCACCACCAGCACGATGTCCTCGCGCAGGTCACGCACCAGACGCTCGAGGGCGGCGCGCTCCAGGCGGATGCCCGTGGGGTTGTTGGGGTGGCCCAGGTAGACGAGGCGGGTGTCCTCGGCCACCGACCGGAGGAGGTCGTCCACGTCCAGTTCCGTGGCGGAGGCCCGGGACTCGATGACGCGGCCGCCGGCGGTCTGGGTGGCGATGCCGTAGATGGCGAAGCTGTGCTTCGGGATGACGGCGCTGCCGCCACCCAGGAAGGCGGCCTTGGCGACCATCTCGAGAATCTCACTGCTGCCGTTGCCCAGGACCACACGGTCCACGGTCAGGCCCTTGCGGTCGGCGATGCGCTTGCGCAGGTAGTAGCCGTCGCTGACGGGGTACAGGCCCAGGCCCTCGAACTCGGAGCCGGCGATCACCGAGGCCACGCGGGCCTTCACGGCCTCGGTGGGCCCCCAGGGGTTCTCGTTGGAGGCGATCTTGACGATGCGGGTGAGCCCCAGTTCGCGCTGGACCTCCTGGATGGGCTTGCCGGGAACGTAGAGCGGGATGCCGGAGAGCCGCTCGAAACCGGGGATGCTGGAGAGACTCGCCGTCATCAGGCCGGCCGCTCGGAAAGGACCTTGTCGACGATGCCGTACTCCAGGGCCTCTTCGGCGCTCATGAAGAAGTCTCGGTCCATGTCCTTGATGACCTTCTTCAGGGGCTGGCCGGTGTGCTTGGCGAAGGTGGCGGCCAGATTGTCCTTCAGGCGCTGGATCTCCTTGAAGGTGATCTCGATCTCCGTGGCCTGGCCCTGGGCGCCGCCGCTGGGCTGGTGGATCATGATGCGGGCGTTGGGCAGGGCGAAGCGCTTGCCCTTGGTGCCGGCCGCGAGCAGGTGGGCACCCATGGAGGCGCACTGGCCGATGCAGTAGGTGACGATGTCGTTCTTCACGAACTGCATGGTGTCGTAGATGGCCAGGCCCGCGGTGACGCTGCCGCCGGGGCTGTTGATGTAGATCTGGATGTCCTTGTCCGGGTCCTCGCTCTCGAGGAAGAGCATCTGGGCCACGATGGCGTTGGCCACGTTGTCGTCGATGGCGGTGCCCAGGAAGATGATGTTGTCCTTCAGCAGCCGGGAGTAAATGTCGTAACTGCGCTCGCCGCGGGGCGTCTGCTCGATGACGATGGGGGGGTAGTAGCTGCTGGGCATGGGCCCTCCGGCTGATGGATCAGAATAGCAAGAAGGCGCCGGGCGGCGCCTTCTCCGTGAAAGGGACGCAGACTACTTCTTCGCGGCGGGCTTCTTCGCCTTGGGCTTCTCTTCGGCCTCAGGCTCCTTGGCCTTGGCGGCCTTCTTGGGCGTGTCTTCGGCCTCGGCCTTGGGCGCGGTCTTCTTCACGGCGGCCTTCTTGGCAGGCTTCTCCTCGGTCTCGTGGTCGTGTCCATGATCACAGTCGGGGCCGTGGACGTGCTCGGTGGCTGGCGCCACGACGGCGGGCTCACCGCCCTCCTGGCCTTCCAGGTCGCCGCCCTCCAGGCCGCCCGCGTCGAAGCGGTTCACGGGGATGCCGGCCTCGCGCTTGCGCTCCAGCTCCACCAGGGCCTCGAAGGCGGCCTTGTCGAGGAGGTCCTCCGTCACCTTCGCCGTGGTCAGCAGGTGGTCGAAGATGCGGTCCGTGCGCAGGCGGCCCTTGATCTCGGTGGTGTTGCCGCGCTTGTCCAGTTCGGCCTTGAAAGCGTCGAAGGGCTGCTGGACCTGGTTCTCGGCCATGAACTGCCGGATCTCCGCATCGATGTCCGCCTCGGGGACTTCGATGGACTCGGCGTTGCCGATGGCCTGCAACAGGTAGCCGCTGCGGACCGCCCGCTCGGCGTCGTTCAGGCGGTACTGGCGGTAGGCCTGCCAGTTCACTTTCTTGGGGTCCATGCCCTGGCGGCTGACGTGCTGGGCGAACTCCTGGCAGTAGTCGTCGAGCTGCAGGCCCACCATGGAGCGGGGAACCTCGAAAGGCGCGGCGTCCAGCAGGGTGTCCAGCATGGTGGCATGGAGCCGGGCCACGGCGTCGCGCTCGGCGGCCTCTTCCAGGTCCTTGAGCACGGCCGCCTTGAGGGCCTCCAGGTTTTCGAAGGCGCCCATGTCCTTCGCGAACTCGTCGTTCAGCTCGGGCACCTCCTTGGTGCGGAGGTCCTTCACGTGGACGTCATAGGCGAGGCTCTTGCCGGCCAGGACCGTGTTGGCGTCGTTCTCCGGGTGCGTGAGGGTGAAGGTCTTCTTGTCGTCCACCTTCATGCCGACCAGCTCGGCATCGAAGGGCCGGGTGGCGTCGATCTCGAGCACCTGGTCCTGGTAGGTCTGGGCCTTGAGCCCCTGGGGCTTCACGCGGATGTCGCAGGTGGCGATGAGGCCCGTGGCCACGACGCCGTCTTCCGCCGGCAGGTACTTGGTGGCGCGCTGGCGCAGGCCTTCCAGGTGCTCCTGGAGGGTGGCCTCGTCGATGGCGCGCTTCTTCTTGGTGAGGGCCATGGTCTTGTAGTCAGGCAGCGTGACTTCCGGGGCCACGTCGAACTGGGCGCGGAAGACGGCATCGGCACCCTCCTTCAGGTCCAGCTTCTCCAGGGAGGGGTGGGAGATGGGAAGGGCGCCCGCCTCCTGGGCGGCCTTCCAGAAGTGCTTCTCCACCAGCTGCTGGGCCACGTCCGACTGGATCTCGCGGGCGTACTTCTGCATGAGGACCGGGCGTGGCGCCTTGCCGGGGCGGAAGCCGGGGATGCGGACTTTCGGGGCGATCTTGGCCACCACGTCGTTGAAGGCGGCGCTCACCTCGGCGGCGGGCACCGTCACTTCGACGGCCTTGCGGGTGGGGGAATTGTGGTGGAGGGTGGCGGACATGGGTGCTCCGTGATTCGTGGGAAGTGCGCGGGGGTCGTTCGGCTTTGGTTAGAGGGGGTCGTGCCGGCTTTCTTCGTGACGAGGGCGCTTCCTGTGCCCTCGCGCGTCGGGCGTGTCACCGAGCGAAGCATCCGAGCTTTCGACTGGGGGTTCCAGTGAAGGCCGTGGAAGCTCGCTTCGTGACTCGGGCACGTCCTGTGCCCTCGCCCTTCGGGCGGCAATGGCCGCTTTCGCGGCCATTCCGTCCTATTTCGCAATCCTGCGAAATGGTGCGAACGGTCGGACTCGAACCGACATGGTGTGAACCGCTGGAACCTAAATCCAGTGCGTCTACCAGTTCCGCCACGCTCGCAAAGCCGAATTGTCAAAGGGGTGGTGCGCCCAGAGCGACTCGAACGCCCGACCCTCAGGTTCGAAGCCTGATGCTCTATCCAGCTGAGCTATGGGCGCGCACCGAATCCCCTAGTCTACCTGGAAAGGGGAGGGGCTTCGAGCCCTGGGTTGGCTGAATAGAGCGCCGAGTCCTGAGGGCTCTATCCAGCTTCGCCCGTGGCCTGTCTGTCGCGCCGTCGGGCGCGACATCCCGCTCGCTTCGCTTGCGGAGGCCATCCGTCTACCTGGAAGGCCCGTGGCCTCGAGCCTGGGGTTGGCAGGATGGTGCGCCGGGAGGCGAGGTTCAATCCGACAGGCACCAGGCATCTTCGGCCCCGTTGCGCCTGAGCCTGGCCATGGCCGCCTCATCCAGGCCCATGTGCCGGGCGGCTCGGGCTTCTGTCTCCAGGTCGCAGGGGATGACGCCGGGGTCGTCGGTGCCCAGGGCGCAGCGGACGCCCGCCCGCAGCATCCGGGGCAGGGGATGGGGATCCACTTCTGCGGCCAGGGCCCGGTTCGAGCTGGGGCAGATGTCCACGGGAATCCGCCGCTCGGCCAGCAGCTCGAGCGTGGCCTCATCCGCCCGGATGCCGTGGACGATGCGCGAGACGCCGCCGTCCAGGACGGCTTCGCGCACGTTGGTCCCGGGGCCGTTCTCGCCTGCGTGGGCCGCGATGCGCAGGCCCGCCGCACGAGCCCGGTTGAAGACCGGGGCCCAGTCCCGGAAGGGGCAGCCCTCCAGCCCGCCGGTGGAGAAGCCCCGCACGAAGGGGGGCAGCGCCGGAAGGATCAGATCGAGGACCGCGTGCCCGTGCTTCGGCCCGAAGTGGTTCACGGCGTCCACCACCACGCAGCCGCGGAGTCCCAGGGCCTCCGCTTCGGATAGCCCCGCTGCCACTCCATCCCAGAAATCACCAAGGGAGAGCTGGCCGCGATGGACCACGAGAAAGTGCGGCGAGGTCCACAGGTCGAAGCCGGTGCCGCCCCCTGCTAGCGTTCGATGCGCCACAGCCAGGACCGCCTCACGCACGGCCTCGCGGCTGTCCAGGAGGGCGGCGCCGAAGAGGAAGGCCTCGATGAAGCCTTCGAAGGGCAGCGACCTCCCGGACCACAGGGCTTCCAGGGTGGCGGGGAGGGCGAGGCCGCGGCGGCCAGACTCGCGACGAACCCAGGCAGGATCCAGCCCGCCTTCGAGGTGGGTGTGGCGGTCGATGAGGGGCGGCGCGGGTGGCGGCATCACCGGGACATTATGCTCACCCAAGGTGGATCCTCTCTGCGCAGGCTACGGGCCCGGTCACGCGAAAGGCCCGGGCCGACCTGGACACTATGCTCACCCTCGCCGGATCCTCCCTGCGCAGGCCGCTTTTGCAGCCTGCTTCGCGATCCGGGCGGGGTTCGCTACTCGTCGTAGTCGTCCATGCGCAGGTCGCCGGGATCGAAGCCTTCACCACGGCCCCGCTCGATGGCGACGCCGCTCTCGGTGAAGGTCTCCTCCAGGCTCTCGGCTTCCGGCTCCGCCGTGAAGTCGTCCTCGATGACATGGACGCTCTTCTCCTTCTTCACGGCTTTCGGCTTGGCCGGGGCCGTCTTCTGGTTGGCCCCGCACTTCGGGCAGAGGGCCTCCGGCTTCCCGAAGTCGTAAAACTTCGCCGCGCACTGGAAACAAGTGAATTTCTTGCCAAGATCAGCCATTGCCCATCCCCGTCCAAAGCCTCGTCCAAACCCAAAGGAACAAGGTTCTACCAGATCCGGACCCGGTTGTCATCCTTTGTGATCGGCAACCCTAGGCCCAGGGGGCGCCACCCAGCTTGGTGGCATCGCCATCGCACAGCTGCTGGATGACGGTCGTGGTGAAAATCCGGTATCTGGCTTCGACATCTTCTCCAAAGCGCTCCACGAAGGTGGCCCGGCTTCTTTCGAGCTCGTCCCGGAGCTGGCCGTAGAGGTTGCCCTTGGTGTGGGCCAGGGCGACCTTGGCTGGAAAGTAGAGCTCCACATCACCCACCAGCACGCGGGCCAGACGCTCGGCCGCGGCCCGGGTCCGGGGGTCCAGTTCGACGGGCGGGGCTGGCTCGATGGGTTCGGGCACCACCTGGGTGGGCGCGCTGGGGTGTGGTTCCGGCTGCGGCTGCGGGGGGTGCTCGTCCTCCCTGCCTGCAGCCAGGGCGGCCAGCATGGCAGAGGCCACCAGGACCATGGCCCGCACCTGCTCCGGGTGGTCCAGCGTCGGGCGGAGCCCGCTGTCCACCAGCACCAGGGCCACGGCCCGCTTCTTGTGCCGGAGGGGGAAGATGGCGGCGTCGGAGGCTTCGAAGGGGCTGATGGCGCCAAGGAGGGCGGTATAGGCCGCTCCCTTGCGGCGGATGGCCCGGGTGGACCCATGGATCAGGGCCTCGAGTTCCTCGGGGGGGACGATGGCGCCGGCTTTCCGGGGGGCATCGCCCTCGAAGCCCCGGTGGGCGTAGAGGGAGGCCAGCCCCTGCTTGAGGATGAACAGGGCACTGCGTTCGGCCAGGGGACCCAGAGCGTCCAGCAGGCGCTTGAGCAGGTCGCTCTGGCTGGCGGCGCCCTCGAGCAGATCCAGACCGGGAGCCAGATCCGGGGCCTGGGGTCCGGCCGGCGCAAGGACGGGGGATGGGGCGGCACCCTCCCGGAGCTGCGCGAGCAGGGTCTCGTCGGGATGGAAGTTCCCCAGGGCGTTCTGCCAGGTGGCCATCACCTCTTCGAGGAGGGTCTGGTTCTGCTGATTGAGCCAGGCCTCCAGACGAGTCCGGAGGGCATCGTTCTGGGGCTGATCCACGGGGCGGGAGTCGCTCATCAGGGGCTCGAAGAAGGTTGGACTCAAGGGTATCCCAATCCTCGGCTTTTCCCGTGCGCTGGTGTTTGATCGTGGGAACCGATACGATGGCCCAGGTTCCTTGGAGTTGTCGGATGGCGGATCTTTCCATTGCGGTGCGGCAGGTCGGTGAAGTGGCGGTGCTGTTGCCCGCTGGATTCATCAATGCCCACACCGTCCGGGAGTTCGAGGAAGCCCTGGAGGGGCTGGTCCAGGACGGCCGCTATCTCATCCTGCTCAACTGCAAGGATCTCAACTACATCAGCTCGGCCGGTCTGGGCGCCATCATGGGGTTGATCGAGACCGTGCGGGAGCACGGAGGCGACATCCTGCTCTCGAACCTGCAGGACAATGTCTTCGCCATCTTCGACACGCTCGGGTTCACCCAGCTCTACCGGGTCTTCGCCGACGAGGACCAGGCCATGGCGGCGGCCGCGCCGGAGCGGAAGGGCTGAGGGTGGCGGCCAAGATGGACCACGCCCAGTTCCGGCTCGTCATCCCGAGCCAGACCCGCTATCTGAACCTGGTGACGGGACTGGCCAAGCGCGCCTCGCTGGTGGCCGGGCTCGACGACGCCACCGCAGCCAAGGTGAGCATCGCCGTGGACGAGGCGGTGACCAACGTGATCCTCCATGCCTACGGTGGCGAGGGCGAGCACAGCGTGGAGCTGGAGCTGCGTTTCACCGAGGTGGCGCTGGAGATCCACATCTGGCACTCGGGCCGGGGCATCCGTGGCGATCAGCTGGTGCTGCCGGATCCCAAGGAATACATCAAGCACCCGCGCAAGGGCGGGTTGGGCCTCCTGCTCATGAGCAGGTTCATGGACGAGGTTCAATTCAAGGCGGACGAGGTCTCCGGTCGCAATGAGTGCTGTCTGATCAAGAAGATCAGCTGAACCTGCCGGTTCATCCGCCATGCCCACCAATCCCTTCGACCGCCTCCGCCATCTGGCGCTGAAGATTCCCGAGGGCGCGCAGGAGCTCCTGCCCCTCATCGATTTTCTGGAGGCCTTTCCGCAGCAGGGCAGCGAGGAGGACCTCGTCCACCTGGTGGGCGTCACCGCCCTGGGGATCGCCAAGGCGGGCCAAGGCGGCCTATGGGATGGCGGGAAGTGGCTGTTCCTCCGGGGCTCGGCTCCGGCCTTCCCGACCCATCCAGGGGACGGCTGGCAGGTGCGCCCCTGGCAGTACGGGGACGAGCTCTACGGTCACCTGGTCCTGCGTTCCACCGTCCTCCCGGAGGCCGTGCCCCTTCTGCTGTCCATCAGCGCACCGCTCCTGGCCTGGCGCCGGGCCGAAGCCTGGCGCAGTTCCCAGAACCAGGCCCTGGCCCTGCAGCTGTCCCGGCTCAACACGGTCTTCGAGCTGACTCGCAACCTGGGGGTGGTGGAAACCAGGCGGGACCTGGTGCGCCTCATGGCCAACACGCTCATGGGTGAGTTCCGCATCATGCGGCTGCTGGTGGTGGATCCCCAGGGGCAGGTGCTCCATGCCAAGGGCCTGGGGACCATTCCCGAGTCGCTGGAGGGAGAACAGCTCCAGCATGTGGTGGAAGCTCGCGGGCTGGTCCACGCCATCGAGCTGGTGGACCAGACCCACAGCCACGGCTTCGCCTACGCGGCGGAACCCGCCGTGGGCGTGCTGTCTGAGGATGACCTGGTCTTCCTGCGCACCCTGCTGAACTTGACCTCCTCCCAGCTGTCCAGCCTCGAGCTGCGGGAGGCGCGGATCCAGGCCGAGCGCATGGAGAAAGACCTGGACTTGGCCCGCAACATCCAGCGCAGCCTGCTGCCCAAGACTCTGCCGGAACCGGCCGGTTGGCAGTGCGCTGCCGCGAACCTGCCCTACCAGGCCGTGGGTGGCGACCTCTACGACCTGTGGATGGCCCGGGACGAGGGTACCGGTGAGCGCCTGCACCTTGCTGTGGGGGACATCTCCGGCAAGGGACTGCCCGCTTCGCTCATGATGACCCAGCTCTCAGCCTTCCTTCGGGCCATGGCGGATCATCGAGTGCCGGACTGGGGGCGTCTCGCGGAGCGGGTGAACCGCCGGATGAACGATGTGCGTGATCGCAACCGCTACACCACGCTGTTCGCGGGCAGCCTGAACCCGGCCAACGGCGACCTGCGCTACGTGAACGGGGGGCACAACCCGCCGCTCCTGGTGCGGGCGAACCGGGAGGTGGTGCGGCTCTCCCCCACAGGGCCCATGGTGGGTCTCCTCCCAGGGGTCAGCTTCGCGGAGGGACGCGCCCACATGGACCGGGGCGATGTCCTGGTGATCTTCACGGATGGCGTGGTGGAGGCCGAGA
>WBZQ01002366.1_pt1 | contig 12173 bp, 9 predicted proteins | sample 5204251 | NCBI WGS metagenome assembly WBZQ01 (sample SAMN12412402, study PRJNA552823) | activated sludge metagenome | isolation source: activated sludge from nitrification reactor of wastewater treatment plant... | place: USA: Virginia | collected 2017-09 | reverse complement strand
GTCCACCCATTCGGCCGTAGGTAGGGCCATAGCTGTTGGAATGTATCCATCTGGAGCCACTCAGCACGGGGTGTTCGATATGGCCGGTAACGTGTGGGAATGGTGTCTAAATGATAATGATGAAATGCCTACAGGACCAAAGACGGTGCGTATCAATAGGGCGGGCATGCGCGTAATCCGGGGTGGCTCTTTCGGGGAGATTCCAGAGAGTTTGCGTGCATTAGACCGTAAGCTTTGGGACGCTAATAGCGAGGACTACGACATTGGCTTCCGCCTGGCCCAGGACATGGAATAACTCGCTGCCTGTGCATTCATAATGTCTGCTTGAAGAGTTGATGCCGAATGTGAGTGGTAACGAATCGGTGAACTAATGACGATACGAGCGTTTCTGAGCTTTGTCGAGGAGGACTTAGACCTCGTCAACCTCTTTCGAGGACAAGCTCGGTTGGAGAGTTCTGATCTTGATTTTCATGACTACTCAATCAAGGAGCCATTCGATAGTTATAACGCCCAATATATTCAGCGTGGGATTGCAGAGCAGGTCAAGCTTGCAACGCTTACCATGTGCCTCTATGGGCCTACCACATACACGAGCAAATGGGTGGACTGGGAATTGAAAAAGACTCTTGAGCTGGGGAAACCACTGATGGGAGTGTCGCTCTACGGTGACGGGAGGATCAAGTACTATCCTGCACCGTTAGAACCTTGGCCACGGGTTACTTGGAATGTTCGACAGATTATAGAGACGATGAACCAACTTGCCGTGCGATACCGAGGGCTGCGGTAGGTCGTCGTCTCGTAAGGAACATCAGCGCTCAGATCTATGATCACAATCTATCTCTCATCAACGTACAAAGATCTGAAAGACTACCGCCGCGCAGTTTATGAAGGGCTGCGCAAGAGCGGCCATGAAGTTAAGCTCATGGAAGACTATGCGGCGGCGGATCAGCGTCCGGTCGACAAATGTCTCAAAGATGTGGAAGCGGCTGATATCTATATAGGGCTCTTCGCTTTTCGGTATGGCTACATCCCGCCCTCGCACCATAACAACCCTAACAGTCTCTCGATCACGGAGCTGGAGTACCGACACGCTGAGGCCCTTGGCAAACCCCACCTGACGTTTGTCGCCGCGAAAAGTTGTGGCATGGACCTGGATTATGTTGATGCCTGCACGGGCGAAGGAAACAACGGGGAGCGCATCAACGTTCTACGAGAGCATTTATTGACGGAGAAGCTGGCCGGCGAATTCTCCTCGCCCCAAGACCTCAGTACCCTTGTGTTGGCAGCGGTCATGAGACATCTCGATGAATGCAAGCAATCAACATCGTCGAAAGCAAGGGACCAAAATAGCCCACCACCTATCTCCTGGGATATTGCAAAAGATGGCTCTCCCTATCCAGGGCTCATGCACTTCACTCGTAAATACGCGCCGGTCTTTTTCGGGCGCGACCTAGAGGTGGGTGAGATCCTCGATCGTGTCCGAGAGCCCGAAGGCCGCTTCCTGCTGATCGGCGGAGCCTCCGGCAGCGGCAAGTCGTCGCTGGTCGATGCCGGTGTCCTGCCACGCATTGAACAGCATGGGATCGGAGGGAAAATCTATACCTGTGTGCGCATGTTACCCAGCGAGGGGAGCCATCCGTGTGATGCGTTGCTGCGACCACTCCATGCCCATGCGGAACGCGCAGGCATGAAGCCGTATCAAGTCGCAGAACACCTGAGCAAACATCCAGCAGATCTCTCTCGGCATCTCCAAGACATCGTCACGAAGGGCTTGGACACCGATGGATTGGTGCTGTTCGTCGACCAGATGGAGGAGCTGTTTACCGTGCGTGATCAGACCCACGCCAACGCGTTTCTGTCCGCACTATCTCAGGCGGCCCAAGAGGCACACATTCATGTCATCGCGACGATTCGGAGTGATTTCTTGCCGCACTGCCATGAACATCCGGATTTGCTGAGGGTGTTGAACGGGCGAGGGTACTATGCGCTTGCCGCACCGGATGGCAGCAGTCTCCATGACATGATCGCGAAGCCGGCCCACTGCGCGGGCCTCACGATTTCCGACCGGCTGGTGCGGCGGCTCGTGGCGGAGGTGGAACAGGAGCGGGGCAGTTTTCCGCTGCTCGCCTTCGCCTTACAGCAATTGTTCGACAAGCGAGAGGGTGATGAACTGACGGAGGCCGCGTTCGATCACATGGGTGGGCTCACTGGAGCCATTCGGACGCATGTCACGTGCGTGGAGAACAAGATCGCCAAGGTCACAGGGGTCAATGACGGACAAGTCTTTGCAAAACTGTTCGCGACACTCGTGGCGGTAACCATGGATCGGACGCCGACCCGGAAGCGGACATCGAAGGAGAGCTTTGATCGCACAACCCAATCTGTGATCGATATCTTAACTAAAGAGCGCTTGCTCATAGCTGAAGGAACGGAGCAGCAAAGCCTGATTGCAGTCGCACATGAAAAACTCTTCGAGGGCTGGCCAAGATTAGCGGCCTGGATTGAGTCAAATCGTGAGCAGATGTTTGTTCTTTGGCAGGCGGAGGTCCAGGCTGGCGAGTGGGAACGCCACGGTTATAAATTCGACTATCTATGGCCTCTAGAGCGCCTCAAGAGGCTACGAGAGATAATCGACGTTCTGGGTCATGAGCAAGCCACTTCCCCAGCACGTCTGTATGCGGCACCACAACCCATACTTGAAAATCGGCTCGAAGATGCTGCACTCGCCCACACAGAGCGTCTCAAGATTGGTCAGTATCTAGGGGCACTTGGTGATTCTCGGCCTGGCATTGGTGTCAAAGATGGCTTACCTGATATCTCCTGGATGGATATCCCAGGAAGCAGCATCAGACTAGAGGGTGTTAAGCGTATATTCAAAGTCAAACCCTTCCGTATCGCTAAATATCCCGTGACCAACGCACAGTTTGAGGTGTTTCGCAAGGCAGATGATGGGTATCGAAACAACAGGTGGTGGGACGATATCCTGCATAGTGAGGAAGCTCAAGAGCCCCATTGGAAGGAGAGCAATGCTCCCCGGGAAATGGTCTCGTGGTACGAGGCCGTCGCATTTTGCCGATGGCTGAGTGCCAGAACAACGACTAGTATTCGACTCCCCACAGAATGGGAATGGCAGCTGGTGGCTACGGGAGGAGATGCAAAGCGAAAGTACCCGTGGAAAGGTCGATGGGATGGCTCTCGATGTAATAGCACGGAGAGCGGTTTAAACCAGACCATTGCTGTGGGGATGTATCCTCGCGGGGCCACACAGAACGGTCAGGGTGCTCACGATATGGCTGGGAATGTGTGGGAATGGTGTCTCAACGATTCCGAGAGTTATGATCGTCCGGAAGCAGTGTGTGTGAATCATAAGGGGGATAATAGACGAGCGATACGGGGCGGGTCATGGGCCATCAGGCCGGAGTATATGTATGTCTCTAATCGGGATCGGCAGCGTGCGCACATCCGGTCCTTCACCATTGGGTTTCGTCTTGTGCAGGATATAGTGCAGTAACTCTATGCTCTTATTGTTTGGCCACTGTTTTTAAATCATCTAATCCAGTGGGTGTGGCCTCCCGACTTTTGCATTCCGATTTGGGCGCGGCAAGAACTTGGGCTTCATTCCTCGTTCCACGAGGGCTCATATGGGTAGTCTGATCATCGACGGCACGATTGAACTAGCACAATTCTGGCCGACCGGAGAGTCGGATGGAGATGTAACCAAGCTCGTCCTGGATATCAGATCGGGCTCGATTCGATACAAACCGCTTCACGGGTCGGAGCAGACGACCACCATTTTCGATGATGCCTGTGTGAAATCGTTTGGCTTATTGAAGCCGGTTATTAAGAACGGCAAGTTGACAGTCAGATTACAAGGTATCGACGCACCCGAGCTGCATTTTCAACCACAATCCATGAAAGGAATAAAATATAAAGGGTATGACTTGGGCAGCCTTAAGGGCTCAGGACTCGTCAAACAGTATCGGCAGCACCAGGCGGAAACCGCGACTGTGCTGTTGGGGGCCTATCTCAGCACATTGGGCACATCATCCCTCCACTGTCAGTTCTTCACGCAAGTTCGTGATGATGAAGGGCCTTGTGATGCTATCGACAGATACGGACGCTTTGTGGGCGATTTGCTGATTGAAGGTATTAATCTAAACCTGGAGCTTCTCCGACGAGGACAAGCCATCATTTCTCTCTATGACTCCATGTCGCGATCCGAAATGGAAGCCTACCTAGCTGCATGGGAAGCTGGCAAGTCCGCCACGAGTAATATTGTGCGATATTTGACAAATAGCATTGAAGAATTTGACCCAATACTGACATTCTCACCTCCGTCAATGAGTTCAATAAGGCCGGAGGGAAAGACGAAGAAGTTCATTCATCCTAAGTTATACCGTCGATACTGCACCTGGTGGGCCTATCGGAAGCTTGGAACGTTCAAGTATGGCTTTGAGACGTTTCTTACACTTTTCAACGATGGATTTTATGAATTGGCCAATTTTATTGAAGACGGGTCGTCTACAGCAAGGCTACTTCCGCTCGCAAAGATGGTGCGAACAGGAAAGATCATTCAGTACGAGCCCGATGAGATTGTGTTCAAGGAATCACCGTCCAAGCTTAATGCATCGGATGGAAAGGTAATCGATCACTGGCAGTTTGGGGCGTAGGCAACTGGTGCTTGCTATGGTCAGTGAGACTTGAATTCTGTCATATAGGTAACAATACCCAGACGTCAGAATCACGTTGTTTCTTGAAACTGTTGGGAAAGGCATTCTCCATGCTGCCCTTGTGCTTCGTACTCATGCCGTTTGGAAAGAAGCCCGCTGCGGACGGCCGCATGGTCGATTTTGACGCGGTCTACGAATCGCTCATCAAGCCGGCGGTGGTGGCCGCTGGGCTTGAACCGTTGCGTGCCGATGAGGAAATGACCGGTGGGGTGATTCACAAGCCCATGTACGAGAGGTTGATCCTCTGCGAATATGCGGTGGCTGATCTCACCACTGCCAATGCTAATGTATTTTATGAGCTGGGATTGCGACACGCCATCAGACCTGCCAGTACCGTCCTGCTGTTTGCACAGGGTCTAGGGCAGCTTCCATTCGATGTGGGGCCGCTTCGTGCCGTCCCCTATCAACTCGGCGCGGATGGTAAGCCATCGGCGAATGGGACGGACCTGGACCTGGTGACCACCAAGTTGCGTGATGCGCGCAGGATGATGACCGACAGCCCCGTCTTCCAACTCGTCGAAGGGTTTCCCGACATCAAACGGCTCAAGACCGATGTGTTTCGAGATCGTGTCCAGTATTCCACCACGCTGCGCCAGAAACTGGCCCAGGCTCGAGCGGGAGGGATTGATGCGGTACGGGCCATCGAACAGGAACTCGGGTCGATCTATGATGCGGAGGCTGGAGTGGTGATCGATCTGTTTCTCTCTTACCGGGCCGTGAAGGGGTGGACTGACATGATTGCCTTGGTTGAGAAGATGTCGGCTCCCTTAGCGGCGACGGTGCTGGTACAAGAACAACTGGGGCTCGCCTTGAATCGAGCCGGTCGCGGGGATAAAGCAGAGGGCGTGTTGCTCGATCTAATCGCCAATCGAGGACCGAGTAGCGAAACCTATGGCATTCTCGGACGCGTCTACAAAGACCGATGGGAAGCGGCGCTCAAACTGGGTGAGAAGTCACTCGCTCGTGGATTGTTGGACAGAGCTATTAATGCCTATCTCAAAGGATTTGAAGCAGATTGGCGCGATGCCTATCCAGGCGTCAACGCCGTCACCTTGATGGAAATCAAAGAACCGCCGGACCCGCGACGCGAGCGGCTCATTCCCATCGTCTCCTATGCTGTGGAACGGCGGATCGCCTCCGGCAAGCCGGACTATTGGGACCACGCGACGCTGCTTGAACTGGCCGTGTTGGCCAAGGACCAGCAGAAGGCCGAAGCAGCCCTAGCCGATGTGTTGGCAGTCGTGCGCGAATCTTGGGAGCCTGAGACGACGGCCAGAAATCTCCGGTTGATTCGGGAGGCTCGGGAGCGGCGCAAGGAAGGAATTGAATGGACCCAGGAAATCGAAAATGAGCTTATGCGGCGATCGAAGCGGTAAGACTTCAGAGGGGGTATCTTTAACAATGGAGTCTCACTAGCCAGTAGGCTTGGCAGGGGAGGGTCATCACACGATGAAAATATTCCTAGGATTCTCATTCCGTAACGAAGACAAAGACATCGTTGAGCAGGTGGGACAATTGATCACCAGCCATCTCGTTCAGGTCGAAACGGGTGAACGTCTTGGGGGCGAACAACTCACGCCGACTGTCCAAGAACGTATCCAGCATTGCGAGGCGCTTGTGGCTGTGCTGACCAGGCGTGACCCAAAGCAAGATGGGAAATGGACCACCCATCAATGGGTGCTCGATGAAATGGGCTATGCGCGAGCGAACGGGAAGAAAGCCATCGCTCTAGTCGAACAGGGTGTCGACATTGGCGGCATGTACCAGTCGCATGAGCTGATTCCCTTGGACAAGGCCAACCCTATCCATTCTTGATCAGAGCGACGCAGTTGAACGGGACAAAAAGATGAGTTCAAAATGTTAGGGACTGAGTTGCATCATCGTCTCGTCTATTATTCCGAAGTCCTCTTTGCAGCTCTCATTCTACTTCTGATTCAATTGGGTATCGTCCTGTTTTTTATCCACACTTGGAGATTCATAAGAAAGCTCCTCTTGTGCTCACAGGTATTGGCGCCCTTGCGAGCTAAAGTTCAGACACACTTAGGAAACGAATGGGGGATGAGCCTTCTGCTTCTATGGGTCCTTGCAGGTTCTTCAGCCTGGCTCAGCTTTTTGTTGTTGTTCTATTTGTGGGGATTGCTGGAGACGTTCCGATTGTATTTGGGATTATCATGGCTTCCCCACGTGTACTTCATGGATTTTGGGGCGTTGTTCTATATGAATCTTATGCAAGGTCAGATTTCATTCTTTAACCAATTCAATATAATTCTATTTTGCCTGATGCTTACGTATTCCGGTGCAGGGATTCTCTTATTGTTTTTACGACAATCAGCGAGAGACAAGGCTGCAGTCAATCTCTTCTCAAGTATTAAGAATTCAAATAAGCCGGAGCCCTTTGTTCTATACCTCAGGCCCTTTGATAGTACGGGGCAGTTGGATGCACCATTGGTGACAAGTTCTCTGGCGGTTCAGGGATTAGACACTCGTGAACTAGAAGAGCTGTTTTTTCAGGCATTGAGCCCTATAGGACCAATGGTGGCCTTAGGTAAGCCAGGCGAAAACATCGGTGCTGGGCGAGTGCATGCCGTTGAGGACGATTGGCAAAAACAGTTTACTGCTCTTGCAGTAAAAGCAAAAGTGGTCGTGATACTGCCGTCTAGTCATGCGGGTACGTTATGGGAAGTCGAGTGGTTGAAAAATAGTGACTTGCTTTACAAATGCGTCTTTGTCATGCCCTCAGAAGGATTGGGCTCTCAATACTGGGGAAAGTATGGTTGGAAACAGCGAGAGGCCTGCAAGGCCACGGGATCAGTCTTCCTGAGTATGACAAGAAAGGATGTATTTTTAATGTCAGTATGTCCGGTGAAATTAATGCCATCCAACGTGTGAGTTTTCGGTTCAAAAGCTCCTTCCGCAAAGCAGTCTTACAAATGCTGGAGGTCTCAAAGCCTTACAAGGATGATGTGGTAAATGGCAAGAAACGAGGATCTCGAAAAGACGTTTTGGGAAACGGTCATGTGGCGCATAGCTCGTTTGTTCATACTGAAAGGCCACTCTTTCTGACGGTAATGTGCTGGTATGCTTTGTTCTTTGTTTCAGGCTATGCAGCCTTGTTCATAATCGGATTTTCTCCAGAAGAATATTTTAGGAGGTCAATAGAGCCCTGGCTTTTCATGTCCTTGTCAATTACAGGGCTTGTTGGATACTACGGCATGCGTCGATGGGGGGTTATCCTCAACGCAATGGGAACATTTGTACTAGTAGGATACATATTGGAGGCACTAAGGCCCCTCACCCGGATAGATTGGATTTGGTTTTTCAACGTTCCTATATACAGCGCTGCAATATTAATGGTGAGCATAGGAATGACTCTTATGATAATTGGGACTTTGTGTTACGAAAGAATGATCTCTTCCCTTTGAAGCCAAAGGGGATAGATATAGTCTTAGGGCATGGAAACATCCACCAGCGCGACCCCCAGCCCAATATCTTTTCAACTCGATATCGTCCCGAAATAAATATGCTCCGCTCAATCAAAGACTATGAGCTTCGGTTGAACCTCCCGTATGAAGTCGGCGTCGCACATGCTTTGGGGAAACAAGTCATCCTTATCACGCAATAGCCCAGCACCATTCCTTTCGATGTCCGGGGAAATCGCTGGTACGGATACCGGCTTACGGAGCTCGCGGACCTCGACAAGTGGCTTCAAACGTCTTTGGCCGAAGTTGCCGCAGAGCTTGCTCTGCCAACAAGCCACACTCTCTAATCGACGTGAACGACCCGATTGATGAAGCTATGGCAAAAGATACTCCATTAATAACTTCTCCGTCCGCAGCCACGACGCTTGATCTGGCGCCGCCAAAACCCTGGCGGCGCTTCGTACCCTCATGGCTCCGCTCACTGATCTGGATCGATTCCATCGAGAAATACGACGCGTTCTTGTCCTACAGCTGGAAGTCCGACAGCAACGTCGCCCCGGTGGTTCAGTCCGTTATACAGAAGTTCCTCTGTCCTTGGTATAAGTTCCGGGCGAAATCAGTCTTCCGCGACCTGTCATCTCTCCCCGCTGGCTCAAACCTCGAAGCAGAACTCTGTGACCGTCTGGATCGATCAATGCATCTCATCGTCCTCGCGTCACCCGAGGCTGCGGCCAGCCAGGGGATGGAAATGGAGGCACGGCATTGGTTTAGTCAATCACGCGATGGCCAGGTGCTCATCGTGATTTCATCTGGAGAGTTTCGGACTTGGAATGACAGTTGCGACCATTTGCTGCCACCGAGCTTGGCCAAGAATCTGCACACCGAACCATTGTGGATTTCTCTTCAACATCGCCGTGAACGGATAATTGGCAATCCGGATGATCAGCAGCTTCGTGGAGAACTCACCGAAGATCTCAAACAGCTCTTGTTGCGGTTTTACCCTGACCACGACTGGGACCAGCTGCGTGGCCAAGAGCGGTTGCAGCGGCAACGTGCCAGGTGGCTGGTGTCAGGAGTAATTGTTCTGCTTCTGGCGCTCTTGGGAACCGCCGTCGCGTTTTGGTCATCTGCCAAGGAACAACGCGATATCGCAATCGCTCGATTGCTAGCGTCAGAAGGCTACCGAGTGGCGCAAAGCGAGCCGGATCGTGCCAAGGTGTTTTTCCTCAGCTCAATTGCCCTATCCGAAACACCAAGTGCTCTAAGCGGTCTAATGTCCCTCGTTGGACAGGATCCGCACGCGAGCATGAAGTTTCTTGACGTAGAAATCCAGCCCACCGCACTTCATGCAAAAGACGACGGCCGAGTCGCGATTGGCTTACCCGATGGATCCGTTTTGTTGTGGTCAATAGGTGACTCTGCAGCTGCGATGGGAGAACGGGCTCTTGTTAGTTCATCGCCAACACAACGACTAGAAGGACTGGGGGCACCTCTCATCGCCATTGCGCAGCCAACGGAACGAGTGCTTGCGATCGACAATCGCGGGCGTCTTATTGAATGGACTCAGCCTTATTCTTCGGCACGAGTGATTCATGCACTTGTCTCAAGTGGCGAAGAGATTGCGCAGCGCTCGTTTGATGGCACTCTTGAGGCTGCTATCGCCGAGAATGGCGAAGCAGCGGCTATTCCAACCTACAGCGGTATTGTCATTTGGACACGGGCGCGTGGAACATTTCAATTCGCGCGACCTGATATGGCGGCAGGTGGCCCTATTGCTTTGTCTGCTGACGGGCGCCAGCTAGCCCATCCAATCGGCGGCGACCTCAGCCGCAAGATTCCCATGCGCATCACGAACATTCAGGATGATCAGTTGCCGGATGTGGACCTTCCGCCTCTTCCAAATGCTGCTGGCGCTGTCCTAGCAGCAGCTTTTTCGCGCGATGGGGCTTCGCTTGCGGTTGGTACCCAGAACGGGTTTGTTCAAATTTGGAGCGTTGCAGACACGCCTAGAGAAGTTCGACTATTGCAGCATCGGGATGTGCCCAACTCAGGGGCACACCAAGTCGTTGAGCACCTTTACCTTGATCAATCCGCCAGAGTTCTAGCAAGCCGTTACGCGGGAGGATGGCAAGTTTGGGACATGCTGAGTGGAACGCCTCTGGGGGCGCCCCAGGTCACTCAAACCTCAGTGGCTGCTTTTGTTAGCGCGAGGCATTCTCTCTTGACGGTCAGAGGCACGACGGTCGCGCTCCACGACTATGGGGTCGATCACTTGCGATACGTTGCCTGCATGTCTGCCCCGAGTGAGTTGTCGCCTCAAGAATGGAAGGACCTCGCGGGTGATACCCCGCGCGTCCGCGCCTGCGGTTCATCGAAACTCTAAAAAGAGAGAAGTTCCTCGCCAGGATGATGAGGATGTGAGCAGGGAGCAATGAAGCCGGGGTGGTAGACATCCTCAAGTTAGCACCTCCTATGTACCTCGGGTTGAGGAAGAAGAGAGGACTTAGTTCTGAGTGTGGAGGAATTGTGAGTACTATTCAGACATCAAGAAACTGATTGGTAATGGCTTGTAGGATTAGGTACGACGGATAGCAACTCTTCAGTACATGCGCCACGCCAATAGGGATTGGCCTCTTTACGACCGCACGGGGTCCGGAGGTCCGATCGAATACGATAACAACTGTGTCGAAGAAATCAGGAGCGGTAAAAGATTCAGTAAAGGAGGAACGCCGAGTGTCGTTCTTATGTCGGATGGTGATTGGCTACTTCGATCCGAACCAAGTGCAGCCGCATGAACTTGTACGGCATCTTGTGTCTGATCGGCTGCTAGATTCTGAACAGGTCGCGCAACTCCAATCGGCGTGCAGCACTTCTTCGGTTGGTTCTGGCTCGAGGCAGCATGCTGGAACCGCCACTGGGCCGTGGCTCGTCGTTACAGCCTCAATCTCGGGTGTGCACTCGCGCCTGAACGGCCAGGCATCAATGAATTTTCTTGATGTTAGTCGACTCATCCTCGGCTCATCCCGTGACTTGACTTCTTCGTTATCCTGGACTATATGCGTCATCCTGGTGGTAATGAATCCTAATCGTCTTCACCCCGTACGGTCTTGTGAGGCGGGTGATGCCTCTAGGATGTCGGTCTGTATTTCACCTCATGGAGGGAACCATGCGCCACGCTTCGATCCTCGCCCGATGCCTTGTTGGTGTACTCACGATATTCCCAAGCGTCAGCCACGCTTTTCAGATCAGTAACTTTGGCTCTCTCTATTTGCATGCAGAACCGGGCAGCTGGGTCGGTGGCGGCATCGGGGCCGACACCGTGCTTTGGACCCATGGCGTGGAGGGGATCTTTTCCACGCAACGGAATTTTAATAAAGGCATCTCCGTCACCTTTAATGATGGGAATTTCTGGTCACTGGAGTTTGCCGCGCCGACCTACAATCCAATTACCAATACCAACGATGGCAATGACTTGGCCATCGGGTTTTATGATCAGGCTACACGATTTCCGTTTAACTCGCCCACGAGACCTGGTTTGGAGTTTTCTGGAAATGGACGAGGAAACAATCAATTAGGGGGGTGGTTTCGGGTGCTAGACGTCGCCTATGCTGGCGATGGAGAGGTAGAACGGTTTGCCGTCGATTTCCGACAGTTTGATGAAAGCGAGGCCATGACCGGGCCGAGCACCTATGGATCGCTGAGGATTAACTCCACCATTCCCATTAATCCGGTCCCGCTCCCGACCGCCTGGGTGCTCTTCGCAACGGGCATTGTGTTAGCTAGTCTGGTCATTCGGTCCAAACGAACCCTGTGTGGGTCGCCGGTCTGATTCACGGGGAGTCTCATCTCTCTCAACGTAGAGAGCGATCCGTTCGACGAAGAGAAGTTGAGGGTCATTCGGCGTGTTCAGGCCGTTCGTGAACGGAGAGCAGGAAGCCAGGCTTAGGACGAAGGAACGTGAAGCCAAGCGAGATGTTCCAACAGCATCTGCCGCTAAGGGATCATCCAGGATGGAGAGCTATTG
>WBZQ01002365.1_pt1 | contig 12173 bp, 10 predicted proteins | sample 5204251 | NCBI WGS metagenome assembly WBZQ01 (sample SAMN12412402, study PRJNA552823) | activated sludge metagenome | isolation source: activated sludge from nitrification reactor of wastewater treatment plant... | place: USA: Virginia | collected 2017-09 | reverse complement strand
CGACCGCGACCGCGACAGCGACTGCGACCACGACAGCGACCACGACAGCGACCACGACAGCGACCGCGACCGCGACAGCGACCGCGACAGCGACCGCGACCGCGACAGCGACCGCGACCGCGACCGCGACAGCGACAGCGACCGCGACAGCAACAGCGACCGCGACCGCGACCGCGACAGCAACAGCAACAGCGACAGCAAAAAATCGTCGAACAGGCGGCCACAGGCCGCCTGTTCGACTCGTCGTTGGGCCTGGAACAGGCCCAACGACAGCCGCGCGCGCGAGGGAAGCACCACGGTCGGATACAAGCTCAAGAGGACAACGGGCTGGCTCGACAAGTCCCAATAGACGTCTGGATCCACGGACTCGCCCTGAAGCAACCATGCATCAACCGGAACACGGGCCAGCAGCGTGCGCCACAGGCGTCCGCGCGTGGGCACCAGGCGATCGAGTTCGAACGCGCACCCGGTGCCCCACGGCAGGCGCGCCACGTCTTTCGTCGACACGTGACTCCACAACAGCGTCGGCGCGCCGGGTTCGGGAGACTCGGGTACGCGACGCTCGAGCCACGTCACCAATGCGGCCTCGAAGCGCTCGTCGATGCGCGGATCGCCCGCGCTGATCTCCACGCCCCAGCCGGCGTCGTTGACGAGCGCGAGCAGAGCGTGCGCGCGCACCTCTTCGGGCGCGCGCTCGCCGTCGTCGGTGTCGGGACGGGTCCAGGCGCCCGCCAGCGTGTCGAACGCCGCCAGCAGCGCGTCGCGGAGGCCCGCGGGCAGGCATGCGGCCGCGCCCTTCGCCAGGCCCTCGCGCAGGGCCTGCCAGGCCGCATCGTCGTCCGCGGCGCCCAGCAGGTCGAGCACCAGGGCGAGGCCGCGTCCGCGCAGCTCCGGCTGGCGCGCCAGCACGTCCCCGAAGCGCCGTTCGGGATGCGCCAGCGCGCAGGCCACCGCCAGCGGCAGCCAGGCCTCGCGCTCGCGCGGCTCGAAGGGCAGCTCGCCGCCGCTCAGCGCGCGCACCAGGAGCGCGGCCTGGTGCGGGTCGACGGGCGCGAGCCACGACAGCACCACGAAGTGGCCCTCGCCCTGTGTCCCGGCCGCGTGCACGTTCAGCAGCAGCAGACCGACCTCGTCCCAGCCGGGGCGCCCCAGGTGCGCGAACAGCTCCTGCTCGAGCTGCGCGCGCAGGCCCAGCCGCCGCGCGCGCCCTTCCAGGTACTCGGCGCACAGATACTCCTGGAAGCTCAGGTGCGCGAACTGCACGTGGCCCGCGGCCGGGTCGACCAGCAGCCCCGAGGGGTAGAGGTAGAACTCCACCAAGCGCTGCGCCACGGCGGCCGCGCTCTCCGCCTCGGCCTCGGCGCGCAGCGTCGACAGGCGGCCCAGCTCGCGGTCGGCCAGCAGCGCCACGAGCGCCTGTTCGAGCTCCTCCCGCCGCCACACGACGCGGCGCGTCTCGCTCTCGTCGGCATCCTCGCCCTCGGAACCACGCGTCTGGCTGAGCCAGGCCAGATAGCCGAGCGCCAGGCGCGTCTCGCTCGCCGGCCACTGCGGCATGGGCTCGCCGGTCGGCAGGCCGCGGCGCTGGCGGTGGCGCTCCTGGCGTTCGAGGTACAGGTCGACGATGCGCCGGTAGAGGGCCGCGCGCCCGTCGGGCATGCGGTTCTCCACGGTGTGCACGTGGGCCATGAGCGTCAGGAAGATCGGGCGCCGCGCGAGCGTCAACAGCGCGCGCCCGCCCGGTGCTTCGAGGTGCGTCATGAAGCTCGTGAGGCCGGCCTCGCGCCGCGCGCGCCACTCGCCGCGCAGGTTGTACCAGGACTGCATGAAGGCCCGGATCTGCGCGCGCTGGAAGGGCAGCAGGTGCCACAGCCGCAACGGCTCGGCCTGCCGCGGGTCGGGCTCGTCAGCGAGCGCGTCCGTATCGAGGGCTTCGAGCGGCGGCAGGTGCTCGTAGCCGGCCGGGCGGCCCGTGAGCAGCACGCGGTGCCCGCGCGCGCGCGCCAGGCGCGCCAGGCGCAGCACGTGCGCGCGCGTGGCGGGGCCGCCCACCTCGTCGATGCCGTCGAAGAGCAGCAGCAGGGCGTCGGCGCGCAGCTCGGGCCGCGGGCCGAAGAAGGCGGCCCACAGCGCCTCGCGATCGAGCGCGCGCACGGGCGTGCGGCCGTGCGGGTTGCGTGGGTCGGGCTGACTGTCGAGCTGCGACTGCGCCACCAGTTCGTCGAGCCAGGCCTCGCAGAGCGCCGTGAGGTCGTCCACGCGCTCGACCGGCAGGCGCCGCAGCGTGAGCGGGATGGGCAGCGCCGAGATGGCCCGGCGCAGCTCGCTGGGGCGCTCCTCGCACAGTTCGAGCACGACGGCCTGCACGAGCGTGCTCTTGCCGCCGCCGGGGCGTCCCGAGAGCGCCAGGAAGGGCTCGCGCGCCAGCACCTCGAAGGCCCGCTCGCCGGGCGCGTAGTCTGCGGCCTGCTCGTCGCGCGCCTGCTCTTCGCGCTGCGTGAAGACCTCGTCGCTGACGTCCTCCCTGCCGAGCTGCGGCTCGACGAAGATCTGGCGCAGGCCGATGGGCTGCGTCTCGTCGAGCGATTCGGCCAGGTCGACGCCGCCGAAGCGGCGCACGACGTAGCGCGCGTAGTCGCCCAGCGCTTCGAGCAGCCGCGCGCGTGGCAGGGCCGCGTCGCTCACGCCGGCTCCGGCAGTCGCAGCAGCGCGTCGGGCACGCTCTCGAGCCTGGCGTTGACCACCAGCTCCTTGAAGTGCTGCACGAACTGCTCGTCGGAGCGCTTGCGGTCGGCGCGCTGCAGCATGAGCTCGACCGCCTCGGCGATGGGCAGGTGGCCGTGACGTTTGCGCAGCTCGTCGGTCGCGCCGTCGCCTTGGGGCTCGCGCAGGACGTGGGCGAACGAGCGGAAGAAGAGCTCTTGGCTGAGGCGCTGATCGTCGGTGCCGAAGGCGCTCGGAATGCTGCCCGCGTCGAGCCGCGCCCCGGACGTCAGCACCTGCTCGAGCACGCGCAGTGCCCAGGGCTGGCGTTCGAGCACGCGCCACACCGGGCGGTGCTGCGTGCGCAGGTACTGGAACAGGATGAACAGGCGCGCGAACTCCGGCGTGTTGGTGTGCGGGTGCTCGCGCACCAGGCCCCACAGCGCGCAGGCGCTGTTGACGAAGTTCTTGAGCTTGCGCGGGCTGGGCTCGATCAGCGCCTCGACCATCACGCCCAACGCGTCGTGGCCCGGCAGGCGATGCTCCTTGAACTGCTGCGCGACTGCCGCCCGCACCGCTCGCGTGCCCGGCAACGGCACGGGCAGCGTGGCCTGGAAGAGCTTTTCGAGGTACTCGCGGTTGGCGTCGTCGGGGCGCCCCGTCCAGCGGCGCTTCAGCGCGTCGAGCACGGCCCCGTCGTCGACGCCCAGCACGAACAAGCAGCGCCGGCTGCTCAGGTAGAGCTTGACGGCTTCGAGCAGCTCGACGATCACTGCCTCTTCGCAGCGGTCGAGATCGTCGACGAAGACGATCAGGCGCGCGTCACTCTGCTCGTTCCTGAAGAGCATGTCGACGGCGTCTTCGAAGGCCAGGTGGAAGCGCTGGCCGTCGCTCAGCTCCAGCTTCGGCGTGCCCTCGCGCCAGGCCTTGCGCACGGCCTCGCTCGCGCCCTCGGCCAGACGCACGGGCCGGCCGAGCGTCAGGCTGGCCGCGGCGTCGGTCACGCGTTCGAGCAGCGCCAGAGCCGCCTGGCCGCCCTGGCGGTCCAGTCGCTTGCCCTCGTCCTTGAGCCGCTGCCAGACCTCGAACTGAGCGCGCACCTCGAGCAGCAGCGGGATCAGCGGGTTGTCGGCGTGCTGGTGCTGCCAGGGCGAGAACCACACGCACAGGCTGACGTCGGCGACGGCGTGCAGCGCGTCGTCCCAACCCAACGCCGGCTGGCCCGTGCGCGTGCGATGGTGCCAGCGGGCCCACTCGCCCCCCAGCGCTTCCTCGCGCGGCTCGCCGATCGGCACCGCCTGCGCGATCGGCCGGCCGCCCAGCGTCGCGAACGCGCGGCGCAGGATGCTGGTCTTGCCCGAGCCCCACTTGCCGACCACGCCGAGCGTGAACGGCGTCTGCGCTTCGAGCGCCAGACGCGCGACGTGGTCGCCCAGCAGCTCCGGGCCGTAGCCGTCGCCGAGACACCACGTGTCGTTCCGGTAACGCTCGGGCCGCAGGTTCAGCGTCATGGTCGTCATGATACGCCCCGCGCGCGCCACACTTGCATGCCGGCCAGCAGCGTCGCGATGGTCAGGCACGTCACCACGGGCCAGCTCACGGGAAGCGCGTCAGCGCGCGGGCGGAAACAGCTCATCGACGGCGAACGTCCAGCCGGGCACGGCCGGCTCGGCCTCGGCCGTCTCGCCGCGGCGGTACACGCGGACGTGTGCGCGGTCTCTCGCGTCATGGACCCGGATCACTTCGGGGCCGCGCAGGTCGACGTCCCACACCACGAGCGTGCCGGCGGCGAAGTAATCGGCGCGCTTGCCGGCGATGGCGGCTTCGGCCTGGGGCCCGTAGTCGCCCGCGCTGCGCACCTCCACGGCCAGCGCCGGCGCGCCGCGCACGAAGTCCATGGCCAACGGGCCGAGGTGCAAGGCGGCGTCCGGGCTGAACGAGCGGCGCTGCGGCAGATCGACCAGGAAGCCCACGTTGTCGCCCAGCGCATGGCCGTGGCCCGTGGCGCGCGCGTGCGCGCGCAGACTGGCGAAGATCTCGCCTGCCGCGTAACCCGGCAGGCCGCCCGTGGGCGCCATGCGCACGACCTCCCCCCCGACGATCTCGGCCTTCCCGTGCTCGGGAACGCTCGCCAGGGCGCCCAGCATGACGTCGACGCGGGCAGCGTCGGGTCCAGTGCGACCCATGCCCGCATCATAGCTCTCACGCCGCGCCCCGCGCGCGCCACACTTGCATGCCGGCCAGCAGCGTCGCGATGGTCAGGCACGTCACCACGGGCCAGCTCACGGGCTGGTAGACGCTGATGCCGAGGCCGGTGAAGCGCGTCTCGACGTAGAACAGGGCCTGCAGCCCCAGCGCCGCGGCGGCCGGCGCCCAGGCAGCCGCAGGCAGCGCGTGTGACAGTCGGCGCAGGCCGGCCAGCGCGGACGGGAGCAGGGCCGGCAGCGCGTAGGCCAGCGGCCGGTCGTTGTTGTTCGAGATCAGGACCGTCGTGAGCACGACGAAGGTCATGAGCGACAGCTCGGGCAGCCCGCGGCGGGCGCGCTCCAGCGCGCGGCCGGGCGCCAGCAGGGCCAGCGGCACAAGCACGCCCCAGGCGCCCAGAGTCAGCACGTAGAGCTGGTTGTCGGCGACGTGGTCGAGCCGGAAGCCCAGGTTGTCGGCGATGGAGTCGAGCAGGCCCGGGTGGATCACGGGCACGATCAGACGCCGCAGCAGCCAGGTCACGGCACAGGCCGGCGCGCACAGCGCCGCGCTGGCGAGAAGCGCGCGCGCGAGGCTCAGGCGTCGCAACAGGACGAAGAACGCGTACGGGACCACGAGCACCCACGTCTCGCGCACGAGCGCGGCCAGGCCCAGGAGCGCGGCCAGCCGTGAGAGCCGCACGAGGAGGCCGTGGCGCGCGTCGCCGCTCGGGCCGAGTCGCCACGCCAGGCGCACGCCCCAGGCCACGCACAGCAGGCCGGCCGGATCGGTCATCCAGTACTGGACCTCGAACCAGCGCACCGCGCCCTGCGTCAGGCCGACCAGCGCGAGCCCCGTGAGACGCAGGCGCGTGTCGAAGCCCAGCTCGCCGAGCCACGCCCACAGCGCGTACAGAAACGCCACCAAGGCCAGGTTGGTCAGCGCGAAGAAGGCCAGGTGCAGGTTGACGCCGGCGCGCATCAGCAGCGCGACGGTCCCCGGCACCAGCACGCGGAAGCAGTAGGGCGCGCGGCGCGCCAGCTCCGCACGCGGCTCGTCCTGGCCGGGCTGGCGCGCGAAGCCGCGCGCCATCTCGACGTAGTGGTGATGGTCGCTCTCCAGCACGCGCCTGGGCTTGTGGAGCGGACCGAAGGTCGCCGCGACCCAGAGCGCGTTGAGAGCCACCAAGGCCAGCGACACGGCCAGTCCCAGGCGCCGCTGGCGGCGCGCGACGTGGTCGGGCTGGAGCTGGTCGAGGGCCCGCGACGCTGCCGTCACGGGCGTCACTCTATCAGCGCCAGGCGCGGGCGAAGGTGCTATCATCCGCGCCGATCCTGCGAGGCCCCATGTCCTTCTTCGACCCGGACCCGCTGCTCGAAGCCATGCTCGATTCGGCGCCCGACATCTCCGACCTGAACCTGTCGGTGGGCCGGCCCCCGCAAGTCGAGGTCGACGGACAACTGCGGCCCGTGGCCTACGCGGGCCTGGAGCGCCTGGCGCCCTACCACACCGAGCTGATCGCCATGCGCCTGCTGGGCAACAAGCGCGACCTGGCCGACAAGCTGGTGCGCACGGGCTCGGTCGACCTGTCGTACAGCCTGGCGCGCCGCACGCGCTTCCGGGTCAACGTCTTCGCGCAGCGTGGCAGCTATTCGGTGGTGCTGCGCGTGATTCCGAACAAGGTTCCCACGGTCGAAGAGCTGGGCCTGCCGGCGCAGCTCGAACAGATCGGCGAGGAGCGCAACGGCATCGTGCTGGTCACGGGACCGACAGGCTCGGGCAAGTCGACCACGCTGGCCGCCATCATCAACAAGATCAACCGCGAGAAGCCCATCCACGTGATCACGATCGAGGACCCGATCGAGTATCTGCACCCGCACATGAAGGCCACGCTCAACCAGCGCGAGGTGGGCTCCGACACGCAGAGCTTCGCGCTGGCCCTGCGCGCGGCCCTGCGCCAGGCGCCCAAGGTCATCCTGGTGGGCGAGATGCGCGACGTGGAGACCATCTCGACCGCGCTGGAGGCCTCCGAGACGGGCCACCTGGTGCTCTCGACGCTGCACACGATCGACGCGGCCAAGACCATCGACCGCATCGTGGGCGTGTTCCCGAAGAACGAGGAGCGCCAGATCCGCACGCGCTTCGCGCAGTCCTTCAAGTGGATCGTCAGCCAGCGCCTGGTGCCCAAGCGCGGCGGTGGGCGCGTGGCGGTGTGCGAGGTGCTGCGCTCGAACTCGCGCACGCGCGAGTACGTGCAGGAGGGCGAACGCGAGGGCAAGAGCCTGCTCGACGCCATGCAGGACGGCGCGCTCGAAGGCATGCAGACCTTCGACGGCGAGCTCGAACGCCTGATCTCGGCCGGCCAGATCGAGCGCGAGGTCGGCCTCTCGTACGCCACCAACCGCACCAACCTGCAACTGGCGCTCGACACGCAGTCCGCGGGCGAGGCGCCCGCGGCCCGGCCGGCGTCGCCGGCGCCCGCGCCCAAGCCCGCGCGCAAGCCGGCCCCCGCGCCGGCCTCCGACCTCGACGGGCTGATCGAGAGGTAGCGCCCCGTGCAAGCCAACTGCCCGCAGTGCGGACATCGTCTGGCGGTCGACGACGCGCGCGTGCCCGACAAGCCCTTCGGCGTGCGCTGTCCCAAGTGTCAGGCTACCGTGCGCTTTCCCGGACGCGCGGCCGCAGAGAGCGCGCCCGCGCCGGCCGCGGCGCCCCCCGCGCGGCCCGAACCGCCCGCGGCGGTGCTGCCGCCCGTGCCGGTCGAGCCGCCGCGCGAGGTCGAGGCCTTCCCGCGCGACGACATGCGCGCGCAGGTCGTGGCCCAGGTGCGCCGCGAACTGGGTTCGGGAGAAGGGCCGCGCCGCGCGCTCGTGGCGCTGCCCGATCGCAACCTGGCCGCGACGGTCGCGCTGGCCCTGGCGCGTCAGGGCTTCGCGGCCGACACGCTCGACGACTCGCCCGACACGCTGCGCCTCATGGAGCAGGGGCTCTATGCGGCCGTCGCCACGGCGCGCGTGAGCGCCGCCTCGCCCAAGGGCGAGACGCTCTATCAGCGCGTCTGCCGGCTGAGCCCCGATGCGCGCCGGCGCGTGCTGCTCGTGCTGGTGGGCGACGAGTTCCGCAGCGGCGACGGCACGCAGGCCTTCGTGGCCCAGGCCGACCTGGTGCTCAACACGCGCGACGCGGCCCAGGCCGACGCGCTGGTGCGGCGCGTCGACGACGAGCGCCAGCACGTCTACCAGGCCTTCCTCGACGCGCGCCGCCGGCACGACGCCGCCGCAGGCTGAGCCGCGCGGGCAGCAGCGCGCACCTGGCCGCAGCCTGTTCAGGACGATTGCGGGTTAGGATCGAGGAGCCACCCGAGCGCTGCGGTCGGATCGAGCGTCGGGACCGGCGAACCGACGAATCCTCGTGGATCACGGGTAACGATCGCGTCGCAGCCGGCCGATTCGGCGGCCGCCGCGCACACGGCGTCCTCGAAGTCCGGCCACGCCAGGGCCAGCGCGCGCCTCACGACGTGTTGATCGACCGCCGCCACGGAGAAGACGTCGACGAGTTGCGCAGTCGCCTCGTGGGCGAAGGCATGTCCACGTGCGCGTTCGACGACGTAGAAGATCGTCGTGATCCCGTGTGCGGGAACAAGCCCTTGTCCGGCGCCACGCTCCAGGGTGGCCCAGACGCGGGCTGCGGGCGGCGCCTGTGGCCTGTCGAGGATCACGTCGAGCAGGACGTTGAGGTCGAGAAGCAAACTCTTCAACGGTACTTCTCGAGCAAACGTCGGCGATGGCTCTCCGGCTCGACGCCTTTGGCTGCACCACGCAGCAGGCGCAGGACGGGAGGGTCTTCGTCCACCGTCGCGCGCGGCGGGCGCGCGACCAGATCGAGATAGCGCTCGACGAGCTTGGAAACAGAGATCCCTCGCCGCGCGGCGTAGCGCTTGGCGCGTTCCACGACCCGCGGGTCGACGCTGAGGGTGAGCTTGGACATGTACGTATCGTACTGCGAATGCGACACGTGCTAACCGGAAGCACGACGAGCGCGCCGTCCCCGCGCTACAGCGCGACTTTGCGCAGGCGCAGCGAGTTGGCGAGCACCGAGAGCGAGCTGAGGCTCATGGCGGCTGCCGCGACCAGCGGGCTCAGCAGCAGGCCGAAGGCCGGGAACAGCGCGCCGGCCGCCAACGGCACGCCCAGGGCGTTGTAGCCGAAGGCCCAGGCCAGGTTCTGGCGCGCGACGCGCAGCGTGGCCTGACTCAGACGGCGCGCGCGCGTCCGTTCGTCCCATGAAGTGCAGACGCGAGCCGCGCCTGAGCGCTGGCATGGGTCTGGCGGCCGGCCCGGCGGCGTCCAGCCCATGGTCGCGAAAGGGCCTGAAGGAGCTGGCCGGGCTCGCCGCCGGCCACACCACCGCAGCCAGGCAGCAGCGGCTTCGACCATATTGGCGTCGTCGGCGCATGACAGCGTAGTGCGCTTGACGCCTTACCCGCACAGCCCTACGCTCGGACATGCTCAAGAGCGTTGTCTCCACGAAGGGCCAGATCACCCTCCCGGCCGAGATCCGCGAGCACCTGGGACTGAGCGTCGGCACGCCGGTGCTGATCGAGGAGGTGCCTGAGGGCGTGCTGCTGCGCAAGGGCAGTGCTGGTGAGCATCCCGTCGACCAGGTGTTCGGGATGCTACGGGACACGTTGCCGAGCGGCGACGCGCTCGCACTCGTCGACGAGTTGCGCGGACCGCGCTTGGGCGAATGGCGCGCGCCACGCAAGCGCGCCACTCGGCGAGCGCGGGCAGGCCGATGAGAACCGCTGTCGATTCCTGCGTGCTGTTCGACGTGCTGGGGGCCGATCCACGTTTTGGCGAAGACTCGCGTGAGGCCCTGCGCCGTGCCTATGACGCAGGGGCACTGCTCGCCTGCGAAGTGGTGTGGGCCGAGGTACGTGCCCACTTTCCCGACCGCGCCACCTTCGACGAGGCCATGCGCAAGCTGGGTATCCGCTTCGATCCGCTCGAAGCTGCTGCAGCCGAGCTCGCAGGCGAGCTGTGGCGTGGCATCCGGCGCGTCGGTCCAAAGCAACCGCGCACGCGCGTCGTGGCTGATTTCCTACTCGGCGCCCACGCGCTGCGCCAAGCCGACGCCATTCTCACCCGCGACGAGCGCTTCTTCCGCGCGACGTTCTCCGGCCTGCGCGTGATCACGCCCGGGAGGAGCGCTTGATGCCGCTCGCCGTCGAGCAGACGTTGGCCATGACCCGCCGACTCTTCGCCCCTGGGCCGCGCCCTTGCAGCAGACGCAGGGAGGGCCGTCCTCGACCGTTGCGCGCGGACGGCGCGTGACCAGATCGAGATTGCGCTCGACTCTGGCGCGCCGCGGCTGGCGCGGCCGCGCTAGAGCGCGACTTTGCGCAGGCGCAGCGAGTTGGCGAGCACCGAGAGCGAGCTGAGGCTCATGGCGGCTGCCGCGACCAGCGGGCTCAACAGCAGGCCGAAGGCCGGAAACAGCGCGCCGGCCGCCAACGGCACGCCCAAGGCGTTGTAGCCGAAGGCCCAGGCCAGGTTCTGGCGCGCGACGCGCAGCGTGGCCTGACTCAGACGGCGCGCGCGCAGCAGGGCGCGCAGGTCGCCCTTGACGAGCGTCACGCCCGCGCTGCGCATGGCGACGTCGGTGCCGTTGCCCATGGCGATGCCGACCTGCGCGCGGGCCAGCGCCGGCGCGTCGTTGAGCCCGTCGCCGACCATCGCCACGCGCCGGCCCTCGGCCTGCAGGCGCGCCACGATCTCGGCCTTCTCCTGCGGCAGCACGCCGGCCAGCAGCTCGTCGATCTGCAGCTCGCGCGCCACCGCTTCGGCCGTCACGCGCGTGTCGCCCGTCAGCATCAGCACGCGCAGCCCCTCGGCGCGCAACGCGCGCAGCGTCTCTCTCGCTTCGGGCTTGAGCGGATCGGCCAGGGCCAGCAGGCCGGCGGCGCGCCGACCGAGGGCGACGCACACGACGGTGTGGCCCTCACCGCGCAGGGCCTCGGCCGGCGCCGCGAGCGACGCGAAGGAGACGCCTTCGTCCTCCATCAGGCGCGCGTGGCCGAGCAGCACGTCGCGCCCTTCGACGCGCCCGCGCAGGCCCTGCCCCGGCAACACTTCGAGCGCCGTGGCCTCTGGCAGCGACAGGCCACGCGCGCGCGCGCCCGCCGTGACGGCGTCGGCCAGGGGATGTTCGCTGCCGCGCTCCAGGCCGGCGGCCAGACGCAGCACGTCGTCGGCCACGAAGCCTTCCGCGGCCAGCACGGTCCGCAGCGCCGGACGGCCCTGCGTGAGCGTGCCGGTCTTGTCGATCACGAGCGTGTCGACGCGGCCCAGCAGCTCGAGCGCCGCGGCGTCGGAGAACAACACGCCCAGGCTCGCGCCGCGTCCCATGGCCACGCTCACCGCGACCGGCGTGGCCAGGCCGAGCGCGCACGGGCAGGCGATGATCAGCACGCTGACGGCACTGACCAGCGCGTAGGCCAGGCGCGGCTGCGGGCCGAACACGGCCCAACCCGCGAAGGTCAGCGCGGCGCAGACCACGATGGCCGGCGCGAACCAGGCCGCGACCGCATCGGCCAGCCGCTGGATCGGCGCGCGGGTGCGCTGGGCCTGCGCCACGAGCGCGACGATCTGCGCCAGCAGCGTGTCGGCCCCGACGCGCTCGGCGCGCATCACGAACGAGCCGCTGCCGTTCTGGCTGGAGCCGACGACGCGCGCGCCCGCGCGCTTCTCGACCGGCAGGGGTTCGCCCGTGAGCAGGGCCTCGTCCACGGCGCTGTGACCCTCGAGCACGAGGCCGTCGACCGGCACCCGCTCGCCCGGACGCACGCGCAGGCGGTCGCCGACGCGCACCTGCTCGAGCGGCACGTCTTCGTCGTCGCCGCCGTCGCCGCGCAGGCGGCGCGCCGTGCGCGTCTGCAGGCCCAGCAGCGCCTGCAGCGCGCCGCGCGCGCGTGCGCGCGCGCGCAGCTCGAGCACCTGACCGAGCAGCACCAGCGTGACGATGCCGGCGGCCGCCTCGAAGTACACGGCCACCTCGCCGTGCGCTCCGCGGAAGCCGTGCGGGAACAGGCCCGGGGCCAGCACGGCGGCCACGCTGTAGGACCAGGCAGCGCCCACGCCGGCGCCGATCAGCGTGAACATGTTGGCGTGCCGCGCGCGCAGCGCCGTGAGCGCGCGCGCGAAGAAGGGCCAGGCGCACCAGGTCGCCACGGGCGTGGCCAGAGCCAGCTCCAGCAGGCCGCGCGCGCGCGGCGAGAAGGGCGCGAG
>WBZQ01002364.1_pt1 | contig 12173 bp, 11 predicted proteins | sample 5204251 | NCBI WGS metagenome assembly WBZQ01 (sample SAMN12412402, study PRJNA552823) | activated sludge metagenome | isolation source: activated sludge from nitrification reactor of wastewater treatment plant... | place: USA: Virginia | collected 2017-09 | reverse complement strand
CTAGCGCAGAGGCGGTGGGCCACAGGAAGAGGGACCTGGACCAGCAAATCCCCACCAAATTCCCGCTGGTGATCAGCTCAGGACCAGCGTGCCGAATGCAAACGGGAATTAATCAGACCTTCCTTAACAAAAGTGTCTGTCAGGGCGCCCCCGACAATGCCAAGGTTTTTGTTGATCCATCAGTGGGTGTTGAAAGGGAAGGGCACAAGGTAGAAAAGGATTGTTTGCTAGAAAAGTTAAAGAATCCATCATGCGGATGCGAGACACGGCTGACACAACGACTTATTAAGGTTCAAGCCAACCTCTCAGGACGATTGAAATGAAACTTCCCTCAAGTAGGACTTCCATCGAAGTAGTGTGTCGAGCCGTGTTAATAATAGGTGTAATCACAGCTTGGTGTACTGTTTCCGAGGCAGGATTTTCTGAAGGGAAAGACCGACTTTCAATGGAAGTATCGATTCTTCAGCATCAAGACGCTTCCTACAATCTCCGTGTAGTGCTGAGAAACAACACAACAACGGCTTTTGAATCGGATAAAGCACAGCTTCCATGGTCAGCGTACTTATGGTCCAAGTGGATTAAGGCATCGGGTCCGAAGAAAAGGGGTCGGGAGTCTGTGTTTGCCACGACTCAGCGGACCGATTGTGTCGTGGTTCTTGTTCTGAATCTTTTCTTCTTCGCTGCTTGTGGCTTCTCCGCTCCATCTTCGCGCTTGTAAAGTTCCTCGTTGCTGCTACAATCCCGTCCCATGTCCACTGTCTGCCCACCCGCTCCACCACGAAGTACAGAGATCGATTCGACTTTAACCTGTGACCAACTCGCAGAGGGCTTCAGGTATGAGCCCGCTGCGCAATGGAAATAAAAGGGGGCGGGAGTCTTTATTTGATGGCTTGATTGCATTTAAGACTCCCGACCCCTTTTTTGCTCCCGACCCCTTTTTTGCTCCCCATTTTTTGCTCTCTGCCGTGAGGGAATCCACCGCATCACTCTCTCAGGTTATGCACAGTCCCTGGAGGTGATGCAAAAAAGCGGGGCTCCGGGACGGGCCGCCGACCGCGCCGCATCGCACAATTTGGAGCTATCGAGGAGTAGCCCGCCTACACCGGCATAGGATGCGGTTTAGATGGTCAAAGTAAACTGTTGAGAATACGGCAGCTTGCAAAGAGCTTCTTCTGGCACGACCGCTGCTAGTGGATATTGAAGAGCACCGTCGTCTACCAATTCACACACGTGGAGAACTCACTCACTCAGCACCCCCTCCCGGGCGCTGGGGAGACGGAGGAATCATGAATAGCCTGCAACAATCTGCGCTCTCGCCCATGCTTGGTCGGCTGTATCGGGTGACTCTTGGTGGGTTACTGGGGGCAGCCCTGGCGTTGCTTCTGATCCCTGATGCCTGGGCTGTTCAAGCCACGCCGGTTAGCCTCAATTTCACAGCCGTGCAGGGAGGCCCTAACCCGACAAGCCAGGTTGTGACCATTTCTAAAAGTACCTCCCGGCGGGTAGGCTGGAAAGCGGTCGATAATGCTGCCTGGTTGAGCGCTGCTCCCTTTTCAGGAACCATGACCACTTCAGATGAAATCGTCGTAGCAGTGAATGCCAGTGGTTTGGCGGCCGGCACGTACAGTGGCTCGTTGAAGGTGACGTTGAGTAAGGGCGGGAGCCTGTCGATCCCTGTGACCTTGACGGTCGCCTCGGCCACCTCCACCAAAGCGGCAACGACCGCAACCACGGCAATCCTTTCGTGGGCACCCAACACGGATAGTGATCTGGCGGGGTATAAAGTGTACATGGGGACCTTGTCCGGCCTCTACGGCACCCCGGTCGACGTGGGCAATGTGACCACGTACACAGCCGGGAACCTGTCGTCCGGGACGACGTATTACTTTTCCGTGACCGCCTACGACCAAAGCAGGAACGAAAGTATCCACTCCGGCGAAGTGAGCAAGAGCATTTATTGACATGACGAAATTCGTCGGGCGAATGTGCCATCACCGGCTACGCCTGTCTCTTACTTCTTGCTCTGCACGGCCAGTTCCCACCGGTAGCCGTCTGGGTCGGTAAACCAGATCCCCATGCTCTTGGATCCTGGCGCCACGGGTCCGATTTCATCCCCTGGATCTTCGACCTGTACCTTGAGTTTTTTGAGATGCGCCAGTGCCTTCTTGAGCGCGGTCATCGTGGGCAGATGGAACGCCACATGCCCGATAGTTTTGGGTGATGGCTTGCCTTTGGAGAAGACGATCAGCGTATTGGCATTCCCGATTCCCACGCCGCCTTCATACTCAAACTGTTTGCTGAGTCCGGATACGCGCATAAACCACTTGGCGCTCGTGCGTGGGTCGCGCACCGCCAGTCCGAAATGCCACACGGGGCCGAGCGTGAATGGAACGTTCATGTCCGTGACCTCCTGGTTAGGAAACAAGGCCCCATCCTACCCTGGGAGCGCGAGGGCTGAGGCCACAGAATCCTCCGCGCGCTTTCCCGCCTGCTTCTCATGATTCAATAACCACCGTTTGCGGTCCAGCCCACCGCCATAGCCGGTGAGGGAGCCGTCGGCGCCGATCACCCGGTGACAAGGGACGACAATGCTGATGGGGTTGGCGCCATTGGCGAGCCCCACCGCACGGACGGCCGCCGGTTGCCCGATACGTCTCGCCAGCTCAGCATAACTTACCGTTCGCCCGACGGGGATCTCGCGCAGCGCATTCCAAACGCGCGTCTGAAACGGAGTGCCTGCGGTTGCCGTCAGCAGAGAGTCGAGGGCGTAACGATCACCCTGGAAGTATGCCGAGAGGGCTGAGGCGGGTGGCGAAACCTCCAGCGCCGGCGTCAACATCACCCCGTGTGATCCGTAGTGGCGTGCCAACAGGCGTCGCATGCGATGGTCAAAGTCTACCCAATCGACGGCGCGCAGACGCCCTTGTTCGTCTGAGAGGATCAGCAAGGTTCCGATCGGTGTGAGCAGGGTTTCTGTCAACAGATGAAGTTGTTGAGCCATGAGACATCTCCGTGTAGGTGTGACAGGGCTATTCCTCGACGGTCCAAAGATACTGGGCCGCATAGGCCCGCCAGGGTCGCCAGGCCTCCGCGCGTTGCAATAAGTGGGAGGCCGTGCGGGGCCCGCCTCCTCTCAACTGACTGGCGCCACGAAGCAAGCCAAGGTCAGTAGCTGGAAACCCGTCCGGTTCGTGAAAGGCGCGCAAGGCGATGTAGTCCGCGGTCCATGTTCCGATGCCGGGAATTGCCCGCAGTTGCCCGAGACGTTCTTCGATCGATCCTCCCGGCGCGAGTAACTCTGGATTCGTTGCGGCCGCTTGTGCCAGGGCGGTGATCGTCGCTCGCCGACTGGCAGGCATGCCGAGCCGGCCCAAGTCGGCGGTGGCGAGGCAGCGAGCCGTCGGAAATGTTCGCGTAATGCGCGTGTCGCCCGAGTTCGGCAAGGGATCTCCGCACAACTCGACCAATGAGCCGCCCAGCCTCCGTGCGGCTGAGACCGAAATCTGCTGTCCCAACACAGCTCGAACGGCCAGTTCAAAACCGTCCCAGCAACCAGGCACCCGCAATCCCGGACGTGCGGCGATACGAGGTGCGAGGGCATCATCCTTCAAGAGATGAGCGGCGATCGCATCGACGTCGGCTCCCACGTCGAATTGATGCCGGATGCGGGAGACAATGGATTGAAGCGCACGGACCGATGGAAACGAGATTGTGGCCAGGAGGCTGGCTCTGTCAGGTCTGTGCTGGATGGTGATGCTGCCCGCCATTTCCTCATGCATGATGCTGCGGTGATAGAGGCCATTTTCGACGACTTCCAGGCCGTCAATGGCGCGTGCTCGCAGGTACTGCAACATGCGGTCCCAGTCGTACGGTGGCCGATAAGGAATCTGCAGCACGACAGGCGCAGTGGCGTCAAGGTCTGAGGTCGCGGTCGTAATGGCACGACGCAATTCACCCGGTGCTCGACGATAGAGGGAACGGAAGGCATGGTTGAAACGGCGGACACTGCCGAATCCCCCTGCAAGGGCCACCTCGGTCATCGAGAGTGTTGTATCGTGCAGCAACTGTTTCGCGAACAGCAGGCGTCTGGACTGGGCCACCGCTACCGGCGCGACGCCGAGATGTTGGTCGAAGAGCCGTCGCAACTGTCTGGCTCCCATTCCGACCCGCATTGCGAGTGTCTCCACCGTGCTGTCCTCACGATCGAGAAAACCATCCGCGATCAGCGCGAGCGCGCGAGAGACGCTGTTCGAGGTGCCACGCCAGCCGGGGAGTTCAGGAGCAATTTCGGGGCGGCAACGCAGGCAGGCGCGGAACCCGGCAGCTTGGGCGGCCGCGCTGCCGGAAAAAAATCGACAGTTCTCACGTTTGGGGGTTCGGGCCGGACAGATCGGACGACAATAGATTCCGGTCGAGACGACGCCGACGAAGAGGCGGCCGTCAAACCGCGGGTCGCGGGTCTGCAGGGCGCGGTAGCTGACATCCGGATCGAGCGGGTGCATGCCCATACTCTGCCATATCTGTCCGAGAAATATCGGCCGTTTTCGGACGTGACCATGACCGGCTTCGTGAAGCATGGTCGTTGGTGGAGAATCGCTACAGGATTCGCCTGATGGTTCACCTCCCACTTAGGATCGGCGCAGTGGGCGACAAGTATTGAGAGAACCTACAATCCGTTCACGGTGCGCGTTGGTGTCGGCGACAGTACGACATCTGGTCGTGCAAAATATGTGACCGAACGGATCGGGCTATAATTTCAATTGGCTTCTCGGCGCAGGAGGCATAGTGTCGTGACTCATTCTTACGTAAATCAAACTACGTGAAGAGTAGTCCGCTAGAGTCTCGGCTCTCCCCTTCAACCCAGGAGGTCGCCATGCCTGCCACCATTCAACCGCCTCGGCAAGTTCGGCCAGTCCCCACTGATGTCAACGACTGGAGCAACACGGCGATGGTGACGATCGCCACGGCCCCGCCGGCCGGTGCACAAACTCTCCAAACATTCTAGAGCCGGGAGGACGATCATGAGTCCGACGACCACGCTGGCGCCGACGTCCGACTACAAGCTGCTGGAACTGCCTCCCACATTTGCTTGGAACTTCGATCCGGGCCATCTGTCGACGATTGGATGCTGCGGTGACTTCGACGGCGATGGGCTGGATGAATTCATTGTCAGCACGGTTCAGCCGACGAGCCCCGTCGCCTGCATCAGTCTCATCTCCTGCCTGCAGCTCCACGACCTCGATCCCGGCTGGGGTCAAACCCAACAGCCGATATTGGTCGTCCAATGGTCCTCGACTGCCGGTATTCCGAATTGGACGTACCCACCGTCCGCGCCGCCGCAGTCCTGCGCCAATTTCTCCTTTTGGTCGGCTGATGTCGATGGCGATGGCATTCAGGAAATCATCGCCTTCTTTCCCGGCTACACCGGAGCGTCTCCGAGCCTCGGTGTCCTCAAGTGGAGCAACAATAACCTACGCTGTGTGTGGCAAGCGATGGGCGTCATCCCTGGCGTACCCGGGACTCAGTCCTGTCCACTGGCGGCCGGACTGCAGGTGTATCCCATACATGGTTCTGGCGGGAAGGATGGAGACAGGCTTCTGTTCGTGCAGCCCGTCTCAGGCGTGGGCATACTCGTCGGTATGCTCCAGTGGAACGCCGGAGGTTTGAGCTGCCTGTGGTCGAACAACGGCTCAATTCCTGGGGCCGGACATGCTTCTGCCTGGACGTTGAACACGCTCGATCAGCTTGCTGTCGCGGATGTGGATGGCGACATGCAGGATGAGCTCGTCCTGCTTGCGCCAAGCTACGCCAACAAGGTCAATCAACCCAATCCTGCCATGGCTGTTGCGAAATGGTCCGGCGGAGCCTTGCAGGTCATTTGGCACGTCTCCTCGGCGGCCGGCAACGCCCCTGACTATGTCACGCAGTCGGCGTGCGTCCTTGTGGCCGACCTGGATGGGACAGGCGTCGCCAAGGTCATCGTTCCCATGGCGGATTATAAAGGAATGGTGGTTACGGAGTGGACAGACTCCGCCACGCTCAACGTTATGTGGCAGTGCGGCCTGACGGTCCCCGGGATCGACGGTGTCCAAAATTGGGACGTGAACGCCGGAGGCTTCTTCGGCGTCTCGGATGCATTCTACGTGGCGAATCTTGACGGTACCGGCGACGCACTCTTCATCGTCGAAGCCACGTCCGGTTCCGGGGCCGGCGTATTGAAGTGGCAGAATGGAAGTCTGTATTGCGTGTGGCAAGGCACTGCCAATAACTGGGGCATCTCGTACTTCAATAAACATGTTCCGGTTACCTTGAGTGGCTCCCACGAGTCGATTCTGGCTTTTGCACCCGGCTCGTCCATCGGGCTGTTGACGTGGTCGCCAGGGAATCTGGATTGTTCCTATCAGGCACAATATTGTGTGCCAGGGTGGAACTTGAATTTTCTAGCCGGATTGCCTGCCACCCCGTTCACGCCGTTCACAGGGACGGAACTCCAGCTCTACCAGGAGATATGCGAAAGCCTCACACCGCCGGCCCTCGGCGCCGATGGTCAGTCCGGCGACATTCGTTACCAGTATGCCAATTTGACCAATGCCTATACGTTTGCCGGATGGGCGACGCAGATCAAAGACATGACGCCATATTCTGGCTACACCCAGGAGGATTGGGATGCGGTCGCACCGATCATCGCGGCCGAGGCGGGTTGGGTCGGGACCATGTACGGTTTTTCCGCAGATATGGCAGGCCTGGCCCAGGCAATCAACATTCAGCAAGATCTCGACCTTCTCCGTTGCTTGAGCAATCTCACGTTGGATCCCGTGACATCGACCGCGCCAGTCCCGTATTGGGCCGGTGCGGTCATCGACGCGGCGCTTTGGGGGTTGGCGGCGGTTCCGCTGGGTCCCGAGATTCAAGTCGGTCTCGCCGTGGCGGCCTCGTTGTTTGGTTCGTTTGTCGGGCAACCAACGTCCGGCGGCCAGCCGACCTCTGTCGTCCAATATCAGGCGTTCAAGACTACGGTCGATACGTTGTTTAGAGACGCACTGAGCGGAACCTACCTCGATCTGCAATCCGTGGTGACCGATCCTGTGAAACTCCAGATAGCCGGCCGGCTTGCGGAAGGCCCCTGGTATTGGGGAATTACCGACAATACGACAGTGGCGGCCAATGGCACGAACCCAAATCGCGTGATGTTCTATCAGATGCTTATACCAGCCCAGTTTGCGTTGTTCGTGTGGACGAACTCGCAGGAGAGTTACCCGGTACACCGGTGGTTGGATTTTAGCGGCGGGCATGCTCAGACTGCCATTGATGCGCCGAGTTGGGCTTATTGGAGCTTCCCGAATGCGGACGGCACTTATAGGGTTGCCTTGCTCGCGCAGGGTACCCTCGACGAGGGCGCACAGGGGATCAATCTGGTTGCCTATCCGATCCAATCGCTCATGACCGACCTGTTGACGAATCTTCAAGTCCAGCCGGCCGACATCGTAGCGCAACGGTTCGGCTGGGACAAAATCGCCCTGGCTACTACCAACGACGAGTGGTGATCTGGCAATGCCATATCCGCATGCGCAATCAAGATAAGGAAGAGCGCGATGCCGAAGAACCTCGTGGTCTGTACCGACGGCACGTGGAATCATCCTGCGGCGAGCGACCTGGCGTCGCAGGATTTCACGCCTTCGGACACGAACGTGTATAAGCTCTTTGCATTGTTGGCCGGCGAGGCGCAGACACGGTCGCCCACCACCCGGGTCAAGCAGGTTGCGGGGCAGGTCGCGTTCTACGACGATGGGGTGGGCGCGGACGGCATCTGGGGGGTGCGGATGGCAGAAGGCGCGACCGGCGCCGGGCTCGAGCTCAAGCTGCGGGACTGTTACAAATTCATCAGCGAGCAGTATGAGGTCGGCGACCGGCTCTATCTCTTCGGATTCAGCCGGGGCGCCTTCACGGCCCGCAGCCTCGGAGGGATGTTGACCCGCTGCGGGGTGCCGGCCCGAACCAGCCAGAACGACATTTTCGCCAGTCACGCGTTCGACGTGTACCGCCGTAACGATCCCGCGGTGACGGCGCAGTATCGGACAGACTATCAATGCCAGGATGTGACGATCGAGGTCATCGGCGTATGGGATACCGTCGGGGCCCTTGGCATTCCGCTCGGCCTGTTCAATCCGCTGGATCATCTCCTGTTCAAGTTCTACGACACCGCGCTGCACCCAAACGTGCGGTATGGCTATCACGCGCTGGCGATCGACGAAAAACGTGAAAGCTTCGGCCCGACCTTGTGGGATATGCGCGAGGGCATCGAGCAGGTGTGGTTCGCCGGTGTCCATGCGGACATCGGCGGGGGATACAACGAGACCGGGCTGTCCGATCTCGCGCTCGCCTGGATGCTGAAGAAGGTGCAACCGCACGGCATTTTGTTCGGCGATCGCGCGTTTCGTGAAAATGGCGTGCCGAACATAAGCGACGATCCGCTGATGGTTCCGATGCACGACTCTTATAAACCGCCTTTTGTCACCACCCGCCCCGCGGTTCGTGTCATCCCTCCATCGGCCGCGATGCATGTCAGTGTCCAGCAACGCTGGGACAAGGCTCAGCCGTCCTATCGCCCCGGCAATCTTCCGGCGGAGCCACGAAGCTATGTGGAATGAGAAGGATTCCTAATAGGGGAGGTCAACGCAGCGCGGCGGTTTTGGCTTTCGCCATCATTTTGCAGTACGAACAAGTGCCAGCGGTGGTGGGTTGGCCGCAAGACTCGCATGGAGCGAGCGTCCGTTGATCCTTCTCGGCCATGGATTCGGTGGTGGCCTGGGGCTTTGTTTGTTTCTCCAGAAACCCCCAATAGAAACGCTGCTTAGTGCCAGGGGACTCCGTTTCTAGCCGGTTAAGCACTTCCTTGTAGAGAATCATCTTGGAGCCCTTGGCCATGGGGCATTCTTCGACGATGTAATCGATGCGATTAACGACGGCATAGGCGGCAATTTCCCGTTCGGACAGCCGGCACAGGGGCTTGACCTTCTTTGCAAATCCTTCCACTGATGCCGGCAGGGTCGGGCTCTGTTTGTCCAGATAGTCGTCCTGCCAGTGCAAGACATTGCCTAACAGGCGTGCCGCTTCGTCGTCGAGATTATGGCCGGTGGCCATCACGTCGTACTCCTGCTCCACGGCTGCGCGGTTGAACTGATACCGCTTGATGGTTCCGCAGGTGGAACAGGTCGGACGGTGAAGAATGGTGGCGAGTTCACGGATGCCGGCCCCGGCTTCCTGCTCGACGACATGCACCAGCAGCTTCGCGCCATGGGAAGCCGCCACTGTCTCGGCATAGTGCCGCACTTTTCGGTGTGACTCCTCCGAATAGGTGCCGATGCCGAGATTCACATAGAGCGCGTCGGCCCGATATCCGAGCGCGAGCAGAATATGCCAAAGGGCCAGACTGTCTTTGCCGCCGGAGACCGCAACGAGAATCCGGTCGTCGGGCGTAAACATCTTGAAGGCCTTGATGGCGCGCGCGACCTGCTCATGAACAAAGGTCGTAAAGCAGGCCTTGCAGAAGGCGGCATTGTGCCGCGGCAATCCGATGACCGCGCGTGTACTGGTCGGGCACTTACTACAATTCATGGTGTCAAAAGTGTTGAGTGGTCAGTGGTTAGTGTTGAGTGAGAAAGTGACTGTAATCGCTTGCCAAGACCGGATGTGTGCCTGCGAGGTCTTTCCGAGGGAAGCCCCAACGCTCACCACTCAGAACTCACCGCTTACCCTGAGCCGCCGGAGATCACCGGCCGGATTTCAATCTGGTCGGCGTCGGCAAGCATTTCATCTTCCGTGACGAGTTCATCACCCCGGATGACCAGATGCGCTTCCATGACCAAATTGAGTTCGCGCAGCAGCTCCTTGGTGCGTTTGGGCCCTTTGATCTCGACTTGTCGGTGAGGGTGACTCAATTGAACGAGCATGCGCGATGATACGGCTGATACGCGCGGGATTGCAATCGGATCATGAGCCCTCGGTTTTGGTCGCGGGCGGCCGTGCCGAACGTTCGTTGGCGAGCCCTCGGAACCAGCCATAGAGAGTGGAGTGAGCGATAGCCTCTTCGACGACCTCGTGTCCCGGAGAGTGCCAATGGTTGTCGGTCGAAAATTCAAAGCGGCGTTGGTGCTGAGAAAACTGTTCGGCGAAGTGGGTTTGCAGGTCGCTGACTTCAAACCCGCGAACCTCCGGTTCGGCTCAAGCATGCGGGCGGGATGCTCCTCATCGACGACCTCGGGACGCGCGCCCTTATTGACCGGCAGGAAGCGCAGCACCAGCAGCATTCCGAGGGTGATGCTGATGAAAGGAAACGCGGCTCGTTTCATGCCGGACGGGCACGAAGGGGGAGGTGAAAAGCCGGATCTTTCTCAACGTCTCGCGTGGAGCGGGGGAAAGGTTGTATCGATAGGGTCGGCCTCAATTATAGAACGGCATCCCTGAGGCATTTGGCCGCTTCTTCCGGTGACACCGGGTTGATGTAAAAACCCGTGCCCCATTCGAATCCCGCCAACTGTGTGAGTTTGGGGATGATCTCGATGTGCCAGTGATAAAAATCGCCCGTTTTTTCATGCAGCGGCGAACTGTGCAGGATGAAGTTATACGCCGGCCGGGCCAACACCGCATCCATCCGGCGGAGTGCTTCACCGAGCATGGGGGCCAAAAATTCGAATTGAGTCCGCTGACACTCCTCGAAGTAGCCGGCGTGGCGCTTCGGAAGAATCCACATTTCAAACGGAAACCTCGGGGCATAGGGCGTAAGGCAGAGGAATTCCGGATTCTCCAGGACGACGCGTGTGCCCTCCGAGGATTCCTGCCGCATGATATCGCAATAAATACACCGTTCTTTTTGTTGGAAATGTTGTTTGCAGCCATCGATCTCTTCGATGACACTGGTCGGCACGACCGGCAAGGCGATCAACTGGGAATGGCTGTGTTCCAGCGTGGCCCCCGCAGCGGCCCCATGGTTCTTGAAAATCAGGATGTAGCGAAGCCGGAGGTCTTTCTTCAGGTCGAGAATCCGGTCGCGGTAGGCCCAGAGCACATCCTCCACCCGTTTTGCAGGAAGGTCGCCGAGGCTTTCTTTATGAACCGGTGTTTCGATGATGACTTCATGGGCGCCGATTCCGTTCATGCGGTCATACAAGCCGAGGCCTTCCCGCCCCATGTCTCCTTCCACGTGCAGGGCCGGAAACTTATTGGGGATGACCCGCACGGTCCAGTTCGGCCCGTCCGGCTCGGACGCATGCGGCCGGTAGGCAAGGATTTCTCTCGGGGTCAACCGCTCCTGTCCCGGGCAAAACGGACAGAGCGCTGCTGAGGGCAGCGGCGCGGACGGCATATGCACATCCTGGGGGCGCCCGCTCCGTTCGGTCGAAATAATCACCCAGCGGCCGACGATCGGGTCTCTTCTCAATTCGGGCATCTCAACTCCTGTCGTTCAAATCACGTGTGGGTCATGCGCATTGTTCAGAAGGGAATCGCTATCGACTGATTCCGTGCACAGGGAGCCGTGAACCACATCGTTTAGACTCGCCACATCGTGGCTTCAAAGTCGTCGCCCGGCCGGGTAACGGTGGCCGGGCTGTGATGAGGATAGCGGGCGATTTCCATTCCGTGCTCGGCCACCGTGAGCGTCAGCCGTAATTCTGTGCCGACCTCAATTTCCAGGTCTTTGAACGGGATGCCCAGTTCGAGAATTTTGTGTCGGCAGATGGTGCTGTAGAACCCCCGCTCGCGATACGTGCCGGATTCATCCGCCCGTGCGAGCTGAAAACGATCGACTCCGCCTGGCGTTAAGGCAAACGACAGCCGGTGTTGTTGAATGCCTGACCCGATATGGAGGTCGGCCGTGCACTGCTCTTGACGGGTGTCCGATCGTTCATCGAAATCGAGGCGAAGGTACAGGTGTTCGCGATCAAACCCGAAGAAGATGGCCGTGAACAGCCCTTCAGATTTCCACATTGCCCCGAGCGGCGGAGTCGTATTGATGGTGCCTGCGCCGCGCCATTCGAAAAAGTTCGAGGCCAGACCGTCCAGCGTGGGGGTGATCAGCGCCAGTGGCAGTTGCACCAGATCGAGGCCTTGGGGCGTGCGCGCTTCGACCAGGGGCTGATTCAAAATCTCGGGCGGCGTCATCCCGGCATAGGTCC
>WBZQ01002363.1_pt1 | contig 12174 bp, 5 predicted proteins | sample 5204251 | NCBI WGS metagenome assembly WBZQ01 (sample SAMN12412402, study PRJNA552823) | activated sludge metagenome | isolation source: activated sludge from nitrification reactor of wastewater treatment plant... | place: USA: Virginia | collected 2017-09 | reverse complement strand
ATCCACCTTGATGGCCAGCGCCGCCTCGAGCAGGCGAGCACCGATTCCACCGGCCAGATCGGCCCCAGTGGCGCCCTCCGGCAGCTGCCGAAGGGAGTCATCTGGAAGGCGGACCTCGATGGACATGGGTTCCTCAGAACAAGAATTGAATTTTATCAGTAAATGACTCCGGGCCATCAAATGTGATGGCCCGGAGGGGTTTTAACGTCGCAGCGACCTACTTTTCCACGCATGTGATGCGCAGTATCATCGGCCCTCCAGGTCTTAACGGCCGTGTTCGGGATGGGAACGGGTGTGACCCCTGGGGAAAAGCCACGACGAAGGGTTAGAAGGGTGAGAAGGGATTTGGCGAGGCGCGTATGCGCATCGGGGTATTGAAGTTTGATGTTATTGATTGATGAAAGGTCAAGTCAGTGGACCGATTAGTATCGCTCAGCTTAAGCCGTTACCGGCCTTACACATGCGACCTATCAACGTGGTGGTCTTCCACGGGTCTCATAGGGAGATCTCATCTTGAGGGGTGTTTCGCGCTTAGATGCTTTCAGCGCTTCTCACTTCCCGACATAGCTACCCAGCATTGCATTTGGAAACACAACTGGAACACCAGAGGTCAGTCCATCCCGGTCCTCTCGTACTAAGGACAGGTCCTCTCAAATCTCCTGCGCCCACACTAGATAGGGACCGAACTGTCTCGCGACGTTCTGAACCCAACTCACGTACCACTATTGATCGGCGAACAGCCGAACCCTTGGGACCTGCTTCAGCCCCAGGATGTGATGAGTCGACATCGAGGTGCCAAACCTTGCCGTCGATATGAACTCTTGGGCAAGATCAGCCTGTTATCCCCGGCGTACCTTTTATCCGTTGAGCGATGGCCCTTCCATTCGGGACCACCGGATCACTATAACCTGCTTTCGCACCTGCTCGTCGTGTCTGACTCGCAGTCAAGCTCCCTTATACTATTGCGCTCTACGGCTGATTTCCAAACAGCCTGAGGGAACCTTCGTACGCCTCCGTTACGCTTTAGGAGGCGACCGCCCCAGTCAAACTACCCGCCTGACATTGTCTTCCACCCGGATCACGGGTGCGAGTTAGAGATCAGCGTTAAACAGGGTGGTATCTCAAGGGTGACTCCACCGACCCTAACGAGCCAGTTTCATAGTCTCCCACCTATCCTGCACAGTCCAACGCCAACCTCAATGTCAAGGTGTAGTAAAGGTGCACGGGGTCTTTCCGTCTAAGTGCGGGTAACCGGCATCTTCACCGGTGCTACAAGTTCGCTGAGTCTCTGCTGGAGACAGTTTCCAGATCGTTACGCCATTCGTGCAGGTCGGAACTTACCCGACAAGGAATTTCGCTACCTTAGGACCGTTATAGTTACGGCCGCCGTTCACCGGGGCTTAAATTCGTAGCTTCGCTTGCGCTGACCACTCCTCTTGACCTTCCGGCACCGGGCAGGCGTCAGCCCCTATACCTCCTCTTTGGAGTTTGCAGAGACCTGTGTTTTTGTTAAACAGTCGCCTGGAACATTTATGTGCCACCACCTCGGGCTATGAACCCTACCGTGGTACCCCTTCTCCCGAAGTTACGGGGTTAATTTGCCGAGTTCCTTCAGCAGAGTTCTCTCAAACGCCTGAGGATTCTCTCCTCGACTACCTGTGTCGGTTTGCGGTACGGACACAAGCACCTCTCCTTAGCAGCTTTTCTCGGCAGTGTAGGATCAGGACTTTTCGTCAGAAACCTTGAGCTCATGGCGCCCGGACTTCCCTAAGCACCACCCTTGGATCCTTTCGCAGAACATTCCATAGCTCTGCGTCCCTACCTTCCTGCGTCCCTGCATCGTACAAACGAGATGCTCATGGTGCTGGAATATTAACCAGCCTTCCATCGCCTACGCCTTTCGGCCTCGGCTTAGGGTCCGACTAACCCAACGCGGATTGACCTTGCGTTGGAAACCTTAGTCTTACGGCGGACGGGGTTCTCGCCCGTCTTTACGCTACTTATGCCGACAGAGTCTCTTCCCATGTCTCCAGCTGTCCTTACGGTCAACCTTCACAGACGTAGGGAATGCTCCCCTACCACTTACGTTCGCAGCTTCGGTAACATGCTTTAGCCCCGTTGAATTGTCGGCACAGACCCGCTTGACCAGTGAGCTATTACGCTTTCTTTAAAGGATAGCTGCTTCTAAGCTAACCTCCTGGCTGTCTAAGCACATCCACATCCTTTTCCACTTAGCATGTATTTTGGGACCTTAGCTGGCGATCTGGGTTCTTTCCCTCTCGACTACGGATCTTATCACCCGCAGTCTGACTGCCGGACTTCACGGCGTGCCATTCGAAGATTGGTTGGATTCAGTAAGCTGGTAAGCCCCCTAGTCCATTCAGGTCTCTACCTGCACGACGAAACATCCGACGCTAGCCCTAAAGCTATTTCGGGGAGAACGAGCTATCACGGAATTTGATTGGCCTTTCACCCCTATCCTCAACTCATCCAAGCGGTTTTCAACCCACACTGGTTCGGACCTCCAATAGGTTTCACCCTACCTTCATCCTGGTCAAGGATAGATCATCCCGTTTCGCGTCTATTTCCAGCGACTGGTCGCCCTATTCAGACTCGGTTTCCCTACGGCACCGCCTCATCGGCTTCGCCTCGCCACTGAAAATAACTAGCCGGCTCATTATGCAAAAGGCACGCGGTTCCCCTGGTAAACCATAGGGGTTCCACTGCTTGTAGATTGACGGTTTCAGGTTCTATTTCACTCCCCTCATCGGGGTTCTTTTCGCCTTTCCCTCACGGTACTGGTTCACTATCGGTCAGATGAACATATTTAGCCTTACCGCATGGTCGCGGCAAATTCTGTCAAGGTTTCTCGTGCCCCGACATACTTGGGAACACCACTCAGAGTCCTCGTAGCTTTCGCATAAGGGGCTATCACCCTGTATCGCCGGCCTTTCCATGCCGTTCCGCTAACTAGAGGTTTTGTAACTCTGTGTTGAGGGGCAGCCTCAACCTGTAGGTCCCACGACCCCCCATACGCAACGCCTGCCGCTTACACGTATGAGGTTTGGGCTCTTCCGGGTTCGCTCGCCGCTACTACCGGAATCACTGTTGTTTTCTGTTCCTGTGGGTACTGAGATGGTTCACTTCCCCACGTTCGCTTCCCGAAGCCTATGTATTCAGCTTCGGGATGACTGAGCTTTCACCCAGACGGGTTTCCCCATTCGGACATTCCCGGATCACCGTTCGCGTGCAACTCCCCGAGACTTTTCGCAGCTTACCACGTCCTTCATCGCTGTCATCTGCCAAGGCATCCACCGTCAACCCTTTGTAACTTGGCCTTCCATCAATGAATAACATTGACTTCAAACCCAAAAAGCATTGATTCGCTATATTTGCCTCGCTAAACCCACAACGTTACTTGAACGCCATGGATACCCTTCTCTATTCCTTCTATTTTAATGTCAAACAACTCTGCCTTCCGGCAACCGACCCGCGAGTCGGCCTTGAGCTGGATTCAAATCCCTAGGGATCTCAACTCAACTCAAATGCTTATACCTCTGCCTTGCGGCAAATGGTGGTGGGCCTAGGTGGATTCGAACCACCGACCTCACGCTTATCAGGCGTGCGCTCTAACCAGACTGAGCTATAGGCCCTTGGTTTGGTCGCTAGGCACCGCGTTGACGCCTCGCTTCCTGCTCGGCGCCCTTCGGGCGGCAATCGACTTCGTCGATTCCGTCCTATTTGCCAATCCTGGCAAATGGTGGTGGACCCGACCGGGTTCGAACCGACGACCTCCTGGATGCAAACCAGGCGCTCTCCCAGCTGAGCTACGGGCCCAGTTACAGACGCCCAAACACGCTCGTCAAAGATTGCACGAGCGTCTTTAAAAACCGGATAGATACTTCGATCGGAAGCGTTGACCTATCGTCACTCCTAAAAGTGACTCTCCTTAGAAAGGAGGTGATCCAGCCACAGGTTCTCCTACAGCTACCTTGTTACGACTTCACCCCAATCACCAAGTTCACCATTGAGACCTAGCCCCCTTGCGGGTTACCACAGCCTCTTCAAGTGCTCCCGGCTTTCGTGATGTGACGGGCGGTGTGTACAAGGCCCGGGAACGTATTCACCGTATCATTCTGATACACGATTACTAGCGATTCCACCTTCATGTAGTCGAGTTGCAGACTACAATCCGAACTGAGGACGACTTTCTCCGATTAGCTCCATCTCGCGACTTTGCAACGGTTTGTATCGCCCATTGTAGCACGTGTGTAGCCCTGGACATAAGGGCCATGAGGACTTGACATCATCCCCACCTTCCTCCCGGTTAACCCGGGCAGTCCCCGTAGAGTTCCCGCCATGACGCGCTGGCAACTACGGGTAAGGGTTGCGCTCGTTGCGGGACTTAACCCAACATCTCACGACACGAGCTGACGACAGCCATGCAGCACCTCTGCAGCAGTTCTTGCGAAAAGGCATATCTCTATACCGGTCCACTGCAGTTCAAGCCCAGGTAAGGTTCTTCGCGTTGCGTCGAATTAAACCACATGCTCCACCGCTTGTGCGGGCCCCCGTCAATTCCTTTGAGTTTCAGCCTTGCGACCGTACTCCCCAGGCGGAACACTTAACGCGTTAGCTCCGGCACGGAAGGGGTCAACTCCCTCCACACCAAGTGTTCATCGTTTACAGCGTGGACTACCAGGGTATCTAATCCTGTTTGCTACCCACACTTTCGCGCCTCAGCGTCAGTTACTGTCCAGGTGGCCGCCTTCGCCACTGGTGTTCCTCCTCATCTCTACGCATTTCACCGCTACACGAGGAATTCCACCACCCTCTCCAGTACTCTAGCCTTCCAGTCTCAGATGCAGTTCCCAAGTTAAGCTCGGGGATTACACATCTGACTTAAAAAACCGCCTACGCGCCCTTTACGCCCAATAATTCCGAATAACGCTTGCCCCCTCTGTATTACCGCGGCTGCTGGCACAGAGTTAGCCGGGGCTTCCTCTCCAGGTACCGTCAAATGAAAGCGCTATTAACGCCCCCACCTTCGTCCCTGACGACAGGGTTTTACAGTCCGAAGACCTTCATCACCCACGCGGCGTTGCTGCGTCAGACTTTCGTCCATTGCGCAAAATTCCCCACTGCTGCCTCCCGTAGGAGTCTGGACCGTGTCTCAGTTCCAGTGTGGCCGATCACCCTCTCAGGCCGGCTACTGATCGTCGCCTTGGTGGGCCATTACCCCGCCAACTAGCTAATCAGACGCAGGATCCTCTCCTTGCCCCAGGCCTTTCGGTCCCCAGGTTTCACCGTCGTCATCCCAGACCACGGTCTCATGCGGTATTACCACTCCTTTCGGAGCGTTATTCCCCACAAAGAGGTAGATTCCCCACGCGTTACTCACCCGTCTGCCATGCACCTTGCGGCACATCCGACTTGCATGTGTTAGGCACGCCGCCAGCGTTCATTCTGAGCCAGGATCAAACTCTCAAGTTTCATTCTGAACTCTTATCCCAAATCCTTAGACTTGGAAAAAATGCTCTGGTCGAAAAATTGTTCTGAATTCTGCCCACCATCCTTAGACGCTGAACAAAACCCTCAAAGGCTTCCTATCTTCTATCCGGTTTTCAAAGACGCTCACCATGCTCTCAAGCATGTCGGACTTGGCCTCTCAGCCTCCTCCTGCACCCCACAGCCTCAACTGCGCAGGACATCCAGACTATCACCTGAGCACCCAGATGCAAGAGAAAAATTTACTCTTGGGGCACCAAACCTTCATCGTGGGCCAACCTTCGGCCATCATGGGCCATCGGAGAGGCCATGAAGACGCTACGCAAAGCCGTCATCCCCGTCGCGGGCCTGGGCACTCGCTTCCTGCCGGCCACCAAGGCTCAACCCAAAGAAATGCTGCCTTTGGTGGACACACCCGTCATCCAGTACGTCGTGGAAGAGGCCATCCGGGCCGGGGTGGAGAGTCTGGTGCTGGTCACCGGGCGGGGCAAGGTGGCCATCGAGAACCATTTCGACGTCGCCTTCGAACTGGAGGACACCCTGCGCCGCCGCGGCAAACAGGAAGAACTCGCGGTGATACAGGGCATCAGCCATCTCGCCCATTTCGCCTATGTGCGCCAGGGCGAACCCCTGGGTCTAGGCCATGCCGTGCTCTGCGCCCGCTACGCGGTTGGTGACGAGCCCTTCGCTCTGCTGCTCGGTGACGACGTTTTCGACGAGCGGGATTCCGCTCTGGACTCCCTGATCGCTGCATACCGTTCCTCCGGAAAGTCCGTCGTCGGCGTCCAGGAAGTACCCCCCGAACACGTTTCCCGGTACGGCATCGTCAATGCCCCCGGCAGCAATCAGGCTGTCTGGGATGTGACAAACATTGTCGAAAAGCCATCCCCCAAGGACGCCCCCAGTCGCTGGGCCGTCGTGGGCCGCTACGTGCTGGAACCTCGCGTTTTCGAACACCTTGCCGCTCTGGAACCCGGCGTGGGCGGTGAGTACCAGCTCACCGATGCGCTGGCGGTCCTGGCTCGCGAAGGCCGTCTGGTCGCCACACCGATTCCTGCCAAGCGCTACGACACCGGCAACAAGCTCGACTACCTGAAGGCCAACGTGGAGTTCGCCCTCAAGCGGGAAGATCTTCGCGAGGACTTCACCGCCTACCTGAAAGAACTGACACTGGATCTCTAGCGCCTCAATCGCAGTGCGTTCAACACCACCGTCAGCGAACTGAGGCCCATGGCCGCGCCAGCCAGCATGGGCCCGCCGAAACGCTCGAGCTGCCCTAAGGCCGCCAAGGGCACCAGCAGCAGGTTGTAACCAAGGGCCCAGCCAAGGTTTTGCTTGATCACACGCCGCGTGCGCAGGGCGAGGCGCCTGACCGTGAGCACCGGTTCCAGGCCTGCCCGCAGCAGCACCAGCGGCGCGGCTGCCATGGCGGCGCCTGTACCCTGCCCGCCCGCGCCTGAGCCCATGGCGATCCCACAATCCGCCTGCGCCAACGCAGGAGCGTCGTTGACGCCGTCGCCCACGAATCCGACCACCGCCCCGCTCCCCTGCATCGTCCTGAGATGGGCCAGCTTTCCTTCGGGCCGGACCTCCGCGGTCACCCGTGTGATCCCCGCGGCCCAGGCCATGAGCTGCGCAGGTTCGCGCCGATCACCGGTCAGGAGGTGGAGCTTCAGTCCCTGCCGCTCGAGGCCCGCTACGATACTAGGCGCCTCCGGCCGCAACCGATCTCCCAGGATGAAGGTCCCCTGGAGACCCTGATCATTCGCCAGCCCCACCGCGATTCCGTCCGGGTCCACGGCCGGGAAGGATGCCCCCACGAAAACCTCGCTGCCGAGGCGCCATGTCGCGCCGTCCAAGGATCCCGATACGCCACCTCCCGGGTCGACCCTGAACCCCTCAACGGCTTGCGGGTCGCCGGCAAAGGCGGCGCGAAGCCCCCGGGCAATGGGATGCTCCGAATCGCGTTCCAGACTGGCAGCCACCTTCAGAAGCTCGTCCTCAGGCCTGTTGCCCGAGAGCACCACCCGCCTCAGCATCGGCTGTCCCTCGGTCAGCGTGCCCGTCTTGTCGAACACCAGGTCCGTGGCCCGGCCCAGGGCCTCCAGAGCCGTCGCATCGCGCACCAGCACACCGTGTTTCGCCGCCGCGCCAATGCCAACCATCACGGCCACTGGCGTGGCTAGGCCAAGGGCGCAAGGACAGGCGATCACCAATAGCGTCACCGCCGGACGCCAAGCCTGGGCGAATCCGCCGCCCCAGGCCCACCACCCCGCGAAAGTCGCCAGGGCCAGGACCAGAATCACCGGCACAAAGACGGCGCTGATCCGATCGGCAAGATCCTGGGCTGGAGCCCTGGAGCCCTGGGCTTCGGCCACCATGGCGGCCATGCGTGCCAGCTGGGTCGCCGCACCGACCGCCCTGACCTCCATCTCCAGGGCCGATCCATGCACCACGGTCCCCGCGACCAGGGCATCACCAGGCCCTTTCGCCACGGGCAGAGGTTCCCCCGTGAGCATGGCCTCGTCCACCTCCGCCTGCCCCGAGCCGACCCGCCCATCCGCCGGAACGGTCTGCCCCGGAAGCACCCGCACCCGGTCCCCGGGAACCAGCACCGCCACGGGAACCTCAAGCACGGTTCCGTCCGCCTCAACCCGCAGGGCCGTCGGCGGAGCCAGGCTTAGCATCGCCTTCAGCGCGTCAGTGGCATGCGTCTTCGCCCTGGCCTCGAGAAACTTCCCCGTCAGCAGGAAGGCCACCAGAGCGGCGGCCGTTTCGAAGCTGAGCTCGTGGGCGCCCCGCTGCCATTCGAAGACGGCGAAGGCCCAGGCAGTGCCAGAGCCCAGCGCGATGAGGGCATCCATGGTGACCTGCCCGTGGAGGGCCTGACGCGCGGCCCGCTGGAAGAACCCGAGGCCGGCTCCGAATACGACCGGCGTGGCAAGCAGGGCCTGAATCCAGCCGGGCAGGTGGCCGGGCCAGCCCGGCAGCATGGACATCAGCAGGGGTGCGGTGAGCGCCAACGCGAACACCATGCGCCGGCGGGCGGGCGCCAGGTCTCCAGCCGGAGGTGCATCCGCCTGGACCTTCGTCAGCCCATAGCCCGCATCCTCGACCCGAAGGGCCAGCGCCTCAAAGGTGGCCGCCCCCTCCACCCGCACGGTGCCCGTGGCGAGGTTCACCACGGCGGCGGTCACGCCGGGCGCGTCCAACAAGGCCCTCTCTACGTGGCGGACACAGGACGCGCAGGTCATCCCCGTGACGGCAAAAATCTGTCGAGCCACCGCCCCTCCCCCGCCTACCTAATGCGACAAATCGGCCTCAGGCCGGCCGGACCAGTTCGTAGCCTGCGTTCGCGACGCGTTCCGCCAAGAGCTCAAAGGGCGCATCGCCCAGAACCTTGGCCGTTCCATTCGGAACGTCCATGTCCACCTGGACGATGCCCGCGACGGACCGGAGCGCTTTCTCCACGTGCTTCGCGCAACCGCCACAGGTCATGCCCTTAACCTTGAAAACCTGGGTATCCATGCATTCCTCCAGTATCGGGATCAGGCCTTGTGTTCGGCGAAGGACGGCAGGCGAGCCGCCTCGAGCAGCAGGGTTTCCATGAGGTTGCACCCCAGCTCGCTGCTCTGGCCATCCGGCGTGCCGAGGGTGCTCCGCAGGATGTCCACCAGCAGCCTGATTTCTGTCAGCTTGACCTCCAGGGCCTGGAGCTTCCCCCCCAGCGCCTCGCGGACGTGCTCGCAGGGCGCGCTGTCCTGGCGGAGGGCCCGCAGCAACTCCTGGACCTCGTCGAGGCTGAATCCGGCGGCCTGGGCGGCCCGGAGGATTCTCACCCAGTGGATGGCCTCCGCCGGAAAGAGGCGGTACCCCTTGGGTGAGCGGGGCAGGTCGCCGAACACCCCGGCATCCGCATAGAACCGCAGGTTGCGGGCCGTGATGCCCGAACGGGAGGCCAACTGGCCGATCTTCAGCATCCGGTTCGAGGAACCAGCTTGAGCGGCGTGGGTGTCTGACGCGGTCGCCATGGGGACCTCCCGTGAAGCGGACTCCCCAAGGGTAAGGTTCCAGTTACATGGAGGCTCAAGGATAAAAATCACACCTCAACTATATGCTCCGATAGCGATGAAGGTGGAGATGAAGCAGGGTCACAGCAGCCGGGGTGACACCGGGGATGCGACTGGCCTGACCGAGGGTCTCTGGTCGATGCAAAGACAATTTTTCCAGCACTTCCCTTGAGATGCCGTGCAGCTGCTCGATGCGGAAATCGGAGGGAATCCGGACCTGATCCCAGGCCCGATGGCCCTCCAGGAGCTTCGCCTCCCGGTCCCGGTAGGGGGTGTAGCGGAGGTCAAAGAGCAGCAGATCCCGCTCCGTGGCCAAGTCCCACCCCGGTTGCTCCCGCCCCCAGTCATCCAGCAGCGCCAGGCAGGCATCAGCCTCCGCAGGGCCGATGTGCTGCCGCCGGAACAGGTCCGACAAGCTCAGGCCGGCCTCCAGCCGAAGGCCGGCGGCTGTGGCGATGCCACCGAAGGGGCTGGTCTGGGTCACCCAGGCGGCCTCGCACTGCCCCCTCAGGGCCTCCCGGCGGAGCACCTTGGCTTCGACCCGGGCCAACTCCTCCGGCTCCAGGGCCCCCACTTCCCGGGCCACGGCCAGCAGCCGGGCATCCGCCAGATCGCAGGCCAGACCCAGCCGGTGTTCCGCCCGCGCCGTGAGCATGCGGTAGGGCTCATCCGTCCCCTTCGTCACGAGGTCATCCACCATCACGCCCAGGTAGGCCTGGTCGCGGCCGAGGACGATGGGTTCCTGCTCCCGCAACCAGCGTACGGCGTTGATGCCCGCCAGCAGGCCCTGGCCTGCTGCCTCCTCGTAGCCGGTGGTGCCGTTGATCTGGCCCGCGAACCAGACGCCCTCCAGGCCCTCGACCGAGAGGTCGCGGCGAAGCTGCAGGGGATCGAAGCTGTCGTACTCGATGGCATACCCGGGGCGCAGGATCTCCGCCGCCTCGAAACCCGGGAGGCTGCGCACCATCCGCAGCTGCACGTCCGGCGGCATGGAGGTGGACAGCCCCGCCAGGTAGATCTCCTCTGTCTCGAGGCTCTCCGGTTCCACGAAGATCTGGTGCCGTCCCTTGTCCGGGAACTTCACGAACTTGTCCTCGATGGAGGGGCAGTAGCGGGGCCCGACCCCCTCGATGTGGCCCCCGTAGAGGCTCGACTGCGGCAGGTTCTCCCGCACGATGGTCTCGGTCTGGGCCGTGGTATGGACGATGTGGCAGGGCACCTGGGGCTGCGGAATGCCGGGACTGAAGAAGCTGAAGGGTCTGGGCGGGTTGTCACCGGGCTGGACCTGCAGCCGGGTGAAGTCGATGCTGGCCCGGGCAAGGCGGGGGCTGGTGCCCGTCTTGAGCCGCCGATGGCGCAGGCCCAGGGCCCGCAGCTGCTCGGCCAGGTGGGTGCTGGCTGGTTCCCCGGCGCGCCCGGCCTCGAGGCGACGCGCCCCGATGAGGATGCGGCCGTTGAGGAAGGTGCCGCTGGTGATCACCACGGCGTCGCAGGGCAGCACCGATCCATCCAGAAGCTCGACCCCCCGGAGGTTCCTGGTACCCGACTCCCACAGCAGGGCCGCCGCCGTGCCCTGCCGCAGCTTCAGGTGCGCCTGGTGTTCCAGGAGCCGCCGGGCCGCGATGCGGTACTTCACCTTGTCCGCCTGGGCTCGGGGGCCGCGCACGGCCACACCGCGGCTCTCATTGAGGATGCGGAAATGGATGCCCGTAAGGTCGATGAGACGCCCCATGGCGCCCCCCAGGGCGTCCAGCTCGCGCACCATGTGTCCCTTGCCGACCCCGCCGATGCTGGGATTGCAGCTCATCTGGCCGATCTGGTCGAGGTTCATGGTGAGCAGGGTCGTGGCCATGCCCATGCGGGCCGCGATGTGCGAAGCCTCGATCCCGGCATGCCCGCCGCCGATCACGACCAGATGCTTCATCGCATCACCCCTGGGACCTGATCCGCCATCGGGATCGAGGCCTCCCTCCTATCGTGGGGGACATTCAGTCCCCCACTCCCGCGCTCCGCTTCGCGGTTTCGCGGAGTCGGGACAATCCCGGCATGTCCGCCGCCGATGACCACCAGGTGCTTCAACCTTTCTCCTCCGAAGAAAGCCAGCATACCCTTGCCCGGCGACTCCAGCCTCCCCGCCCCAGGTGTGAGAAACTACCTCCATGCGACCCCGTCTGACTCCCGAGGAACGCCGCGCCCGGCGCCAGCGCGCCATGCGCCGGTCCATGTTCGTGCTGCCCTCCAGCATCACCATGGCCTCCGTCTTCTGCGGCTTCTCCAGCGTGGTCATGTCCATCAATGCCGCTGGCGCGACCCCCGAGCGGTTCTTCCTCTGGGCTGCGGGCCTGCTAGTGCTGGCGGGCGTCTTCGATGGCCTGGATGGACGCGTGGCCCGAGCCACCAACACCGCCACTGACTTCGGCGTCCAGCTGGACAGCCTCGCGGATGTGATCAGCTTCGGCATGGCCCCGGCCATCCTGGCCTACCGCTACGCCTTCTTCCAGCTGGGCATCCACGATTCCCACCTGCGGGCCGCCGGCTGGGCCGCCTGCTTCGTCTTCACCGCCTGCGGAGCCCTGCGACTGGCCCGATTCAACGT
>WBZQ01002362.1_pt1 | contig 12175 bp, 6 predicted proteins | sample 5204251 | NCBI WGS metagenome assembly WBZQ01 (sample SAMN12412402, study PRJNA552823) | activated sludge metagenome | isolation source: activated sludge from nitrification reactor of wastewater treatment plant... | place: USA: Virginia | collected 2017-09 | reverse complement strand
CGCTGGGACAAGGCCGTCTTCCTGGGCGACCTGGTGGGCTACGGCGCCAACCCCAACCAGACCGTCGACGTGTTGCGCGCGCTCAAGCCCTTCGTCGGCATCCGCGGCAACCACGACAAGGTCTGCGCGGGCATCGAGAACGGCGAGATGTTCAACCGCATCGCGCTCGAAGCGGCCATGTGGACGCGCCGCAAGCTGACGCGCACTAACCTGCGCTGGCTGCGCGCGCTGCCCAAGGGGCCGCGCCTGGTCGACGGCGCCTTCGGCATCGCGCACGGCACGCCGGTCGACGAGGACGCCTACATCTTCGGCGAGATCGAGGCCCTGAACGTCTTCAGGCGCACGAGCTTCGACGTGTGCTTCTTCGGCCACTCGCACTTCCCGGTGATCTTCGCGCTCACTCCCGAAGGCATCACGACGACGCTCACCGTGGCGCCCTCGTTCCGCTTCAAGCTGCAACCCGGCGCGCGCTACCTGATCAATCCGGGCTCGATCGGCCAGCCACGCGACGGCAGCCCGCTCGCGTCCTTCGCCATCTACGACGCCCGCCAGAGCACGGTCACGATCCATCGCATCGCCTACCGTGTGCAGGACACGCAGGACAAGATCCTGAAGGCCGGACTGCCGCGACCGCTGGCCGATCGACTCGCCCTCGGGCGTTGAACGCGCCGCGCGTCGTCGTCGTCGGGGGCGGGTTTGCCGGCCTCTATGCGGCGCAGCATCTCCGGCGCGCCGAGGTCGCGTTGACGCTCGTCGACCGGCGCAACTTCCACCTCTTCCAACCGCTGCTCTACCAGGTGGCGACGGGCGGGCTGTCGCCGGCCGACGTGGCCGCGCCGCTGCGCGCGGTGCTCGCCCGCCAACGCAACGCGCGCGTGCTGCTGGCCGAGGCCACCGGCATCGACGCGCGCGGGCGCCGCCTGTTGCTGCGCGACGGGGCGCTCGAGTACGACGCGCTGGTGCTGGCGACCGGCGCGCGCCATCACTACTTCGGTCAGCCCGGCTGGGAGACGCTGGCGCCCGGGCTCAAGACGATCGAAGACGCGACCGAGATCAGGCGCCGCGTGCTCTCGGCCTTCGAAGCCGCCGAGCTCGAACCCGATCCCGCACGGCGCGCGGCCGCGTTGACGTTCGTCGTGGTCGGAGCCGGACCGACGGGCGTCGAGCTGGCCGGCGCGTTGGCCGAGATCGCGCGCGACACGCTGCGCGGCAACTTCCGCGTCAGTGACCCGGGCTCCGCACGCGTCGTGCTGGTCGAGGGCACGCAGCGCGTGCTGCCCAGCTACCCCGTCGACCTCTCGGAACAGGCGCGCCTGGCCCTCACCCGCCTGGGGGTCGAGGTGCGCGTCGGCACGCTGGTCAGCGAGGTCACGCCCGACACGGTCGTGCTGCGGCGCGACGATCTCGTCGAGCCGTTGGCGGCACGCGTGGTGCTGTGGGCCGCAGGCGTGCAGGCTTCGCCCTTGGGCCGCGCGCTGCGCGAGGCCACTGGTTGTGCCCTCGATCGCCAGGGTCGCGTGCTGGTCGAGCCCGACCTCAGCGTGCCCGGACAGGCCGAGATCTTCGTCGCCGGCGACCTGGCGCACGCGACCGGCGCCGACGGCCAGCCGTTGCCCGGCGTGGCGCCCGTCGCGATGCAGCAGGGACGACACGTCGCCCGCGCCATCGTCGCGCGGCTCAGCGGCCGGCCCACGCGGCCGTTCCGCTACTTCCACAAGGGCAGCCTGGCGACCATCGGACGCGCCGCAGCGGTGGCCGACTTCGGCCGCCTGCGCTTCGGCGGCTACCCCGCCTGGCTGGCCTGGCTGTTCATCCACCTGATGTACCTGGTGGAGTTCGAGAACCGTCTGCTGGTTTTCGTGCAGTGGGCCTGGAACTACTTCACGCGCAATCGCTCCGCGCGCCTGATCACGCACGCACGCTGGCCCGCCGACTGACGGTCGGCGGGCGTTCACGCGTGTGCGACGGCGCACGCCCCCACCCCAGCGCTTGCTCGTCTCCAGGCGCCCGCGCGCGCACTCGTCAGGCGCTGAACGAGCCGGGCTCGTGACTGAGGCGCGCGTAGTCCCGGGCACGCGACGGGTCGAGCGCCTCGATGGCGGCGAGCACACGCGCCCCGGCCGCCTGACGGTCCGCCGCGCGGCTCATGTCGGCCTTGGGATTCGCCTTCATGTAAGCGGCGAAACCGTGCTGGGCGGCGTCGCGCGTGCCCGGCTCGCCTGTGCCCGTGGCGCGGTCGGTCAGGACGGCCACCCCGTACTCGGAAGTGAGCAGGTCGCGCAGGCGCGCGGTCTGCCCGCCGGCCGCGACCGTGCGCGCCAGCATGCCGTCGAGCTTGCCTTCGACCGCGACGCGGAGTTGCGCGGCCTGCACGTCGGGGTCGAGGCCCGCCGCGGAGAGCGCCGCCACGTGCCTCACGCTGGTCTGCATGCGACGAGCCGCGGCGCCGGCCAGCAGTTCACTGCCGTCGGGGAGCGTCAACTTGAAGACGCGCCGCCCGGCGGCACGCCCGAGGTCCATGCCGAAGCGCTGGAAGCAACGTCGGTAGGCGTCGGGCGCCGCGTCGCGCACCGCCTGCATCAGCGCCGTCAGCGTGCCGTCGCCGGCTGCGTCCGTCGTCCATTGGATGAACCCGAACGTGATCACCGCGCGGTCCCAGGTGTTGACGTTGGAGAAGGTGCCTTCGTGTTCCGACAAGAGCCGTAGGATGGCGCGCCGGTCGTCGCCGATCGGCGCACGCTCCAGGGCGGCTTGCACGACCGCGCGCGTGTCGCCCTCCGCGCTGCCTTCGAGGCCGCCGCGCGTGTCGGTGGCGAAGGCGACGACGTGGTCGTGCAGGCGTACCAGCGCGCTGCCGCCAGCCCCGGGCACGTGCACCCGGTGGTGGTTCTGGGCGAAGTCCGCCAAGGGCTGATAGGCCGTCGCGGCGGAGCGCAGCGCACTCTCCATGCGCGGCAGTGCGGCCTGCACCGCGTCCACGTCCGCGCGCAGCTTCTGGATCTTGGCGGCATGCTTCTTCTGCCTGCCCAGCTTGGCGAGCAGACGCTGCTTCGCGCGCAGGTCGGCGCGCGCCGCGGCCAATTCGCGGCTGTGGTCGAGCGCGTGCGCGATCAGCCAGGACTTGAGAGCCGCCGCCTGCTCGTCACGCTGACGTTCGAGCTTCGTCTGACGAGCTTCGAGCTTGGCCTTGGCGGCGGGCTTGGGCCGCCCGGCGAGCTGTTTCTGGACGCGGCCCAGGCTGACCCACGTCGACTGGAGCGCCTTGAAGACGGCGCGCTTGGAAGGCGTGTTCTTGCTGGCCACCACGTTCAGGTCGAAGGGGTTCGGCGCCTGACGCAAGGTGACTTGACTGGTGCTGATCTGAATGGCGTCCAGGTTGGCGCGGATCTGCGCCGCGTCGGGCAGCTCGCTCTCCAGGTCGACGGTCTCCGAGTCGCTCGCGGCCCACTCGTCGTCCGACTCGTCGTCGCTCTCGTCTTCGGCTTCCTCGTCGACCGCGGCCGTGCGGAGCACTTCGCCCCAACCGACCGGGTCCTCGTCCTCGCTCGCCTCGTCCGCGCCGGCCCACTCGTCCGACGCGTCACCCGCGCGGGCCTCTTGCTCGACGTCGGCGGCGCTCTCGTCCTCACCCTCTTCGGCGAGTCCAGCTTCGTCTTCCTCGTCCCAGGCGCTCTCCTCGGCGAACGGCGACTCGCCCTCGTCGAGCGTCTCGCCGTCCTCGTCGCGCTCGTCCTCGCCGTCCTCGTCGTCGCCGGCGAGCGTCTCGAAGCCGGTCTCGGCCTCCGAGGCCGACTCTTCCGACTCGTCGGCGAACTCGCACTCGCCCGCGAACTCGCCGTCATCGCCGACCTCGCACTCCTGGGCATGCGCGCGGCAGCCGTGAGCGCAGCCCGCCCCGGACTCGGCGCGCAGCTCGTCGGCGACCAACTCGTGAGCGCCGTGCACCGGCGCAGCGTCGGAGCAGGCGCGCCGCAGGGCCGCCACGGCGGCCGCAAGGCGCCGCCGGTCGCGCAGGCCGTCGTCGAACATGTGGCGCACGAGCGCTCGCTCGACGTGACGACGCGCGGCGCGCGACAGGCCCCGCGACAGGACCGCGAGGGCCGCGAGCGGGTCGTGGCGCGAGGCGCCCGGACGCCGTGCCTCCAGAGCCTCGAGCACAAACGGGCTCGAAGGTTCGTCAACGACGGGGTTGCGTGTCATCTGGTCCTCCGCGAGTCGCACGTCAGACTCCGGCCAGGAAGTCCGACCCTTCCAGGCGTCGGCGTAGAAACGCGATCGGGACTTCGCAGTGGTTCTTGCCCTGAGCGGCCTCGAGCACGACGTTGCGCAGGCCGGCGCGCTTGACGAGCGCGCGCAGGCGCTCGGTGTTGGCCCACGGCGTCAGCATGGCCAGTTCGTCGCCGGGCTTCCAGCCCTTGGGCTTGTAGCGGCCCGCCAGGTAGTAATGGAAGAGGCGACGTTCGTCCGGGCTGTGGCGCGCCCAAGCCAGCCAGGCTTCCGGGTCCACGTCGCTGTAGAAGCAATCGAAGCCCCAGCACTCGCGGACGCGCTCGGCGAGGGCGTCGGCCGCCGTCACGATGCGACGCATGTGAGCGCCGCCCTTGGAATGGCCGGCCAGCACCACGTGGCGCACGCGCGTGGGCGCACTGCCCAGGCCGCCCTGCTCGCGGAGGGCCTGCAGCACCGCCTCCCCCAGGCGCTCGAAACCGCCGCGACTGCCGAGCAGCGAGGCCTCGGAACTCGGACCGAGCGACGGCGCCACCAGCACGACGTTCTTGCGCGAGGCGTTCAGCTCCTCGCGCAGCGCCATGGGACCTTCGCCACGCCCGTGGTGCCGCGTCCTGAGACGCATGTCCCAGTAGCGGTCGACTTCAGGTCCGGGGCTCGAGCAGGGCCCGAGCAGGCCATGCAGGTACACGAGCAGATCGACTTCGGCGCCGGAGCGGAAGCGCTCGGGCACGAAGATGCCGACCCGCGCGGGGTGCGAGCGACTGTCGATCGGCACGCGCGCGTAGAGCGTGCGCCCGGGCGGGTCGCCTGGCTGCGTCGAGACCGTGACGGGCTCGGCGGGCGCCGAGGCTTGTGCGCGCGGCTGCGGTTTGGCCTTCGGCTTCGGCTTCGGCTTGGGTCGCGCGCCCGCCCGCGACTTGGACGGATGCGTCACCTGTCCCAGCGGCGTGCGGCGCATGTCGAAGTGCATCACGTCGCCGCTCTGGCCCGGGCCCAGGTCGATCGCGCCCCAGGCCAGACCGCCGGCGTCGCGCAATGCGACCACGAGATCCAGCGGCAGCTCGAGGAAGCCGTCGCGCCCATCCTTGTACGGGAAGTTGCCGGCGTGATCGAGGGCACGGACGTCCTGCGCGATCTGGGCGCGCCAGCGGGTCGTCGCCGCCGCGGCATCCTCGCCCGCCTTGACGAGCCCGGTCGCCGCGCCCTCGATGCGCCGGCGTAGGCCGACGGAGTCGGCGGCCAGAGCCAGGTACTTGCGCAGAGTGTCCGACAGCTCGCGCAGTTCGGACCAGGCCTCGCGCGTGCTCTTCCTGCCGAGCGTGTCGAGGAACGCCGGATCGATGCGCCGGGCCTGACCGCCGATCAGGCGCGTGGCGCGCTCCATGACGGCGATGAAGCGCGGGTTGCCGTTGACGTGCGTCGGATTGCCGGCAATCCAAGGGTTCAGCATGTGACGCACGTCGATGGCCAGGCCGTAGGCGTGGAAGCTGTTCTTGATCGACGGGTCGGGCCGGCCGCCCGCGTGCTCCTCGCTGTCCGCGACGAAGCCCAGCGCGCGCCCCAGGGCGACGGGCGTCAGACCGGCGTACTTGGGCTGCGCCAGCAGGTGACGCTCCGCCACGCGCAACTGCCGCACCAGCATCGGATGCACCGCGACCTTGAAGCGATGGCCCAGAAACGACGGGTTCACGAAGTCGTCGAACCAGCGCGCCGCGCTGAAGGCGCCGCCCGTGGCGTCGGCGATCTGGCGCGCGCGGCTCGTGACCACGCCGTGCACGTGCGGGTTGTATGGGTTCGGGGCAGCCTTGAGCCTGTGGTGGATCAGCCCGAGGCTGTCCAGGGTCGACTTGCCGGCCACGCCATCGGCCTGCGCCGGAGCCAGAAAGCACTTGCGCTGGAAGACGTGGATGGCCTCGATCAGCACGGCATCCCAGGCCCCTCCGCCGCCGCGCGCCGCTGCGCCCAGGACACGCGTCAGCGCGTCGAAGTCGACGTAGGCGCGCAGCGCCAGGCGCAGGTCGTCCGGGGCGAGGCCCGAGCGCGCGGGGTGCAGCCGCGCGTTGGCGACCGCGGCCTTGGCCTGGCGCGCCGCGCTCAGCAGTGGCGGCTCGAGGCGCGCGCGCTCGGCCGCGCTCCATTCGGGGATCGCGACGCTCGCGTCGCGTCGCCCCGGAGCGCGCGCCTGGTCCTCGAACTCGAACCCGGCCGTCTCCCAGTCGCGCTCGCCCGCGTCGCCTGCCTGCTCGTCGGCTTCGTCGCTCGCGAACGGCCCTTCGAGTGCGTCCGCGGCCTCGTCGGCGAACGGCGACTCCAGGGCCAGAAAGGGCGCCTCGGCCTCCAACTCGTCGAGCGCGCGCTCGCCCGCGCCCAACTCGTTGAGCTGGCGACGCAGCACCTGGAGCGCGCGCGCCAGCGCCGCGCGGTCGCGTACGCCATCGACCGCGATCTGCGTGACGAGGGCACGCTCGAGGTGCCGGCGCGCGCCCGGCGACAGTCCGCGCGCGGCGTGGGCCACGCGCGCCACCAACTCGTCGCGCGTGGGCGCGGGCCGGTACGACTCGAGCGCTTCGAGCAGGAACGGGCTCTCCGCGCCGTCGAGGGGTTCACCGTGGGCCATGGCGATGTTCCTCGTTTCAGCGCGCTTCGACCGTCACCGGAACCGACTTGAGATCGACGCCGGTGGCGATGGACCAGTGGTTGACGATGTCGGTCGTGCGCGTGGCCAGGTTGCCGGCGCGCGTCTCGTCGTACAGGTCGGCCACCGGACGCGGGTCTTCCCAGTCGCCCTCCTCGATCTCGCGCAGGAAACCTGGCAGCCGGGACGCGAGTTGGAAGAAGCTGCGCGAGCGGCCGTGGTAGGGCACCTGCACGCGCTCGCCCAGCTTGCGCAGCCGATCCTCCGGCTGGTCGGCGTTGGCCTTCAGGTCGGTGACGATCGAGGTCTCGGTGCGCACCGTCAGGTCGAACCACTCCAGCGTCGCCACCGCCACGAACTCCTCGCGTGCCAGGTTGGCGCGCGAGGCCGCTCCGCTCAGCCGCCGCGCGTTGAGCATGGTGCGCAGCTTGGTGAGCAGCTCGCGGATGTTGGAGTCGTCGGTGGTGCGCGGGCCGGAGGTGTTGCGCGCGTTGACGAAGCCGCGCCACAGCTCGCGCAGCAGCTCTTGCAGGCTGCGCACGAAGTCGCCGTTGGCCGTCTGGGCACGCACGTAGGGATACGCGCCGCCGTCGGCCGCGCCGTGGTTCAGGTCGATGCCGAACATGCGCTGGTAGGCATTGCGCCGCGTGCCACGCAGGTCCGGGCGGAGCTGGCTGCTGATCGACGAGATCAGCGACGACACGCCGTCGCGGAAGAACAGGTCTTCGGTCAGGCGCAGCCAGCGGAACGAGCTCTCGGACAGCGTGCCGAAGGGCTCGTCGGTCAGGCTGCCCTGCACGACCTTGGCCAGGATCTCGAGCGCGCGCGTGTTCTCGATCAGATAGGCGTACATGAGGTGCAGCCAGGGGGCCGGCACGTGCTCGTTGAAGAGCACGCTGGAGCCCTGGATCTTCACGCCCCGCGGACGCAGCAGGTTCTCGAGCACGGCGCGCGTGGCCTGCTCGACGTCCAGCGCGACGCGCACGCGCGAGCCGGAGGGCAGCGCCCCCAGGCCAGGATCGCGCGCGCGGAGCAGCGCCAGGATGGGGTCGGAGATGACGACCTCGGGTCGCCCCGAGTCGTCGGTCTCACGGTCCACGCTGCCGAGCGCCACGACGACGGCGTCGGGACCGCTGGTCGTCGCGGGCAAAGGGGGCGCGCCCAGACTCCCCTCGTCGAGCCGCCGCCAGACTTCCCAGACGGCCTCCAGGAAGCCCTGGAGCTGCAGCGGGTGCAGCTCGAAGATGGGCTCGTCGACCAACGTGCTGCGGCCCTGCGCCTCCAGTTGCCTGCGCAGTTGTGCGTTCAGCTCAGCGAACATCGTCTTCCTCCGATCATCACGCCGCCAGCGCCTGCTGGCCGAGCGCCTGCATCCACTGCTCCTGTTCGCGCAGCACCTCACGAGCCCGCCCGGGCTCGGTCGCGGCGCGGTATCCCGACCAGGCCAGCAGCCGCAGGCTCTCGCGTCGGGTCCAGTCACTCGAGCGGAGCCACGCGCCGCCGGCCGAACGGGCCAGCTCGCGCAGCGCTTCCGGCCGCACGCGGGCCGGATCGATGCGCTCGGCCAACGAGCGCCCGCCCAGCGCCCGATAGCGGCGTTCGAGCACGACTTCGACGATGGCCGGCAGCTCGGCACGCGAGGCCAGCAGCATCGCGGCCGAAGCGCCGTCGGCGTGCTCCAGGCGATAGACGTGCTTCCAGGCCCGCGCCAGATCGTCCCAGGGCCCCGCCCCGAAGAAGCGCCGGCACATGGCATGACCCAGCAGCACGCGCACGTAGCCCGTCGGATGGGGATCGAACTCCTGCACGCTCAGCACGCCCTCGTCCTCGGCGGCCAGCACGTCGTGCAGCGCGGCCAGAGCCGCGTAGCCCGTGTGCACGAAGGCGAAGGCGTCGCCGGCGATCTCGGACGCCCAACCCGCCCAGCGCTGCGCCAGTCCACGCGCGGGCAAGCCGGCACGCAGCGCCGCAGCCAACTCCGGCACCCAGTCGAGCAGGTGCGCCGCCTGATGCCCGGTCTCGTGAATCAGGGACGTGGGCCGTTGCAGGTTGTGACGGACCAGTCGAATGGCCGCCACGGGACTGCGCGAGCGCCCGTCCCACAGGCGCAGGCCGGCCTTCAGGATCGACGCGCCGAGGCCCTTGTCGACGTAGGTCAGCACGGGCGGCGTGGGCTTGCCGAGCGGTTCGAGCAGCTCACGCAGGCTGGCGCGCGCCAGGTGGTCACAGGCGCTGAGGTGCGCGGCCAGGGTCGGGTTGGTGCGCGTGTTGATCGCGTCGCCGTAGAAGTCGAGCATGGTCTCGACGGCGACGTAGCGCCGTCGAAACGCCAACAGCTCGCGACGCACGGCCTGCAGATCGCGTTCCGATTCGGCGGCCCGCAGGCGCGCCTGGAGCGCAGCGCAGGCCCGACCCAGGCGCGCCAGCGCGGCGCGCATCGCCGCCACGACGGCCGCATCGACGTAGCGCTCGAGCGCCCGCCATGCCTCCGGAGCGGCCAGTCGGTCGAGCTCGCCGAGCTGCTCGACGGCGCCGCTCCAGTGCGCGACCTGGCGCGCCAACTGAGCGCGCAGCGCGGCGGCCGCGTCAGACATGTCGCGGCCCCGCGTGCAGCTTCAGGCTCGTGCGCACGCGACCGCGGGGCGGCCAGTCCGCCGCCCGCGCCAGCCCGCCGCGCAGCGCGCGACGCAGGCCGCCGAGCCCACCCGGCAGGTGGAAGACGAAGGCCAGCCGCAGGCCGTCCTCCGCGCTCTCGGTCTTGGCGATGAACTCGGCCGCCAGCGCGTCGAGTTGCGCCGCCAGATGTCGCCAGGCCCACTGCAGACTGAGCGCCGCGATCTGGCGCCGCAGCATGCGCCGCGCTCCGGGTTGCCAGATCGCACCGCGCGCGTCGCGCGGGCCGAGGCCGAGGACGCGCACGAGACCGCTCGCACGCTGGCGCGCGAAGGCGCGGGCCGTGGGCGCCAGCGCGGCGCGCAGCTCGCCCACCACCACGACGGCGGCGCTCTTGGCGCGCAGCGCCGCGGCCGCGCGCTGCGCCAGCACCTCGGAGAGATACAGGCACAGGCGCAGCTCGTCCCGGCGCAGGTCGACGCTCACGTGCAGGTGGCTCTCGCGGCCGAGCGGGCGCGCGGGCGCCTCCGCGACCTCGAGGTAGTAGTAGCGCTGTCCGACGCGTGGCCGCTCCGGCTCCGCGTCCTCGGCGAGCTCGCGTCCCAGGCGCGGCTCGCCCAGCAACAGCCCGGCGGCCTCGGGCGTCAGCGGCTGAAGCTGCGACCAGACCTGCTCCTGCGCCGAACCCAGGCCACGCACCTCGTCTTCATCGCGGGCGATGGCCGCCAGGCTCGTGCCCTGCACGGCCTCGTACAGGTGCAACCGCGCGCGCACGGGCAAGTCCACCGGCAGGCGCAACCGGTCGCGGAAGTGGCCGGCCAACGTCGCGCTGCCGTGACCGTGCACCGCGTGGGCCAGTTGAGGCGCGACGCTCACGTCGAACACGTGACTGAACTTGCGATAGCGCCGCCGGCCACGCCGCGGCCGCGCCAACCAGATGCCGGGCCGCTCGGTCTCGCGCAAGGCGGGCCGCACGAGCGTGGCCGGCAGATTGGCGGCCGCGGCGCCTTGGAAGGCCTCGTGAGCGAAGGCCTCGAGGGCAACGCTCTCGTCGAGCACTTCGTCGGGCAACTGCGCCACGCGCCGCACCGTCTCCTCGACCACTTCCGCCAGCACGCGGGTCGCGCCTGCGTCGTCGCCGACCTCACCCGTTTCGGCTTGGAGGAAGGTGCGCAGGCCGACGTCCGCCAGCACCTTGCCGAGCGCCGGCGCGTTGGCCTTGCCCGCCAGCGGCGCGATGAATCGGCCGATCAGCCCGCCCAGCGTGTCGACCACGCGCTTGCGCCCGACCAGCCGGATGCCGCCGCGCAGCGCCATCAGCACCGCGGGCACGAAGCGCTCGACGAGCGGACCCGTCTCGCGCGCGTCTTCGAGTTCCGCCAGCTCGCGCACGAAGCGCTCGCGCGCGCGGTCGAGCTCGGCGTAGGGGTCGTGCGCCCGCAGCGCGGGCGCCTCGGCCTCGGCGAGTCCAGCCTCGTGCTCGCTCTGTCCGCCGACGAGCGCGGCTTCGGCCAGGGCCGCGTCGAGCTCCGCCTGCGCCTGGCCGGTGTCGATCGTCGCCGGCTCCGCGGGCGTGGGCGCCGCGCCGGGCTCGGGCACCGGCGCCGCGTCGCTCGATGGCGACGCGGAAGCGCCTCCCGCGGCCAGAGGCAGGCCGGGCGCGGGAGCGACGGCCGCCGCCGCGGCGCGCGCGCGCGACGACAGACGCGCGGCGAGCTGAGTCGCCAGCGGCCGATAGGGCTCGGGCACCTTGTCGAGCGCGAATTTCAGGACTTTTTCAAGGAGCGGCTGCACGAGCGCCTGCAGCTTCGCGAGCAGGGGCTTGAGCGCCAGGCTCAGCGCGGGACTGAGGCCACGGGCGGCCAGCCGTGCGGCTTGGCCTGCCAGACGCCGCACCTTGCTGCGCAGGCCCTTCAAGAAGAACTCGAAGGCCGGCTCGTCGACCTCGGGCAGCGCCTCGGCCTGGAGAGCCGCTTCGACCTCGGCTTCGCCCGCCGCCGGGTCGAGCGCGCCGAGCACCTCCGACACGCGCGCCAGATCGGTCGCGGCCGCGCGCTGCAGAGGCGCCAGGGCCGCGCGCAGAGCGGTCTCGCGCGTCTTCTCCGCGTGCGACTCGAGTTCCGGCTGCAGGGCCGCCCGAGCGCGCAGCTCCTCGGTCAGCTCGGCGACCGCCTGGTCGAACTCTTCGTCGTGGAGTTCGTCGAGCAGCTCGTCCAGCACTTCGTCCTGGACGTCGTCGGCCTCGCCCTCGTCGCTCGGGTACTCGGAGAGAAAAGGCGTCTCGCGCCATGCCCGCGGCAGCTCCCGTCCGGGGCTCGGCAGCTCGCCGCTGGGGCCGTCGAGAAAGGGCGTCTGGGATCCGTTGTCGAAGGGCATCGCGGTCTCCGCGCACATTCAGGCGCGCTCGAGCCCTTGCGGGCCGCTGGCGCCTGTGGCTACATAGGTTTTTCGGGCGCACGCGTGCCGGCGGCAACTCGTTCGAAAGCCCCGCCCTGCTCGCACGCCGACTCACGGAGGGGTCGCACGCGCATGTCCGACGCATCCCAACCCCTTCGCTTGGATGGCGTGACACGCCTGTGCCACGGCGTGGCACAGGCCACGCCCGCGCGGCCGCCGTTCGTGGGGCGGTCGCGCGAGTTGACGCAGCTCACACGCATGTTCGAGGCCGCCGAGCGCGGCCAGGCCCAACTCGCCAGG
>WBZQ01002360.1_pt1 | contig 12183 bp, 20 predicted proteins | sample 5204251 | NCBI WGS metagenome assembly WBZQ01 (sample SAMN12412402, study PRJNA552823) | activated sludge metagenome | isolation source: activated sludge from nitrification reactor of wastewater treatment plant... | place: USA: Virginia | collected 2017-09 | reverse complement strand
AATTTAACATAATATACATTGGTCATATTTTGCTTCATTACTATTTGGGCTTCTGAAAGGGAAGGTGTCATTATCGTTGTTGTGGCAATGATTAGACCCATTGCTGTTGCTTTTTCTAGTCCTTTAATACAGCCTAAGAATATCTTTTTTCTTTTTTCGTTCTTCTCAGTAACTAGATTACTCGCAGCAATTACCGCTAATCGGTCAACCTCTAAAAAATCAGCTAATTCAATACAAACAGCATCAGGTAATCCTTTCTTTCCTGCTTTAACTTGTCTTATGCTACTGTCAAACTGCCCCAGCATTTTTGCTAAAGCTATCTGACTGCCTGCTTTTTTCTCTGCTATTTCTATTAGTTCCTTCATTTCCATTTTCTTATCTCCTAAAGTTTCTATTGACAGAGTCGTTTTATTCTGTATCATCAGAGTCAATTTATTCTGATGATTCTTTTTAATCGTATCACAGATTAAATTTATTCGGTAGCAACCCGAAGCAAGCGAGGAGCGAAGCGAACGAGCGAGCGAAGGGGAGCGATTAAACAATTAAAGGAGAAAACGACAATGAAAGCTCAAATTTTAGGTGTTAAACATATCAGTGGAATCTCTAAAGAAAAAGGAACTCCTTTTGAGATGTGTAATGCTTTGATAGCCCTTCCTATCGAGAATATTTCGAATGCTAACGTGAAAATTACTGGATACGGTTTCGATGTTTCTGAAATGGGAGTTTTGCCTGAAGCATTGCCCCAATTTTCTGGTTTGAAGTTTCCTTGCTCTGTAGAACTTATTCTTGATCTTGCTAATTATCGTGGAAAAGTCGACACGGTCATTTCAGGTATTCGGGTCTAATGGCTAGTAACACTATGCCATTTAGTGCAAATCTTGCACTTTTTCACTGAAACGCCATCCCTCTCAGGAAAGGAAAAATGAGCAATGAGAAACCACCATCGATCTTCATTGACTGGATTACCATTAGTCAAGTACATGCAGGCGAAAGCCTCCCCGTCATTGCAGGCGGGGCGGTCGTATTCTATGACGGATTTGGAATACCACGCTTTGAAAAAGCTAGCCCCTCGCGTATTGGCGGCTCATATGACACTAGTCTCCAAATCAAATGTGACGGTAGTCATGTATCTCTGTCCGGCAATATCGGGAGATTTTCACGCCCTGACAATCTTTTCAATCTGGGATGGCGGCAAACTCTCCAAAAAGCTAATAGAATCATCGTGGCAAAAGAACTTCCTGTTTTTACAACAAGCGGGTTTTGCCCTGATCTCAAGGAACGCAAAGGAGCTAAAGTATCACGTCTGGACATCACCGCTAATTTTGCCACAGGTTCAGAATCTCAAGCTCGAGCCCTTATCAGATGGTTATCCGAAAAATCAGTTAGCCGAATGAAAAAGGGAAGGGCTGGCGATGAATCTGTCTGGTGGTCTAATACTAGGCACATGCTCAAAGCCTACATCAAACACATTGAAATGGAGAAACACGGCATGAGTAAAGATGACCCTGTTTATCAATACTGTAGAGACAATGGAGTAGTTCGCGTCGAAGTTGAATTAAAGCGGCGGCTACTACAAGCTGAAGGCCTCGACAGAATCGAAAATATTACTCAAGGCAAACTCGAAGAAATCTACGAACAAGAAACTGAAATCTTCCGTCGTGTTGATCGATCTGACGAACCGGATATTCTTGACTCATTGCCTGCCCGTTATCGTATGACTGCTGCTGCTTGGCTAGCTGGTGAAGATGTTAGAAGTTTCATGTCTCGGCGGTCTCTTTTTTATCATGCTAAAGTTTTAAGAGACTACGGTATAGACATCATGGAACCTAGAAACCTGCTCAAGTTCCCTGTTAAGATCAATGTAATAAACCTTCAGCCTTTATCACCTCCCGACTGGTACGAATTCGAAGATCGTTTCAACGATATCGAACCCCTCAAATTAGTTGTAACTAAATGATTTAAAAAAATATTAAAGCTTCGCTTAACAGAGTCGTTTTATTCTTTACAGAGTCAATTTATTCTGTTAATCTGGAGGAAATGATGAAATCCGAACTAATTTTTATATCGATTCAATCAGTTGTGATTTTTGTAGCGTTAAGCATTTTGGACAAAGTATTTCCTTATTCACCTACTGTATGGAGTTTCCTATGAATCACCCAGGAGAAATAGGTTTTAGTCTTAATCGTAAAGCATTACTTGAGCTTTTAATAGAAAACTTAGGCTCTAGTAATATGCAAATTCTCGGTGAGTCTGAAGAAATTATTCCTTCCATTCTTGATGCCATGCAAGAAGCTTACGCAGTAGGCAAGCAAAACCCAGATATTGTTTCCGCCATTAAGTCACTAGATAAACTCGTTCAAGCCTTTGACCCATCTTAATAGGAGCCTAACATGAAAGCATATTTAACCTTTATTACCACTTTTACCGCGTTCTGGCTTTATGTTCTTTATTACTTCGTCAGCATGGCATCACCTCTCCTGAAATAGTGCCTAGCCTCAAGCCTTAAGGGCTTGGGGGTATGTTCTAAACATGCCTTTTTTTAACTTTTATTGGAGTATTTAAAATGATGAAATTCCTTAAAACATTGTTCACTTCTTTAGCTGCTTTCTTAGGTTTTACCTCTGTTTCTTACGCTGCTGTTCCTGCAAGCGTTACAACTGGTATTTCTGACGCATTGGCAGACGTTGGAACAATTGGAGCAGCAATTCTGGGCGTTGTGATTGCTATCGTTGCCTTCGGCTGGCTCCGTCGCGTTATTAAGTAATAAGGAAAAGCCCATGATTAATCTTTTATTTTTAACTCCTGATCTTTCTTTAAAAGGTGAAAAATCATGGGCTTTCTAGTACAAGGCAAATGCCACGACACGATTACATTAGCAAATCAATACTTCATTTCTCACTGTGGAGTACAGCGTTCAGACACCTATATCAGTTACTGCGAACCTCCTACCTCACAAGGTGAGGGCGTTGTTTTTATAAGGGAAAATCTTGCTACTGGTGTAAGGAATATTCAACACACTGCAATGGTTTACCCACCATGCACTGTTGATGTTAATAGTACGACTGAATTAGCTTGGCTTGTTGCTGGTGTTTGGGTAGTTGCCTGGGGTTTTAAAAAGATGATTGAGGTAATGAAACGATGATTATGGACATGAATGAACTGGCTATATTTATAGCTATCTTGGGGGCTGTATGGTTGCTTTTAGAATAGCTTTACTTTTGATTGTATCTGCTCCTGTCTACGCCACTGAGGTAATTCAAAACAGTGGCGTTTTTGTTAATAATGGCTCGATTTGGTATAAGCCACAAGCTGGGGAAAACTGGCAGAAGTTAGTTGGTTCAAACGTCAAACTTACTTTAGAACCAACCTTTAATACTTCTAAAGGACAGTTTCCGGTACCCATTGAAAAAAATCTACCTGTTGATCTTGCTAATAATCGCTTAGGTAAAGCTGCAACGGGTTTATTGAAGGCATTACCAGGAATAGGAACAGCTATTGCTCTTGCTGAATTGGCCTGTGATTTAGCCCAAATCTGCTGGAATAATGGTAGCGGTGGTTTTCAATACTCTCCATCGGGTACTTATCAAGATCAATTTGATAGTTGTGAGGCTGCTACTGGTTGGCCTTCAGGTACTCAGCCAGAATGTAATAATGCTCGTAATAATAACCCCGGTACTTTATATTGGTTTCGATCTCCTGCTCCTGGTGTTGTTGTTACTAGTTGCACCCTTGCCGCAACTGTTGGTTGGTTCCATGCTGCCGCTGCTTATAAAAATTGCTCTAATCCTCCCTCTGGTGAACCTAGAACCCCTACAGAAACAGATTGGACTAATGCAGAGCCTAAGTTAAATGTCGAGGGTGCTATTACTCCATTACTTAACTCAGGTGGGCAATTACCCATTCAAGTTCCTACATTTAACCCAATTAGTAAACCAATAGGAACAACCACAACCACTTTAAAGGATGCCTCTGGAAATGTCACAGGAACTCAAACCACTGAAACAACACTTAACATTACTAATGCGTCAACTAGTAGCGTCGTCAACAACTATAACGTTACAGAAACGACTATCACTACCACTTATAACAACTCTAACCAAGTTACAGGAACTACAACCACGGCAGGGGACGCACCACCAAAAACCCCGGACACTAAACCACCAATTATTGAGTTCGATCAAGTACCAGACAGCAACTTGCAAACGGTTGAAGTACCTGGAACATTTACTACAAGCTCATGGGGAGGCGGAACTTGCCCACCGGATACGACAATTAATTATAAATATGGGACGTTAACTTATGACATGCAACCAGCTTGCGATTTTGCATCGGGAATACAACCTGTAACGCTTGTTTTAGCATCTGTCATTGCTGCATTTTTACTTTCTGGAGTGAGGTTAGATTAAATGAATATATTGATTCCATTAGGGGCGTTTCTTGCTGCTGCTGTATCACCTTTAGCAAAGAAGGTACTTGCAAGTTTAGGACTTGGAATATTGAGCTTTACGGCTGTTACAACTGCTTTAAATGCAGCTATTGGCATGGCTCAATCCTATTTCACTGGTTTACCTTCAATGATCTTTGGTTTAGCTGGATTAGCTGGACTAGGTCAAGGAATGGGCATTATTGCGGGTGCTATGGTGGCAAGAGTGACTTTTAACACGCTTAAACGCATAGGGGTATTACCAATATGATTTCAGACATTTGTTACTTTTTACTTTATCCAGTATATATTTTTGTTCTTATTATTTTATACATAGCCCATTTTTTGGGTGATTTACTCTTTCCATTAGTTTTTTTAATGATTATTGGATTGTACATTTCATATGGTTTTCATTTAGGTCTACATTTTCCAAAATCAAAAGATAAATTAAAAAAATGAGCATAACACTAATAACAGCGGTTCCAGGCGGTGGCAAAACCATCTATGCGGTGTGGCATGAGATCAGAGAAGCATGTAAACAAGAAAGGGTAGTTTATACTTCTGCGATTCCTGAGCTTAAGTTTCCAACGGTTCGAGTCGGCTATAAAGATATTCACAAGTGGCATGAAACAGAATACAAAAATCAGTTTGAAGTTAATGTACCCGAAGAAGAAAGAGAACGATCATTAGTTAATTTTCAAGAAGGTTCAATGATTGTCATTGATGAGGTTCAATACTGTTGGCCTGCATCTGGAACGAAAGTAACTCCTGACATTGAATACTTAACGCTGCACCGAAAACATGGCATCAGTTTTGTTCTGATAACGCAAGCCCCGCATCTAATCCATAAAAACGTTCTAGCTGTTGTAGATCGTCACATTCATATTAGAAACGCCTGGTTCGGTAGACATACTTTCGAATGGCCGGAATATTGTTCTACACCGAGAGCAATGAGTAGCAGATTAAACTCGACTAAAAGACCTTATAAGCTACCTAAAGAAGCATTTGGAACGTATAGAAGTGCAACGCTACACGTTAAACCTCAAAAGGCTTTACCTGTTGGGGTTTATTTCATTCCATTACTGTTTTTGATATTACCTTTTCTGGGATATAAAGCTTATAGCTCAGTCATGAGTAAAGTTACCCCTGAAATCGCATCATTAGAAATAATAGAAACACCGACCGAATTTATACTCCCTTCCGTACCTACATCGATCAGAGCAGAAGAGCAAATAACGACTCCATCGATAACTTATCTTGTATCCGATCAAATCGATTGGAGCAAAGTTTCTTCCTGTGTTTCAAGTGAAGAAAAATGTTCCTGTTACGGTCCTAACGCTGAGAAAATTTCAGTTCCTAATGAAACTTGCCGAATAGCAGTCCAGGCCGGATGGCCTACATCTTAAAAACAATACTAACAAGGACTTACATTTATATGTATATAGATATTGACTTACAGAAGGACTCATTTGATTTTGCTTTTCGGTATCACTTCTATTTTTACCCACCTGAACAACATTCAATGCTAACTGTAGATAAACATTTTCGATTCAGTGAAAAGAAAAACGGATTATCAACGGGAAGGGCATTTGTATCAAAGATCAAATACTTAATAGACCAACTACCTGAACCAGTTTCTCATGTCAACATGGCACAACTTTATGATGTCTCTATCGTGCCGCCTCCATGATTTTAAACAAATGCTTTTAGGTTTTAGGTTTTAGGTTTTAGGTTTTAGGTTTTAGGTTTTAAAGAAACGACCAGCAGGGAATCTTACAGGGTTCCCTGTGAGCATTTTTGCGAAGCAAAAAGCGGAACGAGGGGGCGGTAAGTTCCCGTTGCGGGTTAAACCGCGAAGCGGATAAGAAGCACTATCAAAAATCACCCTCCTTTTATACAACTAGGTTTTTAATAGGACTATATTTTTGTAGATTGCTAGCGTTTTTCCTCTGATGTGGTTTTTATGATTTTCATCAACATCGAATCTGTGAAACGCTAGCGTTATTTTTTTATATTTCAGCATCGCTATGATTTTCATACCATCTAAATCTTTTCTGTAGATCAATGTCTCAAAAGCATTCATAGCTTGAACATTATCGATGGTGCTAAAAGAGCGATAAATTCTTTTTTGATTATCACGTAGAAAAGTATGAAACATCGTTATTTTGTTTAGCTTAGATTTTTAATCATTTCGACATGATTATTTTTATCTTTATGCAAACCAAACTTTATAACTATTATTGGTTTATCCGGTATCATCGAAATAAATCGATTATTCGGAAATATTACAGACTTGTAGCCAAGGAAAAAAAACGCCTAGAAGATCTAGGCGTTGATAAGGAGGAGATAAGATTGCTCTGTCGATTCTTGTCTAATACGAGAAACGCTCGGGCAGAAGAACGCCTCGAATCCTATCGAAAAAACCTTTCAAAGCGTCAACTTTCCGTCTAGCCCATTTTCTACGGTTTAATTTAACATAATATACATTATACGCAATTAAGGGTCTGTTTCTTCCCCCTCAAATTGCTGGGAGTTTCAGTTATGTTAAATAATCATCAGAGCAAATTTGCTCTGTCTAGTTTTATCTCCGATGAATCACTTGCTAGGCGTTACAACATGCCGCTTGGCGATGTTTTAGATTTGTGTGTTCAAGGTCGTTTCATTGGAGCTTCTTACAGCTTTTCAAAGCGTCGTTGGTTTATCCCCGTTCCCGTGAGGATGTCGAGCCATGATTAGACGTCGCTACAAACGCAAGCCGTTTAAACCGATCGATTACGAACGATTCAAAGAAACTCGCTTGCTTGCTGGTCTCAGTAAGCGTCAAGTGGCTTCGTTTTTGTTCGTGTCACTGCGAACAATTCAGTATTGGGAACGCGGAAAAATCAAAATTCCTTACGCTGCTTTTAGGCTTTTGAGGATTAGTATGGGCTACGAGCTACCAGGATCGCCTTGGAGGGGTTGGATGCTCTTTGGGGATACTCTGATATCCCCTGAAGGTAAAAAATTCACTCCTGGCGATTTAAATCATTTATCGCTGACTTTTGCGATTGCCCATCAATGGCGTAAAGAATACATCGAGAAGCAAAGCCGCGAGCGAGAAGCGAAGGCGAACGAGCGAAGCGGCGAAGCTTCGATTCTATCTACTCTATCGCTGATAAATGGAGGAAAAGCATGATTATGCGTCTAGCAGGGAATCCTACAGGGTGCCCGCTGCAACGAAGTGGAAGCAAGGGGGCGGTAGGTTCCCGTCGCGGGTCTTATCGTGTGGCTTCCTTGGGTCTGCCTTCATCGATCACCCTTCCCTTTACATACGGGGTTTTGTTTTTCTCTTGCTGCGATTGCCGAAAAATGAAAGAAGCTGATTTGACCGAGCTAAAAGCGAGGGAAAATCAGCAGGCAATCGCGGCATCTTTTTCCTTACTCGGGGGAATTTTCCAATGGCTTAGTAACACTATGCCATTCATTCCCAGTTTGGGAATTTTCTATTCACGTTTTTTTGCTCAGAAAATCATCCAATGGAGTAACACTATGCCATTCAGTGCAAATCTTGCACTTTTTACTTCACTTTTTTGTTCTTTTTTATATTTATCGGAGGCTCGTTATTATGGATTTTAAAGCTAAGGAATCATTGATTGCAACCTTACCTTCCAAAAGTCGTCTTTATGCTGCTCTTTGGTTTTCTGGTGAGGATTTATCCCTATTTTTATCACGTAATACGTTTGCTCGTCACGCAAAGATTCTTTCCCAGTATGGCATTGATCTTTCCAAGCGTTTTGTTCTTGATTTTCATGCTCCTTTTACGGTTTCTCAGTTGGCTGAATCTTTAGGCTTTTCTTCTAGGCAGGTTCGCTACTTGCTTTTTCGTGGGCATATTTTTGGTGAGAAGGATTCCTCGGGTATTTGGCGAATTCCTATTCCTGTTCGTGTTTCTCGTTCTAGGCCTGATCTTGCTCTTAAGGCTCATTTGAAAGGTATCGGTTACGCTGTAAAGTCAAGGCATATCAAATGAAATTTTTAATCGTATTTCTTGTACTTTTGTCCTCTTTTTTCGGTGCGAAAGTTTTGCAATTATCTTTTTTTGACTTTGACGCAACCTCAGATTATTTTTTATTTAAGGTTGCAATTCTTTCATGCGGGATTTTTTCTCTAAAATTTTTATTTCAAAAATCCGATTTTCGCAAGTTATTGAATTTATTCATCTATACATTATACGCAATTAAGGGTCTGTTTCTTCCGCCCCAAATTGCTGGAGGTTTTAGTTATGTTAAATAATCATCAGAGCAAATTTGCTCTGTCTAGCTTTATCTCCGATGAATCACTTGCTAGGCGTTACAACATGCCGCTTGGCGATGTTTTAGATTTGTGCGTTCAAGGTCGTTTCATTGGAGCTTCTTACAGTTTTTCAAAGCGTCGTTGGTTTATCCCCGTTCCCGTGAGGATGTCGAGCCATGATTAAACGTTGCTACAAACGCAAGCCATTTAAACCAATCGATTACGAACGATTCAAAGAAACCCGCTTGCTTTCAAGAAGCCTAAGTAGGCGGCAAAACTTCAGCCTTGTTTTTTTTTATTAATCTAATTAATCTTATCTCTAAACATGAAATAAACCGCACCAACCATGCACAGTCCCGCCCATAAATAATCTAACTTGAGCGGTTCTTTGAGATAGAAAATAGCAAATGGTACAAAAATACTGAGCGTGATGACTTCTTGCATAATTTTCAAATGCCCGACGCTTAAAACGGTATAACCGATTCGATTTGCTGGCACTTGGAAAAGATACTCAAAAAAAGCGACCAACCAGCTGATCAGCGCCGCAATAAACCACGGTGATGAATTGAGTTCTTTGAGATGCGCATACCAAGCGAAAGTCATGAAAATATTGCTAATAATCAATAAGGTAATACTGATTAATATAGGATTGGTACTAACCATAGCTGATTAACCGACCATTTTTTCAGGAATAACCCAATTGTCGAATTGTTCAGCGGACAAATAACCCAGTGCTACCGCCGCCTCTTTTAGAGAACTATTGTCGTGATAAGCTTTTTTTGCGATTTCGGCTGCTTTATCATAGCCGATATGAGGGTTCAATGCCGTCACTAGCATAAGCGAGTTTCGCATTAATTGATCAATGCGGTTAGTATCAGCAACAATTCCATTTACACAGTGTTCATGAAAGCTAATACAGCCATCCGCTAACAACCGTACACTTTGTAGAAAATTATGGATAATCAGTGGTTTCATTACATTCAGCTCGAAGTTTCCTAACGCCCCACCCATATTAATCGCGACGTCATTACCCATCACTTGGCAACACAGCATCGTCATTGCTTCAGATTGAGTTGGATTGACTTTTCCTGGCATGATGGAGCTACCGGGCTCATTTTCAGGAATTTTAATTTCACCAATTCCACAACGAGGACCAGAAGCTAACCAGCGAATATCATTGGCGATTTTCATCAAGGATGCGGCTAGCGTTTTTAAAGCACCGTGTGCATGCACGAGTGCATCGTTTGCAGCTAGCGCTTCAAATTTATTAGGCGCTGATATAAAAGGAAAATGAGTCAGACCTGCTATCTCTTTAGCAACTCGGTGAGCAAATTCAGGATGCGTATTCAATCCGGTTCCCACTGCGGTTCCACCCAGTGCAATTTCATATAAATGCGGTAAAGCTGCTTTTAAATGCGCCATTCCATGATCTAATTGTGCTACATATCCTGAAAATTCTTGGCCTAGCGTCAACGGTGTTGCATCTTGCAGATGTGTACGTCCGATTTTGACGATATGTTTAAATGATTCAGCTTTTAAAGCCAACGTATTACGAAGCAGCGCTAACGCCGGCATTAAGTGATTACAAACTGCCTGAACAGCCGCAATATGCATCGCAGTTGGAAATACATCGTTTGAAGATTGAGCTTTATTAACATCATCGTTGGGATGAATGTTCCGTAAATTTCCACGCCCTCCTCCTAATATTTCAGAAGCACGATTGGCAATCACCTCATTTACATTCATATTGGTTTGTGTGCCGGAGCCAGTTTGCCAAACTGCTAATGGAAACTCAGCACTATGTTGACCCGCAATGATCTCATCTGCTGCTGAAATAATTGCCTCTGCCCGTGTTTTATCAAGCAATCCCAGTTCAAGATTTACTTTAGCTGCTGCTCGCTTGACCAAGGCCAACGCTTGAATCAAGTGGATAGGCATTTTTTCAGTAGATATTTTGAAATTGAGGAGTGAACGTTGTGTTTGTGCTCCCCATAACACATCTTCTGATACTTGAATTTCACCCATCGAATCATGTTCATATCTGAAATTACTCATAAATAAATCGACCGTTGAGTTAAAGTAATGTTAAACGTTCTAGCGTGTATTCGATTGTTCGGTAATCGCTTCTAATATAACGGGTACTACTGGTTTCCAATTTTTTTTGCGGTGTTCTACGACTACATTGGTAAAAATTCCACCTCGAACAAAAAACTTTGCAGTAATCCGAATAAACCGTGGTTTGAGAAGCGCGATGAGGTCATCGAGAATTTGATTCGTAACGGCTTCATGAAATACACCTTCATTACGAAAAGACCAAACATACAATTTTAAACTTTTTAACTCGACACATTTTTTATCGGGAATATAGTCCAATATCAAACGCGCAAAGTCAGGCTGCCCCGTTTTAGGACAAAGGCACGTAAATTCAGGTATCTCCATATGAATACGATAATCCCGATTTGGAAATGGATTATCAAAAGCTTCCAATTTTTTGGAGGGTTTATTCAGCATGCGTTACATTCCATCTAGGATTGATTAAGTGAATTCAGATAAAATAGATTAAAACGATTTAGTTCTGAATTATACCAATTATTTACCCTCTCAATTGCGCCTCTTCCAAATCAAACTGGCTGGTTTTAAAACGTTTGTCGAACCCACAACGATCACGATCCCAGGTAAATTAGTTGGTATCGTTGGGCCGAATGGGTGTGGAAAATCCAATATCATCGATGCGATCCGTTGGGTTTTAGGTGAATCACGTGCTGGAACTTTGCGAGGTGATTCAATCCAAGATGTAATTTTCAGCGGTTCTATCCACCGAAAACCAGTCGGTCGAGCTAGTGTCGAATTGGTTTTCGATAACTCCTTAAGCAAAATCACAAATCAATGGTCATCTTATGCAGAAATTTCCATTAAGCGTGTCGTCCAAAGAGATGGCGATTCCGCCTACTACATCAATAACACCCATGTAAGACGTCGCGACATTATTGACCTTTTCTTGGGAACGGGCGTAAGCAGTCGCGGCTATGCCATTATTGAGCAAGGAATGATTTCCCGCATTGTGGAAGCTAAACCTCAAGAATTACGATCATTTCTAGAAGAAGCTGCCGGTATCGCAAAGTATCGCGAACGTCGTCATGAAACTGAGCTACGTTTGATCGACGCAAGAGCTAATTTGCTGCGTATAAAGGACATTTTACAGGAGCTTGAGAAGCAGCTACTTCATGTTAGAGAACAAGCTGCTACTGCCCAACGTTTTAATGCGCTGCAAACAGAATTACGTCAAATTAACAGTTTGTTATGGCTTCATAGTCAACAAGAAGCTATCAATTTACGCACTAGAACTACAGCCGAAATTGAGCAATTAATGCTTAAGCTTGAACAAGAGACCAATAACTGGCAGGAATCCGACAAAAACCTTGAAGCGTTACGGGTTCAACACGTTGCTATCAGCGATGACCATCAACGCGCGCAAGCTTCGCTATATG